>Ga0307378_10012541_pt1 | contig 10807 bp, 11 predicted proteins | sample UN1MG_FD_202238 | JGI IMG/M metagenome (GOLD analysis project Ga0307378, IMG submission 202238) | Soil microbial communities from Risofladan, Vaasa, Finland - UN-1 | ecosystem: Environmental > Terrestrial > Soil > Coastal area > Acid sulfate soil | place: Finland: Risofladan, Vaasa | collected...
TCGGGCGCTCGACTCTGGGGGTGCGGTTGATTCGGCTGGACAAGGGCGATCAGGTAGCCAGCATCGCGCGGGTCGTGAGGTGGGATGAGGAGGAGGACGAGGGGGATTAGGGGGGGCGCGTTGCTTTGGTAGTCAAGTAGGGCAGGAGCGAGTCTCCTGCCCTTTTCTTCCCCTCATGTTCCCCGCACATCCGCGAGCAGCCGGCGTAGGGCGGCGATCAGGACGTCGGCTGCGGCTGCGTCGGCCTTCTCGTCAACGTCAAAGGTGACGTTCCCCAGGTCGGTGTTGGAGATGACGGCGAGTTCGGCGACGGCCGCAGAGTACTGGGTGAGGCTTTCCTCGCTGATGCCAGCCTTGCCGAGTTCCGAGACGACGATCTGACCGTAGTCGCTTGCGTGTCCGACGGTCCCGCGAGGATAGCCATAGAAGACGGTCCGCTTCTGGCCCCCCACGGTGATCCGGAAGCTGAACCCTCGCGTGCCCCAGTAGACGGTTTCGCCGGTAGACTCCATATAGCCGAGGATCCTGGAGAAGAACGCACTAGCCTGCTCGCTGCATGCCGTCAGGAAGTTGGCCTTCGTCGTCCTCGGAGACTTGGGCCGAGGCGGCTCCTTCACAGGCCCGGCCGTCGCGCGAGGCACGAACACGCGCCGGCCGGCCTCGGCGAAGTGATCCACTTCGATCCCGTAGAAGCGGAGGCTAGAGGTCGCGTTGAGGAGGTCGATCACACGCCGGATGTTCCTGTCCAGCTCCGAGGAGATCACGACGCAGTCGAGCTCGCCCTCGGAGAGCGCATTGGTGAGGCCCTGGCGGAAGTCGTCGACGGAGAAGCCCTCGACGTCTCGCCAGAATGCCTCCGCGGCCTCCTCCAGATTTGCCGCGCCCGTGACGGCCGCCTCCGAGCACTCGCCCTCGTTGAAGTACCGTTGAGCGACGCCTTCGTCGAAGTCTTCATAGGGCATCGTCCATAGCCAGGACGAGTACTCCAGCAACTGCGCTATGACTCGGCGGCTGTCGGGATTCTCCGGACCCCGCTTGAACTCGGCTATCACGACGCGCCCCGAGGGATCGACGGCCAATAGGTCGATCGCGCCACCCGAGCCTATGCTTGCCTCGCGGCCGACGATGAGTAGGCGACCCATTCCAAGATCGCTCACCGGTATCAGCTCAGGATGCTCCTTAAAAGCCTCCTGAAGTGCCGTCTCTTGGGGGATAGGGGATTCCGGAATGGTCTGTCCCTTTTCGCCCTCGCGCATCACCAACAGGTGTCGCTTCTTCATGACAGACCCCTCTTGCCCGGCTCTGTTGTCCATCGATCGAGTGTGGCTACCAAGCCTTCTGCCGTTTTCTGCTCAGTAGAGGGCAGGTCCTGCAAAGCCTGCAGAGTCGCGGCGAGCGCACGCGAGGTTGCGGGTGGGGGGTTTGCCGGCGCTATCCCGGCAGGGGGGTGCGGGGAAGGATGTGCCCTTCTGTACTCCGGACTGCAGGGGGGGGCGGGGAGAAGTGGACACGATTACGGGACAGAACGGCTACGGCGGGCAAGGGAATGCCCGCCCTACAGCAGCGGATGGCCTTCGCGGGGCGAAGACATTCATTTGGGGAATGGATCCCTCCGCTTCGGTCGGGATGACAGAAGGGCCACGGGTGTGGGGTTCGCTCGGGGGTGGTGAGCGCGGCGGGATGGGGTGCGACGGGGCAGGACACGAAGGTCCTGCCCTACGGAGCATTCCCCTTACACAGTGGTACGCTTGACGGCCGGTGGGTTGGTGGGGGAGAAGACCCGTAGGGCAAGACCTTCGTGTCCTGCCCCGGAAGTGTCGTGTATGCGCCACCGCCGTCTGCCCCGGCTCGACCTGGCGGGCCACACCTACTACCTTACCTGCTGTACGCACAACCGTCGGCCGTTCCTTCGCGCGGGCCGCGCCGCGCAGATGCTCATTGACCTCTATGCGGGCTACCGAGATAGAGGTGACATTCGGCTGCATGGGTACGTCATCATGCCCGATCACTACCACGTCCTGGTGACGTTGGCAGCCGAACCGTCGGTGAGCGGCCTCGTGCGAAAGATCCATGGGGTCTTCGCGTGGCGATGGCACGCGTGGGCAGGAGACGAAGCTCCTGCCCTACGGAACGGATGGGGCGAGGCAGGAGACGAAGCTCCTGCCCTACGAGGAAGGGCGCGGTGCCGCATCTGGCAGCGGCGCTTCTATGACCATGTGGTCCGCGACGACGAGGACTGGCGCACGAAGCTAACCTACATGCATGGCAATCCCGTGCGGGCCGGTTTGGCCGACCTCGCGATAGAGTACCTGTGGTCGAGTGCGGCGTTCTGGGAGACGGGAACGGGGCCGGTGGCCTGCGACGGGATCAGGTGGTGAGGGATCGAGGGCGCGCTCCTGCCCTACGGTTGAAGTGCCCGCCCTACGAGCCCTCAAGCTCTGAGTGGTATAATGACCGATGAGGGCGCCGGGGTAGGGGACGAAGCTCCGGCCCTGTGACTTGACCGAGAGGATGTCGTTCGGTGGATACCCCGAAAGCAGACACTGAGCGCGGGTTTCGCGCGCTGGATCATACGGCGGACAGGGCTATCGAAGCGTGGGGGCCGGGGCTGCCGGAGCTGTTTCGCGCGGCGGCCGAGGGGATGTTCAGCGAGAGCGTGAGCTGCGCCGCCATCGAGCCCGAGCAAGAGTGGCGCATCCAGGTGGAGGCGGACAATCTGGAAGAGCTGCTGCGGGCGTGGCTGGCGGAGCTGCTGTGGGTTTCGGAACGGGATGAGGCCTCCGTCTGTCGGGTCGAGGTGGACGAGGTGCAGCAGGAGCCGTATCGCGCCCGCGGGCGCGCGTGGGGTGGGTCGCCGCCGGAGAACATGCGCCATACGGGCGCGCCGGTGAAGGCCGTAACCTATCACGAGCTCCGGGTGTGGCAGGACGATGGGCTCTGGCGAGCCCACGTCGTCTTCGACGTGTAGACGGCCTCCTCCGGTCGAACCCCGCTCAGGCGAACAGCGACCGCGCGTAGGCGACATCCTCGGCGGCGAGCCGGTTGGTCGCGGCGTGGTCGTCGTACTCGGCCGTGATGCAGATGGCGCCCTTGTAGCCCCGCCGCTTCAGCTCGGCCGCCGCCCGCGGCCAGGAGGCAAGCCCCTGGCGCCCGGACGTCCAGTAGTGCCTCCACTCGACATCGTCGGACTCGGGGCCGGTCTTGCGCCGCCAGAAGGCGTTCTTCAGGTTCACCAGGCAGAGGTGCGACCAGACGATGTCGATGCCCAGCTCGGGGTCTTCGCCGTTCAGCCCGGCATGGGCGGCGTCCCACACGGCGCCGATGTGCTTCGGGTCGTACTTCTCCATCAGGTGCCGGAGCCCCATGGCGTTGCAGACATACCGGTCGCAGTGGTTCTGAACCCCGATCTTCACCCCGTACCTGTCGAGGAGAGGAACCTTCGCGTCGAACTGCTTCTGCGCCCGCGCCTCGCTGGCGAGATACCCGTCATCCCCGATCTCCACCATGACCCGGATGATCGGAACGCCCGCGTCACCGCAGGCGGCGATGGTCCTCTCGTCGGTCGGCCCGGCGACGCTGGCGATCGTCACGCCGGACTCGGCGAACACCTTGACCGCGCGCGGAAGGTCCTCGGCGACCTTCTCCGGGACGACCTGGAATCCGGGGCGCACCGGCAGCTCGATGGCGTCGAAGCCCAGGCCTTTGACGAACGGTGCCAGTTCGGGCAGGGGCATCTTCCACGGCTTCGTGAAGACTCCGAAGGCGATCTCTCCAGTGGTCATGGCTCTTTCCAGTGGGATGGATTCGCGGCTCGCCTCAGGCTACGCCATCCACTCCATCATCTCTTTCGTGACCGGGTGGCGTGGCGGATCTCCGTTGAGGAATCGCTTCAGCTCCTCCAGGACGTATTCGCCCTGGCGGTGGACCTCTTTGCCCCCCGAGCCCGCGCTGTGCGGCGTGAGGAAGACGTTCGGGAGCGTGTAGAGGAGGCTGTCGGGAGCCGGCGGCTCCGGGTCGGTCACGTCGATGAAGGCGAAGATGCTGCCTTCGCGCAACACCTCGATCATCTCATCTTCTTTCACGATGCGGCCTCTCGCGGTGTTGATGAAGACGGCGCCGTCCTTCATGCTTCGGAGGTGCGCGCCCGTGATCATGTGTTCGGTCGACGGGAGGCTCGCGGCGTGGAGGCTCACGACATCACAGGTTGTGAAAACGTCGTCGAGGCCCAGCTTGGTGGTTCCGAGCTGCTGCGCGCGTTCCTCAGAGAGGAACGGATCGCAGCAGTAGGTCGTCACATCGTAGCTCTTCAGCTTCTCGAGCACGCCGGAGCCGACCATGCCGGCGCCGATGATCCCGATCTTCGCCCCATATAGCCCTTGCGTATCCTCGGGTGCCTTGAACGTGCGTTCCTTGCACGTCATCGCTGAAGCGATCAGTGATTGCTTCGTACCGAGCACGATCACCGCGATGGTGTACTCGACGACGGGGATGGCGTTGGCGGCATAGGTGCTTGTCAGGAGGATGTTGCGCTGCCAGAACTCGTCGGTGACGAGATCCCGCACGGAGCCGGCTCCGTAGAGGACGGCCTCCAGGCGTCCGGCTGCGTCGAGGAAGTCCTGGTCCATACGCATCATCCCCCAGCCGGACAAGATGATTTCGGCATCCGCCAGCGCCGGCCGCAGCGCGTCGAGGTCCCCGGCCGTATCAGAGCAATCGGTGAGCTTCACGAGTCGCCGGACCTCGGCGACGACCTCCGGGCTGTAGATCCGATCGCGGCTCGACCGCGGCAGCAGGAACATGGCCTGTTTCATCTCAGTGTCTCCTGGAACTCAGCGTCGGCCGCCCGGAGGGATTCGAGGAAGCCGGGCACCTTCTCGATCTGCATCCCGAGCCCTGCGCCCGTCAGCGAGCTCGTCCGGGCGCAGCCGTCCCTGACGTGAAACAGGTCGGGATGCGCCGGCGCGACGATCTCGTTGGCGCGGGGGAAGAACTGCCTGGAGTTGGTCTCCACTCCCTTGATCGTGTGGATCCTTGCTGCCAGGCCGACGCTCTCGATGAGCGCAATCGACGGATTCGTCAGATCCTGAACGGCGTAGGGGATCCCCGCCAGCTCCGCGGCGCACAGCAGCAAGAGGTCCGACGAGAGGCACTTGCAGCTCTTGAGGGCGATGCCGGACCAGCCCATCTTCATCGCCAGCCGCAGGTCTTCTATAGAGGCGAGACTCTCGTCCACGAGCACGGGCTTGAGGGAGGAGACCGGGCGCATGTCGTGCTTCTCGAGGTCGCGGTCTACCGGTTGCTCGACGTAGAGCAAGTCCTCGAAGGCGAGCGGCTCGTCCTCGCGCAGTCGTTGGAGGTACTCCACAACGTAGTCAGCGGTCTGGCACTGCTCGTTGAAGTCCACGGATAGGACGGGCCTGTCGGGCAGGGCACGCTTTGTCCGATTCCGGACATCGCGGTAGACGCGCCTGACGGCTCGAGTGCGCGCGAGGTCCCATTCCAGGTCGCGACCGCGGAGCTTGACCTTGAGGCAGAACACGCCGTCATGCTCGATCCATTCGTCCAGGGAGTTCGGCACGCCGTCGTCAGGCAGGTCGCCCTTCACTTCGCCCTTGGTCAGGAAGTCCACCCCACCGACCAGGTGAAAGATCGGGATCGCGGGGAGGTAGTCCTGCCGAAGAAACTGCGACGGATACACGCCCGCGAAGTCCTCGCCCAGATAGCGGGAGAGATCGAACGACATATGGTCGGGACCGTATCCATGGTAGGAGTCGATGCCGTTCACGTTGCCGAAGGCGTCGTGGATGGCATGGTCCACGGAGCTCGCCGTCACGAGCGCGCCCAGGAACGGCATCTCCTCGCCCGGGGTCAGCTCGCGGCAGATCTCTCGATTCGCCTTGCGGAGATCATCCTCACTCTCCATGAAGATCTCGATGGGGTGGCCGAAGTCGCGCCTGTCGGCGATCAGACGGGCGTAGGCGTCCAGCAGCTCGCGCATCACGGTCTGCTTCGTTTCGTGAGAGGCCTCGGAGACCGGCCAGGGCCAGAGGTCCATGAGGAACATGGCGCCCCAGCCATCGGCTACCTGCCCTGCCCGGTTCTCCACCGTCGCCCTGGCGTAGCCGATGGGTATCTCCTCGATCACGACGGCGCCGAAGCTCAGAGGTGTCCGGCATCGCGCGCGCACCTTGAACAGCTCGATGTTCTGGACGGTGATATCGGTCTTCATTCCGTGAACTCCTTCGGCCCGCCGGACACGCGCGCCGCCGGTGTCGTATGGATGGCGCCGGGCAAGCGAAATGTCCCGTTGGTCGGCGCGTACGGTTTCTTTCGGGGCACTCGACCCGGTAACCTCTCGGCTCCTAGACGCCGACAGGGGTCGTGATGCCCGTAGGAAGGGGGGTGGTGTCTTCATTGACTCCACGCCCCGGATGTGGTATTCTCCGACTAGCAGAAAGGAGGTTGTCGCGTTCGGACTGCGACGACCTCGCGACAATGGTATTCACCGCGGATGTTGCTCGCGGTTAAAATGTGAAAGGAGGTGGTGTCCTATGTTACATAGACCCGGAGGTGGCGTCTCCTAGGGAGGCCACCGGATCCACACTGGAGTAGGGTGACACCTCCTCTACAGGATCGTCACCTCAGAGTATCTTCGGGGTCCGCTTCGGCGGACCCCGAAGTCTTTTGGCCGGTCGGTAGGTGCTGATGGTCCGCGAAATGGAGCGGGCGAACCGGAGAGTCCACCTGCGCGAGCGCGACGGCACGCCGGTGTGGTCCGGCCGCGCCCCCGATCAGGAAGCGTCGGAAGCGGAATCCGAGTAGGCTGCACCTCACAGCGGAACGACAGCGACCCGCCCGAGTGGGCGGGTCGTTTTCATGTCAGGAGCGGCGCGCGCCGATCCCCTTGGTATGGAAGCGCGATCATTGTAGCATTCGATTGGGCTCGGAGGTCACTGCCGGCCCGCGTCTGTTGCCTCCTGCACCGCCAGGGTGGTGATTTCCCGTACGAGGGCGTCCTTGCCGGCCATGTAGGCTTCCCGGTCGTCACCGTGTTGCGCGACCAGTGATCTCTTCAACTCGCTCAGACGAGTGGCCCACTCAGGATGGGCGTGCAGGAAGGCCCGGAAGGCGCGATGTCGTGCCAGCTCCGCGGAGTGGCGCGGGCAGACGTAGAGATGGTGGGGCGGGAGGGACGCGGCCAGCTCGGCGTTCTCCAGCGTGAAGGCCTCTCGCTCCGGTATGCCGAGGTCGCCCTCGTGGCGATAGCCGAGGTCACCGAGCAGTCCCTTCACGGTCTCGAAGAGGTCGGGCTCGATGACCACATCGAGGTTGATGATCGGCTTCGCCACCATCCCCGGAACGGAAGTGTTGCCGAAGTGTTCCATGGTCAGGCAGGTCTGCCCGAGCTTCCCCGCGATTAGGTCTCGGATGCGCTCGAACCAGGCGGGCCAGTCCGGGTTGTATTCGGTCACGAGGCTCATGTCTGGAGAACTCCCCTCCGATTCGCACGAGTGGGGTAGGGGCTCGTCCGCCCCTAAGGTTTGCCACATTCGGGAGGGAGGTGTTGATGCCTGCGTGGGGCAATCCTGGCTCGCAGGGCAGGAGACATGCCTGGGCCCTGCGAAGTCCTTGACTGCCGACACGGTGGGAGGCCGGCAGGAAGAAGGCAGTATGGAAACACCAGGCAGCCCTTATTCTCGATACTGCGAAGAGGAATTGATCCTGCGCGACCATTTGGCGGCGGAGCGGACGGTGCTCGCCAACGAGCGGACCGCGCTCGCCTATCTCCGCACGATGCTCACCTTCCTCATCGGCGGCGCGACTTTCATCCAGTTCTTCGACTCGGTGCTGATCGAGGTGCTCGGATGGATCTTCCTCCCGGTGTCGCTGGTGGTGGGTGTGTTCGGACTGGTGAAGTACGTGAAGGTGAAGCGGCAACTGGCGGAGATCGGGTCGGCCGTGCGTGAGGAGATGACCAAGGTCGAGCGCGGTGAGTAGGGGAGACGACGCGCTACGACAGCGCATTCTGCAGTTCCCGTCGGTGGCGCACCAGCCAGGCCCCGGCGCGTGCTCGCCACGCCAGCGCCCACAACGGGTTATAGCCCAGTTCCTCCGTGCGGAGATCATTCGTGTCCGGCATCACCTCGGCCTCGTCGGCCTGTTCGGCCGTATCGCAGATGACGAACTCGATCATCCGATCGACGAAGTCGCGGCGTTCATCTGTGGGCAGTCCGTAGGCATCTAAGATCGCTCGCGCGTGCGCGGCCCGCTCCTCGAAACTATCCAGGCCATCGATCTCTGTGACGATATCGTCGTGAAGCTTCGCGTTGAGCCAACACGCTTGCGCCAGCTCGACAACCGGGTCGACCGGCCCCGCGAACTCCCAGTCGATGAGGGCTATCGGCACGCCGTCACGGGCGACGATATTCCAGGGCGCCACATCGCAGTGGCTGATGATGCGAGACGGGCCGCCCAGCGGACGACCGAACCAGCGCTGCCATACTGCGTCGGCGGGTGGAGAGAAAGACGCGGTCGCGTCGTGCAGCTCTCGGAGCAGCCGACCGACTCCGGCTGCCCCCTCCAGGGTCCACGGGCCGGGGTCAGCGAACCCGCCCTCAATGTACGTAAGGGTCTGCTTTCCGGATGCATCTAAGCCGTCCCCCACCACGCGTGGACTCCCAGTGAACCCCTGTCGCTCCAGATGACGCAGGAGTGCGTGCACCGCCGGGGTCCAGGGGCCGGCGTCCTTCACGACGACCTTTCCCCGCCGGTGGACCTCCGTGGGGCCGCTCCCACTCAGCTTCACTGCCTTCTCGGAAGCCTCTCTGCGGCCCTTCTCGGAACGAAACGGTTTCATCGCTGCTTCCTCCGGAGTCGTCATGACACGCGAGAGTCCCGACCGCAGGTGATAGCCCCCCTCTGCTACTACCTGCTAGGATGCATCACCGATGGCTTTGCTGAGGAGTTCGGTGGCAAGCTGCGGGTTGGCGCGGCCCTTGGTCTTGCGCATGACCTGGCCGACGAGGAACTTGAGGGCGCTTTCCTTGCCGCCGCGGTAGTTCTCGACGGCGTCGGCATGCTCGGCGATGACTTCCTGGATGATTGCGGCGATCTGATCCCGATCACTGATCTGTGAGAGATCGAGCTCTTCGATCAAGTCGGCAACAGAAGCTGATTCTGTGACCGTGAACGAGTCCTGTGCCTTCACAACCCTAGTGGTGGCCAGCTGGTCAAACACCTGGCGTGCGGCCGGCCCACCAACGACACCCGCATCGATTTTCTTGAGCAAATCGGCTAGTTCCTTAGGAGTAAGGGCCATCTCGAGAACTGAGTAGACGCGGCCCTCGTTCACCAAACGGAGCAATCTTCCCGTGATCCAGTTCGCCGCCGCCTTGGCGGGCGCGCCGGCCTTCAGCGTCCCCTCGAAGAGATCGGCGAGTGCCTTTTCGGTGGTGAGGATGTTCGCGTCGTACTCGGTGAGCTCGTAGTCGGCGACGAAGCGGCGGGCGCGGTGCTCCGCGAGTTCCGGCAGCTCCGCCCGCACCCGAGCGATCCAGTCGTCATCGATGTCGAGCGGGACGAGGTCGGGCTCGGGGAAGTAGCGGTAGTCGTCCGACGTCTCCTTGCGGCGCATCGTCGCCGTGATGTTGCGAATGTCGTCCCAGAGGCGGGTCTCCTGATGGATCGCCTCGCCTTTTTCGACCGCCGCGGTCTGGCGCCGGATCTCGTATTCGACCGCGCCGATCACCGCCCGGAAGCTGTTGAGGTTTTTGATCTCGACCCGCGTGCCGAGCTCCTCTCGGTCCTCCGGCCGGACGGACACACTAGCCTCGAAGCGGAGCTGGCCCTGCTCCATTCGCGCGTCGGAGATGTCGAGGTAGCGGAGCATGCTGCGGATGGCGTTCATGTAGGCCTCGACCTCGGCGACGGAGTTCATGTCGGGCTGGCTGACGATTTCGAGCAGGCCGACGCCGCCGCGGTTGAAGTCCACGAGGCTGTGCTGAGGGTCGTCCTCGGGGTGGAGCAGCTTGGCCGCGTCCTCCTCGATGTGGACGTCTGCGATGCGGACGCGCTTGGAGGAGCCGTTGACGCCGACCTCGATATAGCCGCCGACGCCGATGGGGGAGCGCTTCTGGGAGATCTGAAAGTTCTTGGGGAGGTCGGGGTAGTAGTAGCCCTTGCGCTCGAAGATGCTGGGGCGGGAGATCTTGCAGTTCATGGCGAGCGCGGCGCGGAGGCCGTATTCGACGACGCGCTCGTTGAGCACGGGCAGCGCCCCGGGGAAGCCGAGACAGACGGGGCACACCTGGGTGTTGGGCGGCGCTCCCACGGCCGTGGAACATCCACAGAACACCTTCGTCCTCGTGCTCAACTCGGCATGGACCTCGAGCCCCATGCTGGGTATGTAGTCAGGCAAGGCTTTCCTCCGAATCTCGGGAATCGCGAGCGGCCCGGCGGGTGATCTCGACCTCCGCCGCTCCGACGATGGCGCCGACAGGGGGATGGGGCTTGCGCACGCGGACCGTGACTTCGTCGACTGCGAACGCGCCCAGAATCTCTTTCGCCATTCGCCCCGCCATCGCCTCCAGCAAGTGATAGGGACCTGCCTCGTGGACGCGCCTGACGACATTGCACAGGGCCGCGTAATCGACGGTCGTGCCGAGGTCGTCGGTATCCGCGGCGGCAGAGAGATCGAGGACGAGCTCGACATCCACCTCGAACGGGCGGCCGACCTCGCGCTCCGCCGGCGTTACGCCGTGGCATCCATAGAGCGATATGTCTCTAAGTCGAATCCGGTCGCGTGACA
>Ga0307378_10012542_pt1 | contig 10807 bp, 12 predicted proteins | sample UN1MG_FD_202238 | JGI IMG/M metagenome (GOLD analysis project Ga0307378, IMG submission 202238) | Soil microbial communities from Risofladan, Vaasa, Finland - UN-1 | ecosystem: Environmental > Terrestrial > Soil > Coastal area > Acid sulfate soil | place: Finland: Risofladan, Vaasa | collected...
CTGTCGGTCCTCCGGTCGATCATGGCCCGGTTCCGCATAGACCAGATGATCAACTTCTTCTGGAAATTCATGGCGCCCCTGGCGTTCGCCCAGGTCCTGATTGACCTCGTGGCCAAAGGAGTGCTGGCGCCATGAAAAGGCCGGGACGGATGCTGGCGCAGGTCCTCGAGTCGGTGGTCAGCAAGCCTGCCACCGTCCGCTATCCGTTCGTCAAGATCAAGATGCCCGAGAAGTTCCGCGGAAGACTCAAGTTCTGCGCCGAGAAGTGCGTCGGCTGCAAACTCTGCATGCGCGATTGTCCCACCGGCGCCATCGCCATCCGCAAGGTCGGCGACAAGCAGTTCGAGGCCGATATTGACCTGGCCAAGTGCATCTACTGCGCCCAGTGCGTGGACTCCTGTATGAAAAAGGCCCTCGAAGCGACCCCGGAGTTTGAACTCGCGTCTCTGTCGCGCGCCAGGCTCCGCGTGACCTTCCGGGGCGATCCCGCCGCCAGGCCCGCGACGGGCGAACCCCCCGGCGAAGAACGTGCCGAACCTCCCAGCGACGCTCCGAAAGAGGCTTAGCGGCGCCCCGCGCCTGGCGGTCCTCGCGATCGGCTCGCGCCTCCGCGGCGACGATGCGGCCGGACTCCTGGCGGCCGACGCCCTGGCCGCGGCTCGAAAGTCCCGGCGCCCCCGCACCCGCCTGAAAATCTTCTTCGGCGAGACCGTCCCCGAGAACCTCACGGGCGAGATCCGACGGTTCAAGCCCACGCATCTGGTGCTCCTCGATGCGGCCGACTTCGGACGCCGGGCCGGAACCGTCCAACTCATCGAACCCGAAGCCACGCGCTCGAACCCGTCGCTCTCGACCCACGCGCTGCCGCTATCACTCCTGACGGATTACCTCCGCGACTCGCTTGGCTGCGAGGTCTTCATCATCGGCATCCAGCCGGCCTCCAGCCGGTTCGACGCCCCGCCGTCGGCGGCCGTCCAGCGGGCCGCACGCCGCGTCGCCGCCGCGATCCTGAAAGCCCTGGCCTGACCTTCTACGCTCAAGAAGAATGCCACGGTCCGATATCGCCTGCGGCAAGGAAGGTAAGTGTCGTACAATGGGTGCGGGCCGGATTCTCGCAGGGCGAGGAGAGGGATGTGAGTGAAACCACCGCTCGTTCTCAACGCGGCCTTGCCTTGGCCTCATGGGGTCTGCTGGCTTCCTTGATCCTGTCGGGAGCGGCCGCAGCAGGCCAGTTGAACCCGAAGTCCGTGGCGGCCCAGATCAAGGCCATGACCGGTTCGCCGATGAGACTGGCCTGGATTCGCAGCACCAACGGCAAAGAAGTGATGCTCGGCCCCTGTTACAAGGAAGTCCATAACAAGGCATGGATCGTCGTGGTCTTTGACACGGAGGAGGGGCGCGAGCGCGTGTTTTCACCGGCGGCCACGCCCGATACCAACTGTCACCCCCTGATCACGCCTGACGGCCGGCGCCTGATATGGAGCCGGGGTCGGAAGGATGTCTTTATTGCGGATTGGAATGGCAGCCACTCCCGCCTCCTTGGCCACGGCCTCCAGGCCATCGCCGTGGCGGAAGATCCTCCCGGCACGGAGTGGGTCTATGTCAGCGAAGAAGAGATCAAGAACGATGGGGTCGGCTATGGCCGGGCGGTTTACCGCTACCAGATTGACAAGCCGGCCGTCAAGGAATTGGTCTGGGACAAGACGCCCATGTTCGATAAGTTCGAAGTCTCGCGCGACGGCAAGTACGTGGTCACCAACTTCAACTATCCCAATGTCGGGATCGCGGACTTGCCGAACGGGAACCCCCAGATCTTCGGCCAGGGGTGCATGCCGGCGCTGGCCCCCGACAACAGTTTCCGGATGTTTTACATGCTCGGCGGCCACACGGGCATCCAACTCTGCGACAAGGGCGGGACGAACGGCCGGTACATCACCTTCACCAATGTCCCGGGGTTCATCGGACAGGCCAAACAATGGTGGTACCCCAATTGGGTCAAGTACGACGTCCGCTTCATGACCATGACCGGGCCCTGGGCGGGTCCCCCGGCGCGCGCCAATGGGAACGTGTACCTGGGCCAGTTCAACGAGGACTTCCGGAGCATGAAACAGTGGATTCGGGTGACCGACAGTCCCGAAGGCGAAACCCATCTTGACGCCTGGCTGGCGCCGCCGGGGAACCTCTTCATTGATGCTACGGTCAACCCCACCATGAGCGGGGAGGCGAAGGAGCCTCTGACCGTTACCATCAGGAATGATGGCGAGAAGAACTGGAAAGGCGCAGTCCGGATTGTGGTTCCCGCGGGGTGGACCGTCGAGCCGGCGCAGGCCCCTTGCCTGGTCAACAAAGGCACCAAGCAGACGGTGGCCTTTACCTTGACGCCGCCCGCCACGCCCCAGAACGGCAAGTTCACCTTTACGGCCGTCGTCCACAACGAGGCCGGCAAGGCGGTGAACCAGGTTTCGGCGACCGCGCGGATATCCCATTCGTCCGCGGCCTTCGTGAAGCAGGACACCAAGACCCAGGGCAATTGGAAGGGCGCCTACGGCGCCGGCGGCTCCAGCGTGGTCGGCGACAAAGAGTCCCTCCCGTTCGGCTCCATCACAGCCGCCGGGAACGCGGTGGCCACGTGGGCGGCCCCGACCGCGGAGGCGCGCGCGTTGCGGAGATCGGAAGGCAACGACCGGCTCGCGGCGTGCTGGCATGGCCTGACATTCACGGTGGATGTCAGCCTGACGGACAAGAAGGAGCACCAGGTCGCGTTCTACTTCCTGGATTGGGACGCCGACCATCGCAGCCAAAGGGTGGAAGTGGTCGATCCGGCCACGGACGCCGTACTGGATACCCAGACTGTCAGCGATTTCAGAGAGGGCAAGTATCTTGTCTGGAAGATGAAAGGGCGAGTGATATTCAAGATAACCATTACCTCGGGATCCAATGCCGTTCTGAGCGGCCTGTTCTTTGATTGAGGAGTGCGGACCGGAGCCCTCCAAGAGGTGCGCCCTGCCGCCGTGGGCTGACTTTTTTCCGCGCTCGCGGAAGAGGATCGTTCGGCCTGACCTTGCCGAGGGCAAGGAACGCAAGTATGATGAAGTCAACGCGGACGGAATTCGGGGCGGGGCGAGGAGGCTGAGAATGCGCTGGGTTGGACTGGCGGCGGCCGGCGTTCTTTATGCAGCGATCAGCGGCTCGGCCTGGGCCGGCCTGGCGGCCTCCGACTTTTCTTTCACTCCCGACCCGCCCGTCGCCGGTCAGCCGGTCACGGCCACCGTGACGGTGTCCGGGAATTCCAAGGGTCCCGTCAAGGTCTGGTTCGGGTACGTCGCCTTTTGGGTCAAAGGCGGCAACGAAACGGCCCATAACTACACGTCTTCGGTCATGCTCGCGTATACCGAACTCCCCTCCCTGAACGGTTCCAAGCAGGTCACCATCAAGGCCGTGGCGCCCTGGACCGTGGGAGGCGTTAACGCCCATAGCGCTCCCGTGGGCTCGGATCCGGGAACGAAGACGAGCGGGTTCTGGCTGATTGACACGGAATGTCCGGAGTTTGGGCACGCGTTCGGGGTGAACAAGTTTTACAACGCGGCCTCGGTGCCTTTGGCCGCGCCCAACGGGTGGGTCCATCCCTCCGGCGGCGGAGACGTGACGGGCTCCTTCTCCGGTGCGCCCAATCCCACGCCGCTGGTCGCGGGGAAATGGTTTGAACTGAAGGCCACCGTAACGGGCAATAACAGCGGCGTCACCCACGTGCTCCTTTGTTTGCACCGGTGGCTGCCCAGCAGCCACGGCGAAGCCACCGCGGAACTACCGATGGACATTATTCAACTCCCCAACCTCAATGGCAGCCAGCAGGTCACTTTCCATGCCATGGCCCCGGCGGACTACTCCGCCCACGACCCCCAATGGACCTTGGTGCTTATGGCCGATACCGGCGGCGCCTGGAAGTGGTTGCAACACCAGCCATTCGCCTATACGACCGGCGGCAACGGCGATCCCGGCGAGGGCGATCGCGTCAAGAAGTCCGCCGCGGCGCCAAGGCCGCAGGTCAATCCGCCTGCAACGGCCGAGAGTTCCCCCGCGGCGATCACGGCGCGGGCCATCGCGGCCAAGATGGATGCATCGCCCGCTCACGGCCCGCCCCCCAAGCAGGTCGTCCCCGTGGAACCGATTGAACTCGTCCGGCAGCATGTGGTGGACCGTGTCGGCTTCAACTTAGCGGGTGGCCAGATCGTCCTGCCCGTCAAGACCGGCCAAGGCGCGGCCGAGCCGGCGACCATCGTCGCGGCCGATGCCGACGGCCTGACCGTTAAGTCCCAGGGGGCCGAGAGCCGCGTCACCTGGAAGGCGCTCGGCGAGGAAGGCATCTACCAACTGGCCCAGCCGCTGATGGCCAAGGCGCCCGTGTTCGTCGAGGCGGCCTGGCTCAAGGCGGGGATCAAGTTGGGTCGCGCCGGCGATGCGGCCTTCAAGGAAGTCCTGGAGAAACTCCGCGAAAAAGACGCCGAGGCGGCCAAGGTCATCGAGTCGGCCCAGGTCGTCGAGCCAGTCAAGGTCGGCGAGCCGGCCAAGGTCATCGAGCCCGTCAAGGTCGGCGAGCCGGCCAAGGTCATCGAGCCGGCCACACGCGCCGCACCCCCCAAGGCCAAGAAGGCCGTCGAACAGAGCCCGCCACCTCGCAAGACGACACAGCCGCCGGAACCCGCGAAGAATCCCCTCTTTGAGTGAGAACTGGCGGAGAGGGGGAGATTCGAACTCCCGGTGGCCACTAAAGGCCACGCCGGTTTTCGAAACCGGTCCATTCAACCGCTCTGGCACCTCTCCGCTCTATGCAACCTAGTTCCGTTACAAGAATTACAACTCGGGGCCCGACCTTAAGTCTGGACCTTGCTCGACCGGACGACAACCCCGATAACAACCAACTTCAATATATAGTCGCAGATCTCCTCGCCGACCAAGGACCGTGCATATTTACCTTACCGGCAGACGGTGCTTCGGTCAAGCAACTCTGCGGCAGATACTGCAACAGTTGCTTGGGCCTTTCGCATTGCCTCCTCCTGGGCAATGGCCATCAAGGTCCCGTCCCGCCCTGCGTAGGTCGGCAATGGCCAGGCCCAGGCCAGTTGGAGGGCTATCCTCAGTCTCAGAACGTGCTCCAGATACACGGCTTGGCGTGTTGGTATGGCTCGCTCTTGGGCCGGAGAAACCTCTTCCTGCCAGAGGCCATCATGAGGAGCGTGTCAATCCCGCCTTCAGTCCTGCAGACCCCGTAAGACCTACGTCATCTTCTTCAGAATCTGTACTGCCCTGGCAGCATCCTCGGCCGTGTCCAGCGCCAGGTAGGCCACAAACCGCTTTCCGATGGCTGCGGCAGACAGGCCTCGAAGGCTAATGCCTGTTTCCGCCAGTGCCCGCGTCATCCTGGTGCCAAGACCCGGCTTGTCGGCCCCTTCGACCCGCACCGAGTGAAGGCTCTCGGCCTTCGAGAATCCTGCCTCTTGGGCCGCGTGGATACGTCGTCCGCCCTTCACGGGTGCCACGAACACCACCCCCGTGCCAGGCTTGTCAGGCGCCCGTCGGGCCACGACAAACTCGAGGTTCGCGCCCGCCTTGGCCAGGGCCGCGAGCTTCCCAGCCAGGCCTCCTGGCCGGTCTTCAATGCCTGCGGCCCACACGTCCACGCGAGTCACTTTCAGTTTCATGGCTCGTCCTCCTCAAGGGGTTGTTTTCCAAATCCGCCAAACTCGATCTTACCACTCCCAAGGTATTCTGTCGACATTTAGCCCCTGCCCGGCTTCCCAGGGTCGGCCTGGCCGCCGCCGACTGGCGCCCGGCGTCTCCCAGACCACGAGGTTCACGGGCACGGGCTTGCCGCACATGGATCTGGCCGGTGACGCGCCGCCCGAACGCTCACACACATTATTTGCACCCGCCTGAGAGTCGGGCTACGTCGGTTCTCTTTGCCGATCCGCGATTCCAACCGCGCATTCCACAAGCCAATAGCCCGCCTTCGAGTTTTTGCAAGGGTAGCGGTCTGTCGTTTCCTGTTGCACGAACCTCCCGGCATGAGGTAAAGTATACTTCAGAAGGCGAAGCCCGAAGGCGCTCCGGGCGTAAAAAGCGCCGCAGGTTCCGGGCTTAAGGGGTATCGCATGGCCTACCTGATGATCGTGGACGATGACGAGGATTTCGCCGCTGCGGCGGCCGCCGTCCTGCTCCGAGAGGGGCACGAGGTGGTGATCAAGTCGGACACGGCGAAGGCCCTGACCGAAATGCAGAGCCGTCCGCCGGACCTGGTGATCCTCGACGTCATGTTTCCGGGAGACGACTTCGCCGGATTCGAGTCGGCACGCGCGATGCGCGAATCCTCCAATCTTAAACAAATTCCCATCCTGATGCTGACCGGTGTCAATCAGAAACTCGACATGGACTTCAGCGCGCTCGACATTGACAGCACTTGGCTGCCGGTGACCGATTTCCTACGTAAACCTGTGGATCCCGGGGAACTGGTCCGCAAGGTCAAGGCGCTGCTTCATAGCGCTGGGGCTCTGGGCGAATCGCATCCGTTGACATGAAAGCGATGCCCCGGAAGTATCGAACGGCTTGGTTGTGCGCCAGGGCGGCGGCTTTCAAAGCGTCGCAAACGTGACAACAAACCGCGTCCCTTTCCCGGGCTCGCTCTCCACGTTGATCCGGCCATGGTGCATCTCGACAATGCGTTTGACGATGGCCATGCCCAAGCCGGTGCCATGCGCGACGGTCTCTTTGGCGACGCGGCCGCGGAAGAACTCGTCGAATATGTGTGGCAGTTCGTCGGGCGGGATGCCGATGCCGGTGTCGGCAACCACCAGGCGTGCCGCGCCCACGGCCACGCCGGTCTGGACCGTCACGGTGCCGCCGGCAGGGGTGTAGCGCATGGCGTTGGAGACCAGGTTGGTCACGAGGTCGGTGAGGCCGTCGGGGGCGCCCGTGACCGTCGCGGGGTCGGCCTGGATCTCGAAGCGGAGGCCTTTCTCCTCGGCGGGCGGTCGGAACAGTTCGGCCACAAGGCGGACGATGGCGGCCAGTTCGACCGGCTCGAACTTCTTCTCGACGGCGGCGGTCCTCAGGCGGCTGTAGTGCAGGAGGTCGTCAATCAGGTCGAGCATGTTCTCGGTGCGCCGAACCGCTCGGCCGACGAGGTCCCTGCCCTTGACTTCGGAGGGCATCTGATGCATCGCCGCCTTAAGCAGGCTCTGGACGGCGCCGACGGGGGCCCGCAGTTCGTGGCTGGTCTTTCGCATGAAGTTGGACTTGACGAGTTCAAGTTCATGCAACTCGTCGTAAGTCGCCTCGAGTTGCTCCTCGCGTTCGCGAAGGCGCGTCGCGATGCTCGATACGACGAACACCGTCGCGTAGACCGCGAAGGATATGGCAAAGCAGACCTGGACCACGAAGAGGGCGTGCTGGGCCGCCCCATGGGCCACGAGCGGTTCATATCGCGGCGGCTCGCTTGAAACCAGCACCCGGAGCGGTTCACGCACCTCGGGGTACATGTATTCGACCCAGCCGATGAGATTCACGAGGACGGCGGCGAGCGTCGCGTATCCGTAGGCCGTCCGTTTCGAGAAAAACTCGCTGGCCACGATCACCGGGAGGATGAAGAGGATTATGAAATGGTTCTCGACGCCGCCTATGCCGTGGACGAGCAACGCCACAGCCAGGAGGTCGCAGACGACCTGGCCGTGAGCGAGCGTCCGAATCCATCGCTTTCCGGCCCGCTGACTCTGGTACAGCGACCGCGCGCTAAGAGAGAAGAACGCGTTGTAGAAGAACAGGGCGAAGACGGCCATGACCGCCGTGCGGATCGCAAAGCGGACGTCGAACACGTACCACGCCATGGCCATGAATACGAGGGCCGTCAGGCCGGCGACCCAGCGGACCTCGGCGAACCAGCCAAGGCGCTCATACAGCACCCGCTCGGTGAGCGTCAGTTCCCGCCGCGCGCTCTTCAGGAGTTCGGCCATGAGCCCGGTCCTGCTTCAGTCGCCTCGGTCAGACCGGCGCCGCCGGTCGGTCTGCGAAAGCCTGGATCCCCTCACACCCCAGGCGGACGGCTCGTTCGACGGCGGGGCTGAGGCGGTCGGCCTGGTCCAGAGACTCCGGTTGGGACGCCAGAAGGGCGCACACAATTTCGCGGCCGCGCATCTCGCGGGCCAGCCTGCGGATGGCCTCCGCCACCACCACCAGGGCAATGGCGTGCGTCGAAATGTCCACCTCCGGAAGACGCTCCGCCGGAACCAGAGCCGCGCGGCCGGGTTCCGCCCCCAGGTCGGCCGCATCCACCAAGAGCACCCCCGGACAGCCCGACTCGACGATCGGCACCAGGAAACTCTCGGGGACCGCCTGGACGTCGAACAAGCGAAGCCAAGCCGAGGGCTGAAGCCTCGCGACGACCGCGGGCCCGAAGCCGTCGTCTCCGCACAGGGGGTTGCCGATGCCGACGACGGCTGTGGGGCGAGGCATCGAAGCCGCCAGCGCGCGGGCAAGGTCGGCCGGCATGTCGCAGAAGACCAGGCTCGGGCCGGCCATGGACCCACCCCCGGCGCTAGGCGCCCCAGGCTTCCCGGAGGACGGCGGTGCGACGGCAGGTCGGACAAAGGACCCGCACCAAGTCGCTCCGGTCAATCGGTCGGTCGGGGTCGCGCGGCGCCTGGCTCCCGACGAGTCCCATCTCCCCGTCCGCCAGCAGAATCAGCGTGGGGTTGGCATAGCGTTTGGCGCCCAGGCGCTCGGCCACCCATAGGAGGTGCTCCCGGCAGCCGATGACGGCCCGGCAGACTTCGCACAGGACGAGTTCCTTCTCGACCGACTCGACGCAGGTGCTGCGGTCGAAGCACGCGAGGTCGAATTCGTTCGACAGGAGGATGCCTTTCTCGGTCGTGCAGTTCAGTTCGCACTGGCCACAGTAGATGCAGGCGTCGTAATGGAGTTCGAGCCGGCGAACCGGCGGATGGGCCGCCACGTCGTCGGTCACAATGATGCACTGGCTCGGGCAGACCTCGGCGCAGGCCTTGCACCCGATGCAGTCCTCCTTGTGGTATCTGGGCAGCCCACGGAAGATCTTCGGCGGAACGTGAGGCTTGGCCGGGAACGGGTCCGTCGCGGGGCCCCGCGCCAGCGCCTTGACGGCTTCACCAAGTTCCCTGAGTTTCGGCTTCTTCATCACTTGGACTCCACGGGTCCGGAGGCCGGCTCAGCCCGCTCGGGCGGCGGCTGGGCCGCACGCAGGTCTTCGCCGAACCGGTCCACGACGCTGCCTTCCCACAACCGGACGCCGGACCGGTAGGCCCCTCGCGCGATGGCGTGGGCCCCCACGGGCGACGTCAGCAGCACGAAGATCGCGCACAGGAGGGCACTCGCGCCCATCTGCCCGACGCCGGCCCAGACGAACGTCCCGACGAGGATCATGCAGGTGCCGAGGGTCACGCACTTGGTGGCCGCCTGGAGACGGTTGTAGACATCGGGAAGCCGCACCAGCCCGATGCAGCCCAACAGGTCGAACGCCAGGCCGATCCCGATAATCCAGTAAGCGACGGTCTCACTCATCGTAGTACCGCCCCTCCAGGTACTTGGCCAGGGCGACCGTGCCGATGAACGACAAGAGCGCCCAGGCCATGCCGATGCTCATGTAGAACGCCTGGCCCGTCCACAGCGCCAGGACACAGCAGAAGCCGACGATGAGCGTCCCCAGAATATCAATGGCGACCGCGCGGTCGGGGGCGGTCGGCCCGCGACCGATCCGGTACAGACACATCGTCGCCGCCGCCAGCAGCCCCACCGCCACGGTCAAGAGGAGCGGACTCATTCGAACACCCTCCTCAGCAACCCCTCGAACGGCTTGACGATCGCCGCCGTATGCTCCTCGGGGTCCTCTCCCTGCACGTTGATCCAATGGATATAAAGGTCCTGCCCGTGGATGTCCACCGACATGGTGCCGGGCGTGAGCGTGATCGAGTTGGCGAGGAACGTCTTGGCCATCTCGCTCTTGAGGCTCGTGCGGACCTTGACGATGCCCGGCCGGATCGGCAGGTCCGGATGGAGAACCCGGTAGGCCACGTCGAGGTTCGACCGCACAACCAGCGAGAGGAAGTACGGAATGTAGATGGCCGCCCAGAACCATCGCCGGGGATCCAGCGCCTTGTGCATGTTGTCGGGATAGATGTGCGCGAGGAGCGTCGCCACCAGGACGGCCATCATCAGGCCGACGAGGACGACCCGGACGTCCAGCGACCACGTCAGAAGCAGCCACAGGCCGAACGTAAAGAGGATGCACAAGAGCGATTTCATGGCGATTCCCCTGCCCCCTCGGCCGGCCCCGCCGCCATCCTGGCCGCCGACCCCTCCGGGCCGGCGACCGTCGCCGTCGGCTCCAGCGCGCCGCCATCGGCCCGCGGGCCCGTCTGGAGGACGCGGATGGCCGGGTCCACCAGACGCTCCTTGACGGCCGGCAGAATCATCAGCGAACTGGCGAAGCACAGGGTTGCCAGCACGACCGACGCCACGCACATGCCCAGCGGCACTTCGCGCGCCTGCGCGACGGCCTCGGACGGGTCGCCGCCCAGAATATACCGCTGGACCTTGGCGAACGACAGGAGCGTGACGAAACTGACCCCCACGGTGACGGCCGCCAGCGTGTAGAAGCCGCCCAGGACCAGGGCCAGCACGATGATCAACTTGCTCCAGAACCCATTGAGGGGTGGAACACCGGAGATGCTCAGCGCCGCCACCCGGAGGCACGCCCCGGTGACCGGCATGCGCTGCCCCAACC
>Ga0307378_10012543_pt1 | contig 10806 bp, 7 predicted proteins | sample UN1MG_FD_202238 | JGI IMG/M metagenome (GOLD analysis project Ga0307378, IMG submission 202238) | Soil microbial communities from Risofladan, Vaasa, Finland - UN-1 | ecosystem: Environmental > Terrestrial > Soil > Coastal area > Acid sulfate soil | place: Finland: Risofladan, Vaasa | collected...
CGATGGCACCTGGTGCCAGGTGCGCCCATCGAACACGGAGCCCATCGTGCGGCTCATCATCGAGTCGCCCTCGGTCGAGACTCGCGACCGCCTCCTGGGCCAAGTGCAGGGCGAGATCAGCCCCTTGCTGTCGCCCTAGACCGCGCCGCCATGAGCGACGACGCAATGGATGACCCCGGGCAGGTGCGTTTCCCCGCCGTCGAGCCGGCCGCCCCTTGGCGGCGGCTCGCGGCCTCGGTCATAGACACCGGCATCCTGCTTCTGTGCAACGCGCTCATCTTCATGCTCGCCGTCGCCATCGCTCCCGATGCCGCCTCCCTCCTGCCGCTGCCCCTGCTGGGTCTCGTCAGCGCCCTGGCGTACCTCGCCGTCGGATGGGCCGCTTGGGGCGCCACGGTCGGCAAATGGGCGCTGGGAATCCGCGTCGTCGCCGCCGACGGACGCAGGCTCTCGTGGCGGCGGGCGGTGGCGCGCGTCCCCGCGTTCCTCGTCGCCTCCGCGCCGCTGAAGATTGGCTTGGCCGCCATGCTGTGGGATCGCGAGCGCCGGGGCTGGCACGATCACCTGGCGGGGACCATGGTCGTGCGCGATCCGCGGCCCGCGGTCGCGGGGAGATCCCCCGCCGTCGCCAGTCCGCGCATCCCACCTGCGCCGGAGCCCGAGCCCGAGCCCGAGCAGGGACACTCGCCGCGGGGGCGCCGGCTCGCCGCGCTGATGCTCGCGGTCTATGTGCTGGCGGCGGTGGCGCTCACCATGCCCCTGGCGCTGCATTCATCCACTCACGTTCCCGGCGCGACCATCGAGGGCCTGGAGCAGGACGGCTACGTCTTCTTGTGGGACTACTGGTGGGTGAAGACCGCGCTCGCGGATCCCCGGCTGAGCGTCATGTCCACCCGCTGCCTGTTCTGGCCCGAGGAGGTGAGCCTGCGGTATCACACGCTGGTGCTCCTGCATTCCGCGGCGGCGGCGCTCTTGCAGAACGCGCTCAGCCTGGTGCAGACCTACAACCTGCTGCTGGTGCTATCGCTGGCCGCCTGCGCGTGGGGCGCCTTCCTGCTGTGCCGCTACCTCACCGGCAGCGCGACGGCTGCCGCCGTGGCCGGGTTGGGCTTCGGGTTCTGCCCCTACCTGACGACCCACGCGCTGGCGCACCAGAACCTCATCGCCGCCGAATGGCTGGCGCCGTTCGCCTACTGTGCGCTGCGCGGGCTGCGCGAGCGACGGCCGCGATACGTGCTCGGCGCCGCCGCGTCGTGGGCCTTGGTCGGGCTCTGCGAATGGTACTACTTCCTCTACGCCGGCATGCTGCTCGCCGTCTTCGCGGCCTGCGAGATCGCGGCCCGCCCGCGACGCTGGGGGGCCGCGTTGGCGGCGGCGGGGGCGGTGATCGCCCTGACCTTGGCCGGGCTGTGGCCGCTGCTGTGGCCGATGCTGGCCGAACGCGCGCAGGCCCCCTACATGCACCAGCCGCTGGCGCGCCCGGCGGCGCTGGGCGCCCAGCCGGAGCTATATGTGACCCCGGCGTTTACGCACCCCCTGCTCGGCGACATCGGCTCGGCGGTGCTGCGCGCCCACGGCTACAGCCGGGCGGAGGCGACGCTCTACGTGGGGCTGGTAGTGTTCGCCCTGGCGCTGACGGGGATCGCCTACCGCGGGCGGCGGCTCGTCCCGTGGATTGCGGGGGCCGTCTTCTTCCTGACGCTGGCGCTGGGGACGCATTTGCGCATCGGTGACCGGACTGAGTTCAACGCGCTGGCGCTGCTGCTGGCGGGCGGGCCCCCCGGCAACGGCTTCGATCTGCCGTTCAGCGCCGAGCTGTCCTCGCAGTTGGCGATGCAGGTCGTCGGGGGCGGCGAGGTCCTGGCGGCGCAGGCGCAAGTCCCCCTGCCCTACCTGTGGTTGTGGAAGTACGTGCCGCTGACGCGCCTGGCGGCGGTGCCCACGCGCGCAGCGCTGCCGGCAATGCTGTGTCTGGCGGTGCTGGCGGCGGCGGGACTGGCCGCGGTGACGCACGGGTGGAGCAGGCGGTGGCGCGTGGCCGCGGCTGGGATGGCGGCGGCGGTGGTGCTGTTCGAGTTCCTGCCTGCGCCGTACCCGCTGCGGGACGTGCGGGTGCCGGGGTTCTATCACGACCTGGCGCAAAGCGAGAACGACTTCGCGGTGGCGGAGGTGCCCCTGCTGGGGGACTACGCGGTTTACATGCGCTACCAGACCGTCCATCACCGGCCGATCCTGGCGGGGCTGGTGTCGCGGCGGCCGCCGCACGCCCTGGAGTTCGTGCGCGGCAATGCCCTCCTGCGCGACCTCGAGCCGCAGCGGACGAGGCCGGGCGAAAGAGTCATGCCCTCCCTGCCCCTGACCCAAAGGGGCGCCCTTCACCGCGACCTGCGCGAGCTGCGCGCGACCTACGCACCCGCGCTGGCGCAACTGCGGGACCGCCGGGTGGGGGTCATCGTCGCCCATATGGATCTCCTGCGGGCGGACGACGCCGCCGCGCTCGACCGCGTTCTGCACGGCGCTCTGGGCCTTCACCGCGAGCGCCACTACCCGCACCTGATCGCGTACTACCTCGCGCCGCAGCTCGCGCAAGCCGCGGAAAGTGACTACGGCGAAAGCGAACCATGACCGCACCAAGCCGGGCCTTGGCGTGAGACGATCATGCCCGGATCAAGCGTAAGGCTTCGGGGATGTCATCCCGAGACGGCGTAGACGCAAGCGGGTACATACAGCAACTCAGCTTCGCAGCTCCGCTCGTCTTCTCGAGGCGTAGCCAGGGGCCTTAGCGCCGACCCAGCACCAACCGGGAGCGCACCGCGACCCTGCACGATGCCTCAAGTTTCAGCTGCCTGCGGCCTCGGAGCAAGGCGCCGCAGCAGGAGAAAAGCCAATAGCGCCGAACTATTGTTCGGCGCCAAGCGAGGCGTGAAAACCTACGCGCCCATGCGCATGCAGCATCTCGACAGCCTGGAATGACAGCGATACCGGGCCGAGGAATGAGCAGCGCTTGCCGCTGAGAAGGAGTTAGCATGAAAGCATGATGCACCCCGACGGTTAGGCTGATAGAATCAGCTGACGTTACAACACCGAAGGAGGTGCACCATGCACTACGTGGGTGTAGATTACCACAAGAAGAGCAGTTACGTCACGGTGATGGATGAGCGGGGCAAGGTGGTGAAGGAAGGGCAGATCGCCAACACCCAGGAGGCGCTGGCGGCGCTGCTGGACGGCTCTGCGGAGGGCGCGTCAGCGGTGCTGGAAGCGGGCCGCAACTGGCCGGTAATGTACGACTGGCTGGAGGAGCTGGTGGATGAGGTGACGCTGGCTCATCCTGCCAAAGTGCGAGTGATCGCAGAAGCCAAGGTGAAGACCGACCGGATTGACTCGCGGATGCTGGCTCACCTGCTGCGCGCGGACTTGATTCCGGCGGCCTATGTGCCGGGGGCGGTGACGCGAGAGCAGCGACGCCGGTTGCGACAGCGGATGTTTCCGGTGGGGTTGTCAACGATGGTGAAGAACCGCATCCACACCCTGATTGACCGACACCCGCAGCTGAGCCCCGAGGCTGGGAGCTGGAGCGATCTATTCGGCAAAGCAGGGCGGGCCTGGTTGCAGCGGCTGGAGCTGCCCCCGAGCGAGGCGCAGATTCTGCGCACTGACCTGGCGTTGCTGGGGGCGCTGGAGCAGCACATCAAGCAGAGCAATCGGTGGGTCTCGCAGCTGGCCAAGGGGGACGAGCGGGCCAAGCTCCTGGTCACCCTACCTGGCATCGGAGATTTCTTCGCGGTGCTGTTGGCGGTGGAGATTGACGACGTGAGGCGGTTTCTGCGCGCCGAGAAGCTGTGTGCCTATGCGGGCCTGGTTCCCTCGACCTATGCCTCGGGCGGATACGTCTACCACGGACGAATCACCAAGCAAGGCAACAAGTGGATACGCTGGGCGTGCATCGAAGCGGTGTATCCAGCCATTCGTCAAGACCCTGACTTGGCGGCGCTCTACGGGCGGCTCAAGGCGACCAAGGGCGCCAACGTCGCCAAGGTGGCGGTGGCGAAGCGGCTGTTGACCATCGTCTACCGGCTGCTGACAGAGCGACGGCCCTATCGCCCAGCCACCGACCAGCCTGCGCTGAGAAAGAGGAATTCCCCGGCTGCCCTGACGGCCGTCTAGCTGACCTCAGCGCATCGAGGTCGAGCTGTAAAGGAGGGTGGGGAGCCGGGGATCGAAGGCTAAGGTGTGTTCCGGCAAACGGGAACGTAGGAGAGGCTGATTCAAGTGACCCACCCGCGAGCAAGCGCGGGTGCCCGAGCCGTCGGGGAAAACGATAGGTCTTGCAATTTGCTTTCAGGAGAGGCGGCCATGAGGGCACTGGTTGCGCGGATCGGCCGACGGTGGGAGCGCAGGGAATCCGCAAGCGCCCACCCCGACGACGCGTTATCGTCTGGGTTCTGGGTTCCCCTTCCCGCTGCGACGTTCGCCTGGTGGGTTCTCGTCGTGAGGCCGGTGTGGATGCCGGAGCCGGAGGTGCGCCAGGCGCTGGTGGTGGCCTTTCTAGTTGTCACGCCGCTGTGCCTAATCGGGTTCTGGTATCGCCTCACGCGAATTGGAGTAGCGGTTAATCTCCTCGCGCTCGCTTCGCTCTTGCTCTGCGCCGCTTCACTCTACGCGTATTCTTCAGCGGCGGAAGTGCCCCTCGCGGCATTAGGTACGGTCGCAGGCGCGGCTGCGCTAACGCTTGCCGCACGAGCTCTATGGTGCGCGTTGAGGCCCGTTCGCGACAGAGGGATGGCCACCTACTTTCTTATCGTCCTGCTTGCAGTTCTGGTTGTAGTCGTGGGGGAAAGCGCGCTCTGGTCGTGGCGGCAGTACGACCTTTGGCGGCTCGTGGCGGTTTCCGCCTGTGCGGCAGCGATGTTGTATGGAATTCGGTGGTGGCCGAAGGGACGCCCGGTTCTGGTCAGATTCCTCACCGTCGCGACGACGGGCCTGGTGCTGGCGCTGGTGGCTGAGGCTCTTCAGTTCGCCGCTGGAGTGCAACGAAGCCAGGCGGCAGGTCTGTTGCAGCACTTCGGAGGTCAGTTCCTGGCCTATTTTGGCGGTGGCATGAGCCTCACGATGCTGCCCACGGAGCTTCGGCGGGAGCAAGAGAGCGCAAACCCAGAATCCCAGCAGTGACTGAACGGCGGGGTGGGCGACAGAAGCGCAGCCGTCAAGTACCTCGTCGTCGGTGAGGGCTCAGTATGCGGGTATGACCTTTTCTTGTGGGGATGGATTGAGGCACTCACCATGTGGCACCCCGACCGCTCGGGGTGTTGGCGCTGCAGAGCGGCGCCTGTCTGACAGGCGAGAGCGCCCTTCGACAGGCCCCTATTGAGTCTCGCCCATTGTGTTGACAACCCGGATGGGGAAATGGCCATGGTGGGGCGGGCGAGACGCCGACGGCCGTTTCGTAGCCCATGCCCCAAGGGTGGGTGCGGATAATGACAAGCTGCAGGGCGGATGTTGGGTGAGGATGACATGGATGCGGGGTGCGGCTCGGGTGTGACCGCTGAAAGTTGGGATCGGTCGCGGGAACCTGTAGGGGCGCACGGCGTGCGCCCCCTTCACAGCCGAGGGCGGCTGTGCTACATTCGGGCACACAATCCGCCACCCCAACCAAAAACGGTCATACCCTGCGGCTCGACCGGACTCACCCTCACCCGGCCCCGATGCGTCGGGGCCGGCCTCTCCCTGGAAGGGAGAGGGGTTGGGGCGCCTGTCCCACATCCGGCAGTGCATTATCCCCACTTTTCGAGGTCACACCCCCCTCTGCCACGACACCGCAAGGAGCAACCTCGCCAGGACGGCCTGCATCTACGGGCGCGTATCCTCCGAGACCCAGGAGAAGCAGTTGACCATCGAGAGCCAGGTAGCCGAGCTGCGGGGATATGCCGCCGCCCACAGCCTGACCATCGCCGGCGAAGATGGGCGTCTACTCCCAGCCCGCGGCTGCGGTCAGCTTGCGCATGTCAGCCAGAGATGCGGCGTGATCCGCGGTCGCCGGCGCGTACTCCAGGCCGAACATGCCGTCGTAACCCCAGGCCTTGATGCGAGAGAGGATCTCGACGTAGTTCAGCTCGCCGACATCCAGCTCGTGGCGCCCGGGCACGCCCGCGGCGTGGAAGTGACCGATGAGCGGAAGGTATCTCTCGATGGTGGCGAGCACGTTGCCGTGCATGATCTGCATGTGGTAGATGTCCCACAGCAGCCGCACCGCCGGGCTGGCGACTTGCTCCACGATCTGTGCGGCCTGGTGCCCGCTGTCGAGGTAGTAGCCGCGATGATCCACCAGCGAGTTCAGCGGCTCCAGCACCAGCACCACGCCCGCTTGTGAGGCCACGGCGGCGGCCGCCCTCAAGGTCTCGACGATGGCGTCATGCTGTTCGGCACCGGAGCGGTCGGGGAGGCGATTGCCCGTGCAGGTGATGAGCTTGCCGCAGTCGAGCTTCTTCGCCACCGCGATGCTCTGTCGCAGCCGGGCCAGGTACTTCTCGCGGTCCGCGGCAGACACGAGGGAGATGCCCGGGCCGTCGGCCACCAGGTCGTTGAGAGCCAGGCCGGTTTCCCCGCAGGCGGCCGCGAGGTCGTCCAACTTGCGGTCGCCCCCCGCATCGTGGCTCCAGAACTCGAGCGCGCGAAAGCCCGCCGCGGCGACCTTGCGCGCCTTCGCCGCCAGCGAGGCGTTCCCCAGCACCATCTCGACGCAAACGCATATCATGGGCATCGGCTGATAACCTCCCTCCTCGCAACTGCGCAAACCGTCACGCCATCAGCGGCCCTCGGCGCGGGCGGCGTGACGGGCGAGCTCCTCCATCATCTCCGTCTGAATCTGCTGGATCTCCAGCAGCCGCTGCCACTGGTGGGTCAGCAGCCGGTCGAGCTTGGCGCTGATGGTGCGAATCTCCAACTCGGCCTTGAGGTTGACGCTGTAGTCGTGTTCCCCGCGCAGGCGGTCCTTCGCCTCCTGCCGGTTCTGGCTCATCATGATGACCGGCGCCTGGATCGCGGCCAGACAGGACAGGATGAGGTTGAGCAAGATGAAAGGGTACGGGTCATAGGGATGCGCGCGCAGAAGTATGGCGTTGACGGCAATCCACGAGAACAGGATCGCGAAGAAGCCGCCGATGAACGCCCAACTGCCGCCGAAAGTCGCTATCCGGTCCGCCAGGCGTTCCCCCAGCGTCAACCGGCGGTCGAACTCGGCGTTGACGTCTTTGGTCAGCGTTTCCTGCTCGTGCAGGCTGCGCACCACCTCCAGCTCCAGCGCCGAGAGCTCCCCCTTCTCGGTTGCCAGCAGAGCCTGCACGTACTCGGTGCGGAAGCGGTTGAGGTCGGGCAGGCAGATGTAGCCGCTGGCGGACCAGTCGGCATGCTTCTCTTTGATCGTGTCCAGCACCGGCCCCGCCACCAGCTCCGCCGGCAGCATCTCGCCTACGTCCTTTTCCTGGCCGCAGACCTGGCAGGAAGCCTTCTCCGCCTGATGTTTGCGCATGGCCGACTCTCCTCCGCCGCTGCGGGGTCGCCGTCCACCCCAGGCCGCGGCCAGCCGCAGGCATGGTAGCGGGGCGTCAGCACCGGTTCGCGTGATGCACAGGGGGTGCGCCTGTCGCTTGCCTTCTTCGGCGGGCATGCAGGCAGTCCTGCAGGCATGCGGCCCGCGTTGCAGGACGATGCGCGTGGATGGAGAAGTACTTGGCTCATGCGTCGGGCGTGCGGCCACTATGCTGTATGCTGTGCGCTCGTTTCCACACAGTCGGTCCTGCGCGGCAGCGGCTGTCTTCCGTTGGTGAAAGGGGGAACTTCATCGTGCTCGCAGGCAGGGGGATCGCACCCGCCACCCTGGGCCGCCGGCGGCTGCTACTGGGCGCCCGCGAGCGGCAGCTGGGCGTGCTGCCGACGCCGCGCCAGGTGCTCAAGGTGGGGCGCACGACTACGGTCGCCGAGGTGGCGGTGCTGCTGCCGTCGGACGAGGGAGCGCGCTCCGCGGCGGAGGGGCTGCGGGCGTTCCTGCGCGAGCTGGGCGTGCCGCGGGTGCCGGTGGTGGCGACGCTGGAGGCCGCCGCCCGCTACGCGATGGTGATTGCGGCCGGCAATCCCGCCGCCGACTCCCGTGTCGGCCACTGCTGGGAGTTGTGCGACGGCGCGCGGGTGCAACTGCCGCCGCTCGGCCCGCAGGGCTACGGCCTGGTCACCGCACGGCGCGACGGCAAGCTGCTGGTGGTGCTGGCGGCGACGGCGCGTGAAGGACTGCGCCATGGCTTCGCCACTCTGCGCCAGCTCATCGTTCAGCGCGGGGACCAGCCGGCGCTGCGCGAGATCTCCCTCGCCGATGGTCCGTCCTTTGAGCTGCGGGGCGTGATCGAAGGCTTTTACGGTCCGCCGTGGAGCCACCAACAGCGCCTGCGTCTGCTCGACTTCTGCGAGCTGTACAAGTTCAACCTCTACGTCTACGCCCCCAAGGACGACCCCTATCACCGTGAGCACTGGCGCGAGCCTTACACCGCGCGGGCGCTGCGGGAGCTGCGCCAGTTGGTGGAGGCGGCCAGCCGCCATGGCGTGCGCTTCTGCTTCGGCGTCAGCCCGGGGCTGAGCATGCGCTACTCGTCGCGGGCGGATATGGCGGCGCTGCGGCGCAAGCTTGACGCCATGCGCGAGATCGGGGTGGACTCGTTCGCGTTGTGTCTGGACGACATCCCGGGCAAGCTCCATCACCCGCAGGACCGGCGGGCGTTCTCGTCGCTCGCCGAGGCGCACGCGTGCATCGCCAACCGCCTGCGCGATCACCTCGATCGCGTCGCCCGCGGCTCGCAGCTCATCTTCTGCCCCACCGAGTACGCGGGCACGCGGCGCACGCGTTATCTCAGAGCCATCGGGGACCTGCTGCGCCGCGACGTGCTTGTCTTCTGGACCGGGTCGCAGGTGTGCTCGCCGACCATCAGCGGCCAGGAGGCGGACGCCTACGGCGCGGCGATTGCGCGCCCGCCGCTGATCTGGGATAATTACCCGGTGAACGACTACAATCGCAACCGCCTGTTCCTGGGGCCGCTGCGGGGCCGGCCTAGCGACCTGCACCGGCATGCGGCAGGGCTGATCGCCAACCCCATGAACGAGGGCGAAGCATCGAAGCTGCCGCTCATCACCGTCGCCGACTACCTGTGGAACGCGGAGGCGTATCGCCCGGAGCCGGCGTGGGAGGCCGCCCTGCTGCAGCAGGGCGGCGCGCGCGCCTATGCGCCGCTGCGCTGCTTCGCAGGGAGCTGCACGAGTTCGTTCCTGCATCCCAAGGATTCCCCGGAGCTGGCGGCGGCGATCGCAGCGCTGTGGAAGGAGTTGGCGGCAGGCACACCCGGCGCCGCGGCGTCCACGCTGCGGCGCCATTTCGCGCGCATGAGGGGGCTCAAGCGCGAACTGCCGTCGCGCCTGCCCAACCGCTGGCTCCTAGAGCAGATCAGCCCCTACCTGGACAAGCTCTCGACCTACGGTAAGGCAGGTGCGGCGTGCCTGCGAATGCTGTTCAGTCCGTCAGCGGCCGCTCGCCGGCAGGTCGAGCGCTGGCAGCGGGAAGCGGCGGCGAATCCGCGGCAGGTGTGCGGCACGGTGATGGACAATTTCATCAGCCGCGCACTGCACGAGTACGACTTGGCGCACGCGAGTCCATGACCTCGTGAGCGCCGGGCGGGAAGAGGAGCCATGATCAAGGTCGCCGTTATCCACGGGCCCAACCTGGGGCTGCTCGGGAGGCGTGAGCCCGACATATATGGCGCCATCACCCTCGAGCAGATCAACCAACGCTTGAGCCAAGCCGCCGCGGAACTCGGCCTGGAACTGCGTATCACGCAGTCGGACCACGAGGGCGATGTCGTAACGGCAATCCACGCCTGCATGGACTGGGCGCAGGCCATAGTCATCAACCCGGCGGCCCTCACCCACTACAGCATCGCGGTGCGCGATGCGCTGCAGGCGGTGCGCATCCCCGCCATCGAGGTCCACTTGACCAACCTCCACGCCCGCGAGGAGTTCCGTCACACCTCCGTCACCGCTCCCGTCACCGTCGGCCAGATCATCGGCTTCGGCGTCCACGGCTACCTGCTGGCCCTGCGCGCGGCCAAAGCGCTGGTGGAAGAATCTCACCGATGATGGATTATCCGCGGCGGCTCGCACGCCTGCGGGCGGCGGTCGCAGCCACCGAGGTGTCGGCAGTCCTCGTTTCCGGGGCCGCCAATGTGCGCTACCTGAGCGGATTCACCGGCTCCCAGGGGGCGCTGGCGGTGGACGCCGACCGCGCTCTTCTCATCAGCGATTTTCGCTATCGGCTCCAGGCCGCGGAGCAGGCGCCGCTGTTCGAGTTGGTGGAGGTCGAGCGCTGGCACGAGGGGCTTGCGCACGCACTGCGCGGACTGGGGTGCCGGGTCGTGGGCTTCGAGCCGGCGCACCTGACATATCAGGCTCACCAGCGACTGGTCGCCGCCCTGGGCAACATCTCCCTGGCGCCCGTGGAGGGACTGGTGGAGCGGTTGCGGGCGCTCAAGGGCCCGCAGGAGATCGCGCTCATGGAGCGGGCGGCCGCCGTCTCGGACGGGGCCATGGCTCGCGTCATATCGCTGGTGCGGCCGGGCGTCAGCGAGCGCGAGCTGGCGCTGGCGGCGGAGAGTTACATCAAGCGGGAGGCGGACGCCGAGATCGCGTTTCCGCCCATCATCGCTGCCGGCCCCCGCTCGGCGCAGTGCCATGCCGAGCCGGGGACGCGCGAGCTGGCGGCGGGCGACCTGGTGG
>Ga0307378_10012547_pt1 | contig 10804 bp, 9 predicted proteins | sample UN1MG_FD_202238 | JGI IMG/M metagenome (GOLD analysis project Ga0307378, IMG submission 202238) | Soil microbial communities from Risofladan, Vaasa, Finland - UN-1 | ecosystem: Environmental > Terrestrial > Soil > Coastal area > Acid sulfate soil | place: Finland: Risofladan, Vaasa | collected...
TGTAACCGTGGACGTATCCCTGGATGGGAAGTTGCCCAAGGGAGCCCGGCCGGATTTGTCGGTTGTCGGGACGATAGAGATCGAGCAGCTCATCGACATACTCTACGTGGGCAGGCCCGTGCTCGCCGCTGCTTCGGATCCTATGTGGATTGGACGATAGATATTCAGGACGATTTCTCGTAGATGGCCACGATTTGCGGGATATCGACCACGACAGCTATTTACGCTGTGTATCATGGGCTCCTCAAACCCCTTTCTTCTTCAGCGATTCGATACGCGATAATCTATGTCCGCGCAACGGATTCCCGACGGACCGTTTGCACGGATATGCCGCAGCGTTGGGCCTGGACTCCGTGATCGATGCCACACCGGAAGGTTACGATACGAAACTTGGTGACCAGGGCGTGCGGCTTTCTGTGGGCCAGTACCATAAGCTGACGGCTATGCGCGCGATACTGAAAGACGCCTCAATATTGCTGCTGGATGAAGTCGCCGCGTCAATGGACATCGAGTCAGAAAGGGGGCTCCTGCAAGGCATCATTTCGTTACGGTCGCCTGATTGCCTTACAGTGCTTGTGACTCATCATATTCCCATCACTGTCGAACCTTGGGTGGATGACATTATCGTATTGGTAAACGGTCGCATTGCAGAAAAAGGCTCAAGCGCGCAACTTTGGGAAAAAGGTGGCTTCTATCACCATTGGCTGAGCCTTATTCAAGAGCCTTCGGGAAAAATACAACGCCGCTATGCCCAGCCTAGTGAGTTGATTTCATAACCATTGTTCTTGAACTGCCAGAACAAAAAAAGCTTGACGTAAACATGATAAAGAAGTATTGTTAATTATAACCGGTGGAATTAACGTATACGGTTGCCGGTATGGGAAGCTTCTGCGAGACAGTACCGTCAAAAAGAAACGTGACCTGTAGCAGACAGCGACGGATTTGAAAGAAAACAGTTTTACGGTGAAATCATGAAAACACTGTGGCATGACCTCCGCTATGGCATGCGCATGCTGAAGAAGACACCGGGATTTACAGCGACCGCTCTGATCACCCTGGCGATTGGCATTGGTGCGAACACGATTATGTTTAGTATTACCGATATGCTGCTGTTGCGCCCTCTGGGAGTCAAAGAGCCTGAACAATTGGTATGCTGTGGTATCTCCAATTTTCGCATTCGCTATTCCGCCTATCTTGCTATACGTAACAGCAATCATGCATTCAGCGACTTCATGGCCCAGGACAGGGGTATATCGCGTGGGACCTTAACACACCGCGGTATGGCCAGGCGGGTAACCGCGATGTTCGTTTCCGGGAACTACTTCTCTTTCCTGGGCGTTGTTCCAGCACAGGGACGCGGCTTTCTACCCGATGAAGACCGGCAAGAAGCCCCCCCCGTCGTGGTCTTGAGCCACCGCGCCTGGCAGCGCCAAGGTGCGGATCCGACCATTGTGGGCCAACACCTTCGTATCAACGGCGTACCCTGTCAGGTTGTTGGTGTGACACCAGAGGGATTCACCGGCACCTCGCTGGCCGGTCCTGACCTTTGGTTGCCTATAGGCAGCTATCTTAAAACGATGTATCTCTCACGAGGGTGGTCTAAACCCCCCAAAACAATAAGTGACAGAGGTTATCCCATTCCCCTGATACCCGTGGGGCGACTCAAACCTGGTGTGAGCCTGTCGACTGCCCAAGCATCACTGCAAGCCATGGTCCCCAGTCTCAAGGAGAAATTTCCCAGCCGCTGGACGCCCCATAGCTCGCCCTACCTCTACCCAGTCCCCAGGGTAAGCGTATTATTCGGCGATAAAGAGCGCCCGATCATGACGGGTGTTAGTCTATTCTTAATGGGCGTATCCGCGACCATCCTGATCATTGCCTGTTTGAACCTGGCGAACATGTTGATTATCCGGGGAACGGGCCGCTCTCATGAAATTGCGGTTCGTTTGGCATTGGGTGGAGGCCGCTTATCCATCATCCGGCAGTTGCTCATCGAATCGCTGCTGTTGGCGCTGCTGGGAGGCGTCCTCGGTCTGATCCTGGCCTTCTGGGGAACCAGGATTCTCAATACCTGGTTCGCAGCCTCGCAACGACTTGAATGGAGATGCTTACAAACCAGTCTGAGCATTCGCGGACTGGGAATGACCCTGTGCATTAGCCTTATTGCTACCCTATTTTTCGGCCTAATACCGGCCCTGGGCCTATCGCGGTGTGATATTATAGGCGAGCTGAAAGAATCCGGCAGCGCCATGCTCCGACCCGTCAAACGTAAACGAGGCGATCTATCCGTGCTCTGCCAGACCGCGTTAGCCGTCGTGCTCGTGATGATTGCTGTCATGTTCACTAGTCACGCCCTGCAATTGGCCAGGCCCAATCACAATTTTAATCTGGACAATACGTTGGTGGTGCAGGTTGATCCGCTTTCAGCCGGTTACGATCGGATACGCAGTGCCCAAGCTTGTGAGGCCCTGGCCGACCGTCTGGAATCCTTACCGGGCATTGATTCTCTTGGAATGTCGCCATCCTTTTCTTTTGGAGGTGGAGGCGTTGATTTTATTTACGAATACATCCCAGGGGCTGAAGGTGACGACTCCGAGAGATTTCTTGCGAAGCACGCCGCTTCACCGGAGGTCGGCAGGGACTATTTTTCATCGGTGGATCTTCCTCTTTTGCAGGGGCGTTCCTTTAATCGCCTGGACAGCGCTGCTGATGCAGAAAAGGTGGTGATCATTGATGAGATCCTAGCACGTAAGCTGCACCCGAATGGCCATGCCCTCGGCTCCTTGATTCTGTTTGGCACGTTTTCTGATCGTTCAGAGCCCTACAGGGTCATTGGGATCGTCCCCAACATTCCGGTCGCGCAGAGCAAAGAAACCTTTGCTCAGACGTACAAACCGGTCAAACCGGACCAGATGTGCACCTATTTCTATCTCCACATGAAGGATCCCAGATCAGCTGTGGCCATGGAGCAATGGATTTCCGGGGAGATCCACGAGGTCGACCCGTATGTACCCGTGCTATCAATAGCAACCCTGGCGTATATGCACCGCGACCATGAGCTACTTTGGTTCGCGGGAATGTGTGCACGGTTGACAGGTATAGCAGGGGCCACGGCCTTATTCCTGGCGGCATTAGGTATTTATGCGATCAAAGGTTATATGGTTACCTCTCGCACACCTGAAATCGGTATCCGAAAGGCTCTGGGTGCCACGCACAGAGACATCATGGGCATAGTCTTTAAGGAAGGATTCATCCTTACGGTTGTGGGATTGATTGTAGGATTATTGCTGGGATTGGGCGCTACACGCGTAGTAGCCAGCGTACTTTATGGCGTCGATAAGATCGACCCTCCAGGCATTGTCGTGACTATCGCACTACTCGGAATTGTCTCGCTGCTGGCCGGCTATTTCCCGGCCCAGCGAGCGGCAAAGATCGATCCGATGGAGGCGTTGAGATATGAATAACAGATGGATATCCACACTCCGTGACAGACTGTCAACTGTGGACTTCGCTGGAGAATGTCGTCCTCTGGCGCGAGCAGATCTCTGTGTTCAGGACGAACGATCCCGCAAAGGTGAGGGCACCGATCGTGAGTGTGTTCCTGCGGTGATAGAACATCTTGGTGAGGCAAACTCGTTCGACTCTGTGCATTGGAGACCGGCTCGTACCAATGTCTTGAGGAGATGTAGCATCTCTAATCGCTGGACGAGAGCCTCGTCCTGCATTGATGGGAGCCCGTTATGACGACGTATGCAGTACGGGAGTGCTATCAAGTACTGAATGTGCGCTTGTCAAGGGCCATTGGTCTTTATATAACAGCCATAATATTGGATTGGCATCGGCCGCACTGATAACTCCTATAGTCTTCAATGGGCGTGAAACTAAGTCGGAGATAAGCAAATCAGGAATAGAATATGATCTGGAAGATCGCTAAGAAAGAGTTTCTGTTGAACCTGATGACATTCAAGTTTGCTGTCGGGACAATAGTATGTATGGTACTGACGGCTGTTTTCATACCGATTCTGGCAAAGGACTACCAACAGAAACTCCGAACTTATAATGATAACGTTGCTCGTAACGAAGCCGAACTTCGGAAAGTCAAGGTTTATAAGAACATCACACCGACCATATATCGACCACCATCAGTTTTATCAGTTTTTAGTGAAGGACTTGAGAAGCAAATCGCCAACTCAGCTAAAATAGAGTACGATAGAATTCCCGAAATAAGTGCAGCGGCAGGTCAAGAAAATCCTTACCAGGCCATCTTCCCAGTCTTTGATGCATCACTGATTTTCAAGATTGTCATAGGCGTTCTGGCCCTGCTCGTTGCTTATGATGCCATATCCGCAGAAAGGGAGCGGGGCACACTAAAGCTGATGCTATCGGATACAATAGCTCGTCACGAAGTGTTGCTGGCCAAGCTCCTGGCCGGCTTATTGGTCCTCGTCGTTCCCACCACAATAACATTTACAATCGGTCTGATTATACTTCTGTCTTTCCCTATGGTGGATTTGACCCCTTCGGCTTGGGTAAGAGTCGGGCTCATGTATCTCGCTTCATTGTTATTTATTTCTGCTATGTATAATTTGGGATTATTGGTTTCCTGCTTGACAAGAAGATCAGCCATTTCTCTGGTGCTTGGATTGTTTATTTGGATTGTCTTCGTTGTCGTCGTTCCAAATGGAAGTATCTATCTTGCCGAACGAGTACAACCTCTGGAACCGGAGGACAAGATAGATGGTCAGATCAAATCATTGCAACAAGCTTACAAAAGTGAGTTTAACAAAAGTAAGCCTCGGAGGACCAACACCAGCGTGTCTGATAGTAGCGGAGCGTTCGGGCATTTTTATTCCCGTAAAATTAACAAAGAAGGTTTGGAATACTTTAAAGAGATTTATCGGCTTGAGCATACACTTGGAATTAAGTACGCCGATAAATTATGGGAAGTAGAACATAGCTATCTCAACGGCCTTTCCAAGCAGAAGAAGCTCGCTCATAATCTTTCACGGATTTCACCCATTTCTTTATATGAAAATTTGATGTCATCCTTAGCCGGGACGGGTATTGCCGGCTTTCAGTCCTACATAATGAGTGTTAAAACATATCGAGATAGACTTATCGACTATGTACGTTTCAGAACCGATGGTTTTTCGGCAACGTCCCTCTTTACACCTTTTACCATAGAACAAATGGAGCATCTGCCAAACAAGTCCGAGGATCCTTCGCTTGACCTCCGTGATTTACCCAGATTCACCCTTAAGGCTGATGTTGTTGTGGATCTTCGTAAAGCAATCCCCGACTTGGTGTTGTTAATATTTGCGAATGTACTGTTTTTCGCTTTGGCCTTTGTAGCATTTGTGAGGTATGACGTAAGGTGACGTAAACTTGAAATTAGAGGAATTGAAACGAAATGTCCCATACGGATGGAGAACAAACATGATTCACCAGATTGTATATAAGGAAGTATTAGAGAACGTTCTAAGCCTGCGTTTTTGTTTATTTCTGCTTTTAGCTATCTTGCTTTTTGCTGCCAGCGGCTTTGTATTCCTGGGTAGATATAGGACACAATCTCAGAATTACTGGAAGAAAACGAATGAAAATCTTTTGGCTCTGCAAAAAGAATCGGATCAGTTATATAAATTGGCCTTCTATCAGCAAAAGATTCTTCGCAAGCCGAAGCCACTGACGTTGTGCGCGGAAGGATTTGAAAAGTCTCTGCCTAATAATTTTAAGTTTAACATATTCAGTATTCATCTGCCAGAAATCGAAGGCCGAAGCAACTTTATGCTTCCCCACTTTAGTGATATTGATTGGGTATTCATCGTTTCCTTAATCCTTAGCTTTGTGGCCCTTGTTTTTACCTATGACAGCATTTGTGGGGAACGGGAGCGAGGCACACTCCGCCTGATGCTATCTAATGCGATTCCAAGGTATACGGTGCTTTTGGGCAAGTATCTCGCTGCAATGCTCACATTAGTTATCCCATTACTTATTGGGCTCATAGTGAGTCTCATCATTGTGGTTTCTTCAAAGGACGTGGCCATCGATGGGGCTGCATGGTTGAAAATTCTCACCATAATACTTCTGTCCCTGTTGTATCTTTCTGTCTTTGTACTTTTGGGAGTGTTTTTTTCCAGCCGGTTAGCTCATTCAGCAAATTGTATGGTCATCCTTCTGTTAATGTGGGTGGGGCTGGTTATTCTCGTACCCAGCCTCGGAAGAATTATCTCTGACATGTCCTCCCAGAGTCCCACACAGATAGAGTTGCAAAGAAAATTAGCCGAAGTAGCTGCACAGATTTGGGACAACGCCGACAAATTCGGGAAGAACGCAAGCAACATGGGTACTAAACCGAACTCGCCCGGTAATAATCCACCTGCAAGAGCCCGGCTCAAAACTGCGCTAACGAACGCCAGAAATCAGGTCATCGAAGATCACCACGGCAAGATGTTGGCCCAGGTATTTACAGGACGGAATTTCACATGTCTTTCACCAGTTGTGATTTATCAACGTGCGTCTGAGGCGATGGCTGGAACGGGGATTAACCGTTGCGTGAACTTATATCAGCAAATTCAGCAACACCAGGCTGACCTCAAGCAATATATACGTGGCGAGGATGCTGAAGATCCCGATAGTCTCCATTTGATATTTGATGAAGAGCAATGTGCTTATTGGTGGAAGGCCATTTCTCATAAATCCGTCGACTTCGATACCGTACCGAAGTTTCAGGAGCGCGACCGTGCGCTTGGCCAATCACTGAAATTGGCAATCTGGGATATTGGGCTGCTGGCTCTTCTTAACTTGGGTCTCTTTGCAGCGTCTTTTTTATCGTTCTTACGATATGATGTGCGGTGATAAATCGGTAGCAGATCGGATTACAATAGTCATCTTCGGTGTAAAATTACATAGAAGGCAAGGAAGAAAATTGGCGATAAATCGACACGCTGTCCCCCTTATACAGATTTCCAGAACTCCAGATTCTCTTCGTCTGGATACAGGTAATTCACATAGAAATCTTAGGCGAAGGCTTCAGACATGGATCACTTCCTTGAAGTTCTTGACCAACATTGCCTTGCCCCATTGCTTGCCCTGGTTGACTACGAACTGTCTATGCTTGAGCTTGTCAGAGGTAATTTTTATGTTCACAAACTCGGTGAACGTCCGGTGCTTCTGCTCCATATAACGAACCGTGTCTTCCCTAGAGGTCTGTATACGGTCCCTGAATCTACCCTTCCAGTAACCCCACCACATAAGCTTGCAGCCTGTTGCCATAGCTCTAAAGAGGAGGTTGTTGTCGTCCTGACCATACCCCAAGAGGTCCTCATCGTAGCCTCCGAGTTCAAGCCATTCCTTCTTGTAGAACCCGATTCGACCATGCGTCATCCTCTTGGCCGCGCTGAAGGCAGCTTTTTTGGGTTTCACTTCGGCAAGGAGGTTGAGGATCTGTGCAAAGCCCGGACCTGTGAAGTTGTCTGCATCGACATTGTTCACGATGTCTCCGGTCGCCACTTTGAAAGCTATATTCCGGGAATGAGACATCATATAAAACTTGGGCTCTGTTGTGTGGACGTAGACCAGGATGCCGGCTTCGATGTAGGGCATCATATAGCCCTTCATCCACTCATCCAGCTTATCCTGGCTGTTGTAGTTGACAATCACGAACTCCACGTTGGGATAATCTCGGTTGTGATGGATGTTGACGGGGAGCGTAACCATCAGATCGTGGAGACGATTCATGCAGGTTGTGCAGAAGGAGATCTTCCTATACGTCTTCGGCTCTTTTGGTACAGGCTCTTTGACCGGATCCCAGATATCCCAATGCCATTTATCCCAGATATCACCCATTCTTCTTGACCTACTACTCAATAGTGTTCGTTTTCAAATTCACAGGGCTATATCGGCGCCGTTCGAGTTTTGACCTTACCTGCGGTTCCTACGCTTCGTTGCTTAACGCTACGGACACGTCAAAATATCTTCTGATTAATCGCTCCAATCTCTCGTTTACCGTCTTTACATGCAACTCGTTCTGACCCAACAGATGCCGTTTCATACCTACAGGACAGTCGGGACGGAAGTGGCTCACGCGAATTGGCTTATCGCTTTTCAAGTACCGCTCGGGGAAAAAAGCACAACCCATGTTGTAGGTATAATCTAACACGGTTACCCTGTGCTCGTACGCTGGTGCGCTCAGAACCCGGTGCAATGCAGGTTCTTCTCTTATCTTTTTATTGCTCAGCAGGAAGGAAACAACGGCCACAATATTTTTTGCGGCTGGCCTGTAAAACACGCTTGAGCCGCCGAATCTGAGTGGGGAATGCTCGCCATGTTCGCAGATACCCATATCCTTGAATCGCGGGCAATCAAACCACACGTTTTGCCATGCATCCAGATCGTGGATCCACAGTTCTTCGTCCAAACAACCTTTCTTGAACAACTCGTTGACAGCAAAGGTCTTGCTTCCGGTTAAACACGAGTCGTCAAACGATACCTGCTGAGCTTCCACCCCCATGAACTCATAGTCGAAATTTGTCAGAAGCAGTATATCCTTCGCGGCCCATCCAACCTCCAAGCTGTTTTCTATTTGGGCCTTCACATACGTTTCAAGTAGTGTGAAGGAGTACGCTTTTTTTCTTGGTTGAAAATTGGCAACTATCACATTCTTCATGTCTCACCTTTCCCATAGACTACTTCAACTCCGGAGGCACTCGTTTCCACACCAATCCGCACTTCTACCAACCTGCCCTTTTTTGTGTTGTCCCGTGATGGAGCATCACCATTCGTTACTCACTGTTTCGGTGGTGGGATGGTAATGTCCAGCTCGTTCACCTTGCCAAGCACCAATAGCGGCTCGTCGAAGTCGTCCGGTCGGCCTACCACCAGAATATGCACCTTGTCGGGGCGCAGATGCTTCCTCGCCACGCGCAATACATCCGCCTTGGTCACTTGCTCAACGCGCTCCTTTGTCTTCTGCAAGAAGTCGGCCGGGTACCCATAATACTCGTAGATCATCAGACGCATGATGATCTCGCCTTTGGTATCGAAATTAAAGACGAAGGAATTCAGATAGCTTTCCTTGGCAATGGCAAGCTCCTCATCTGTCACTTCCTCCTGCCTCATCTTGTGGACTTCACCAATCATGGCCCTAATCACACGCACAGTACTTTCGGACTTGGTCTGGCATCCGACAGAGAACACACCGGGATGGGAGTAGTGCATACCGTAGGCCCCGCTAACAGAGTAGGCCAAGCCCTGCCGAGACCGAACATTCTTAAAGAGCCGCCCTGTGAAGCTACTACCCAAGATTCGATTCATCAAAGTCAATGTAAAATGGTCTGGATCGCTCATCAGCCCGCCGATATGCCCTAAGATGATGTTCGACTGGTTGATATCCTGCTTGCGAATGAGGTTGAGTGTCTTTCGATAATCGTAATCTACCTCAGGCTCCTCAGGCAGATTTAAGTCGATCTTGTCCCACCCTTCGAACGCCTTCTTGATCTTTTCAATCATCTCCTTTGTTTGAAAATCCCCCCACACCGCCATCATCATCCTGTTCGGCCCGAAGTATCTCTTATGGAACGCCACCAAATCACCGCGCGTGATGTTGTCGATGGTGACATACTCAATGTGGCGGGCGTATACACTGTCTGGACCATAGATGAGCTTGTCAAACTCGCGCGATGCGATTTGCCCTGACGAGTCGTTACGCCGCGAGATGGCGCTGCGGAGTTGCATTTTGGCCAAAGCGATTTTGTCCTCGCGAAATGCGGGATGCATCAATACGTCCGCAAGAATAGCTAATCCCGTGTCGACGTTTTTTTTCAGGATCGACACCGACGCTCGCCCCGAATCGAGGCCGATGCTGGTCTCTACAAACGCTGCGATTCGCTCCAACTCTTCGTCGATTTCGTCGCCGGTTTTGGTCTTCGTGCCACCGGTCCGTATCACCGCGCCAGTAATGGCGGCCAAACCGATCTTATCGGCGGTCTCGTACATTGAGCCCACCCGAATGCGCACCGAGACACTGATCAGCGGAAGCTTATGATCCTCCAGCAGAAACAGCCGCATCCCGTTGGGCAACGTCACGCGCTCGACCTCGGGAATCTTGATGTCTCCCAGCTTGGGATACTTCAACTGTTCGTAGTCCTGCACGACGTCCTGAGCGCACACCGCAACCGACATCCAAGAGAGTACTGTCATGACAAAAACAGCTTTTGTTATAACGGATCTCCTATGGCTCATTCTCACACTCTTGATCATGGTCATTTCTCCATTGGGGTCGTCTTAATCATGCCGATGGTCCGGTTCTTCGTCGTGAAATAGGTTCTTGTCACACGCAGGATATCCTCTGCGGTTACCTGCTCGATCTGATCAAGCTGTTTGAAGATATTTTGCCAGTTGCCGGTGATTGCTTCGTAGAAGGTCAAGTGGCGTGCAAGCCCTGAGTTGGAACTAAGCCGTCGAATCAATCCGGCCCTGGCACGTGTCTTGGCCTTCTCCAGCTCTTTGTCACTAACTGGTTCGTTCTTCAATCGTTCGATCTCAGCATAGAGCACTTCTTCGCACTCTTCGTTGGTGTGGTTTCTCGCCGGCACAGCATAGAAGACAAACAGCCCAGGATACCGATTGCCAGGCCGCCCCTGAAAGCCGGTCGCGTACATGGCGATCTTCTTTTCTTTCACTAGGCCTTATACAAGCGTGACATCTTGAATTTTATTTTGCATTGCTTGACAAAAATACTCGAAATGCCCTGCATCTTTGCTTATAAAGGACTTTAGTAAAATAAACCTAAAAAGCAATGTCAAGA
>Ga0307378_10012548_pt1 | contig 10804 bp, 6 predicted proteins | sample UN1MG_FD_202238 | JGI IMG/M metagenome (GOLD analysis project Ga0307378, IMG submission 202238) | Soil microbial communities from Risofladan, Vaasa, Finland - UN-1 | ecosystem: Environmental > Terrestrial > Soil > Coastal area > Acid sulfate soil | place: Finland: Risofladan, Vaasa | collected...
TCCAGAGCAATCACCTCTCCCAGGACTTGCATTGTCCTGTATAACTCCCATCCGATCTGGCCATGTACTCCAATCAGAAGGATCTTCACGGTAATCTCCTTGTTAACAGAGTTAACAGATAGGCGCATAGGGGCAAAGGAACAAAGAAACAAAGTTTTTTTCATCTTTCTTTGTACATCCGTGCCTGCTTTGTACATCCGTGCCTGTTTTTTTCATTTTCCTCTGTGTCTATGTGCCTTTTTTGTGTCTATGTGCCTTTAAGGATGTTTTGACTATCGGATATGAGCGATGGTTTTTAACCAGAGACCAGAGACCAGAGACCAAAGACCAGAGACCAATCCTCTGCTCATGCGCTTTCTATCCCTGCTCATGCCTCATGTGCCTGTTTTACCGCTCAGATGTTGAGGAGGTTTCAGATACACGTCTCTTTTTTCTCGTACGCCGTTTTCCCACCCGATTCTCATCCTTATTCTCATCATCTCCGTAGTACTGGTAGTAATAATACTGGTAGTAATAATAGTAGCTTCTCTTGCCAAGGTCAATATTATTTATGATTGCACCGATGAGAGGGGCATTTACATTCTTTAGGAGATCTCTGGCCCGTATAATGACCTCTTTACTAGTTACGCCTCCATGAATCACCAGGATTATGCCGTCAACAATACGGCTGATAATCACGGAGTCCGTTACTGCTACCACGGGTGGAGAGTCGATAATGATATGATCGAATCGGGTCTTTAACTCATCCAGGATATTTTTCAGATTAGATGATACCAACAGTTCTGAAGGATTGGGGGGACGTTGGCCACAGGTGATAATCTTAAGGTTGTCAACCGGCCCATCCTGTATAGCATCATCCATCTGGCACTGGCCAACAAGCAGGTTTGATATCCCCTTTTCATTCTTCATGTTGAGAAGGCGATGGAGGCGCGGTTTTCTCATATCGCAATCAATCATGACCACGCGGGAGCCTGCCTGGGCCATAGTAATGGCCATGTTAACCGAGGTGATGGTTTTCCCCTCTGACGGGGAGGCACTGGTAATGAGCAGTGTCTTAGGGCTGTGGTCAGGGAAAGAAAAAAGCACGCTTGTCCTTAAACCCTTATAGGCCTCACTGATGTGGCTTTTGGGTTTATGCATGGCTATTATCTCAGGGCAGGGGAGCCCCTCGGTTTCAGTCAGATCGAGGTGAGGAACAGGGCCAAGGAAGGAAAGGCCAAGATAGCGCTTGAGGTCATCAGGAGTCTTGATCGTATTATCCAGGTATTCAAAGAAAAAGGATAACCCGACACCTGCAAACAGCCCGACAATTGCTCCCAGCAAAATATTGAGTTTTTTCTTTGGCTTAACAGGGATATCAGGAACTTCGGCCCGATCGATGACTCGAATATTACTGTTTTTTAACCCACGGGTAAGATCGGTCTCTTTCAGGCGGTTCAAGACCACCTCAAACATCTGCTGATTACTCACGGCGTCCCGCTTCAATACATTGTACTTGATCGCCTTTTTGTTCAGATCCAGGGCCTCTTCCTTTTGCTCATCCAGCGCCTCGATTAAAACCCCTTCCTGGGCCGCGGAAATCTCATACTCGGTCTTGATGCTGTTGATAATCTTTCGGACCTCGGAGTCGATTCTACCCTTCAGGGATGCCAACTGAGAGTTGAGCTTGATAATATGAGGATGCTTGGCGCCATACTGCTTGGACTCCCGGTTATACTCCGTTAAAAGAGCAATGTAGTCTTTTTTAAGCTCCAGAATGAGTGTGTTATTCATAACCGAGGGGAGAGACTCAAGCATCTCAGTATTGTCTTTAAACTTCTTGGACTGATTAAAGAGGGTCTCCAGACGTATCCTCTTTGTTTTGGCATCAGTGACCGCAGTGCTGATTTCGGAAAGCCTCTGGACGATGATATCCTGCTTTTCTTCAAGGGAGACAATCTTGTTTTCATCTTTATAAGAGTGGAGTGCCTCTTCGGAGGTTTCCATCTTCTTTTTGAGATCTCCTACATTCTGATTCAGCCACTCGGAGGCATCCATGGATGCCTCATACTTGAGCTTCAAGTTATGTTTAATAAACTGCTCGGCCAGGGAGTTGACAGCCCGTGCTGCCAGGGCAGGATCATGAGCCAGGAAACTGAGATTAACTAAGTGACTGTTTCGGATCGGCTCAATTTGCAGCTTGTCGAGAAAGGCATCGATCAACTTGCCTTCTTCGTGCTCACGAATCTCTTCAGGAGTAAGGCATGCTGTCTCAGTATCATCCGTATCGCTGGATGAGGGAGAAAAGACCGATAGCAGGGAGGAAAAAAATCCCTTGATAGAGCCTGTGACTGAAGCGACAAGACCGCCCTTCTTATCAATATCCGCGAATTCCTTGTTGTGAGCAAGATCCAGGGCATTAATGACCGCCTTGGCTAAAGACCGACTCTGCAAGATCTTATATTGAGTCTGGTAATAGTCAATATCTTGCGCATCCATGGACATAACTTCCTTGATAGAGAGAACGTTAGGGTTTTCCTTATCAATGAGAACCTGAGCAGTGGCCTTATAGACCGGGTCCATACTAAATGTGGCTATGGCTACGGTTATGAGCACAATGACAAACAGGGTAACCACAGTCCACCGATACTTCATGATCACCCGCCAGTATTCCCTTAGATGGATCTCTTCCTCTTGAAAGCTCGATTGTTGATAGTCCATAGAAAAGTATTCCCCTATACGATTGGTGACAACTTATCCTTGATTTAGATTAAACTTCAATAACTTATACGTTAACTAAGGACTCATTATGACAAGTACTCATATAACAAGTACTCATATAACAAGTACTCATAAGCCATATATTAAAAAAGCAACAATAAACAATAAAACATCGCTCACAGCTTCGCCCCGTAAGTTACATTTTAAGTAACTACTCAGGTTCATAGGGGGCAAAGGGGCAAAGTTGTCTTGCCTATTTGCTGCTTAACTTCTTTCTTTGTGCCTCTGTGCCTTTGCCCCTCTGTGCCTATCTATAGATAGTTACCATTTTGAAAGAGTAACCCGCACGGGCAAAAGCCAACAGCCTGTAAAGTAATCGTTTTTACTTAAAGAACTCCCTGAAAATAATTGCCCATCTTGGGGATGGTGTATCTGCTTAATCCCTAGCGAGGATAGCCTGCTCAATCCCTCCCTCTTGAGCGGGGGGGAAGGTCAGGTGGAGGTGGATAAAAAAATTCCACTCCCTTGGGTATACTAATAACCGGGAATTCTCTTAGTACACTGCGTACTTATCAGATGCGACCGGTTGAGATCACCAAGTACACTATTCTGCATCAGTATAGCCCGGAAAAACTGGCCGGGTAATTAGCCCTGTCTGTACTTAATGCAAAATTTATGATGGATTCATGAAGAGAAAATCTAAGATGGATAAAATTAACAAAAACTTTCTAGAATTAAAAAAAACTTTCCGGGACCCTGATGATGTCATCAGGCAGAACTAAATCAGTCATTTTAGCTTTTATTTCCTGTTCCTTGCTATCAATGCTTCTTATGATTTTTACCTTTTTCTCGCTTGCCTTCGGAGTAAGTCCACCAGCCATTGAAATGGCTTGGAGTATGTTAATTTCTTTTTCCAGCTTAAACCGGCCGGGAGACTTTACCTCTCCGATTACATAGAGAAATTTTGCTTTCGGGATATAAAGAGTATCATTGTTTTGAAGCTCAAAGTTGAGATTGATCCCCTGATTAAAATCGTTAAGAGTAAGGGTAATAACCAGACTTTTTGCCAAAGCATCAGTTGCCTGTCTTTGCTCAGGTGAAGTGTCTTTTGCAGGCGCACTGTCTTTCTCAGGTACAGAGACTTTCCCTTGAGAAGCGATTAAGCTATCAACTGAAGTTTCAGCAGGAAAAGCGGTATTTTTCACTCCCCCCTGCCCCTGGGATATGATCTTCTTGATATTATTGGGGTCAATCTTTTCCGGGGTTTGTAAAATATAAGCCTCCTGCCCTGCATCAGGAGTAAGCCCACCAGCCATTGAGATAATCTCTACCATGGTGGTCACCTTGGAAAAGGGATAATAGCCGGGCTTGTTAACTTCTCCCAGCACATAGACCTTTTTACTGTTATACTCTTTAACCGTCACCGTGACCTGAGGGCTGATCAGATAGCCATCTGCCAGGCGAGACCGTATAACCTGCTGAACCTGCTCCGCAGTATACCCCTCTACTTTCATTTCTCCTATCAAGGGAAAAGAAATCGTATTCATGAGTGAGACCGTCACTTCCCTTGAGAGATCTGGATTGTCCCATACCTCTATTTTTAAAACATCCTGAGGCCCTATAGTGTAACCTTTTAATCCCTCAGCGAAAGAGACTGACGAGATAAAACATACCATAAGAAAAGAGAATAAAAACAATGCAAAATGCCTTCGCCTTGGATAGATGAAAAGAGGGACAAGGACCTTAGATCGAAAAAATGTGACTGCTTTCAAAAACATAATCATAAAGATAGATAGGATGAGTTTTCTCATATCAACCAGAAAAAGCAATAAGGGTTAATAAATTGCCTACTTTAAAAAGGCTATTCGGTGATCGCAATGAAACTTGAGTATTATATAAAAATGTTATTTCACGATAATTTTTTTATCAAATCTTCCAGAAGCATATTAAACCATGCCTACCCCTTTGTCAACTAGTTTTTCGGATGTATAATCAAGAAACTTATTGTTAAATTTGGTAAATTACAATTTGGAGAAAAAGCTGACAGGTTAGATTAAATAAAATCTTTAACCGATTAAGTTGAACAAAACTCACTACCGGACATTTTTTAAAAAAGGTCCCATCCGTTAAGAAAAAGCCCCATCCGTTAAGAAAAGGTCTCATCCGTCATTGCCGTTCGACATGGGAATAAAAAGTGTCCGGTAGTAAAAAAGAGCCCAGATCAGAGAGCAGAATTTCCGCTTGAATGAATAGCCGCTTTGAGTCCAGAAGTCGCACGCGCTGTAGAGAGTAGTCGAAAATCCGAAGGTAGTCAATTGCGTAGTCACATGAGCATAAATCGCTGTTCGCAGTTCGCCGTGATCCGATTTTCCATTTCAATTTCCGTAGCCGGAAGGGCTCCAATATGTTCTTGAACATCCCCCACTGTATACCGCCATGTTGAAGCTCCCCGGTCTGGGCGTTTTTTTATTTTAAGAAAGCAAATAATATGCCAAAATCAGCATCTAAAAATGACTTCTGGCACATCAAATGACGTTAATTCCTTTTTTTTCAAAATGGATTCCTTCATAATTATTGCAGCTTACAGCCAGCAATTCCGAATTATCAATACTTGACTTCACGCGGTTACTCGGGAAAAAAATAATAAACCTCTTGAGTCTGTGAGCAAAAAATCATCTTCTTTGAAAAAAAATTGATCAGATACTTTACGGTAGTATGTCCGTATTAACATATCGCCATTGCCAGATCTTCTTCCCTGGTTCTGTTCCTGGATAGGTGCTGATGGTACCATCGCTGGAAAAAGAGAACAGCCCAAATCTGTCGGGAATAATCCTTTCTTCTCTGCTGATGCCGTTGCCAAAGAGAAGATACCTCATTAAAATTCAAGACCTCAGACAATGACGAAAGTTGCTGGTTCCGAAGGTATTTCTCACCATCTAATCGCCATTCACCTAAAAGCCAGTTTTGCAGAGGGATATCAGCTTTCTGCTTTTTACGTGATAAAATTGCCGGAGGCAGAACTCCTTCCATAGCCTTTCTCAATAGATATTTTTCTTCCGTCCCCTTAACCTTGAAATTGACCGGCACATGGCTGAGAAACTCAACCAGCCGATGGTCCAGAAGCGGAAATCTCACTTGCAGAGAATTGGCCATACTGGCCCGATCAATTCTGGCCAGCACATTTTCCGGTAAATACGTTTTCATGCCTATATATTGCATCCGTGAAAATGGATCGAGGTCAATTGCTTTCCGGTAAAGATCCTGAAACAAGACGGATGGATCATACCCGCGAAGATCATAGGAAAAATCCTCTCCCAGAAGACGCCGGATTCCCTCAACGGAAAAGCAGCTCATGGAGTCAATATATTCTTGAGCTGAATACTCGCAGGCTGAGGAGGTATGATGAGGATGAGTTGTCGCTTTGAACAAATACTGCTGGAAGCAATTTTTCCACAGGTTCAGGCCATGCCACTGATGACGACATGGGCTAAAATTCCCATTCCCTCCTTCTCCGGACAATGCTACCCGCGTATGCTGACCGGCCAGTCTGGCCAGTTCATAGGTAAACACTATCGTTGCATCACCTAATGGCTCGTCATAGTACCAGACCAATCTGTCCAATTGTTCCAGCATCCCCCTCGGAGATAAAACCCGTTCCTGACAGGGGGCGTGAAAATGACGGGCGAGAATGCGGGCAAAAGGCCGCTCGTCTAATTCAGGCTCCTCAAAACCAATCGTGTGACCCTGCAAGGACACTCCCAGTTGATTGCCCAGGGCGAGCAGGGTTGCCGAACCGATTCCTCCACCGAGAAACAACCCTGCCTGCGTGTCCGCAGGCCACTGGCCGCGGATCGACTCCTGGAGTAGATCGAGCAGCGTATGCTGATACTGCTCCAGAGATTCTTCTTCCGGTCTGGGACACAATTCAATGTCCCAGTATTTTTTTACGTTATATCCCTCCGGAGAGCAGAGCAAATAATAGCCGGGGGGAAGCTTATAGATTCCCAGAAAAATTGTTTTGGGTGCAGGAATATACAGATACCTGAAATAGTCGGCCACACCCTGTGGATTAAGCTCCTTAGCCACGGTTTTATCTTGAAACAGAGCTTTCATCTCCGAGCCAAAAAGCAGCCTGTATCCATCGGAATAATAATACAGCGGCTTGACACCCAGCCTGTCCCTGGCCAACAGGAGACTTTTGGTACGCTTATCCCATAGAGCCAGGGCAAAAACCCCCTGTAAATCATCGAGAAAATTTACTCCTTTTTCCTCATAGAGATGAAGGATAGTTTCCGCATCAGAGTTCGTCTGAAAGTAATGACCTTTGTCCTCCAGGCGCTGACGCAGTTCTCGATAATTGTAAATTTCCCCATCAAGTACCAGCACGTTCGAGCGGTCCTCATTAAATTGCGGCTGCTGCTGCCCTATTTCCTTACCAGTACTATTCAGGTGCCGATACCCCAGAGCCAGTTCCTGATCATGATATTGACCCTCCTCATCCGGCCCTCGATGCTTAAGCACGCTGGTCATTTTCCGAATCAACCCTTCCTGAACAGGCCGTTGATGGTAATACCCATACGCTCCGACGATTCCGCCCATGATTCGCGCTCCACTGATTACGGGTCTTTTGCGGTAACAACACAAGATCCACTGGGTTTTGAGGTAAAGCCCACCTGAGAACCATCAATAGTTTCTTATCGGAACTTTCCGGGCTGTAAACGGGGAACCTTTAAACAAAAAATTTTTAAACGAGGAATTTTTAAACAAGAAACTTTGTAACTATTCAGATTCAGAGGGGCAAAGGCACAAGGGCACAAAGTTGCCTTTGCCCCTCTGTGCCTAACTGAGTAGTAACGAAACTTTTAAACAGGGAACCTTTCTGAAGGAGAAAACATTGCTGCACTGATAAACCATTAACCAAAGCGTCCCTCATGAAGTAAGCAACTTTTTATAAATTTTCAGATATTGCGCCATAATTTTGAGTCTGGCCGGGCTCTTGTCAGACTGCCGGCGAGCACTTTCTTCGTAATTTTGCTGCATCTGTTTACTCATGATATGTTTAAGACACTTACCCGCCAGGTTAGAAATATCCCCATCCTTTAAAAATGATCCCCCCTGTTTATCCATCGCAAGCCCATACAAATCGGTTGTATTTCTAGGCGTAGCATCTTCGTTGACAGTCAGTGCCTCTATTGGATCAGAGAGAAGAGGTTTCCCTTTCAAATCTGTCTTCACCGAGGGATAAACCAAAACATCAATCAGCGAGTGAAACCGCTCTTTATTTCTGGGTTTGACCTGACCTACATAAATAATATGCCCTGAAGTATCGTAATGGGGTGGTTTGATTCTTCCCTCATCCTCTCCCCTCCCGGTTTTCTCTTCCATTCCAGCTTCATCACCATTACCTTCTTCACTATCTTCACTATTGTTGGACAAAAACCTGGCCGCAGAAATCCCCTCGCGAATCTTCAAAAGAATCCGCAATAAAGGTACAACCCCTTCCTGCTGATAGAAAGAACAAATAAAACCAGCAACCGAATCATTCTGCAGGTTATGCTCCCCAATGAGATCAGAGATAGTGATGAAACCATCATTCTGTCGGACAAGTTTCAGCATTTGGGTAATTTTTTCACTGGAAACTATATATACATTCTCATCAGGAATTCCCTGCTTAATGATTCGTTCTCGTTGACGTTTCCCCGTAACCACTACAGCTCCGGCCTGTTGGCATAAGAACGACTCCAGATTTTGCCGAAGAGTCGAGTTCAAAGGGCGTGCCTTCGATGTCCCAGGGCCAACGGCTGAATTCTCTCTAAAATCACGAACCTCATCGCGAACTTCATAAAGCAATGGGATGTGTTGCGTGCGGCAGACATCCAAAGCGGCCAACCCATTCGTAACCGGGGAGTGGGCATGAATCAAGTCTATTTTCTGGCTGGTCACTATCCGGGAGATAGTCTGGTTCATGGTGGAAGTAAGCGATTGTTCCTCCCCGCATGGGCAATGCGTCCGATCGGTTAATGTATCTTCAGGGAAAAACGTCCGATAGTGGAAGATCCCATCAATCAGTTCCATAGGATGAGAGACGATTTCGTGCATTGGAGAAGTGACAGCCAGAGGGGTCATTCCAACTTCTCGTTGTAATTTTATAATATAATGACTTCTCAGGCTGTAGCCGGTAATGTACGGCAGGGAATGATCCAGGACGTGCAAGATTTTCATAGGAAGCTCCTTCGGAACGTATTCATTCTTCATGTTGCTCTTTAGTACAGAGTGAATGAGGAGGTCACTTCCACAAACTCTGTTATCGTATATATCGGAAAAATCCCTCTTGAACATCATAAATTTGAAATAAGAAATAAACATTCAAAATTCAGGAGACAAAATTCAGGAGACAGGAGTCAGAATTCAGGAGACAGGAGACAGGAGTCAGGAGTCAGAAGTCAGGAGACAGAAGTCAGGAGACAGGAGACAGGGGTCAGAAGACAGAAGTAAAGATAGTAACCAGTAGTCAGTGGCCAGTAAGCAATAAACAGAATCCCGTAACCCGCATTCCGCATTCCGTCGCATCCCGCATCCCTGAAAAATTTTTCCAAGAGCTTTTCCCGTGTATGGAATGCAGCATGTAAAAAGGTTGGTGTCGATATTACTATGTACATGGGACTTCCAAAATTAAGGCCATTTGGCTGAGTATTTCGCTTACCCAAAGCTGGTCTGGGAAGTGATCCCGTTATGAAGAGGATGGAAATATAAAAAATTGATATGGAACAGAAACGGATATGGAAAAAAGAGATTATCTTGAGACATTAAACTTTGGGGATAATTCCTCAGAATCAGACAGCCCACTTCAAAAAGGGCGCAGCCCCTGGCTCGCTGGTCTTTTAACCTTATGTGTTATTGGGCTGGGGCAAGTTTACAACGGCGAATTCAGGCAGGGGGTTAAATACTATCTCGGCTCTCTTGGCCTGAGCATGGTTACAGCCTTTTTGGTTCTCTTCCTCCCCTTTCCCATGAATCTCCTATCACTTGTCCTGGGTTTTATCTATTTTATTTATATCTTTCTGGTAAGCTGGAAGGCAGCTAAAAGCAGAAAAATGAACTACATCTTAAAGCCATACAATAAGAGTTATATTTATATCTTTCTTATCTTTTCCTGCTGGTATATTGTTAATCCGCTTTTCTCTCAATTTACGAAAGATAATATTGTCCACGCCTATCGAGTGGTAGCTACTTCCATGTCACCCACTATTTTGGATGGGGACCATATTCTGGTAAATGAATTGATTTATAAATTATCCATGCCGCATCGCCTCGATGTGATTGTATTGAAATATCCCAAAAATGAAAGTCAGTACTTCATCAAACGGATTATCGGCCTTCCGGGAGAAACAATCCAGATTCACAAAAAGCAATGCTACATTAATGGCAAGCCCTTCCGTGAGCAGTATGTAGTTCACGCAGGTAATAATACGGGCAGTTATCCCGAATTGGATAACTTCGGTCCTTTCAGGATACCTGCCGGTTCTTTTTTTGTCATGGGCGACAACCGTGACTGGAGCATGGATAGCCGAACATTCGGGCCAGTGAGGCAAAAAAAAATTCTCGGCAGGGCCTTTATGATCTATTGGCCCGGATCATCAAACGGGCACCCGGTTTGGCCGCGCCTTGGCAAAAAAATTCATTAGAAATTTTTCTGGCAGGGGCATATAATCATCTGGCAAGATAGCCTCCATATTCCGCTATAATAGCCGATAAACTGCTATCAGTATTGCTGGAATAATCAATGAATAATCAAGAACAATCCAGAATAATCAAGAACAATCCAAAATAATCAAGAATAATTAAGAATAATCAAGAATAATCCAGAATAATCCAGGAGAAAAAAGATGTCATTTACCCTAGACCATGTTGTACCGTGGGGGAGATCGTTTGACGAGTACGTGAGGATGTTTTATCTTACAGAAGAGGACCTGAATCGCCGTATTCTCGGTTGCGCAGATGGGCCTTCTAGTTTTAACAGCGAAATGAAGCCGCATGGCCACAGGGTTATCTCATGCGATCCTCTCTACCGGTTTTCGGCCAAGAAAATTGAAATCCGTATCAG
>Ga0307378_10012549_pt1 | contig 10804 bp, 4 predicted proteins | sample UN1MG_FD_202238 | JGI IMG/M metagenome (GOLD analysis project Ga0307378, IMG submission 202238) | Soil microbial communities from Risofladan, Vaasa, Finland - UN-1 | ecosystem: Environmental > Terrestrial > Soil > Coastal area > Acid sulfate soil | place: Finland: Risofladan, Vaasa | collected...
AAAAATAAAATGACCTGTGCTTATGCTTAAAGGGAATAACCGTAGAAAAAAAACAAAACTGAATCATTAAGTTTCACTAAAACCTTGAACATCGAGTTAAAACTCTTATTATGTTCAAGGAATAAGGCTATGAATGGGCGGCGTCTCTCAGGTTGAAAATACACAATCACGCCGAAGATGAACTTCATGAAATTGAAATCATGATATCTATTTTCAATGAGGCAACTCAGGAAATAATCCTGCCTCTCCCTGACATCGGGATTAGGATGATCTTTGCCATTGTTTTTAAGACCAAAAAGAGCACCGATGTAAGTATTCCATAAAGCCCCCCGTTCCTGCTCACGCCCATATATCCGTTCAATTACTCGTGTCATTATTTCTGCATGGTCATCGCGGAGCCAAAGAAAGGTATAATCGCGAGTATCATCGCAACGGTTTAAATACTCCTTTTTCTCATACATATAGTCTATGTATTCCAGGATAAAGCCTGACTCAATGTCCAAAATTCGATTAAATGTCTGCCCTGAATGATCCCTAAATTGCTTTGCTCCCGAATCTGCGAAGTAGACCCGCTTGAGTAGGTCGAAGTCTTCGGCAAAAAGATCAGTGATGATCTTGTTCGCTTCGGTATGCGGATTAAACAGCATCCAAAGTGCCTGAGCGCAGATTGAATCCGCGTCTCTTTTCTCAAGGATAATCTTGACAACGCGTGGAACAATCCTTTTATCAAGTGATCGATATTTGAGTAAAAAGTTTAAATCTCGTGGTAGCTCTGCTGGTTCGGCCTCTTGGTAGAGGGTGTAAAGTCGATCTAGATGCTCGGGCGTAACTTCATCCATGGGTAGGGAACGATAGTAACTAAACAGCCAATGTCGCTTCGTCGGATAATCAGGACTAGTAAGGATCTCATAGGAACATCCAGATCCAACAGTTTCTGTAAGCCGCCTTGTTGGAAAGAATGAATCAAGCATTAGGGGTTCGCCTAGCGCCAGATAGTGTTCAAGCACCTCAAAATACAAATTGGGATTCTGGGCAGCTAAAGTAATAAGAACATCTTTGACTCCGTCATGGAAGCAAAGTTGTTCATCTTCTTGACTTAATGCAGCTTTAATATCAAGGCATTGTTGAAAAAACCGCTTGTAGTCGGTCAAGGTAAAATTTGCAAAATACTCCTTGATTTCATCCTGCTTATATTGCTGATACTCCTCATAACTCATTTCGTGGGTTTGCTTATCTGACCAATCTCTCTTGAGTAGCTCTGACAACACAAAGGACTCACTCCTGAACCGGTCGCGTAACGCCCTGCTGAAGTCCACCTGATAATCTTTTAACAGATGCAGGTAGTTTTGAACGATAAGGCAATGATAAAAATTACTGGGGTCCAGCTCTGACTCGATGAACGGGAGTACCATCTTTCCGTCCTCTGCCACTATTTCGCTAACAGAGACCCAGTACCTATCAGCGGGATAATTTTTCAGTAAAACGAGGACTCCTCCTTTTAGGTAAGTATGTTGATAAAGTTGAAGCGATCGATTCCAGATTATTTTTCTTAGCTCCAATAGTTCAGGAGTGGGTGTAAGCTCAAATGTGATAATTTGGATGGCTTTTGAGCCTTTTGTCTCTGAAAATTGAAAACGGGTATGAAGGTATTTTTCGACTACGGTGAGAAAAAATTTGGAGTATAATTTATCCTCTCCTCCTCTTGTCCACTTCCATAGTATGTCAATTACTGACCTTTGCACTGAAAACCCACTGATGTAGGAGGTATGTTTAAAACAAAACCGATCAGTGAGAAGATGAAGCACTTGTGGTAACGCTCCAGGCTGCTTGGCAATGTAATTACAGAGGAGATCCATTGCTATCCGAAACGCAGCATCGTCCATATATTGGAAAGATCCGAGTATACTCAGAATAGATGGTGATGGGACATCTGAATTAGCCTTGAACTCCAAATCGGCCAGATTTACTGGCTTCGGCTCCATTTCCTCGATCCCGCTTCGAATATATAAGAGCGTATCTGTCGGCTTCAAAAAGAAAAACATATCCATCAGATGGAACAAACCCTTTTGGTCACCTGTTTTTTCCATAGACTTCCATGTTCTATCAATATGCGGACGAATTACCTCTATGGTTGCCTCATTATTAAAGGCACTAAGCACAGGATTGATAGCATCCACTATTTTGCGGCGGAGACTAGGAAAAAAATGATCAAGAATAGCCGAGAAGTTAAGCACCCTGATCCTGAAGAAAGCAAGATAGAATAGGTATGTAGCGAGAACTTGGTCGGAGATCCGCACGACCTCATTTTCGTACATGTCTAGTATTTCTAAGGAATGGAGGTGATGCGCTGCTTCCCAGAATGTATCAGAGGGAATCTTAAACACCTCATAAATGGCATCCATCATCTCTTTGTTTGTGCGATCCACGACCCGAAAGAACGAGACTATGCCCGCAACCCTAAGGAGATTCTGATCACCTAGATCCTTGAGGTCTTGTTGGATGGAGGCGAAATATTCATCATAAAGGGCAGAAACATCGTTAATGCTCCAGAGTGTATTCTCCCGCTTTGCAATTTCAGCCGCCATGATAGCAAGGCGGGGATTACCCTTGGCAATATTGGCTATCCGGTCAAGGTAAATATGGTTATGGATGCTGTATTCACTCTCAACAAGCTGTTTTATTTGCTTCTCGTCAAAAGGCGGTAATTCTACAATCTCGACTCCATTCCCGTATTGGTGTGCTACCTGATGGACCTTATCGAGGGCGTAGTCTCTGACGGTAGCAACCACTTTAATTTTCTGATCATCCTCTCTCTGGTCCTGAAGGAGATGGATAATATAATTGAACCGGCTTATCCGGTTAGCATCATCCACGAAAACGAGGAAGTAGCCTGGTTCTGAAAAATGGACCCTAAGATCATCAAAGAGGTCAGGCCCCCGATTGAAGATGCAACGAACTTTGTACTCGGGATGAATAGTCCTGAACCGATCACAGCACTCCAGTGCAAGGCGGGACTTTCCAATACCGGCCCGTCCGGCCACTATGACAAGTGTGCTCCTCTCTAAGCCATCCAGCGCCAGGCAAATTTCTTCTTCACGGAAGAGAAAAACAGTATCAAGGCGGGTAGTTAGCTTGTTTTTATTATAATTAATGACGAAATCCTCTGAAGACACGATCTGCCCTGTATCCACTTCAACTCCGAGTAAATCCTTGGCAAGACCCGGGTATTCCTGATAAAGATCGAAAGAGATTGGGCCAATGCCGAATAGGTTGAGGTTAACGCCGTGCTTTTTGCATTCCTCTGCGAGTGAGTTTTCTTCCGCTGGTGCAAGGTTAGAAGTGTAGCAAAACACTACCTCCTCAATCTTCTCAACAGGGATTCCCGTTTTTGCCTCATTGAAGCACTTCTCAAGATCATCCTTAAACTTTCCATAGACTCCAGATTGCTGAGTGGTATGTTCGGCGAAAACATACTTTCCGTTTGGAAGTGTGACCAGCGTGTCAGGGGTTCCCTTTCTTACTTTGTTAGTCCCGATTACCGATCCGAGAGGGTTAATTCGTTCATATCCCTTCTTGGAGAGATAGAGATCGGCGAGTTTTTGAAAAGCTCCTCCATCCAGTTCCAGGAGCCTACTTTGGATTTGGTTAATCTTCGACATTTATTTTTTCACCTACGGTTTCTTATTCATACAGATAAGGTTTTTAATTTCTTCAACTATTTGGATGGAGTATAATCTTTCGCCGCGTTGCAAACGATCCTTAACCGGAACATACACAATAATCGGTAATTCTGGGGACACCATACTTGATTATTGACTATAGAGAGTTGGTTATACGTCCAAGTATGGCAAGAATTATACGAATAGTATCACAGACGCGGGAACAACCAAAACCGAAAAATAGCCTAGAGATAAAAAAGCAGGTTAAAGATAAGTATGACGCCTCCGAACTTGTTATATTTCTAACGCTATGAGATTGATCCTGATTATCGTTTTCTTTTTATCTCAGATACGATATCATCCAGTGTCATATCTGCAAACAGTTGTTCCCTCTCTTCCGTGTAGTTACCGTAACCTGTAGTAAATTGGTTTATAAAACGCACGGTATTCACGATCCCTATTTCCTTACACAATACCCTGATTGCCTCTTTCGTTATATCAGCTAGTGGTATCGTTTCAGTTACCATTTCTCGATCTCCTCTATCAACTCGACAGGAGAAACTATTTTTGTTTTAATGGGTTGGATAGTCTTCGTCCTATTAAGAAATTTATCATCACAAGTACAGAAATAATCTGCTTGCGCCTCCTCCGCTGAGGCTAAATGCAATGCATCCAATGGCCTTATGCCAACTCTCATTAATTCTCTCGCCCTGTTTTCTATTTGGTCATTGAGAACAATAAAAGATACGGGGTAGTCGGTTAGCTCCTCCTGTGGGGTGCCAACAACTTACAACCCATCAATCCATGGGGTATTGGGGGCTGATGGCTGGGTTTGTAATTCATGAGAGATTTTTCGTTTGATTTCAACATATTGCCCACAACCTGGAGGAGCTAACCGACTACTCCCCTTATGCGAATATCCCTTAATATGCAAGCGTCCCTTAATTTTACTTACATATGTTTTCTGATTTCTTTCTCGAAACTACCTTAACATTTCTTTTTTTTTCATTGTTCCGCAAGTTTTGAAAAAAGGTATGAAGGTCATAGTTTGCCTCTTTTGCAAGTACTTCACCTGCCTTACGGACTTCTTGAACAATTGGGTCTTGCCGCATAATTATACCTCCATCAACTCCTCTGGTGTACAAATAATCGGGGTTTGAATACCAAAGGATTTATTTATCCTCATCAATTTCCTGATAATTTCGCCATTAGCAAGATGAGCACAGTTCCGCATACGTCTACAAGTGTAAGTATTTTCCGTCATGGGCGCGAAGGCGGGAATCCAGTCTTTGTGATAACAACTACTTCTGGATTCCCGCCTTCGCGCCCATGACGGGATTGAGGCCTTTTTGGCTGAATACCTGGTAGACTTATCCGTAAAATAGCTTCAACGAGTTCTCCTTCTACTCCCTCCAGATGTTTCTCATCTCCCTTTAATGAAGAGGAAGATACCCATCAATTATCACCCCCACCCAGCCTCCCCCTCAAGGGGGAGGAGAATAGTGGATGCTCCCTCAAAAGATGGGGAACCTCTGCATTCCCTCTCTCATCCGACCTTTTCCCCGCAGTTCGGGCAGAATTTGAATCCTTCGCCGCTAACTGGGGATGAGCACTTTTTGCATATCATGGCAATGGGGCCAAGCTCTACTACAAGCTCGCCTTCTTTGACAGGCACCATTTTCTTATCTTCCTTATAGTTGGCAAACTTGAGGATTCTCTTGACTATCCCATCCATAGGAGAGAGGACTGCTTTTTCCTGCTTCATGATGGTGATGTTGAAAATCTCCTCACCCTTTTTGACCATATCTCCGGCATTTACATACATGATCCACAGATCACCGTTGCTTGGCGAGGCCACATGGCAGGGGTTATTTTTGTCAGCCATCTCAATAGCTCCGGCCTTTCCCTTGACTGCTTCGGCTACCTTGACAGGATGGGTAAAATATTCGCCATCCAGGGTATAGCGGACCAGGCTCAGGCCCTGACTGCCAGGCGCTGATATATCCACAATGGACATAAGGTGCGGTTTCCCGTCGCTGTCATTGAAGTACAGCTCCTGATTGGGGACCAGGCCTTCGAACCACACATCCAGGGGCAACTGGTTCGGATTGCCGAACTGGTGCTGGAACTGGATGGTTTTTAAGGCATCTCCAGGATGATTCAGATACATCACCAGTTCCTCTTCCGAAGACTCACGGTTGATATGAGAGTCGAGGTCGCGTTGCTCTGCCTCAATGTCCACATCCTCAAGAGAGGCGAGGGGAGAGGTTTCGGTTCTCTTGGCTATGACCTCTTTCCAGGTGGAGCCAAAGGCGCTTTCATACACCCAGTCAGGCGGAAAACCCAATGGCAGGGGACCAAACTGGCCAAGCAGCAGTTGGCGTAAAGCGTCATTGCTTTCCCTGTAGAGGGCGAGGCGCGAAATTTTTAGCTCAGGGCTCAACTCTCCTTCAGGGGTATTGACAACATTCTCCAGCACTCCGAGCAGATGCCGCACTTCAGGTTCGCCGCCCCGTTTGAAGGCGCTGGTTATGGCCAGAAAGGCGGTATTCCAGGTAATCTGGGAACCTGGTGTAACGTCATGATAGCGGATAATGTTCCGTATTCCTGCCAGAAAGCGGAGCATGGAGGGGAGAAGATGAATGTAATTCTGCTGCAACGCACCTTCCTGGGAAGAGGATGTGGCACCGCCAGGCATGCCATGAAGGACAACTTCATGGTCAATGCCCTGGAACCAGGGGGCAGCGTACCGGTCGTAATAGGGCATGATCTGCTTCAGGATAAATCCGCAAGCCTGAATCATCTCCCTGTTCAGGTTGGTAGTCAGGCCAAGTTCACCCTCGATATAGGCAACGGTAGACAAAACGTCCCCCTGGCCGTACCAGCGGACAGCAGGACCAAGGCCAGTGTCCACGATTTGCACCCCTGCCTCGACAGCAGCGCCCAGGGCAGGAACGAATAGGCCGTCCGTGTAGTGGCGGTGATAATGCATGACCAGATCAGGATAGCGTTTCCTGATGGCGCTGACCAGCTCCTTCATGAATCGCGGCGGGCAGACCCCGGCCATATCCTTTAGTCCAAGGATAAAAATTTTGGTGGCCTTCTCACGGCTGAGGCCGCTGATTTTGGCCATCATATCCACGATCTTTTCCATCACGCCAAGGTAGTGGGGCACATCGAACCCCTTAGCCCAGGAGAGGGATATGGCTGGCTCGAAGATATTGGAAGGAGAATTTAACACCACATCGGCAAAGGGCTGCATGCTCTCGATATGGTTTAAGAAGTCAAAGCAGCGGATAACATCATAGTGCTCGCAGATCATCTCTCCGGTCAGCCTCATCAGGTTTCTAGGCTGGGGCTTATAGCCAAGCACATTGGTCGAGCGGATCAGGATCTGCTTTGGGGTATTGGGCGCAAACCTGTTCCATTCCCTGGCCTCTCCAAAGGGATAGGTCATATTGGCCATCATGGCCACATGAAAATGCGCTCCACCGCCATTCTCCAGAGAAAAGAAACCGCAATGGTCAAGGTATGGCCCCAGCAGTTGGTCTTCTGCCAGACGGAAGCGGTTTCCGCTGTTGGACTGGGTAATGTCCCGGCAGGTTGTATCGGTGAAATGGACATAGCCGGAATCACGGACATAATCCAGAAGCGCCTGGCGATCTCCACGGGGATAGACCTGAGAGGATGCGGATGCCTTGGGTGAGCAGGGAGCCCCTATGGCACTGGAAGCCCCTGTAGCAGTAGGAGCCCCTGTGGCAGAGGGAGCACCTGTAGCACAAGCACAGTGAGCACCTGTGGCAGAGGGAGCACCTGTGGCACTGGAAGCCCCTATGACAGAGGGAGCCCCTGTGGCACTGGGAGCACCTGTGGCAGAGGGGGCAGTGATCTGGTGGCTATGCAGGGAGCCACTCTGGCAATGGGAATGATCAAAATCCTTCTCAGGCATAACCGGAGTAAACCTGCCAATCCGCTTATCATTCCTGCCCCGGTATTCACCGAGCTGGACAAAGGTGTTATAGCCCCTGGCCGAAATTTCAGCCACAAGCCGTGACAGGCGCACGTGTTCCGGCTCATGTTCCTGGTAGTTCAAAAGGTCAGGGGTCTTGGCAATAAAATTGGTATCAAAATCCCCGGCCCTGAACGATGGATTGTCGATGATCTGCAGATGAAAGGGTATAGTGGTTTTAACGCCGCTGACAATATATTCCCGCAAAGCACGATCCATAATTCCAAGCACCTTGGGCCATGTCTTGCCATAGGCAATCAGCAGAGAAGCAGCGGAATCGTATTCTGAGGGGAATTCATAGCCAGATGAAACGCAGGAATCAAGCCGTATCCCCTGACCGCCTGGTGATATGTAGCGGGTGATCACCCCGGCATTGGGAGCAAAGTTGCTCTGCGGGTCCTCGCAATTAATGCGCACCTGCATGGCATGGTTAAAAGGCATGGTTTCCTTTTTGTTGAACCGCAGGGCAGCACCAAAGGCAATGGCGATCTGCTCTTCCACCAGGTCAATGCCATAGCGGCACTCGGTGATGCCATGCTCCACCTGAAGCCGGGTATTGGCCTCGATGAGGTAGGGATTCCCCTGGCAATCCACCAAAAACTCCACCGTAGCCAGTGAGTAATAGCCCACCTCCCTGATCAGGCTTTCTGCGTATTCCTTGAGCTGGTTGCGGAGTGTCTGAGTCATGCCGGGCCAGGGTGTGGGTGTGATTTCCACCAGCTTCTGGTGCTTTCGCTGTACCGTGCAGTCACGTTCGTCAAAGGTGAAGACATTCCCGTATAAATCGGCCACAACTTGAATCTCAAGGTGCCGGACACTCGTTAAGAGCCGCTCCACATACAGCCTGGGATTGCCAAATGAGGCCTGAGCCAGAGCCGATGCCTTGCTGAATGCCTTCTCCAGTTGGTCCTCTTCAAAGATTTCATAGATGCCTCTGCCTCCGCCACCGCCCTCTGCCTTGAGCATGATCGGAAAACCAAGCTCCCTGGCTACTTCCCTGGCCTCGTCAACGCTGACCGCACCTTGAGATCCGGGTACAACCGGAATGCCAAGCTTCAGGGCCAAAGCCCTGACTTCCACCTTATTTCCCAGTAGCCGCATGGCCTCAGTGTTTGGGCCAATGAACGTGATGCCTGCCTGCTCACACTTCGTGGGGAAGGAATCATCCTCGGACATGAACCCCCAGCCGGGATGAATGGCGCAGATGTCCCGCGCCTTGGCCAGGGAGATGATCAGGTCCATATCCATATAAGCCCTGGTATCCTCTCCCAGAAGGAGCAACTCATGCGCCCCTGAGGTAAAGGGTGCGGTTTTGTCCACGTCCGTGACTGTCATGATCGGAACCGCATTGAAAACTTCGCGGATAGACCTCACGATCCGCCGGGCCGGGATGCCCCGGTTGGCAACCAATATTCTTTTTCCTCTTATATTTTCAAGTACCTGCTCAAAATTTTTCCCTTTAATACTTTCCTTATTTTTCCCTTTCATACTTTCCTTTCTTTTTTTATGAAGGAGGCGGAAGTCAGACTGCAGGCTCCTGTCTTCAGGCTCCTTTCCTTAGGCGCTAAAGATCATTAGATCATTAGATCATTAGTACAGACAGTGGGAATTACCCGACCAGTTTTCTCTGTATTACTGATGCAGGATATGTAGGGTGGGGGCTTTTCGCCCCACCAAAATCAATGGTGTTGATGGGGCAAAAAGCCCCACCCTACATATTACTTGCTGATTCTATCTGGCCGCATATTTACCGCTACGTGTACTTAGCTGTTCAAAAAGTTGATCCTTAGTTGATCCTTATCTGTTGTTCAGAGGGTAAATCCTTCCGGAGCGGATTACCCTCTCTTGGCCCGATGCACATATCAGAAGACCGCCGCTTTTATCCAACCCCACAATCCGTGCCTGATAGAGTCCGGCACCGGCTCTGCCCCCATGATAGTCATAAATGGCAACATCTTCACCCATAAAGGCCATATGAGGCTGAAGATGTGAAATAAACCCCTCTGCCGCCGGGCTGGTGGAAATGGCTTCGTAGTAGCAGGACAGGCCGGTTTGCACCAGCCTGGTCCACAGGGCCAGAGGATTTGTCGAAAGCCCCGTTTCCGCCTTCAGGGATGTGGGGGAAAGCGCATGAGGATCATCAATCTTAAATTCTTCAGGGCTTGAAACCAGGTTGACTCCCACACCGGCAATAAAAGCGTCCCCTCGTGCTTCAATCAGAATTCCGCCAACTTTTTTCCCTTTGATCACCAGGTCATTGGGCCATTTGAGCTGCACCTCAATTCCTGCGCTCATAAGGCCCTGGATCATCATATACCCAACCAGCAGGGAGAGCATTCCGGCCCAGGGCTTAGGAGGATCGGGCAAATGCCAGGATGCATAAATGTTTCCCGGCGGAGATTGCCATTTACGGCCAAACTGTCCTCTTCCGGCCCATTGGCTTAAGGCCAGGATCGAACTCCAGACCGGGAATAGACATTTTCTATGAAAATGCCAGGCCAGGTCAAGGCTGGAAGAGCAATTGCCACTCATAATCAGGGGAGGCCCATCCCAGCGTTTTGCCGATATCCAGCACTTGCTTTGTGGCCCCTCGCAGACAAGAGAGAACGCGAACCAGGGCGACATTTCTGAAATATCAAATGCCCAGTTTGATGATATTGATGAGACCGATTTTTGCAGCAAATCAGGACTGATTTCTTCGGCCAGACCAGGGAAGCCAGTCCCCCAGAGGAGGATACCCGACATTAGTAAAAAACCATTGTCATCTAACCTTATGGCTGATCAATACGGCTGATCAATATTTGGTTAATGTTTAATCTTATCTTTCCATTCATAAAAAAGTATAATCTATTTATGAAAAAAAAAGCCAGTATTATTTTGCGGGTGTGCACTAATATCACGTTCTCGGTACTGGACAATCATAACCAAGTAACATTGCGCCATAAATACACGGCCAGGTGATCTTGTCTCAAGATACCGATTGAAGAGGTTTTCTAACCCCACCAAAGAGATTATCCGTGTCCTTCCGGCAAGCCTGCATGAAAAATAGGTAAGAAAGCGTTATCATAGGTTATCCAACAGAATAAGATAAGGGAGGATAAGCTTATGAAACAAGAATGTCTACCGGTCGTTAAGC
>Ga0307378_10012551_pt1 | contig 10803 bp, 8 predicted proteins | sample UN1MG_FD_202238 | JGI IMG/M metagenome (GOLD analysis project Ga0307378, IMG submission 202238) | Soil microbial communities from Risofladan, Vaasa, Finland - UN-1 | ecosystem: Environmental > Terrestrial > Soil > Coastal area > Acid sulfate soil | place: Finland: Risofladan, Vaasa | collected...
AAAGAGACGGCGGCCCCGGAGAACCGCCGTTTCCTGTTACGAGCAACCGGGCTTCTTTGGCGGGCAGCCACCGCCGCCACCACCGCCGCCGCCGTTAACGAGGGTGATCGAAATGCTGTGGGATGCCGCAGCCCCTTCATTGTCGATGGCTTCCGCCCTCAACATGTGCGCGCCTTTCACGACCTTCTTGGTATTCCACGACGGCGTCCACGTGTCGCCGAGTTGCGAAGCCAAGCCGTGCTCCCTGTTCCTCGCGAAAGCACCCCTGATAATCGGGATTAACTCCCTGTTACGATGCTTAGGGAATTTGCAGTGCAAGGCTCTGTAATTACGCACATTTTTCAGGTCTGAATTCCGGAAAACAGCCTGTTTTAAGGAAATTCCCTGCAAAATTCCCTGTTAGCAGGGAAATAAGCCATTCCGAGCACAGTTCGCTCTGGACTGCGAGCACCACCGCTGACTCAACGTAAGTATTTGAAATACAATATACTTACGGCTTGAGTCGCTGGACATCCCCTCAAAAGTCCCCACTTTTAGCTCTGAGAAACAGTGATCCAGGTGCACTTGCACCCTGAATGCGGCGGACGAAAATGCCGAATATCGCCCAACGCGCGGACTCTCAAGCTAATGCGCGCCAACGCTCAGCCATGGTCAATCTCCTATAGACAAATCACCGGAACCCGAACTCATCATTTGGCGTGTCTTACGCCAGGTTGACCTCAACGAAAGAAGCTTGCTTAGCAATTCCGCACACCGTGTAGCATGGGTTGCACAGCAACGTTGGCAGAGTTTCACTAAGCAGGTCGTTCCGGCGACCGTCAGCCGGTGACCTTAGTCCGCTGACCAGGCGTAACAGCGGAATCTGCCGTTCGCCCGCCTAGAGTCAGAATCTAGGCATTCCAAAACGGCATTTTCAACAATCCTGAAAGGCTGTGTTGGACCATTGCCATTCGATCACTTTTTGGACCGAACCCTTACCCCGTCTCGCTCCGTTTGACCCAGGCGCCGCTGGTTTCCTGGGCCCAGTACACCGCCTTTAGCCCGGCATCGGCGATCATACGCCATTGGTCGCGGGCCTTAGCGACAGCTGCGTCATCGAGGCCGTCGAATAGCACCGCCACCATCTCCATGGCGGCAATCTCGGGGGTCTCAGCCTCGGCATTGTCGACCAAGAACAGGGTGTTGGCGGCGTTGGGGTTGGCCCCATCGCAACACATCCACACCGGCTGGCGCGCTGGCTGGCCATCGGCGGCGGTGCCGTGCGGCAGGAAATTCGCGTCGCCGTGGCTCCACAGATGCGCCGATAGCGCCTCGATCCGGGCGGGATCGGTGCCGCGCACCACCACCCGCCAGCCACGTTCCAGGCTTTTTTCCAGCATTACCGGCAGGACCCGTTCCAGCGGCCGTTCGGTCAGGTGGTAGAAGCGGACCTCACTCAAGCAGATCAACCCTCCAACTTGGTCCGGATCAATTCGTCCAGCGCCGCAACACCCCAGCCGGTCGCCCCCTTCGGCGCCAGATCGGTGCCAGCGTTTACCAGTGCCACCCCGGCGATATCGATATGGATCCAGGGCGTGCCGTCCTCGATGAAACGATGCAGGAACTCGGCCGCGGTGACCGAGCCGGCGGGCCGGCCGCCGGTGTTCTTCAGGTCGGCCAGCCGCGATTTCAGCTGGTCGGCGTAGGGCTTGCCCAGCGGCATCCGCCAGGCATCGTCGCCGACCGAGGCGGCGGCGGCGGCGAACTCGGCGGCAAAGGCGTCATCGTTCGAGAAATAACCGGCCTGGTGATGGCCGAGGGCGATGATGATGGCGCCGGTTAGCGTCGCCAGGTCGATCACCGCCTGCGGCTTGAAGGTCTTCTGCGTGTACCAAAGCGCGTCGCACAGCACCATGCGCCCCTCGGCGTCGGTGTTGATCACTTCGATGGTGTCGCCCTTCATCGACTTGACGATGTCGCCGGGGCGCTGGGCCAGACCATCCGGCATGTTCTCGACCAACCCAACGACGCCGATCACGTTGGCCTTGGCCTTGCGCAGCGCCAGCGTCCGCATGACCCCGGCGACGACACCGGCGCCGCCCATGTCCATGGTCATTTCTTCCATGCCACCCGCCGGCTTGATCGAGATGCCGCCAGTGTCGAACACCACGCCCTTGCCGACCAGCGCAAGCGGCACCTGTTTCTTCTTGCCGCCCATCCACTTCATGACGACCATCTTGGTCTCGCTTGGCGAGCCCTGCCCAACCGCCAGCAACGACCGGGCGCCCAGCTTCGCCAATGCCTTCTCGCCCAGGATCTCGACATCGACTCCCAGCTTGGCCAGCGCCGCAAGGCGGGTCGAGAACTCGTCCGTGGTCAGGCGGTTGGCGGGCTCGTTGACCAGATCACGGGTGAAGAACACACCCTCAGCCAGTGCAGCGAAGGGCGCGAATGCCTTGCGCAGGGCAGCGGGTTGGTCAGCCAGAGCAGTAATCGCTTGTACGTCAGGCTCGCCGTTTTCCTCGTCCACCGTCTTGTAGTCGCGGAAATCATACAGCCGCAGGGCCGCGGCCCAGATCAGTTCGGCGGCCAATTCGTCACTTGCCGCGCCGGCCGTGCAGATGGTCACATTTCCCTTGCCCAGCGCCTTTGCGATCGCGCCACCGGTCTTGCGGGCGGCAGCGCGGTCCGGCGCTTTGCCGAGGCAAGCCAGCAGGACGGATTTAGCTGCCAATCCCGATGGATAGCGCAGGCCACGCACGGTCCCGGCTTTTGTCTTGAACTCCTGGTCAGCGACGGCGCGCCCCAGTGCGCCGCCTGACGCTGCGTCGATTGCGGCTGCCGCCGATCCCAACTTGCCGTCGCCATCGGCAAAGACCACTAAAGTGCCCTCGACGGTGGCGAGATCGCGGGTCTTTTCCGATTGAAAGTCGATCGGGGCAGGTGTCGTCATTGCAGGCTCCCTGGCTAGGTCCAGCGTTGTTGGAGGTACGGCACGGCGGCCGACGATGCCAAATAACTAGCCCGGATCGCGACCGGAGACCAGACCCCGTAACCGGTTCCAGCAATGCACGTGAAGTCCATGGTTCCGGCCCTGATTCTGGTCCTGATTCTGGCCTTGCCCTTGACGGCGGGCGCACCCATGATGGTGGCAGAGCTACCAGTTACCCGCTGCCGCCCCGGTGTCTCCAGGGCGACCTGATGATCCGTGACGCTTCCGGAGACCAACCTTGCGCCGACTGGACCGATATATTTTTCGCCAGATACTGGGGCCGTTCCTGTTCTTTGTGCTGATCTTCACCGGAGTGATCTGGCTCGGACTGTCGTTGAAGGTCATCGACACAGTGGTGAACAATGGCCAATCAGCGAAGGTGTTCCTCGAATTCACCCTTCTGTTGCTACCGACTGTGCTGTCGATCGTGCTGCCGATCGCAACCTTTGCCGCCACGCTTTACGCGATGAATCGGTTGTTTGCCGACAGCGAGATCGTGGTGATGCTGGCCAGCGGCCTTAGCAGCACATTACTGCTGCGCCCAGTGCTGGTGTTCTCGGCCCTGGTGATGATGGGCGTATATGCCCTGACGCTTTTTGCAATGCCGACCTCCCAACGCGAATTGAAGAGCCGGATCGAGGAAGTAAAAAGCGGTGTTGCGGCCGCATTCCTGCGCGAGGGCGCCTTTCAATCGCCAATACGTGGGGTCACGGTTTACCTGCGTGGGATGGAGCGGCCGGGCGAGATGTTGGGCATCTTCATCCATGACGAGCGAGATGCGGACGAAATCACCACTTATAGCGCCGAGCGCGCGGTGCTGTTGAATGAACCTGGCGGCACTCGGCTGGTAATGTTCAACGGCGCCGTCCAGATCGCCAAGCGGCACGAGGCTGACTCGGTCTCGATCCTGCGCTTCGAACAGTTCGCCTATGATTTGACCCAGTTCACCGCCAGTGGCAACCAGCGCCTGCGTAAGCCGAGCGAGATGTATCTGGCGGAATTATTGTCGATTAAGGAAGGCGAAACTGGCGGACGCCGACTTGGCAAATATCGGGCCGAGGCGCATGAGGCGCTCAGCGCTCCGCTTTACGTTTTGGCCATGCCCCTGCTGGCGGTCGCCTTCGTGATTGGCGCCGGGTTTCGGCGGGAGGGTTTCCTCGGTCGCATCATTCTCGCCACCGGAATCGCCGTCGGACTGCGAATATTTGGCCTAGCGATGAAGGCCGCCACGAGCAATGAAATGTCGCTTTGGCCGGTGATGTACGCGCCGCCGATCCTCGGCATTGCGGCGGCGCTGTGGCTGTTGAACGGTGGCCGCCTGCAATGGCGGCGACGGGCACGGGCAAACGGCTATGTTCAGGGTGGAGGCCAGGACAATCGAGCCAAAGCATCGACCGAGGCGCCGACATGAGCGTGACGCTCGGTTTTTACATTGCGAGGCGTTTTCTTGCCATAACCTGCAGTGCCTTCGTCGCCGTCTTCTTGTTGATCGCCACCGTCGATCTGGTGGAACTGATGCGGAGCAGCGGCACCGGGCGCGCCGGATTTGCTGATCTAGTGGGGATGGCGCTGCTGCACGCACCGTCCATCACCATCACGGCTGCGCCGTTCACGGTGTTGCTATCTTCGATGGCCTGTTTTGCGATGTTCGCGCGCTCCAGCGAATTGGTCGTTACCCGCGCCGCCGGGGTTTCGGTCTGGCGGTTGCTTTTCCCGGCATTGCTCGCCGCCATTCTCCTCGGGGTCTTTGTCGTCACCGTGTATAATCCGCTCGCTGCCGCGTTCGCCAGTCGGTTCGAGGCACTCGAGAGCCGTTACTTCGAGCGCAGTTCCAGCCGGTTGTCGGTTTCCGCCGATGGGCTCTGGCTGCGCCAGGGCGGCCCCGGTGGGCAGACCGTAATCCGCGCTCAGCGCGCCAGCAGCACCATCGACAGGTTATGGACGGTGAATGTGTTCCAGTTTGACCCGGACGATCGGTTCTACCGCCGGATTGATGCCAGGTCTGCGCGCCTGGACAATCAGGCATGGCACCTCACAGGGGTTCGGCGCTGGGACCTCCTGGCGTTCGAGATTGACAACGCAGGAAGCTCTAGCATTGCCACCCGGCCGGAACTTATCGACGAAATGCAGATTTCTACCGACCTTACCAGTGAGAGCATTCAAGAGAGTTTTGCCCCGCCAGAGACGATCTCGTTCTGGAAGCTGCCGAGATTTATTCGCATCCTGGAAGGCTCCGGGTTCAGCTCCAATCGGCACCGGCTGCATTGGCAAGGTCTGCTGGCGATGCCAGCTGTGTTCGTCGCAATGGTGCTGATTGGGGCGGCCTTCTCGATGCGACATCTGCGCTTTGGTGGGCTCGGCTATATGGCGCTTGGCTGTGTCCTGTCTGGATTTGGTTATTTTTTTCTGTCCGATATTGCCGCCGCTCTCGGTGCCTCGGGTGCCGTTCCGGTGCCGATTGCCGCTTGGGCGCCGCCACTATCCGCAGTTCTTTTCGCTCTAGGCTTGCTGCTTCATCTCGAGGATGGATAAAAGGGGAGCGGATGCGCTCGTCTCGAGCGCCGGGAACGAGGTCTTCATTGATGCGCCGAGGCATGATTGCGCAGACAACCGGGCTGGCAGCAATCTTCGCGCTGGCGCTACTGGTGATCGCCGTGGCGACCCAGCGAGCTCAGGCCCAACTAAGCGCCGCCGCAAGTTCCGTCGACCGAAATCAGCCCGTGGCGCTGGTCGCCGATGCCGTCGAGTATGATACCGAGACCGGCCGGGTGACCGCCAACGGCAATGTCGAAATCTTCTATGGCGATCGGACGCTGACAGCTGACCGGGTCATCTACGATAGCAAGACTGAGCGGATCACCGCCGAGGGCGGTATCGTGCTGCGCGATCCCTCGGGTGCTACGGTCTTCGCCGACTTCGCCGACCTTGATGCCGAACTGCAGGATGGGTTGGTCAGTGGCGCTCGGGCCATGATGGGCGAGCATGTCAAGCTCGCCGCCGCCGAAGCGCGCCGTATCGATGCCCGCTACAATGTGCTTTCCAAGGCTGTCTACAGCCCCTGCAAGGTCTGCGCCGATGACCCGACGCCGCTGTGGCGCATTCGTGCGCGCCGGGTGATCCACGACGAGGTCGAGAAGGTAATCCACTACGAGGACGCAACCCTTGATGTGTTTGGCGTGTCGATTGCCTGGCTACCGTATTTCAGCCACCCGGACCCGACCGTCGAGCGCGCCAGCGGGTTTCTGGTGCCGGAGTTTCGGCAATCCACGGTCTACGGCTATGGCGCCCGGGTGCCTTATTACTGGGTAATCGACGACTACTCCGACCTGACGTTCAGCCCGCTATTGACCACTTCCGACGGCTTGGTCGGCATTGTCGAGTACCGCCGCGCCTTCGAAACCGGGACATTTACGACCGCCGGCAGCCTGACCTACAACAACTACGAGGGCCCGAACGAGTTCCATGGCCATCTGGAGGGACGCGGCGAATTCGATCTGATCGACGACTTCAGGTGGGGGTTCGATGGGATCGTTGTCACCGATCGCGGCTATTTGCGGCGCTATGATTTCTCGGACGAGGACCGTCTGACCAGCGAGCTCTATGTCCGCCGTTACCAGAACGACGGGTTTTTTGATGCGACGGCCGTGTATTTCCAAAGCCTGCGCGACGACGAGCAGAACGGCGATATCCCGGTTGTGCTGCCGGCGTTCGAAATCCGGCACGAAATGCCAACAGCGCTTGTGGGAGGCGATGTCGGACTGTTCGCCTCCAGCTATGTGCTGCTTAGGGAAGCCGGCCTCGATGACAGCCGGCTATCATTTGGCGTCGATTGGGAACGTCAGGAAGTCCTTTCGTCGGGCATCGTGCTCAGGGGCTTCTCGGAAATCCGGGCGGATTTCTTTGTTCGCGACGATTTCGGTGGAATCGATCGCGAGACGGAGCTTCGGGTTGCCCCGCTCGTCGGCATCGAAGCCCGATATCCTCTGATCTACGAGGCGTCTGACAGCGTCAGCCATATTCTGGAACCGATCGTCCAGGCAATCGTTGCCCCATATGGCGGCAATGGGTCCGGCGTTGCCAACGAGGACAGCACGGTCACCGAGTTTGACGAGACCAATCTTTTCGATACCTCGCACTTCACCGGCTACGACGCATTCGAGGAAGGGCCGCGGCTCAATGTCGGCCTGCGCTACGAACTCATCTCGCCTGGCGGGCTAAACTTCGATGCCAGCGTCGGACAGGTATTTCGCTTTCGCACCGCCGACGAATTCTCGGGCGGATCGGGCCTGCGCGACGCGACGTCGGACTGGGTTGGTTCCTGGTCGGCAAGCTTCGATCCTTATATCACCGTGCGCCAGCGCCTGCGGATCAGCGACGGCCTCGCGATCACCAGAAACGAAATCAGCGCCGAGCTGACCTTCGGACGGGTTGGTTTTTCAACTGGATATATTTTCCTTGAAAGCGACCCGGCGATTGCCACCCCATTTGATCGCCAGGAGCTTGCCGGGAACGCCAGCCTTCGGCTTGACGAAAACTGGTCGATCTCGGGCAACGCGCGGCGCGACATCGAGAATGATGCTTTTGTCGGGGTCGGCGGGGGGATCACCTATACAAACGAATGCTGCCAGCTAGATTTCTTCGTTAAGCGCGATTTCACGCAATCGGCAGACGCTCCGGCATCGACTTCGGTCGGTGTGCTGGTAAAACTGTTCACGCTTGGGAACCAAGACGATACGGCCCGCTGAAGCGGGCAATCGCGCCGTGCGTTGCGGCGCGAAAAACGGAACGGAGAGACTTAATGTTAAAGACCCTGCTTGGCGTAACCGGGTTGATTGTGGCGCTGTTGTCAGCCACAACCGCCCCATCACAAACGATGTTTCGCCCAGTCGCCATCGTCAACGACTCGGCGATCACCGGCTTCGATCTTAGTCAGCGCGCTCAGATCTTGGTTGCGCTGGGTTACAAAGCCACCGACCAGGAGGCGCTCCGCGCCGAATCCCTCGAACGTTTAATCGAGGACCGGCTAAAACTTCAGGAAGCCGCACGGCTAAGCCTGAGCGCGAGCGCCGACAGCATCAATGAAGGTATCGAAGAATTTGCCAAGCGCACGGGTGTATCGGGGGATGAACTCCGGGGGCAGTTGCGTGCAAAGGGGATCACCGAGCAGGCGCTGAACGACCTGGTCGCTGCCGACATTGTCTGGGGCCAAGTAGTGCGCGGCCGTTTCTCCCGGCGGGTCGAGCCGGGTGAGGCTGAAATCGATGCCGAGATTGGTCTGCTGCAGCAGCGTACCGGCGTCTCCTATCGAATTGCCGAGATCGGTTTGCCGGCCACTGATCAAGGCAGAAGCAACGCGCAAACCGAAGCGCTCGCAGAAAAGATCTATGCCTCCCTGAGCCAGGGTGGAGATTTTTCCGCAGCGGTGCGAACCTATTCCCGCGCCCCCAGCGCCGAGCGTGGCGGCGAGGTCGGTTGGGTTTCCGGCGACCGGCTGCCACCTCAACTGGCCGAGATACTCGGAGAAACTGATATCGGGCAAATCAGCCGGCCATTTCGCGTCGCGGGGGGGCTTTCAATCCTGAAGGTACTCGAAAAACGGGCCGACTCCGCTGACGCTATCGACGCCAACAACCAGGAACTGCGCAATCGGGTGCGTGAGCGTCTGGCCAGCCAGCGCACCACTCGACTCGCCGAGGGGCTATTGCAGGAACTGCGCCGCGATGCTTTGATCGAATTGAGATGAACACCGGAATGTCCCGGGCCTCCTGCGCAGCCTCGCCCCTGGCAGTAACCATGGGCGACCCGGCCGGGATTGGCGCCGAGATCACGCTGGCCGCTTGGGCGAGTGGCCGGGTCGTCCAACCGTTCTTTCTGATCGGCGATCCAGCCCATCTGGCGCCGCTCGCCGCGCGGGCCGGGGTGCCATTGGCCGAGATCGCCGATCCGGGCGCTGCCGCTTTGGCCTTCGCGTCGGCCCTGCCGGTGTTACCTTTGGCACTGCCGGCCCCAGCCCCAGCCGGCCGGCCCGACCCGGCCAATGCCGCTGCGGTGGTGGCGTCGATCGGCCGCGCCGTGGCCTTGGTGCAGGCGGGCGCAGCATCGGCTGTCGTGACTAATCCGATCAACAAGAAGGCCCTGAAGAACGGCGCCGGTTTCGCGTTTCCCGGTCATACCGAATATCTGGCCCATCTTTGCGGCGTGATCCGCCCGGTAATGATGCTGGTCTCGCCGGAGCTGCGAGTCGTGCCGGTTACCATCCACATTGCCTTGGCCGAAGTGCCCGGCGCGCTGACAGCCGCGCTGATCGAGGAAACCGTGCGGATCACTGCGGCGGCCCTGATCCGCGACTTCGGAATCGCCCGGCCGCGCCTCGCGGTCGCCGGGCTGAACCCCCATGCAGGCGAGCAGGGCGCCATGGGGCTTGAGGAGATCGAAATCATCGCCCCGGCGCTGGAACGACTGCGCGCCGAGGGGTTGGAGATCGCCGGGCCGCTACCCGCTGACACGATGTTCCACGCCGCGGCCCGGGCGCGCTATGACGTGGCCCTGACCATGTACCACGACCAGGGGCTGATTCCGCTCAAGGCGCTGGATTTCGCCCGCGGCGTCAACGTCACCCTTGGTTTGCCAATCATTCGCACCTCGCCGGACCATGGCACCGCCTATGACATCGCCGCGACCGGCAAGGCCGACCCGACCAGCCTGATCGAGGCACTGAACCTGGCCGCCACCATGGCGGCGCGCCGGGCTGAGCTGGCGGCGTGAGCGAGCGCACCGCCGACGGCCTGCCGCCATTGCGTGATGTGATCGCCCGGCACGGGTTGTCGGCACGAAAGGCGCTGGGGCAGAACTTCCTGCTGGACCTGAACCTGACCGCCCGGATCGCCCGCGTCGGCGGATCGCTTGCGGGCGTGACGGTGGTCGAGGTCGGCCCCGGCCCCGGCGGGCTGACCCGGGCATTGCTAGCGGAGGGCGCGGCGCGCGTGATCGCTGTCGAGCGCGACGAACGTTGCCTGGCGGCGCTGGCGGAGATATCGGCGCATTTTCCTGGGCGGCTCAAGGTGATCGCCGGCGATGCGCTGAAGGTCGATCTGGCGCCGTATCTGGACGGCCTGCCGCGCGGCAAGCTGAAGATCATCGCCAACCTGCCCTACAATATCGGCACTGAATTGTTCGTCCGCTGGATGACGCCGCAGCATTGGCCGCCATGGTGGGATTCGCTGACGCTGATGTTCCAGCGTGAGGTGGCGGAGCGGATGGTGGCACAGCCCGGAAGCGGCGCCTATGGTCGGCTGTCGGTGCTGGCGCAATGGCGGGGGCGGACCCGGATCGCTTTCGACGTCAACCCCAGCGCCTTCACGCCACCGCCGAAGGTCACCTCGTCGGTGGTGCATGTGGTGCCCGGTCCGCCGATGGCCGATGTTGCGCCGCAATTGCTCGAGCGCGTGGTCGCGGCGGCCTTCTCGCAACGGCGCAAGATGCTGCGGCAATCCCTGAAGACCCGTTACGCCGACCCGCTGCCCCTGTTGGAAGCTGCCGGGATCGACCCGACCCGGCGGGCCGAGACGCTGACGATCATGGAGTTTCTGGCCTTGTCCCATGCCGCCGGCGATCTGGCCGGTGATTTAGGCGAATCCTCAGAAGAACGGTAGCGAAAGGATCCAATCCGCCGTCCAGCGCGCGCGGCACCTACGAGACGCAATCAATCCGGTTGCGGCTCCGTCTCAGTGACTGGCGCTGGGCTGGTGGCTGGCGCCGGTGCTTTCTCAGGCGCACGGCGACGGCGGCGCGGCTGACTGGCACCAACTTCCTCGGCATCGACCAGAAGGTTT
>Ga0307378_10012552_pt1 | contig 10801 bp, 10 predicted proteins | sample UN1MG_FD_202238 | JGI IMG/M metagenome (GOLD analysis project Ga0307378, IMG submission 202238) | Soil microbial communities from Risofladan, Vaasa, Finland - UN-1 | ecosystem: Environmental > Terrestrial > Soil > Coastal area > Acid sulfate soil | place: Finland: Risofladan, Vaasa | collected...
CGATAATCTTGGGCAAAGGTATCGCCTTCCAGGTATGATCGATGGACACAAAGGTAACACTCCCTTCAGCCAGCAAGCGCGTTTTTGGAGGTCGGTAAAAATGGAACTGAAAAATGATGGCTTTTCCCCGGATCTCTTTTATGGAGGTATGCATCTCCAGTAAATCCCCATAATAGGCCGGGGCTAGAAATTGGCAGTCGGCAGCCACTTTGGGCATGCCGAATTTTTCTTCCTTGTTTCGAAAAAAAGTGCCAGGGTTTATGCCGATATGACGCAGGAATTCTTCAATGCCCTGATGAAAATATCGGAAATAGGCGACGAAGTAAACAACACCATAAGGATCGGTATCACCAAAACGAACCTGAACTTGGGTTTTATGAACGAGCATTTTTACCTCCTGTGGATTACGGCATAACTATTTTCTTGATAAATTTCTGCGTTGAGCTTAGAAGTTTGTAAAAGGCTCAAACCGACACACGATTGGGGTCATAAATACAACAAAGAGGTCATGATGCGATTTTTCAAACATTCTATTCTGGTCTGCCTGCTTGTCTTTATGTACATAAACCCGCCGGCCCGGGCGGCTGGAGATATCGGGGTAGAGCTGGTTCGCCTGAAAACCACCGATGGAATTCAGCTAACCGGTGTGATGCGAACGCCCCATAAGGCCGAAAAAAATGCCGGGGTGGTCATGATTCACGGCTACAGCGGAAATTTTTACTCGGGCATCATGGGCTTTCTTCCGGAAGCGCTTGCAGATCGAGGGTTTGCCACCCTTGCGCTCAATATGCGTGATCATGACCGGGGTCCCAAAAAGAACCGTTTTGAAGATAACCGTCATGACATTGCAGCGGCAGTCCATAAAATGGCACAACTTGGATATAATTCCATCTTCCTCTACGGTCACAGCATGGGAACCAACCGGGTGCTATACTACCTGGCGAAAACCGGAGATTCCAGGATTAAAGGCGTACTTTTAACCGGTCCTCCGGGCAATCTGTTCGAGTGGAATATACATATATTCGGTCTTGAAACTGCAACCCGCGTTCTCCGCCAGGCCCAAGATTTGGTGGCCAAGGGAAAAGGAGACCAATGGATGCTCATCGATCTCGGCCCTTTGGGTAAAGCGCTTTACACCGCCGACCACGTTGTGAGCCTTAGAGGACCGGAAACAGTTTCTGACCCATACCGGAACATCGCCCGAATTTCCAAGCCGGTTCTCATTGTTCACGGCCTTGCTGACCGGCTGGCCAATCCTGAAGTGGCTGACCGGCTCCGCAACAGCGGAACGCCCGCCACCGATGTGACGGTAAACAAAATACCCGACGCCAATCACCGTTTCAGCAATCACCCAGAAAAGCTGGCAAGCGTTCTATCCCGGTGGATGCTTGAGCAGCTCAATCCTTAAGATGATTGCTCCAATTCACTGATAAGTCTTTTAATTTCTTTTTTTGTCAATTTAAGTTTAACTTTTCCGCCGCCGGGATGGGCAAAACTTACCGTACAGCCATCTCTTTTTTCATCCACCTCCCATTTTTGTCCTTTGGGAAATACAGCGGATTTGTCCAGCCAGTCGTCCGGGTCAAATTCCGCAATCTGGATGAGAACGCCGAAGGCATCTTTGGGATGAATAAAGATCTCCTTCCAGAAATCGCCATATTCATTATACCCGAAATAAGAAATATTATGATCATCCAGCTTCTGCATTGTTTTTTGGATATCCGGGGTCTGCAGGGAAATATGGTGAAACCCGCCGTTTTTATTTTTTTTAAAGAAATTGGACAGAAAACTTCCGTCCCCGGTAGAACTTATCAACTCGAGACGAGAGAGGTCTCCAAATGAAAAAATTTGCCAATGATATTTCAGATGATGGTTTTTATCGCCCGCGCCCGGGATCGCCCCGAGTATATCTTCAAAAAAATGGCGTGCTTTTGCACGATCTTTCACAGCGATTGAGATATGATCGATCCTTGAAATCATTTAAGAAATCTCTTGAAGACTGTTTCGAACTTGGGAGTAAATACCCGGAGCCATAACCAGAAGGCGGTCATTGATCTTTTGCCCATCCAGATATTCATTGATGAAAAAGTCGCGCCCATCCATCTTGCAGATTTTTCCGCCGGCCGCCTCAAGAATAATGCCGGCGGCAGCAAGATCCTGATAGGACTCATTGGCGATCACGGCAGCTTCTGCACGACCCATGGCCACATAACATATGTGTGCGCCGGTGCAGCCCAGATCGCGGATTTTCCCCGGAAATGTTGAGCGGTAACGGTGGTGAAATCGTGAATACGTGAAGAGAAGACTCTCGTCGTTGATATTCTTCATATCTGAAACGCGAATTTCTTCATCTCCCAGAAAAGCGTTTTGGTCGGCCCGTGCATGAAAAAGATCGCCGGTTGCAGGCATATAAAACACGCCGAAAATCGGCCAGAAATTTTCAATGAGCGCCAGAGAAACGCCCCATATGGGAATGCCCGCCTGAAAGTTGGCCACACCGTCCAATGGATCAAATATCCATATATAGCGCTTTTCATCATGGGTATAATCCGTGTTCGCTGGATTGTTTTTAAACACCTGATGTTCAGGAAAACGATTGTCCAGCTGATCCTGAAAAAATTCAATCAGATGGGAATCCGCCTCTGTAACAAGCTCTTCATCGAATTTAATACGGGGATTCCCTTTGCCATAATACAAAAGCGCCTCTTCACCTGAACGGCGGATCACTTCCATTGCGAATTGAGTCAACACTTCAATCCCATGACGTTTTTTAGCAGCCATCTGACCTCCTTGTTTAAACGTGCCGATCCATCTTTATAAAAAGTTAAATGAACTATAAAAAATCTAAAAATCTCCCAGCGGCCTTTTAAAGGTAAATTGGGCGGGTTCTTTCACCAGCTTTTGGGAGGCCTCTTTGGTGTTACTCCCCAGAGCCGAGAAGGGGAGAGATACAACAAAAACGGCGCACCCCAAAACGGTGGCAACGATTCCCAACGGTCTGACAAACACGAGATCAGCGGTCATGGCGACGGCGGTATTTTTCTCATCTATGGACACTTCCCGTGCCAGGGCGGAAGTCCCGAATGGGACCAGAACAAGCGTTGCAATCAACAAAAATACCATGGATTGTTTTGCAATCTTATGCATATTTTCCTCCTTTAATCGGTGGTAGAATTTCCGAGATGTTTATTTTATCTCCTTTTTAAGTGCGTTCATAAAAAGTTGTGGCGCGGATCGCCCAAACAGGATATTTGGATTTTTTTCGGGTGTGCGTTTTGAGAGTATGAAAACGTTAATTTTTTCAAAACCGGCGATGCGCATAACTGTTTTAGAAATGGTTGAAAAATATCGACGTTAACGCTATATTCGGAAAGGTTTTATAAAGAACGCTGTACGATTTTATCCGATTTCAATGGTATTGTCATTGAATCGAAATGTTTTTAAAATATCTAATTTTCACGGATAGTTTCCAAAAACAGCTTAAAAAAAAGCCGGTTGGCTGTCAAGAAAAAAGCCACTGCTAACCATCATGTTTTCTTTGTACGTATAACAACAAGGCACTTAACACATTGACATTCCCTTCGATTTACATAGAGGTTGCCATAGCCCTTCCGGTACATAACACGTATACATACAGCGTTCCGGAAGATCTTTCACCGCTGGCCACCACAGGAAAAAGGGTTCTGGTTCCTTTTGGTCGGCGCAGGGTAACGGGATATATTTTGGGTTCCTGCAAAGAAATCCATCCGGAAGAGATAAAAACGGTTCTGGATATTCTTGACGAAGCGTCACTGTTTCCGTCATCCATGATACCTTTCTTTAGATGGATTGCCGATTACTACATGCATCCAATCGGAGATGTCATTAAGTGCGCACTGCCTGGCGGACTCAATGTCTGCGACGACCATATTATGACCATTAAAGCAAAAGGGGAACAAGCGCTTGCCAAGAATTCGGTTACACCTTTGGAAAACGAGATTTTAAATCTGCTGACGGCAGCACCCTGCCGCCTAAAAGAACTCCGAAAAAAACTCCATAAGCAAATCCCGAATGCCCTGATGTATGCCATGGAAGGTCAAGGGCTTATTGAGCATACGTGTACGCTTAAAGGTGGAACAACAAAGCCGAAGGTAGAACGGCATGTCGCGTTGACCGGTTCAAATATGCCGGTAGACGGTCTTTCCAATTCAAGAAAAAAAATCGTTGAGATGATCGAAGCGCAGGGTGAAATCTCGGTGAGAAAATTAAAGGCTGCGGTTCCGTCTGCCCCGAACTTAATCAAACATTTAGAAGCGGACGGTTATATTTCAATTTATTATAAAAGGGTTTATCGCGATCCCTTGGGTGAAACCATCAACTCGGACATCCCGCACAATCTTACCCAGGAACAGACAACTGTGGTCTCCACCGTAATGGCATCTCTGGGTCGAAAATTTTCAACCTGCCTTTTAACCGGCGTGACCGGCAGCGGCAAGACCGAAGTTTACATGCAACTTGCGGCAAAGGCCATCAAGGGCGGTTATTCCGTTTTAGTTCTGGTTCCTGAAATCGCCCTTATATCACAGATGGAGCGGCGTTTCCGGGCACGATTTGGTGAGCGCGTCGCCGTTCTTCACAGCGCACTTTCCCCCGGAGAACGCTATGATCAGTGGACCCGAATTGTCCGGGGTGACGTCGCCATCGCCATTGGTGCCAGATCTGCCGTCTTTGCACCGTTTAAAAATATCGGGATTATCATCGTCGATGAAGAACATGACACATCCTACAAACAGGACAGTGGTTTGCGATACAATGCCAGAGATCTTGCCGTGGTAAGGGCAAAGCTTCAAAACGGTGTTGCCCTTCTGGGATCCGCCACGCCGTCTCTACAGTCCTACTATAATGTTAAAACAAATAAATTTAAGGAGGTTACACTAAAGAAACGTGTTGAAGAACGACCGATGCCCAAAATAACAATGGTCGATCTGCGAAAAAATAGAGATGTCAGGGGAATCCGGCGTTTTATTACTCCGGAGCTCCACGAGGCAATGAGAACAACCCTTGCACATGGTGAGCAAGTTCTCCTTTTTCTGAACCGGCGAGGCTTCGCCAGCTATCCGGTCTGCTCAGCCTGTGGTGAAGCCATACAATGTAAAAACTGCGACATTTCTCTGACACTGCACCGAACGGCCAATGCATATAAATGTCATTACTGTGGTTTTACACGGGCGGCGGTATCGAACTGCAAGACCTGCGGGTCCTCAAAGATCAGGCTGCTGGGACTCGGCACTGAAAAGATCGAATCTACGGTGAAGACCCTTTTTCCGGATGCCACCGTGGCTAGGATGGATCGTGATACCACCCGGAGAAAAGGATCGATTATCAAAATATTAAAAGGCCTGAGAAACCAAACCATCGATATTCTGGTGGGGACTCAGATGGTGGCCAAAGGACATGACTATCCGAATATTACCCTGGTGGGGATTATCTGTGCAGACCTCTCTCTCAACTTTCCGGACTTTCGAGCCGCAGAACGAACCTTTCAGCTTCTGGCCCAGGTCGCCGGGCGTGCCGGGCGGGGGTCTGTACCCGGAAATGTAATCCTCCAAACCTATAATCCAAATCATTCCAGCATCTTATATGCGACCGCACAGGACTTTCAGGCCTTTTACAACGATGAGATCGGATTCCGTGAAAATCTAAATTATCCCCCATTTTCAAGGATGGTCCAACTTAAAATTTCCGGGAAAAACAAAGAAAAAACCCGGCACCATGCCCAAGCGCTGGGTGACCTCTGCTTTGATTTAAAAAGAAGCGATAGATCCTTCTTGAGATCTTTGGAGATTTTAGGCCCCATTGAAGCGCCGATTCCAAAGATCGCCAAACACTACCGGTGGCAAATATTTCTAAAAGGCCAAAACGTAAAACCGCTCCACAGGTTTCTTCATAAGATGTGGTTTGAGAACAGGGCAGCCATCCTAAACCGGGATGTCAAGGTTGTGCTGGATGTGGACCCGTTTTTTATGACTTAAATCCTGTATTCAGATCCGGGGATTGAAGAATTTGGCACACTGTAGAAATACGGAAATATTGTAACTTGACATTCCAAAGGATGCAACTTAAATAAGCTGTTCATGCCCTGTCGGGTAACCGGATAATTGGGTCGAGAATCGGATTTTTTAAACCGCATAACAGCTTATTATTTATAGGAATTTTTTAAAATGAAATTTAAAATCTGTGCTGCCTTTTTTCTACTGTTCTGCATGGTTTTTTCCCAAACCAGCGCTTTTGGCGTCTCGAAACAAACACCTCAATCACCATCCGCCTTTGTACCGGAAAGCCGTTACACCTTTGCTCCGGTTACAGACGGCACTGAAATAACACATGATTTTGTCATACAAAACAAAGGAACCGCTCTGCTGAAGATTGAGAGCGTCAAAACCGGCTGAGGGTGTACCGCTGTCTCATACCCGAGACAGATCCCTGCCGGCGGCGAGGGAAAGATTGTCATTAAAGTCGATACATCGGGATACGGTGGAAGAACACTCACCAAAACAATAACGGTCAAAACCGATACACCCGACCAACCCGTACTTCACCTGACCGTTTCTGGTAATGTTGAAAACTTTGTTACCATCGTCCCGAAGCGGGCCACTCTGCGCGGTTTTCCCGGCGATAAAATAAAATCAACCGTAAAGATCATACCTGAAAAAAAGTATCCGTTCAAAATTTCCGACATCACGGCAATTAATGGAAAATACATCCGTTATACGCTGGAAAAAAATAAATCCTCAGAAAATATGGAATATGTTCTGACGGTTGAAAACTTGAAAAATGACACGGGCCGCTATTTCGATACCATCAAATTAACAACAGACAGCAAAATACGGCCGGAGATTAAAATCTATGTTTACGGTTATATCTCAGACCGGCCGACAAACCCCAAAAAATAAGATGAAAAACATCAAAGTTGTTGCTTTCGATTGTGACGGCGTTATGTTCGACACAACCAAGGCCAACATTGCTTACTATAATCAGATATTGGACCATCTCGGTCAGCCGCCATTGACCCCCGATCAATTTGCTTACTGTCACAGCCATACCGCCGACCAGTCCATTGAATTCCTCTGTAATGACCCGGACGATATCCGAGCGGCCCAGAGTTATCGTAAAAATATGAGCTATCTCCCGTTTTTAAAATATATGGTCATGGAACCCCATTTAAAACAGCTCCTTAAAATGCTCAGGCCGACATATAAAACCGCAGTTGCAACCAACCGATCGGACACCATGGACCGGGTTCTCAGCGAACACGGCCTGGAAGGGTATTTTGACCTTGTGGTCAGTTCCATGGACGTGGAGCATCCCAAACCTCACCCAGACCCGCTGATCAAGATTCTGGACCATTTTGGAATAGAACCAAACAATGCGTTATATGTAGGGGATTCGAACCTCGACGAAATTGCGGCAAAAGCGGCGGGGGTGCCGTTTGTGGCGTATCAAAACAGATCCCTTTCCGCTGAGTTTCATATACACAGCTTGAAGGACATCACAAAGATCCTTGATTTAGAAATAAGGTGGCAAGAAGACGTCACATAAAAAACATTGACTTCCACGGATTGAAGAAAATCTGAGCCGTAAATTTATTATATGGGTCGGTTATTGGTTGCCGAACCCATTGTTATCACCGCAGTCCGGGCAGTTCCAGGTTATTCCGTTGCAAGACATCCCCCAAAAATTTTCCAACATGCATTCCTGACAAATAGCAAAGCCGCACCGGCATCTCCAGCAGAAAGGCGGTTTCTCCCTGCAGCAGTGGCAGCCGCTTTGTCTGCCAATGCGGCGCTTTTCTCTATAAGACGTTCTTTTTACAGAGCTTTTCATGTTCGATCTTTATGCATTTGTTCATCACCACATCAACGCCTGCTTCTGTTAAAAGTGCTGCGGCTTCCGGGTTTTCGATGTTCAGCTGCATCCAGAAGACCTTCGGCGACAGGCGGGCGGCTTCAAGGGCATGGGGCACAATCTGTGCGGAATTTCTGAATACGTCCACAATATCCACTTTTTCCGGGATATCATCCAGTGTGGCATACGCTTTTTCTCCCAGAATTTCTTTTTGCCCGGGCCGGACCGGAATTATTCTGTATCCTTGATTTTTGAGATATCTAGCGACGCTGTTGGAGTCCCTTTCGGGTTTGGGGCTTAAACCCACAATGGCAATGGTCCGTGCGTTTTCGAGTGCTCTTTTGATTTCATCATCTTCGGTAATTATCTTGCCGGGTTTCATGTTATGATTCCTCGAGCGATCTTGCTGTTTTACTGAATTAATGATAGGAACAGAACGCTCAACAATATATTGTGGTTAAAGATTGATGATCTCGTAAAAAGTCATGAATTCAACTATAGATGGCGAAGTAAAAAGGTTCATATCCAAGGCGTAGTAGATGGGACTTTTTACGACGCCATCAAAATTAATGCAACAAAGGAGCCGTGTCAACCGGCACCGAGCCGGAACGAACGCAGCCTGCAACACCATATGAATCCATATGAAAAATGACAGAACCGTATATCTAATAGACGGCAGTGCATATATTTACCGTGCCTACCACGCCATACGGGGGTTGAGCAATTCAAAGGGACTTCCAACAAATGCAGCGTTCGGGTTCACCCGAATGTTAATAAAACTCATTGAAGATCGATCCCCGGAGTATGTGGCGATGTTTTTTGATGTCAAGGGGCCGACCTTCCGGCACGAAATATACCCGGACTACAAAGCCAATCGTCCCCCCATGCCTGAAGACTTGTCGGTTCAAGTCCCCTATATAAAGGAAATCACCCATGGATTCAACATCCCGGTTATGGAAATGCAGGGTTTTGAGGCGGATGATCTTATCGGCACTTTCAGACGACGGGCTGAAGCGGCCGGATTTTCCGTTGTAATGGTCACCGGGGACAAAGATTTCATACAGCTGGTCACCGATACGACCATTATCTGGGATCCCATGAAAGAAAAAATCATCGATTTAGAAGGCGTTAGAAAATCTTTTGGTGTTGAGCCCGAACAAATGATCGATGTTATGGCGCTTTCCGGCGATTCGTCGGACAATATCCCCGGCGTTCCCGGCATCGGATCCAAAACCGCCCTGTCTTTGATTCAAACCTACGGAAACCTTGAGCATCTTTATGAACAAATCGAAACGATTACAAAGAAAAAACAGCATCAAAATCTTGTTCAATACAAAGACCAGGCCTTTTTGAGCAAAAAACTGGTTAAAATCGATACGGATGCGCCGGTTCCATTCAATCCTGAAAACTTAAAATGCCAACCTCCGGACAACAGCAAGCTGTCCGGCCTTTTTAAAACGCTGGAATTCAGACAATTGCAGCAAGCCTTCCCTCAGAAGGCCGATCTTTCAAATAAAAATTACCGCACGATATTTGACATGCCGGCACTGTCGGATCTGCTCGTTCGCCTGGAAACCACCGAAATATTCGCCGTCGACACCGAAACCACCTCCAAGAATCCGATGGCGGCACGGATCGTGGGTTTGTCCTTTTCCATTAAGCCTCATGAGGCGTTTTATATTCCCTGTGCCCATACGTATCCGGATGCACCCGCACAGCTCGAGCTTAAAGAAGTATTGAAACAGTTGAAACCGGTGCTGGAAAATCCGGAGATCAAAAAAGTCGGTCAAAATATAAAATATGACTGGATGGTTCTCAAGCGACACGGAATAAATCTGGCCGGCGTTATCTTCGACACCATGTTGGCATCCTATCTGATCGACCCTTCAAAACGTGCCCACAACCTGGACCAGATCGCCCTCGATTTTCTGGATCACAAAACAATTACCTACGAGGAAGTTGCAGGCAAAGGCAAAAAGAACATAAGTTTTGCAGAAATTCCCATTGAAAAGGCCGCCCCCTATTCTTGCGAAGATGCAGATGTTACATTAGCGGCCTATCATGTTCTGATGCCGAAAATCAAAGCCTCCGGTTTGATGGAACTGTTTGAAAAAGTCGAAATGCCCCTGGTGCCTGTTTTGATGAAAATGGAAATGACCGGCATATGTGTTGACCGGGAAAAGCTCCAGGATCTCTCAAAATCGTTTGAACACCAGCTCGAGTTGCTCGAAAAAATGATATATTCAATTGCCGGCGAAGAATTTAACATAAAATCGACCCAGCAGCTTGGAAAGATACTGTTTGAAAAACTCAAACTGCCGGTTCAAAAAAAGACCAAGAAAAAAACCGGATATTCAACGGATGTTAGCGTGTTGACATCCCTTGCAGACAAGCATGAACTCCCTGAACTAATTTTAAGACACAGAACCCTTGCCAAGCTGAAATCGACCTATACGGATGCCCTGCTCGATCTCGTTCATCCGGAAACCGGAAGAATTCATACCTCCTACAATCAAACGGTGACCGCCACCGGAAGATTGAGCAGCTCTGATCCGAACCTGCAGAATATACCCATCCGAACGGAAGAGGGGATAGAAATTCGCAAAGCATTTGTTCCCAGAAAGGGTTGGACGCTGGTTTCCGCAGATTATTCCCAGATAGAACTCCGTATCCTGGCCCATTATGCCGATGATGAAATTTTGATTCAAGCTTTCAAAGTTGATGAGGACATTCACACACGAACGGCAACTGAGGTGTTCCAGGTCTTTCCGTCGTTTATAACGCCGGAATTGCGACGGCAGGCCAAAGTGATTAATTTCGGTATTGTATATGGTATGAGTCCTTACGGCCTTTCCAAAGAGCTGGGCATCAGCCGTAAAATGGCCAAAACCTATATCGACAATTATTTCTCCAGATA
>Ga0307378_10012555_pt1 | contig 10800 bp, 9 predicted proteins | sample UN1MG_FD_202238 | JGI IMG/M metagenome (GOLD analysis project Ga0307378, IMG submission 202238) | Soil microbial communities from Risofladan, Vaasa, Finland - UN-1 | ecosystem: Environmental > Terrestrial > Soil > Coastal area > Acid sulfate soil | place: Finland: Risofladan, Vaasa | collected...
GCCAGAACCGTCGATGATCTCTGGGACGCAATCGCCAAAACCCTCGATGCCTTCACGCCAACCGAATGCCAGAACTACTTCGCAGCCGCTGGATACGATCCGGATTAAGTCGAATCCGCTCTAGCGGTCGCGCAGACCTGGAATTTTGAATTTGGAAGGGGCCGGCCGCCGACAAGGGGCCGGCCCCTTTCGTTTGGGGTCTCGGTTTTTGGCCGGTCCGGGGCCACTCTTCGACAGCGTCACCCTTCGACAAGCTCAGGGTGAGGAACTTGCGTTGTACCGACAAGCCACAGCCCTCATGCTGAGCCTGTCGAAGCATGAGCCTGTCGAAGCATGAGCCTGTCGAAGGGTGAGGGATAACGCGCGACGGCCGCGCCCCTTTACGCAGGCCGTCGCAACAACCACATGCAACCCGCGCTATTGTGGCGCGCAGATCATGCAGATCATCAGGGCGGTTAGCTCAGCTGGGAGAGCGCCTCGTTTACACCGAGGAGGTCGCCGGTTCGATCCCGTCACCGCCCACCATCGCGCCCACCACGACGCTGCCCCTGCCAAACGGGCGAATGTGTTTCCGGCGCCGGTAGCCGAATGGCATGTCTGCGTTACGGCCGCACCTGCAGTATCCATTTTTGAAACGCCGCCACCAGATCCCCGATCAGGGTCTTGCCGACCCCGTCGGTGAAGTTACCGTCCGCGTCGAATTTCGTATGCGCCGCAGCAACGAAAACTTCCGGGCGCGGCATGAAGATCGCGCCGAGCGCGGCCAGCGACTGACGCATGTGGTACTGCGAGCGGCCGGTGCCCAGCACGCCGGCCGCGGCCCCCATGATGGCCATCGGCTTGTCGGTGAAGGGCTGGTCCTTGCGCGAAAGCCAGTCGAAGGCGTTCTTCAGGCCGCCCGGGATCGAGAAGTTGTATTCAGGCATTGCGAGCAGAACACCGTCGGCGGCGCTGATCGCCTCGCGAAGCTGCACCACGGCGGCCGGAATGCCGTCGCGGTCCTCGTCGTCGCCGTTGTAGACCGGGATGTCGGCGAAGCTCTTGTAGATATCAATCGTCAGGCCATCGGGCGCCAGGTCCTTGGCGATTTCGAGCAGACGCCGATTATACGAGCCTTTGCGCAGGCTGCCGCAGATGCCAAGCACGTTCAGGCCCTCTGATTCGCTCATACTTCACTCCTGGTCGCTTTATGTCGCTGACGGCGCTCGGCGCCGCTCATGGGGATGTCGCGGCAACAGAGCGTGAATATCGGCCTTCGTCAACGATGGGCGGCTGGATTAACCAGATCGGCATGCCGAAATTGGCGGATTCGGGGCCGCACAGGGCGGGGATTTACATTTTGTTCATCCGCTAGAACGTACCGTGCCGGACACGAAAAGCCCTTGAAATCGGGTCTGAAAGCGGGTCTCGGAGATGCTCAGGGCGGCGCGAAAGAAACGCTACGATCACTCGTTCCTGAACGAGTATTGCGATCAGCTGAAATACCTGTTCGACAGGAAACAGGCGCAAACCTCGCTGCAGGCCCTTTACCGGCAGCGCAAGGTGTCCGACCTTGCCCACCATGCCATGCTCGAGGCCGAGGCGGCGAGCCGCGCCAAGTCGGAATTCCTCACCAATGTGAGCCACGAGCTGCGCACGCCGCTGAACGCGATCATCGGCTTCTCCGAGGTCATGTCGAAAGGCATGCTTGGGCCGATCGACAACGCCAAGTATCTCGAATACGCGACCGACATCTCAAATTCCGGCCATCATTTGCTGGCGCTGATCAACGACATTCTCGATCTGGCGAAGATCGAGGCGGGCAAGCTCGAGCTTCGCGAAGAACTGGTCGACCTGCGCAGCGTCATCTCGGCCTGCTTTGCCATCATGAAGGAGCGTGCCCATCTCGCCGAGATCCAGATGAAGGCGACATTGCCCGATGCGCTGCCGCCACTTCTGGTCGACGAGCTGAAGCTCAAGCAGATCGTCATCAACATGCTCTCCAACGCGGTCAAATTTACACCGCGCGGCGGACATGTTCGCATCGCGGCCGCGATCGAGGACGGGGATCTGGTCATCCGCATCGCCGATACCGGCATCGGTATCGCGCCCGACGACATTCAGAAGGCGCTCGATCCGTTCACCCAGATCGACAGCAGCCTGGCCCGTCGCTATGAGGGAACCGGACTTGGATTGCCTTTGGCCAAGCGCCTGATCGAGCTGCATGACGGCAAGCTTGCGATCGAAAGCGTGCCTGGCGCTGGCACCTGCATCACACTCACGTTTCCGAGCCGCCGGCTCGCCAATACGCAAAACAAGGCGGCGTCATAGCCTCTGCGCGCTGCTCGGCCTCTGCGAGCTGCTCGCCGCGCCCCGCAACAATCGCGAAGGATTGAAACAGGAATGGACGGATCGATTACCGAACAGGACAGAAAGATCGGCCGCATCGTTGCCGTGTCGGGCGCGCGCGTCGTCGCGCTGCTGGACGAGCCCGTCGCAACGCCGGACGATCCGGCCGCGGCCACATACGAGCTGCAGATGGGCGGTATCGTCAAGATTCGCATGCCCGATTCGATCGTGTTCGGGATGATCGGCGGATTGACCATTCCGCTACCGTCGGACGACGATGAAATCGACGAAATGCGCTTCGTTGAGCTCGATCTGCTTGGCGAGTGCCAGGATCTCGGCTCCGAAGGCATGAGCGCCTTCCGGCGCGGCGTCTCCGAGCTGCCCTCGCTGTCGCAAGAGGTCTACCGCGCGCATCAGGACGATCTGGCCAGGGTCTATGCCGCCACCAACCCGGAAAGCGTACGCATCGGCACGATCCACCAGGACCGCAGCTTGCCGGCCTTTGCCGTCACCGATGAGCTGCTCGGCAAGCACTTCGCGGTTCTTGGCACCACCGGTTCGGGTAAATCCTGCGCCGTCGCCGTGATCCTGCGGGCGATCCTCGGCAAGTATCCCAACGGTCATGTCGTGCTGCTCGACGTCCACAACGAATACTCGCACTCGTTCGGTCAGCGCGCCGAGTGCCTGCATCCCGGCACCCTGGAAGTGCCATATTGGCTGCTCAACTTCGAAGAGCTCGAACAGGTGGTGCTCGGGCACGAGAAGGACGACCGTGAGACCATGTCCGCGATCCTGAGCGAAGTCGTGCTCTACGCCAAACACCAATACGCCGCCGACGACCCCCAGCGCGACAAGATCACGGTCGACACGCCGGTTCCTTACCGTATCGGCGATGCCGCCCGCCGGGTCGATGACGCCGTGGGCCGCCTCGACAAGACACGCGAGACGTCGCCCTATCTGCGGCTGAAGGAACGCTTCAGCATGCTCCAGACCGACCCGCGCTACAGCTTCATGTTTCCGGGGCTGTCGATCGAAGATCGGATGGCCCTTATCCTCGCGCGGATCTTCCGCATCCCGGTCGATGGCAAGCCGATCACGATCGTCGACCTTTCCGGCGTTCCTTCCGAAATCCTGAACGTGGTCGTTTCGGTGCTGGCGCGCCTGACCTTCGAGTTCGCGGTGTGGAGCGACCGCGGCATGCCGGTTCTGCTGGTTTGCGAGGAGGCGCACCGCTACGCACCCCGCGAGATAGGCCTGGGCTTTGAGCCCACCAAGCGCGCGCTCGCCCGTATCGCCAAGGAAGGGCGGAAGTACGGCGTCTCGCTGTGCGTTGTCAGTCAAAGGCCGTCCGAGCTTGCAGTCGATATCCTCTCCCAATGCAACACGATCCTGGCATTGCGCATGAGCAACCAGAAGGATCAGGAATTCGTCGAGGCAATGCTTTCGGAATCCTCCGTGGGCCTGCTCGACTGCCTGCCCTCGCTGGGCAATGCCGAGGCGATTGCGATCGGCGAGGGCGTCTCGGTGCCGGTGCGCCTGCGCTTCAATGAGCTCAGCGAGGAACACCGGCCGCGCAGCGGCACGGCCTCATTCTCCGATGCCTGGGCCAGCGACATCGACGATCCGGACTTCCTGGGGCGTGTTCTGGAACGCTGGCGCTCGCAGCACCGCGACGAGTAGCCTCACGTCGAGCGGTTTCGCGTCAAGCGGTCACGCGAGGTTCGCCTGCCGGGCTTCTTCCACAAGTCACCTTGACACCCTCACGGGCAGCGACTACATCGACCCGCACGCCCGACGAGATTGCGTCTGACGCCAATTCAGACGAATATCGGGCGGAACCCCAGCGGGGGCGTAGCTCAGTTGGTTAGAGTGCCGGCCTGTCACGCCGGAGGTCGCGGGTTCGAGTCCCGTCGCTCCCGCCATTTTTCCATCGCCTCAACGCCCGCATTTCGCTTTCACGTGGTCGGCCGCGCGCGATCGGCTGTTCGCGATGCGGCGAAACGCGCGGGCGGGATCACTTAATCTTGCCTTTCAATCGACCGGGCCAGGCGATATAAATCGCCGACTGTCCGGGGGTGCCCGCGAGACCGCAAAACGCTTGGAATACAAGCCTATGCGGCGTGGGTGGCGCGACAGTATTTCGGACGGGACTGATGAACGAGCTTCTGCGCGAATACCTGCCGATCTTGATCTTTCTCGGTATCGCGATCGGACTTTCTGGCGTCCTGGTTGTGGCCTCCTTCGTTGTTGCCCAACAAAAGCCCGACCCGGAAAAGCTTTCCGCCTATGAATGCGGTTTTGAGGCTTTCGAAGACGCCCGCGGCCGCTTCGATGTGCGGTTCTATTTGGTCGCCATCCTCTTCATCATCTTCGACCTTGAAGTCGCCTTCCTGTTTCCCTGGGCAATCACGCTCGGCAAGATCGGCATGTTCGGTTTCTGGTCGATGGTGATCTTCCTCGCGATTCTCACCGTGGGCTTCGTCTACGAATGGAAGAAGGGCGCGCTGGAATGGGAGTAGCCGACACGCGGCCCGGCTTAGCCGCGGGAATAAGTGCGCCCGCCGCGCATGAGGGCGGCACCGATCTCGACGCCTATCTGCAGACCGAGTTCAAATCGAAGGGCTTCCTGCTCACCAATGTGGACAAGCTGGTCAACTGGGCGCGCACCGGCTCGCTATGGCCGATGACGTTCGGCCTTGCCTGCTGCGCGGTTGAGATGATGCAAACCGGCGCCTCGCGCTACGATCTTGATCGTTTCGGCATCGTCTTCCGGCCGAGCCCGCGGCAATCGGATGTGATGATCGTTGCGGGCACGCTGACCAACAAGATGGCGCCTGCGCTGCGCAAGGTCTACGACCAGATGGCCGAGCCGCGCTGGGTGATCTCGATGGGCTCTTGCGCCAATGGCGGGGGCTATTACCACTACTCCTATTCGGTGGTGCGTGGCTGCGACCGCATCGTGCCGGTCGATATCTATGTGCCCGGATGCCCGCCGACCGCCGAAGCGCTGCTATACGGCATCCTCCAGCTGCAAAAGAAAATCAGGCGCACGGGCACGATCGCCCGCTGAGCTGCTGCCCGCATACGAGACATCGATGGATCAAGCCCTGCGTGATCTGGCCACCTATCTTGCCGATGCCGTGCCCAACGAGGTCGGTGCGGCGGTGATCGCGCATGACGAGCTTGCCATCAACACCCAGCGCGCTTCGTTGATCAAGCTGCTGATATTCCTGCGCGACGACAGCAATTGTCAATTCAAGGTGCTGGTGGACGTAACGGCGGTCGACTTTCCCGAGCGCGACGAGCGTTTCGAGGTCGTCTACAACCTGCTCAGCGTATCGCTCAACCAGCGCATCCGCATCAAGGTCGCGACCGATGAAACGACGCCCGTGCCGTCGGTTACGTCGATTTACAGCACCGCCGCCTGGTTCGAGCGCGAGGTCTGGGACATGTACGGCGTGCTGTTCACCGACCACCCCGACCTGCGGCGGCTGCTGACCGATTACGGCTTCGAGGGCCACCCGCTGCGCAAGGATTTTCCGCTCACCGGCTATGTCGAGTTGCGCTACGACGCCGAGCAGAAGCGGGTCGTCTACGAACCGGTCAAGCTGACCCAGGAGTTTCGCAGTTTCGACTTCATCAGCCCGTGGGAAGGCATGACCATCGAGCGCCTGCCGGGCGATGAGAAGGCCGCCGCCGAAACGGAAGACGCGGGCGAGGGCGGCGCCTGATGGCAGAAGTCCAGATCCAGAACTTTTCGATCAATTTCGGCCCCCAGCACCCGGCGGCGCACGGCGTCATGCGCATGGTGCTGGAGATGGACGGCGAGATCATCGACCGCGCCGACCCCCATATCGGCTTGCTCCACCGTGGCACCGAGAAGCTGATCGAGTACAAGACCTACCTCCAGGCCGTGCCCTATTTCGACCGGCTCGACTATGTCGGGACGATGAACCAGGAGCACGGCTTCGCGCTCGCTACCGAGAAGCTGCTCGGCGTCACGGTCCCCGAGCGGGGCCAGTACATCCGTGTGCTCTATTGCGAGATCGGCCGCATCCTCAACCACATCCTCAACATCAGCGCCTTCGCGCTCGACGTTGGCGCGATGACGCCGTTCCTCTGGCTGTTCGAGGAGCGCGAAAAGCTGATGGCATTCTACGAGCGGGTCAGCGGCGCCCGGCTGCACGCCGCCTATTTTCGGCCCGGCGGAGTGGCGGTCGACATGCCGGCCGGACTGGCCGAAGACATCATGGCGTGGACCGAGACCTATCCGGCGATGATCGACGATCTGGAAAGCCTGCTCAACGACAACCGAATTTTTCGCCAGCGCACGGTCGATATCGGCATCGTCAGCGCCGAGGATGCGCTCGACTGGGGTTTTTCCGGGCCGATGCTGCGCGGCTCGGGCCTGCCCTGGGATTTGCGCAAATCCCAGCCTTACGATGTCTACGAGCGCATGGACTTCGACATTCCGGTGGGCAAGCACGGCGACTGCTTCGACCGCTACCTTGTCCGCGTGCTGGAAATGCGCGAGAGCCTGAAGATCATGCGCCAATGTCTGGAGCAAATAAAACCGGGCCCGGTCAAGGTCGAAGACAACAAGATTTCGCCGCCGTCGCGCAGAGAGATGAAGCGCTCCATGGAAGCGCTCATCCATCACTTCAAGCTCTTCACCGAGGGCTACCACGTCCCCGCCGGCGAGACCTACACCGCGGTCGAGGCGCCCAAGGGCGAATTCGGCGTCTATCTCGTCTCCGACGGCACGAACAAGCCCTACAGATGCAAGATCCGCGCGCCGGGCTATGCCTTTCTGCAGGCCTCCGACTTCATGTGCAAGGGTCACATGCTGGCAGACCTCGTTGCCATCGTCGGCTCGATGGATATCGTCTTTGGGGAGATTGACCGGTGAGCGGGGCGGTTGCGGCTGCTGTCCGGCAGCCCGAAAACTTCGCCTTCACGGTGGAGAACGTCGAGCGCGCCCGTGGGATCATCGCCAGGTATCCGGAAGGCCGCCAGGCCAGCGCCGTCTTGCCGCTGCTCGACCTCGCCCAGCGTCAGAACGACAACTGGCTGCCGCAAGCGGCGATCGAGCATGTCGCCGCGCTCCTTGAGATGCCGCGCATCCGCGTGCTCGAGGTCGCGACCTTCTACACGATGTTCAACCTTGCTCCCGTCGGCAAATACCTGTTGCAGCTTTGTGGCACCACACCGTGCTGGCTGCGCGGCGCCGACGATGTGAAGGCCGCGATCCGCGAGGAATGCGGCATCGGTGTCGGCGAGACCAGCGCCGACGGTCTCTTCACCTTGATGGAAGTCGAATGCCTGGGCGCCTGCGTCAACGCGCCGATGATCCAGGTGAATGACGATTTCTTCGAGGACCTGGACAAGACGTCGACGATCAAGCTGCTGAAATCATTGAGGTACGGCGAGGGTATCGCACCAGGCTCGGCAACTGGCCGGCATTCGTCCGAGCCCGCCGGCGGGGCGACAACGCTCAGAGGGGGCGGCTGATGCTCGCCGATAAGGACCGCATCTTCACCAACCTCTATGGCTTCGAGGATTGGCGCCTCGCCGGCGCGAAGAAGCGCGGCGACTGGGACCGCACGGCCGAGTTCATCAAGCAGGGCCGCGACTGGATTGTCGGGCAAGTCAAGGACTCCGGCTTGCGGGGACGCGGCGGCGCCGGCTTTCCAACCGGCCTGAAGTGGTCCTTCATGCCGGCCGAGGATCGCCGCGACGGCCGGCCGCATTACCTTGTCATCAACGCCGACGAGTCCGAGCCCGGCACCTGCAAGGACCGCGACATCATGCGCCACGACCCGCATAAGCTGGTCGAGGGCGCGCTGATCGCCGGCTTCGCGATGGGCGCCAATGCCGGCTACATCTACATTCGCGGCGAGTTCGTGAACGAAGCGGCGCGCCTGCAAGCCGCCGTTGACGAGGCTTACGAGGACGGGCTGCTGGGCAGGAACGCGGCCAAGTCCGGCTGGAACTTCGATCTCTACGTCCATCGCGGGGCCGGCGCCTATATTTGCGGCGAGGAAACGGCCCTCCTGGAATCGCTGGAAGGCAAGAAGGGCCAGCCGCGCCTGAAGCCGCCATTTCCCGCCAATGCCGGGCTTTACGGCTGTCCCACTACCGTGAATAACGTCGAAAGCATCGCCGTCGTGCCGACGATCATTCGGCGCGGGCCGTCCTGGTTCGCCGGGCTGGGGCGCGAACGCAACACCGGCACCAAGGTTTTCTGTATTTCGGGGCACGTGGAACGCCCCTGCAACGTCGAAGAAGAGATGGGCATCCCCTTGCGCGAGCTCATCGAAAAGCATGCCGGCGGCGTGCGCGGCGGCTGGGACAATCTGCTCGCCGTCATTCCCGGCGGATCGTCCGTGCCCTGCCTGCCGAAAGAGACCTGCGGCAACCTGCGGATGGATTTCGACAGCCTCATGGAGGTGAAGTCGGGGCTCGGCACCGCCGCCGTCATCGTCATGGACAAGTCGACCGACATCGTAAAGGCGATCGCGCGCCTCTCGAAGTTCTACATGCATGAGAGCTGCGGCCAGTGCACGCCGTGCCGCGAGGGCACCGGCTGGATGTGGCGCGTCATGGAGCGCCTGGTGACGGGCGACGCCGAAATCGACGAGATCGACCTTCTGGAACAGGTCACGCGTCAGGTCGAGGGCCACACGATCTGCGCGCTCGGCGATGCCGCTGCCTGGCCGGTCCAGGGCCTTATCCGCCACTTCCGCCCCGAGCTCGAGCGCCGTATTCTTGAGCGCAAAAGGCAGGCCGCCTGATGCGGATCATGCGATACCGCCATTTCGACTGGAGCGGCGTGCGCACGCCGCGGAGCGGAGAAATCGGCCATCAAGCGGTGCGATCGCGGTGTTGCAGGTCAGATCCTTCGGCTCCGCTGCGCTCCGCTCGGGATGACGGGTCGACCGCCGCGTCGAACGGGGTGGCATAGCCATGGCGAAGCTCACCATCGACGGCCAAGAGGTCGAAGTCGAGGACGGGCTGACCGTCCTCCAGGCCTGCCAGTCGGCCGGCATCGAGGTGCCGCATTTCTGCTTCCACGAGCGGCTCTCGATCGCCGGCAACTGCCGCATGTGCCTGGTCGAGGTCGAAAAAGCGCCCAAGCCGGTCGCATCCTGCGCCATGCCGGTCGCCGAAGGCATGATCGTCCACACCCAGTCCGAAACCGCAAAAACCGCCCGCCACGGCGTCATGGAATTCCTGCTGATCAACCATCCGCTCGATTGTCCGATCTGCGACCAGGGCGGCGAGTGCGATCTGCAAGACCAGGCGATGGCCTATGGCACCGACCACAGCCGCTATCTGGAAAACAAGCGCGCGGTCACCGACAAGGATATGGGGCCGCTGGTCAAAACGATCATGACGCGCTGCATCCACTGCACGCGCTGCATCCGTTTCGCGACCGAGGTCGCCGGCGTCGACGAGATCGGTGCGGTCGGCCGCGGCGAGCATATGGAGATCACGACGTATCTGGAGCGTTCGTTGACCTCCGAGCTGTCCGGCAATGTCATCGATCTCTGCCCGGTCGGCGCGCTGACCTCCAAGCCTTATGCCTTCACCGCGCGTTCCTGGGAGCTGAAGCGGACGGAATCAGTCGACGTGCTCGACGCCGTCGGCTCGAACATCCGGGTCGATACGCGCGGCGCGGAGGTCATGCGCATCCTGCCGCGGCTCAACGAGGACATCAACGAAGAGTGGATTTCCGACAAGACCCGCTTTGCCTATGACGGTCTGAAGCGCCAGCGCCTCGACCAGCCCTATCTGCGCCGCATGGGCAAGCTCGAGCCGGCAAGCTGGCAGGATGCCTTTGCCGCCATCGCCAAAGTGCTCAAAGGCAAGGACGGCAAGACGATCGCCGCGATCGCCGGCGATCAGTGCGACGCCGAGGCGATGCTATGCCTGAAAGAGCTGATGGCCGGCTTGGGCTCGCCCAATCTCGATTGCCGTCAGGACGGCGCCAGGCTCGATCCCGCCGCCCGCGCCGGCTATCTCTTCAACACCACCATTGCCGGCATCGAAGACGCCGACGCGCTGCTCATTATCGGCGCCAATCCGCGCATCGAGGCGCCGATCATCAATGCCCGCATCCGCAAGCGCTCGCTGCGCGGCGGTTTTCCGGTCGGCGTGATCGGCGGTCCGATGGACCTCACCTATGACGCCGAATTCTTGGGCGCCGGCCCGGAGACGCTGGCGGAGCTCTCCAAGGGCGACCACAGCTTTGCCAAGATCCTGAAGAACGCCAGGCGCGCCATGCTGATCCTCGGCATGGGCGCGCTCGCCCGCCCCGACGGGGCCGCCATCCTCGCCGCCGCACGGTCGCTCGCCGAAACAACGGATATGGTGACCGCGGACTGGAACGGCTTCAACGTGCTGCACACGGCAGCGGCGCGGGTTGGCGGTCTTGATCTTGGATTTGCGCCCAAACGCGGCGGCAAAGAT
>Ga0307378_10012556_pt1 | contig 10800 bp, 3 predicted proteins | sample UN1MG_FD_202238 | JGI IMG/M metagenome (GOLD analysis project Ga0307378, IMG submission 202238) | Soil microbial communities from Risofladan, Vaasa, Finland - UN-1 | ecosystem: Environmental > Terrestrial > Soil > Coastal area > Acid sulfate soil | place: Finland: Risofladan, Vaasa | collected...
GAGATAATGAAAAAGACAAAAATAAAAAGAACTCCTGTAGATTGGGCTTTACAATTTCTTTGGAACTTACCTGAAGTAGATACTGTAATCAGTGGTATGGGATCACAGCAAATGGTAGATGAAAATTGTCAAAGTGCAGAAAAATCAGGAATAAATTCTCTTAACGAAGATGATATTTCAATTATTAATCAGCTCGCAGAAATTTATAGAAAAAAAATATTAGTTCCTTGTACAGCTTGTCAATATTGTATGCCATGCCCCTATGGAGTGGATATTCCAGATAATTTTGCCATTTTAAATAACTATAATCAAGATAAAGGTATTAGAAAATGGTTGACAAGAAGGAAATACAAAACTCTTGAAAGTAGAAGAAATAGAATAAATCTAGAAAATCCCAATGGGAATGCTACACTCTGTGCAAAATGCAATGAATGTATTGAAAAATGTCCACAAGAAATACAGATACCAGATGAATTGGAAAAAGTACATGCTATTTTAGGGGAAAAAAAGAACGTTTCGGATTATTATTGAAAAATAATTAATAGAAAAAAAAGATGAAAATTATTTTTCATCTTCATATTTTATCTAGATAATTTTCTCTTTCTGGTAAAAATGATTAATATTTGCGAGATGATTATTGCTGGTAATATAAAGAAGAAATTTCCAAACAACGAAGATTTTCCAGTAGTCAAAGTAGGATAATCATTTGGATCAAGTGGATCAGTGCCTTCTTCAATTTCTTTCCAATCAGAAAAGCCATCTCCATCTGTATCTACTTTTGTTGGATTAGTATGATAAGTGAATACTTCTTCTCCATCTGTAAGGTTATCATCATCTGTGTCTATATTAGTTAAATCAGTATTGTGAAATACTTCCCAACCATCTGGTAATTCATCATCATCAGTATCTTGGACTGTAGGATTTCCATTAAAGAACTCCTCAGTCATATCATCAATGAAATCACCATCAGAGTCAAGTTGACCAGTATGGAAAGGACTACCTCGACAGCAATACCATTGTTGAGGACCTGATTGGCTGATTCCAGTGAAAGTGAGGCAACTAATCTCGTGAAAAACCGTTGATTCTATTACATACCATTTACCAATAACTAGATCAGCTATATTATCATCATTAACAAAACCAGATGACATCCATACAATATCACTTCCAATATCGTGAGTAAAAAGTACATCTCCAGTGGAATTAAGACAGTAAAAAACATTGTCAACATATTGTACAAGAATTTCTAAATCTTGACCACCATTAATGTTAGCTACAATAAAGTCCTCATTTATAGAATAAGGCTTTCCAAATATCCATTCCAATCCACCAGAATAATTTAAGCAATAAACACTGCAGTCGTCTGAACTAAAAACAATCTCTATTTGACCATCATTTTCCAGATCAGCAATTATTGGATCAGAGTGAATTGCACCACCTGTTGAATATTTCCATTCTAAAACACCCAAATGATTAACACAATGCAAATAGTGATCTACAGAACCAATGATAACTTCTTTTGTACCATCTTTATCGAGATCACCGACTGCAAGATTAGTACCAATCCACCATCCTGATGAATACTGCCATTCTTTATTACCTTCATGACTTAAACAGATGGTTTTGTTATCATAAGTACTATAAAGAATTTCAAATGTACCATCAGAATCCAAATCAGCTACAACTGTAACTGTGGTAATAGTAGCAGGATTAGTATAATCCCATTTTTTAGTTCCATTCCAGTTAAAACAATGAATTTTTTCACTAGAATGTAAAATAATTTCAAGAAAACCATCTTGATCTAAATCAGCGATCGTAGGAGAATCTCCCATATTATAAGAGATACTTGACTCCCATAATAAGGATCCCGTATAATTAAAACAGTGCAGAGTAAAATAAGAAGTTATTAGAATTTCAAGTTTGCCATCTTTGTTAATATCTACAATTGTGGGAGAACACCTCCCCTTCGCATCTAGTCTATTTTGCCAAAGAATATTCCCTAGATTATCTAAACAATAAAAATAACCATCTTGTGAAGTAACTAAAACCTCAGAAGCACCATCTAAATCTAAATCAACAATAACTGGATAATAACCTGCAAAATCAGTCAAAGTGAAATTCCACAGAAAATTAAGAGATATAGAATTACCAACTAAATTATCTTCATGAGTAGAAGAAATTTCTGTTGAATTATCAGTTGTAATTATTATTGATGAAATAAATATTAAGATAATGAAAAAAATTCCATGATTTTTATATGAAAGCAATTATTTAAACCCTCCACTAAACTAAATGATATTTATCAAATAAATTAATTTTGATTGTATTTTTGTCTGAAAAAAAGGAAATAAAAAGAAGGAAAAAAAATTCCTTACTTTCTATTTTTGCGAATGAAAATGGATACAAACAAACCTAAGAGGAAAACGGGAAGCATAAAGAGAAGTTCAATGCCACCAGTATCAGTTGTAGTTGTTGTATCAGTTGGAGTAGGGCTACCAGTGGGTGGATCATCTGGATCCGTAGGATCGGTACCATTAGCTATTTCTTCGGCATCGTCTATACCATCATCATCGGTATCAGCATCGTTAGGATCAGTGATATATCCATCTGTTCCTAAAATGACTTCTTCACAATCAAGAATAGTATCGTCGTCACTGTCACAGTCGCAGGGATCGGTACAGTAGATATTGACCTCATCACCGTCACTGAGGGTGTCATCGTCAGTATCAGCATCTAAAGGATCAGTCACATACCCATCTGCACCAGCTACAACCTCTTCACCATCAAGAATAGTATCATCATCACTATCATTATCTAATGGATCAGTATGATAGGTATCCACTTCTTCGACATTGGTCAAGCCATCCGAATCGGAATCGAGATCAGCATCGGAAACAACCGGATTAGTAAAGTATTTATCAACTTCATCACCATCAGTGAGACCATCGTTATCAGTATCCGCATCTTGAGGATCGGTTCCCTCTTGATATTCCTCCAAATTGGTCAAGCCATCGCTATCAGGGTCTAATGAAGCATCATTTATCAAAGGATTTAGACCGTTGTTTACTTCCCAACCATCGGGTATTGTGTCACCATCGGTGTCAGCGTCTAGTGGATCAGTTAGATAGGTGTCTACTTCTTCAACGTTGGTCAAGCCATCCGAGTCAGAGTCACAATTAACATCGGAAACTGTGGGATCAGTATAGTATTTCTTGACTTCATCACCATCTAATAACCCATCTCCGTCTGAATCGGGATTGTGAGGATCCGTACCAGCAGAATGCTCTTCCTCATTAGTTAATCCATCGCTATCCGGATCTTCTTCGGAATCATCTATCAACGGGTCTAAGCCATTGAAGACTTCCCAACCATCAAGCATCGTATCACCATCAGTGTCAGCGTTTAACGGATTTGTTAGATAGGTATCGACTTCATCAACGTTGGTCAATCCATCTCCATCAGAATCGAGATCAGCATCTGCAACAGCGGGATCAGTATAATATTTAGTGACTTCATCTATATCAGTTAATCCATCATTGTCTGAATCAATGTAAAAACCTGCCATACCCATGTATATTTTTGCTGTTTGGAGATTGTATTCACAAGGGATTAATTCATCATTGAATAAATCACTAAGTGGACAATAATGCGAAGAAGCAGGAATAGCTGTATCATTATAAATTTCATCACATATCCTTTCTCTATCTACAAGATGGCACATTGCTTTTCGAATATATTTTGCAGATTCTGCTCCTACTATAGGACATAAATCTCCTGTTCCATAGTATGGATGTATATTATTCAGAGCGATTTCTTGGAATGACCCGGTAATTGTTGAATCATATGCAACTCCATACAAATCTAAATCTTCTAAAGTAAGCCCATAACTAAAGCCAATCATATCAATAATACTATTTTGCAAATCATCTAATGCTAATTCTTTTGACCCATAATATTCAAAATAGACGTCATCGAAATATGCTTCCTCATTCCAATCCGCAAAATAAGTATTCTTTATTAGATGAATAATCGAGTTCATTGAATCGTAATTTCCCAATCTATATGGACCAGTGCCAAATATATTTTCAGGATGATTTATAGCCCAATCCATAGCAACATCATTTTGATATTCAGGATCAATTCCTTCCCAGATGTGTTTAGGTATTATCTCTTTTGTTAAGATTTCTTGTACTGAAAATTCATCTACAGTAAATGTTATTTCAAGTTCATAATCATTGATAATAGTAATTGTGTCAATCAAATCATTTACCCACCAATCATAAAAACTATGAAGGGAATAACTGTAATTAACATCTGCAGCAGTTAAAGGAGTACCATCTGCCCAACTAATAGCTGGATTTAAAGTAATATGATAAGTTAAACCATCTGTCGTTGAACAAGCAGTAGCTAATCGGGGAACCAATAGATTAGTCGAGGGTTCTCGATAGAGTAAACCGTCATAAATTTGTTTTAACCATTGCAAATCACCAACATCAAAAGTAGAAATTATATAGAAATTGTAAAAACCCAAGCATTGAGCATAATGGAATTCTGTTTGACCTGATATCATCCAATTTTCTATACCCTTATATGTATGACGCCATTGTCGTAAATCATATCCTTCCAAGTAATCATCAAATGCATAGAATTCTCTCGGATAAATTGTTGGTATTGAAGGCAATTCTTCATGAAGAATTGACTGTAATTCCTTTGCCCAAAATATTTTATCTACATTTTCATAAGAATGCTGAAATGAATCAAATGCTAAGTCGTATGCTTCATTAGAAAATTGATATAAGTTATCACCATTAGGTGTTATTCTATCAGAAATAAAAAGATCTCCATTTGCATAATCAATACCTTGACCCCACCCTACAAATAACATATCAAATCCCCCTTCATCATAAGTCGGAACAGGATACGGACCGATATGCCCCCAAGTTCGAGAGCTTATATATGTCCAATCAGTTACTATGAAATCTTCTACACAAATACCGATCTTTGGTAATTCTGTAGCGAATAAAATAGCAGTTTCTATCCTCATTGGATAAGAGTCAGGACAAAGAATAGTAATACCAAAGAATGGTCCTGGAGGATAATCATTTTCATCGTATGGATCTGTTTGATAAACATTTAATTCCTCAAAATCTGAGAATCCGTCTCCATCCGAATCTTGATTTAAATTAAATCCCGCAAGCAACATAAAATATGTTGCTGAATCATAATCATATTCATATTTATTGATATTAGGACTTAACCAAATCTCCAAAGTATTATATATTGGATGATAACAAATGTTTTGAGGAGTATCTAATGCATTTTCAATCATTTTTGTTTTATTAAATGCATAAGCAATTGCTTTTCTTATAGCTAAACCTTGGGTTAATGTTGGTTCTAAAAAGCAAGGATCCCTACTTTGCATGGGGGTGCCACGCACTTCGCGCATGTTAAAACCAAAAAATGATAACAAGCTAGGAATTCTGGATTGGACAAAAAATTGTGGATCATAGTAATAGTAATCATTGTATGAATAATCAGCATCAAGAAATTCATACAAATCAATAGAACCTAGATAGAATTCATATTGCATAATCTCAGAGGAAATATTATGTATTATTCGCAAGTCATTTATTCCCCAAATATCACCAAAACGTTGAGTAAAGTCCAAATAAGGATCAGCTGTAATTATTGGATCTAATTTCCAGCAGTCGTAGAATCTAGCTAGTGTAGTTTTTGCTCCTTCAAGAGTGTCATTAAAATCTAAAATTCCAGTCCCAAAAGGTGAATTCTGAAAGTTATCCCAAGATACATGTGCAGTATCTGGTGTAATACCATCAGATAATTGAGTCTGGTTGAGATAGTGTTCAGGGAGTACTAAGGTATTTAATAAAGGTAAATAGTTAAATGGTTCATTTTCTGGAGAATAAGGATCACCATCAATGAAAAGATCTAAAGTATAGTCATCGATTATTTGCATGTCTTCTAGCCAATCATAATTGAAAGTAAAATCAGATACAGTTTTCAATGAATATAGAGTAAAGAAAACATCACGGGCATCCAGAAACTCATCAAAAAACAATATCTCTGGATCGAGTTGCCATTTAATATCTTCTCTTATAGAAAGACGAACATGAGTATTATTTATATGGGTCCAATCAGTCAAAATATGTGGCCAACAAGAAGCATCGCTATCAAACCATACTAATGGATCCATTATTAAATTTGTTATGAAATCCTCTGTTTTATCAGAACTAAATAATGGATTTAAATTATTCCATTGTGGTTGTGATATAACAAATTCATCAAGACTGTTTTGTCCTGTGTGATAACCATTCCAATACATTTTTCCCCAAGATTGAATTAATCCATCTTGATAATCAAAACCTTCCAGATTAGAATATTGAACACAATATTCATTGATAGTTTTTAGAGGGATTAGTGGTAATATCTGATTCATCAAATAATCCTGCCAATTCCAATAATGCATGATTCTTTCACTTGAATCTGGAGGCATAATTAGCTTCCCTTCCTGAATATACCACTCATTGATACCGGTACCTAACCCTTCATCCCAATCCATAGAAGTATCATAACCAAAGAAGTTCAGTGCTCCATTTTCATCATACACACCAGAAAAATCAGGATCTAAATTGTTACCTGTTAAAGCAATATAGCAAATATCAAAATCATATAATGCTACTAATTGTGTTGCCATTGATGGCCAATCTAGCTCAAAAATATCCAAACCAATACCGATTTGCTTCAAATCCTCTTTTAGTTGAGTCATAATTTTCAATGGTATATGATCATCTGTTTCAGTTACTATTGCTTTTAGTGTGAAATAAGGGTAATCTAAATTAATTATTTTATTTTTTAAAGGATTACCATTAAGAATTTCTATAGAATTCTTTGTTCCATTCAATCCAAATCCAATTTTATTAGTAGATTGATTAGTCATAAATCCATTTCCAAAAATATTAGCAAATAACAAAACTATTGCTACAAAACAAACTACTGTAGCTTTTATTTTTTTCAATACTACACCTCCCAATCGATCAAATCATTAAAAATGATTCAATCAAAAAAACAAGAAGTTTATTTATTAATAAAAGTTTCTTGCTCTTAAATTCGTAATCAATGAATATAATGATTTTATAATTTACACTTATTTTCAAAAAAACGTTTTTTTTATTTGAGCTTTCGATAACTTAATCATTTAAACTATCTTATTTTGTTAGAAGCATATGTTACCAAAATTAAAGGAATTTTCTGCCATGGATCAGCAATTAGTAACAGAAAACAAGAGTGAAACAAATCATCTTTTGAATGATCAGAATTTTACTAATGAAAATGGTTCAAAGAAGAATAATTGGTTGAATTTTGAAAGGAATGAAATCTTTCTGTTACTTAGTTACTTCTTTTTTGGAATAGCTTTTGCTAATTATGAACCTTATGCTCCATTATGGTTAAACCAAATTTTCTATGAGAATTCTTTTCTAATTATAGGATTTGTAGTAGTAATTCCCAGTATAGTAGCTGCTATTGGAACACCTTTTTGGGGATTATTAGCTGATAGATTTGGTTCAAAAAAATTAGTAATTCTTGGTTTAGTTGCTTTTGGTTTAATGTTTCTTAGCTTACTATTCATTAATTCTTCAACAGTTTTTTTGATTATACTTTTAATTGGTTACTTATTTGGTTCAGCTCATTCAGCAAATTTGTTCGTTTTTGCTTCAAAATCAATTAATAAACCAAAAGAAATTATTTTCGCAAAACAAACAATTACTGTTAGTTTAGCTTTTGTGATATTTAGTCCATTGGTTGGATGGATTTATGATACTTTTTCAAATTCAATGATTATTCAATTAATGACTGCAATGGTTGCTTGTTTAATTTCAATAGTACTAATTTTCTTTGTTAGAACATTAAAGCAGTCACAAGAAGAAAAAAATACAAAAGAAATAAGTAAAAAAGTAGCTTTAACATCTGTGCCTTTTATTTTTGTTGGATTAATGCTTCTTACTTTTTCATTTCAATCAGGAGCAGGTTTTTGGGCTTACTCCTCAATTTATTTTCTTGAAGAGCTTAATGTCAAAGGAGTTTATTTTTCAATTTTCTTAATTGTAAAGACTGGTTTAGCTGTTCCCTTATCTTTTCTATTAGGACGAGTGAAATCTACTAAAAAAATGGGTATAATTGTTTCGATTTTTGTAGGATATTTTCTATTTGTTTATACTTTAATGACTATCTTTCCCACTAATTGGATATTATTAATTATCTTTTATAGCATACCTATGTACCCTCTTTATAATGTATTCTTATATGCTCTAGTATCTATTTACTCTAATTTTGAAAAACGTGCGACTGCTTTTGGCATTTTTTCATCTATTGGTACAGCTGGTTATGTTGCAGGTATCCTAATTTTAGGAGTATTTGCTGACTATTCTAGCAAAGGAATTTTTGTAATGTTTCTTGTATCCATAATTCTAACAATTATAACTCTAGCTATTTCCTTATTGATGCTATTGTTTGTTTTCCGCAAAAATAGTGAAAATGACTCAATTAATCAAAGTAAATAGTATTGCAAAGACAACATGTATATGTTACCCAATTTTATTTAGAAATTTGTATTGTTTTATTTGAGACTATAATTTGGATTAATTTTAGGAGCTACTCTTTTGGAAGTCTTACACACGATTTGGGATACTAATACTTTACATTTTTGGGTGGAATCTTTAGATGAATTAAATTTCTTGTTTAATCCTTCTTTTAATCTAAAAAAATCTTCTTTTATCGATAAATACCCAAATTCTAGAAATATTACTCAAATATTAAAAGTATTAAAAATTGCGGGATTAGATAATATTAATTCAAGTAATTATAAGGAGAATTCATTAAATCTTGCTGTTCCTTCAAAAGTTTTAGATGAAATAAAACCTATTTCTAATTTGATAAGTAAAGATGATTTTACAAATTCTAGTTTATTAAATTATGAAATTGATTCAATCTCAATAGAGCCATTTTGTGTATTAGATTTTATGTTAGAAAAGGATAATTTTAATCTTAATTATTTAAATTTCAGTAGTTCAATCGAATTTTGGAGAAAAACAGCTAAATTTGCTCTTGAACTTATTCGTTGTGAATCTTTTCTTCCAACAATTCATGTTATATCTAAAGAATCAAATAAAACTCAATTTGTTGGAAAATGGAAGAGTTTGATACAGGGAAAAGATAAATCTCATCTAACTCAATTAGTTCAAGAAATACCTAGATATTGTTTCAATTTTCTAGAAAAAGAAATTAGCTCAATTAAGTTAATTGTATCTTTTATAGATCAAATAATAGATGGTTTTATTAGAAATAAGTTAGGTGTTTTTCTACCTGAGAGATCTTTTTCACAAAAATCAGATGAAATTACTGATATTTCTAAAAAGTGGTTTGAATCATTATTTGATCCTTCAAATCAAATAATTGAAGTTTCTACTGATTCATTCGATCACTTTGCTGGAATAATTAAAGCTTGGATAAATAAGGCTATTTTGCCTTCTGAGGAATATAGATTTCGAACATGTTTTAAATTAGATCCACCAAATTTGGAAGAAGAAGAAACATCTTGGAAAATACAATTTTTATTACAAGCTGAAAATGATCTTAGTTTGATTATTCCAGCTGAAAAAATATGGAATTATACTTCAAATACCTTAGATTATCTCGAGAAAAAATTTGAAAATCCACAAGAACGTTTGTTAATTGATTTAGCTAAAATATCGGATTTTTATTCTAAAATAGATGATTGTTTACATTTTAATTATCCATCAAATATCACCCTTACAAAAAAAGAAGCATTTAATTTTCTGGAAAATATTGTGCCTATTTTAGAGGAAAATGAATTTGGTGTTTTCCTTCCCTCATGGTGGAAAAATTCTCAAGAAAAAATAATTTTAAAACTTAAATTATCAGATGACAATTTCCCATCCCAAAAAGAAAGTCTTTTCCGATTAAATGAATTTCTTAAATTTGAATGGGAAATCGCAATTGGTGATTCGTCAATATCTATAGAAGAATTTGAGAAGCTTTCTGAATTAAAGATTCCATTTGTTAGAATTCGGGGAAAATGGATAAAATTCGACAAAGAAGAAATTAGAGAAATTCTTGATAAAATAAAAACCAATTATAATCAAATTACATTTGGTGATGCATTACAACATTCATTAACTAATAATTTAGTTGATAGTGATTCATTTAATTTTGAATTAGATGATAGAGGATTATTCAATGAATTCAAGACAAAAATAGGTTCTACAAGTAAAATCGAAAAATTAAACATTCCAAATGGTTTTGTTGGTGAATTACGACCATATCAAATCGATGGTTTTTCTTGGATCAATTATTTGAAGGATTTTGGTTTTGGTGCATGTTTAGCTGATGATATGGGATTAGGAAAAACAATACAAATTATTGCTTTTCTTTTATACGAAAAGGAAAACAACAGATATTCTAATCAACCTTCATTAATAATATGTCCTACTTCTATAGTAGGTAATTGGTATAAAGAGATAAAGCGTTTTGCTCCAGATTTTAAAGTTTACATTTTTCATGGTACTAATCGTCCAAGAAGAGTTGATTTTGAAAAAACCATAACAAACTATGATATTGTTATTACAACTTATAGTCTTGCTCAAAGGGACAAGACATCTCTTTCTGATATATTTTGGGAAAATATCATTTTGGATGAAGCTCAAAATATAAAGAATCCATATGCTAAACAGACTCGTGCAATTAAAAGCTTGCGTAGTAATT
>Ga0307378_10012557_pt1 | contig 10799 bp, 8 predicted proteins | sample UN1MG_FD_202238 | JGI IMG/M metagenome (GOLD analysis project Ga0307378, IMG submission 202238) | Soil microbial communities from Risofladan, Vaasa, Finland - UN-1 | ecosystem: Environmental > Terrestrial > Soil > Coastal area > Acid sulfate soil | place: Finland: Risofladan, Vaasa | collected...
ATTGTCCTATTGCGTAGAATCAAGCTTCTCAGATTTGTAGTTAATAAATAAAACCACAGCAAAGGAGAAAAAATAATGAAAACCCAAATCATTAATCGACGCAATTTCCTGAAATCCACCGCAGCTACAGGGCTCGGATTAGTCATCCTGCCTGGCGGTACACTCTCCGGCGCGAACGCCGCCAGCAACAAGCTCAATGTTGCCATGATTGGTACATGGGGCCGGGCCGACGCTCATTTCGATGCAATCTCGAAGGAGAATGTTGTAGCTCTTTGCGACGTGGATGAAAACCACATTGCGCATGCCGTCAAGAGATTCCCGAGGGCTAAAACATATATCGACTGGCGTAAATGTCTCGAACAAAAAGACCTCGATGCCGTGATCTGCTGTACTCCTGACCACACTCACGCCTTAATAGCCAACTGGACGTTGAATCGCGGCCTGCACTGCTATATGGAAAAACCTTTGGCACACACCGTGGAAGAATCACGTATCGTCCGTGCCAATTATCTCAAGCAAAAGAATAAATTAGCTACACAGGTCGGCACGCAGCGTCACGCAAAGCCGAACTTCGAGCGTGTGCGCGAATTAGTCAAAGACGGAGCGATTGGCGAATTGACAGATGCATATGCATGGGGCAATCGCCAGATTCGCAGGCCCGGCTATCCGCCCGCCGCAGGCTCGCCGCCCAAAAACCTGCACTACGATCTGTGGATCGGGGAGGCGCCCTTCCATCCGTATAATCCGGATTATTTCAAAGGCGGCCCCGGTATGAATTGCCTCTCGTGGAATATGTACTGGGATTACGGCACGGGACAGGTCGGCGATATGGGCAGTCATACAATCGACCTGGTGTGGAACGCGATTGACGCGGGTCTTCCGACGACCGCCGAAGGTGAGGGCGAGAAGTATAATCCTGAAGTGACACCCGTCGAATTGCACACTGCTTTCGATATCCCCGCGAACGATTGGCGCGGCCCCATCCGCGTTCACTGGTACCAGGGCGGCATGATGCCGAGATCGCCGAAGGAGTACATCGATCTGAATAAGATAGGGCATGGTGCGATGTTCAAGGGAAGCAAGGGCTATATCGTCTGCGATTACGATTCGCGGATTATCCTGCCGTTCGGTAATGATGCAGACATGACGTACTACGATAAACGTCCCAAGGACGAGATTATCCCGCCGCTGGGCCATTTCCAGGAGGAATGGACGAGGGCCTGTAAGACTGACCTGAAAACACATTGCGATTTCGAATACGGCGGCAATGCAATCGAGATGATGCACCTGGGCCTTGTTGCCTACCGTGTCGGTGAGAAAATCGAGTATGACGGCAAAAGAGGCCGTGTTACCAACAGCGCAAAGGCAAACGAACTCCTGAGCCGCAGGTTACGCCCGGGCTGGACAATGAATGGATAACCCGAAGACTTCTCGGACAATAAAGCCTGCGGGAGTAATATCTCATGGATGAAATGAAGTATGAAGACATACGAACAAATCAATAATCGCATCGAGTCGGGCAAGGCCGTTGTGCTGACTGCCGATGAGATTATCGATTACGTGGAAAAGAAAGGATTAGCAACCGCCGCAAAAGAGGTGGATGTTGTCACAACCGCCACATTTGGCCCGATGTGCTCGTCGGGATGTGTTCTTAACTTCGGGCATTCCAAACCGAAGATCCGCATGTCTGAGGCGTGGGTCCAGGATGTCCTTGTTTATACGGGCCTTGCGGCTGTGGATGTTTATCTCGGCGCGACTCAATTACGCCACAGTGACCCGGCGAATATGGACCATCCGGGGGAGTTTCGTTATGGCGGCGGCCACGTGATGGAAGATATCGTTGCAGGCAAGACGCTTCAGCTCTTTGCTCTGTCATACGGGACCGACTGCTACCCGCTGCGTGAGATTCGCACGTACTTTACCATTAACGACCTCAATCAGGCCATAATGCTCAATCCTCGAAACTGCTACCAGAACTATAACGTAGCTGTCAATGATTCGGACCGGACGATATACACCTACATGGGGACTCTGGAGCCCAAACGGAAAAACGCGAACTACTGCTCAGCCGGCCAATTGTCACCATTGCTTAACGACCCCTATTACGAAACAATCGGCGTGGGAACCAGAGTGTGGATAGCTGGTGCTCACGGGCACGTCTATGCAGAGGGGACTCAGCACGCCGGCGGCGGTTCTCGAACACCTGAAGGAATTCCCAAAGGAGGGGCGGGAACGCTCGCATTGACTGCCGACATGAAGCAAATGCGTCAGGAGTTTGTACGGGGAACGAGCTTTCGCGGTTACGGGGTATCGCTGGCGCTGGGGGTCGGAATACCGATTCCGATATTGAATGAAGATGTCTTAAAGCGAACCTGCATAAGAGACCGCGAAATCCTGGCCCCTGTGGTTGACTATAGTAACGAATATCCACAGAATACAGGCAAGGTCTTGTGCTATGTCAACTACGAACAGTTGCGAACGGGCGAGATAGAAGTTGAGGGCAAAAAAGTGGCGGTCGGCTCGCTTTCATCCTATTATAAGGCGTTGGAAATTGCTCATTTGCTCGCCGATGAAATCAAACGCGGGGACTTCCGGCTTGCTGAGCCAATCGCATATCTTCCGAAAGACACCACAATGAAGCCGCTTGTGAAAAGGGAGAAACCCTCATGAGCCAGACCGTAACAAAGAAACTTATGCTGTTCTTTCCAAAGTGCGAGTGCGAGAAGCCGATCATCTACCATTTGGTGAAAGACCATAATCTTATCGTCAATGTCTATCGTGCGAAGGTCACTCCCGAGGAGGAAGGTTATCTTGCGTTGGATGTCACCGGCACTGAAGAGGATATCGAAAAAGGCATGGACTTCGTAAAAACGTTTAATGTTTCCATCAACTATACCGGTAAGGGGGTTACTGTGGACGAAGACCAGTGTACACATTGTGGTCACTGCATTACACATTGTCCGACCGGGGCCTTACACATAGCAGACATGGCCACGAGAGAAGTGGTTTTCAGCGAATCGAAATGTATCGAGTGTATGGGGTGTATTCGCGTCTGCCCTTATGATGCCTGCGCATCCGCATTTTAAAAAAGCGTTTCCTGTATCGGCCTTAAAAACGTCCATGAATCAGAAACGGACCTATCGAACTTTCACTCATCGAGAGGCGGTCTTTCGCATTTGCTGCAATCGGTTCGATGCCGTCACTGAGGAAATTATACGCCAGCGTCGTATCCTGGATGATTATATCGAATGTCACCCTGCTTTTCGATATTCCTTTGAGCCGATTGAGCTGCGTGATAACGCTCCTGAAGTTGCACGGCGCATGGCCCGGGCCTCCCGTCTTGTAGGTGTCGGCCCCATGGCCGCTGTCGCCGGGGCCATGGCCCAGTGTGCAGCCGAGGCAGGACTGAAGGCCGGAGCCCAAGAGGTCATTGTGGAAAACGGAGGGGACATCTATATTAGGGCTGCCGAACCGGTGCTCATAGCTCTCAATACTGGTACCGCCAAACTGTCCAATCGGCTTGCATTTTCACTGCAGGCGGACGATACCCCCATCTCAATATGCTCCTCATCGGGGCAAATGGGGCACTCGACGAGTCTGGGTAAGTGCGACCTTGCTACGGTTGTGGCCAAAGATGCCGCACTGGCAGACGCAGCCGCTACACAAGCGGCCAACCTTGTCAATGCCGAAGAAGACGTCAATCCGGCTCTTCGGCGCATAACCGAAATTGAAGGCGTTGAAGGTGTGGTGATTGTAAAGAATGACCGGGTCGGACTCGCCGGAAAACTGCCGCCTCTAATCGAGATACAATGAGCCATGCAATCATTTGTTAATCAGATTTCCAGCCGATTTTGTTCAGCATAACAGGTATCTCATGATTGGACATGAACATTTTCCAGCAAAGCCCGGTGCGGTAATTTTCTATCATACAGACAATAGGGCCCTGGTCTATGGCGAGGTAGCTCTCGGCGAACCAGTTTTTATCGAGATTGAACGCATCGCGAAAACCAAATTCCCCCCATAACCTCTCGCCTAATTCGTAATAAAAATGTTTCAGTGTGGCAATCGATTCTTCGGGCACATAAGGCATAGCACTAAGAGCGGCACTTGGCGTGATAGTGCCATTGTCCCGCCGCGGCTCGTGGGCTGTATAGCCGCCGGGTGTGTCGCTGGCAGTCAGACCCCAGACGAGATTACTGTAGCCTTTGTGGTTGTCGGGATTTTCCCGGCAATATGCTCGGTTGATAAGTGAGATGTTCCGGTTGTTCTCGAAGTAGTTGCAATACTTATCTTTTTTCCCCCGAGGGTCGAATCCGAGAAAGGAATAATGAGTAAAGAACAGCGGCCCTCCTTTGGGCCATCCTACCCATTGTTTATACCCGTAATAGGTGTTGCCATTGACGTATTCGTCTGGAGGCTCCCCGCACCAGCCCTCATAATAGCAGTCCTCTGGTATCGGATGACTCGGCGAGGCTATGGCTAATAAATAGACAATCATACACTCGTTGAAGTGCCCGCCGATCTTGTGGTTCATTTTCCAGCCATATTTCGGCGACCAGTGCCAGTAGAGCTGTTTGCTGTCAGGATTTTGTAGATACCAGTCCCATTCTACCTCTAACCAGAGTTGCCCGATACGCTCTCTCAGTTCTTTTTCAATTAGGTTCTCCCCGTTAAAATATTGCCTGACTGTCAGCATCCCTTCAGCAAGATATGCAGTTTCCACGATATCACCACCATCATCGTATCGGGAAAAGGGTATTGTCTTTCCGGTTCTGCCGTTGAGCCAGTGAGACCATGCACCGTGGTAGCGCGATGCCTTCTCCTGTAGGAAGCGCACCATTGTAAGCAGTCTCTGTGCCGCTTCTTCCCTGCCGATTAATCCGCGTTGAGCGCCGACCATAATCGCCATCATACCGAATCCCGTCCCGCCGCTGGTGCAGGTATTTCTGCTGCCTTTGCGTTCACGCGCAAGCCCGCTTACAGGATGACCGTACTCCCAGAAATAACGGATTGTTGCCTGCTGGACCGAAGTCAGCAATTCCTCATCGTTCATTGCTACTGACTTCACTATTGCTTCTTTGGAAGCCGCTGATTCACTGCCATCTGCTAATACGGATTTAACCTGATAACTATACTGCTGATTGTTTTTCCCGAAAAAATCACTATAGACGGCTGGTTTATGCAGTTCGGTATTCAGTTTTAACCAGGCCGAACTCCGATTGTCCCAGCGGTATATATTGTAACCGGCTGCCTGCTCGTCGATATTCCAGACAAGATCGATCCGGCTGTCATGTCCAGTCGCCTTGAGACCAGTTATGCCGGCTGCACTTTGACCGTTCACAACCAGAGCCACCACCAAGCTCATTAAATAAATTAACAATCTATTCGAATTCATTACTGCCCCTTTACTCTTCTAAATTCTACATTCTAAATTCTCAATTCTCAATTCTCAATTCTCAATTCTCAATTCTAAGTTTGAGGAATTTTTCTTGACTTGGAAGTTATTTATCTGGTATAAACAGGGTTTGATGTGGCTAATGACCTTTGGAAAAAAGGAGGTTGTCTCAAGTCATTCGTAAATTGCCCCGGGCGGGCGAACACTGAGTTAAGTCGGAGTGCCAATTGTTGTCGCTCGTTTTGTAATTCTTGTTCTTTTAGAAGGAGGAACCGAAATGTCTCACAAATCAGCAAAACACATCACATTGGGCGTTCTGTTCACAACGCTGCTGCTGGCAACGCCGGTCCATGCTGTGAAGAACTTCAAGATTTCCGGCTACGGAGGCGGCCATCAGATCTGGTTCGAAGCCGAGGAGTTCGACGAGCGCAATCCCGAGAGTGACCAGTATTACCCGGTCGTTGACGAGGCCGGTGCGTTTGGTCAGGCGGTCAGCCGAGCGGGCGGCGCCGGCGGCATGATTCGCTGGACGTTTGATATCAGCGAGGCAGGGGGCACGGGTGGTACCTGGTATTTCTGGGGACGAGTAATAAATCCGATAAATCAGTCAGATTTTATGATTGTCGAGGGAGACCCGGATGACCCAGAGGTTCCCGCTGGTCCACCTTTTCCCGGAACCACTTCGGCGGTGGAGTTCACCGACAACGACGACCGGGTTTTCGACCAGAACAACGGACCTCCATGGACATGGGGCATCTCTAGCCACGGGGATGGTCATACCAAAGAACTCCAGGACGGCGAGAACACGATGTACATCTATCATAGACAAGGCGATAATACTGTGTTCTGGGATGTCTTCCTGTGGACGGATGATCCCAGCTATGTGCCCACCGATGACGATTATCGAAACGCTAAGGTAGTCCTTCCCGGCACGGCTTACACTCCAATCCCGGCTAACGGGACTACCGATGTGCCTCGAGATGCGGTTCTTAGCTGGATGGCGGGAGGCACTGCCTCCCCAATCAACGGGCACAAACTCTACTTCAGTGAGAACATCGACGACGTCAGCAATGGAGTTGGCGCGATTACCCTGACGCCCAGCAGCTATGCGGTGCCTCAGCGACTCGAATTCGACACGACTTACTATTGGCGCGTCGATGAGGTTACCCCGGACGGAAAGGTGTTCGACGGCGACCTCTGGAGCTTTACAACTGAGCTGCTTGCCTATCAAATTCGGAATGTCACCGCAACGGCATCGAGCAGTGCGGTGGATAAGGGGCCCGAAAACGCCGTGAACGGCTCGGGGCTCGACAGCACCGGCCTGCTCCATGGAAACGAGTGCACCGGCAGCATGTGGCTGAGCGATATTGCCGGGCCGCAGCCGGCGTGGATTCTGTTCGAGTTCGACAACCTCTACAAGCTCCATGAGATGTGGGTGTGGAATTCCAATGAGTCTCTGGAGCCGGTGGTCGGACTGGGTTTCAAAGACGTTATGATCGAATACTCGGACAACGGCGTCGATTTCGTGACATTCGGGACTAACCATGAGTTCGCCCGGGGAACCGGTTCGCCCGGTTATGCTCACAACACCACTATAGACATGGGCGGCGTTGGTGCAAAGTTCGTTCGACTCACGGCCAACAGCAACTTCGAAGGTCTGCTCCCTCTGTTCGGACTTAGCGAGGTTCGTTTCCTGTCGATCCCTGTCCAGGCGGGTGAGCCCAATCCGCCTTTCGGCACATTTGACGTAGCTCTGGAGCTGGACCTGGCCTGGAGAGCGGGAAGAGAGGCGGACAGGCATGATGTGTACTTCAGCGACGACCGGCAGGCCGTAGTGGACGGCACCTCGCCGGTGACTACAGTCTCCGAAGCCGGCCATGGTCCGCTGTCCCTCGACCTCGGCAAGACTTACTTCTGGCGGGTCGATGAGGTAAATGACGCCGAGACACCATCGATGTGGCCGGGCGAGGTGTGGAGCTTCACGACGATTAAGTCTCTTGTTGTGGATGATATGGAGAGCTACAATGACATTAATGAAGGTGAGCCGGCTTCTAACAGGATATATCTTGCATGGGTGGACGGATTCGACAACCCGGCTATAAACGGCTCTATTGTTGGTCATGCTGCTGCTCCATTTGCCGAGCAAACTATTGTTCACAGTGGCAATCAGTCGATGCCGTTTGAATACGACAACGCTGTTGGTAAATCTGAGGCAACCCTGACGTTGACTGATACTCGTAACTGGACCGTAAAAGGTGTCAACAGACTGGCAATTTGGTACATAGGCGATGCTTCAAATGCTGCCGAACCGATGTATGTTGTTCTAAATAACAGCGCTGTAGTAATCAATGATAATCCGAGTGCGGCACAGGCAGGTGAGTGGACCGAATGGGTTATCGACCTTAAGGCATTTGAAGATCAGGGCGTCAACCTTACCAATGTCAATTCGATTACTCTTGGTCTTGGTAACAGGAGCAATCCTCAGGCTGGCGGCACAGGGATCATGTACTTCGACGACATCGGATTGCTCCCTGAAGCGGTGCCGCCAACAGAAGTATGGTTGGAAGCGGAAGCAGCCGACACCCTTGGAGCGAGCTGGCGGGTCTATGACGACCCGGCAGCATCCGGCGGGAAAAACATCGGCTCAAATACCGGTGACGGCGATGACCTCGACACCGCGCCCGGACCTGAGTGGGTCGCCGCATACAACTTCACCGCTGCCGCAGGAGTTTACAAGGTGGTTGCCCGGGTCATAGCCCCAACTGTCGATGACGACTCCTTATGGGTCAGGATAGTAGGGGCGACAAGTCAGACGCATGAGGACCCCGACCAACCCGGCACCGGCTGGGTAAGGTTCAACGAAATGGAGCCGGGGCCGGGGGGCCAGTGGGTTTGGGACGAGGTCCACAGCAGCGACCTTGGGAGCAAGGTTGTGAACTGGACGTTGGCCGCCGGCGATTATACCCTGGAAATCGCAAAGCGTGAGGACGGCGCGTTGATTGACACCATCCTGATCACTAACAGCCTGGCTCTCGACCCGGCTACGCTGCCGTAGAAAATTGCTTAGACATATTTTGTATTAGTGCCCGGACGGACGAGATACTGCTGCATTACGTTTTGTAAAGTAATGCCTAATGAGGTTCTCGATGTCGGAGAGAGTTGTAAAATGTCGGAATTCTTCGATAAATGTCTGTCAATAAAATATTTCCACGGATGTCGAATTTGATGATTGATGGGAGCACTAAAAGTCAAATATTTTACCAAAAAAAAACAAATATTCTATGAATGTTTCGATAGTTTTCGGATTAAGCTTACGATGCTCATGCCGGCCTCCGGTAGAAATACTGCATTAATAGTCATCTTGCTTGTCTCGTCGTAGCTTTAGCGAAGACGGATGCAAATCGCGGTAATCTCAATCCCAATAATCAATTGCAGTGTCATTTCGACCGGAGTGAGCGAAGTGAACGTAATGGAGACACGTAGGGGCGGTAGCTAAATCTATTCAATTATCCGCCCGTAGTGCTTCCTTATCTTCGCTTTGTCCGTTTACGATTCGAATTGGGAAAGGTTCAGTGGCTGAGCCGGTGTACAGTGTCCGGTGCGGGAACGGAATCTCAATACCCTCCTCATCGAACCTCTCCTTTATCTGTTGCATGATTTTTTTCTTGAGCTTGAGATAGTCTTCCCTGACACACCAGACGGCGTAAAGAAATTCCAATGCCGAATCGCCGAAATTTTGAAAACGAACATCCGGTTCAGGTTCGTCAAGACATAGCGGCTCCTTGTCGGCGATATCCAGAAGAACCTCTCGTACTTTCTGTATGTTCTCCTTATATGCAACGCCCAATTCAATATCCAGGCGCCTGATTGGAAATCGCGTTATGTTCCTGACCTCGCTCTTGATCAACATTTCGTTCGGGAGTCGGATCAGGTGATTGTCAAATGTCCGTAGCTTCACGCTGAGCAAGTCAATCGAAAGGATGACGCCCTTTGTAGAACCGACCTGGATTACGTCTCCGACTGCAAAGGGCTTTTCGGAAATCAGGAATAATCCGCTGATGATATTTGAGACGCTTGTTTGTGACGCGAATCCGATTGCAATGCCGGCGATGCCCGCGGCTCCCAGAAGGGCCGTGAGCTCATACCCGCTTTGATGAAGCACGGCCAGCAGTATAAATATGCTTCCTAAGTAAACGATTCCCTTGCGGATAAGCATGTTTGCCTGTGGACTCAGCTTCTTCCTGGTACTTTTTCCAACGAACGCCGCAACTGTCAGTATTAATGGAAAACCCACAAACACCAGAACACCTATTCGGACGGCCGTTCCCACAAATTCCCTGCTCAGTACATTCGACCAGCTAATTGCCAAAACTTCATTCATTTGATGTCACCTCAGGCCTGAATTTTTTTAAACACCACCAAATAATCCAAAACTGCCTATGCTTTTCTTGAGAATACTCTTCTTTACCGGTAATCTCGGCTTGCTCAGGACCTTATCAACCGCTTCATATGTAGGCGGATTCTCCGAGTATTCCAGCAGGCTGATTTCATCTTCTCCCTTGAAAATAATTTTCACTCCGCCGGTCCACAGACGGGTTGTACCCGGATATATGCTCAGGTGCGCCACGTGCACGCAGAACCTCTCGATGTCAACCTGAACCGGTGCCGCGTTGTGAATCGTCACGGGGCACACGGCCCGGTGCGGCTCGACCTGGGAGTCCGAGATGCTGCGGCGCGCCCGGGTACGCAGCGAATAGCACAAATCCCCGGACATCGGGTCTCCGAACCAGATATTCGACACAGTAACCGAGGGCTCCTCGCATAGCTGAACTTTTGTTGTGTCACCCGCTGTTATCCGCACCCAAAGAGGTACGCCGAAAAAGAACAGGGCTTCACGTCCTGGCGGAATCTTCAAGGGCACTTCGGGACGTACAACGACAGGGCGATCCGGTGTGACCGGCGTCAGAAGAACCTGATCGCAGCTTCCACACACCCAGCGGCTCCAGTCCAATCCCGCAGGCTTGCGTTCCGCTGCTGGATGAAGCGGAACAGCCTTTAACCGGCTCTCGATATCTCTTCGATGCTTGCTGGCAATTCGTATCTCATCACCGCTTCGTCGCAGCCAGAGATGCAACGGTCCGACCTGCGCTTCTAAGCACTGGTCCTGTTCGATTTGATGCGGCTGCCAAAGCTCCATATCCATTATATGAAATTCTCCATAATAAATCCGTCTTCAATCCAGGATGATTTGTCCTTCAATAACTGTGCTCATCTTGGAGCCAAACCGATTCAGATACTCTAATCGGCTTTCAGCATAATGTCAAGCGGGGTTAATGAAACTACTCATCGAAACGGCCGTCAGATCCTGACTCCCCTGGATTTACACCACCCGATTCATAATTTG
>Ga0307378_10012559_pt1 | contig 10798 bp, 5 predicted proteins | sample UN1MG_FD_202238 | JGI IMG/M metagenome (GOLD analysis project Ga0307378, IMG submission 202238) | Soil microbial communities from Risofladan, Vaasa, Finland - UN-1 | ecosystem: Environmental > Terrestrial > Soil > Coastal area > Acid sulfate soil | place: Finland: Risofladan, Vaasa | collected...
GCTCAGGTTTCAATTGGAAGGTAAACGAGAAATGCCAGCGGGGGAGTTTGTGCGAGGGCAGCATGATTTTGTCGGCAGCCTTTTGCTTTGACTTCATCTATCATTTTAGCTAGAATATGCTTTCCCGAGTGATTTATGTAAGGTATAGAGGATGTTTTTCTTTGACCCGGTATGGTTTCTTGTTATGCTGCCCCCTTTTATCTTCATGATTTATGCCCAGATGAAGGTAAGTTCAGCCTTTAAAAAGTATTCCAAGGTGGCCAACTCGCAGCACATCACCGGACTTGAAGCAGCCCGAGCTTTGCTTCGGGCCAACGGCTTGAGTAACATCAAGATTGAGGGGGTTAAGGGCAGGCTGGGCGACCACTACGACCCTGGCAAAAAAGTGTTGCGGCTCTCTCCGGCGGTAGCTAACACTCCGTCTGTAGCTGCTTTAGGAATCGTGGCTCATGAGGTAGGGCATGCAGTTCAGGACAAGGTTGGCTATGCCTTTCTGAGGTTTCGCACTTCACTCGTGCCAGCGGCCAGCGTGGGCAGTAACCTCGGCTTTATTTTTGTAATTCTAGGCTTTTTAATTTATCTGTTCAGCGGTAGCGAGTTTGGGTCTATGGCTGTTCTGGCAGGCATATTCCTTTTCTCTCTGGCTGTGCTTTTCAGCCTGATTACCTTGCCTGTGGAGTTCAATGCCAGCAACCGTGCCAGGCAAATGCTACGCAGCACCGGCATGGTCTCCGTTCAGGAGTACAACGGTGCCAGTGCTGTTCTCTCGGCTGCTGCCATGACCTATGTAGCCGCTACACTTCAGGCGGTAGCCCAGCTCTTCTACTTCGTCCTGATGTTCATGGGTATGCGAAGATAAGGACAATCTCTGTTTATCTTGATAGGCCAAGCCCCCTGAGATGGTAAAAGAAGCCTTTCAGGGGGCTTATTATTTGTGCAAATTGCCAATTGAGGGCACTCAGCTTATAATTTTGGTTAAATAGACGGAGTTTTTTGCGGAGGTTATATTTTGCTTGAGGAAAAGAATTTGGGCAGCTTTGATACATTGAGAGAGATTATTGCCAGGCTGCGTGCTCCAGACGGCTGTCCCTGGGACAGGAAACAAAGTCATACCTCGCTGAAACCATACTTGATTGAGGAGTGCTATGAGGTTTTACGGGCTCTGGACGAGGGGACTCCGCAGGAGCTCTGCGAGGAGTTGGGTGACCTTTTGCTTCAGATTATGCTCCATGCCCAGATTGCTGCTGAGGCTGAGCAGTTCGACGTTGAGGATGTAGTCCGGGCTATCAGCGAGAAATTGATTCATCGCCATCCTCATGTCTTCGGTAGTCATAAGGTGAAGGATGCTGTAGAGGTAGAGCTAAACTGGGAGGCCCTGAAGCAGGAGGAGCGACAGGAAGGCGGATCGCTCTTATCTGGCGTGCCGGGGCAAATGCCAGCTTTAGCTTATAGCCAGGCGATTCAGCGGCGGGTGGCTGGAGTTGGGTTCGACTGGGAGAAGGTAGAAGATATCATTGATAAGCTGGCTGAGGAGGTAGCCGAGCTTAAGCAAGCCCCTGACCAGCAGGAAAGAGTAAAGGAGTTTGGCGATTTGCTTTTCACCCTGGTTAACATTGCCCGCCGGCTGAATATAGACTCGGAGATGGCGCTCCGCTCGGCTAACCAGCGCTTCTATCAGCGTTTTTCCTACATGGAAGAGGTTTGCCGCCAGCGAGGCGTTAGCTTTGGCAAGCTGTCTTTCGATGAGCAAAACGTTTTATGGGAAGAGGCCAAGCAGTCCTGCTTCGATGAGTGAATTGGCTCTTTAATATCTAAACAAGGGTCACAGGCGAGGCTAAAGTGCCACTGTCATTGTGAGGAGCATAAGCGATGAAGAAATCCCGGCAAAGCCATCTCGGTTGGCCAACTGCAATAGCCTTCTATCACTTCATAGTCGTGATTGTTTGCTGATTTGTGCCCGACGTCAGCAAAAACGGAGCGCACCACAGATATCGGGTAGTGGATACTTTCTGGCGAGACCACAATATCGAACTTCTGCTGGGCATCATAGGTCGTACACTTTGCCCGGGCAGGTGAACAGAAGCCGGAGTGTGATTTGGGAGGGGTCAATACGTAGCATCCGGGATAGAGCTTTCCCGTAAATTGATAGTTGCAAGCGGTATCGTTCTGCCCTATCATCCAACTCAGCCTCACTCGTGATCTCGTCACTTTTGAAATCCAGGACAGTAGCCCTTAGTGTCTTGTTATCCAGACCTCGCACGATAGTAACACGGTCGAAAACACCCGTTACCCACTGGTCATCAAGCACGATCTCGAAATGCTTCTCGCGCCATAAATCGACATTACCCTTAGGCTTGGACAAGGCTTGTCGGCCCTCTGCAGAAGCAAGTGCCTGTCGAAAGTGCTCGATGGCCATTTGCTTTATGTCTTCCGTGGCTGATGATATCTCTTGCCATTCCTGAATCAAGCTATCGATGTCCACTTCGTCGATCCATGGAACCTTCTCGAAGAGTTCGTGAATGGCTTTACCGAATTCCCGGCTGTCATGAGTGGTATGTGCAAACAGCGAATCGGCTCTTATTTCACCTTGTCCAAGCATTGATGGTGATATACCAAGCAGCTTGCGTCTCCGCGAAGGTCGTTCTCCAAATCCCTCTGGCAGTTCACGTCGCTCTGTGGATTTGGCAGGCTGTACCTTCTCAGGTACTCTGGTGTACCAATCACGCTCACCCGTCTCATAAAGGCAAATGAGGTCTTCACCACCGATTGTAGCGTGTGACCCAGCGGTCGGCTTCATATCGCCTGCCAGTCGCAATTTCAGAAAAGCGGCAGGAGTTATAACAGCGGCACTCTTTCCCGGAAAGCTGGTAACCATGTAGAGCCCCTGCCTGGCTCGGGTCAGCGCCACATACAGCAGGCACAGGGCATCGAAACACTCCGTTTCGTCGCTTGCCTGCACCTGCGTAGCTAGGACAGGGTCGTTTTCGGCTATAATCCTGCGCGGCATTTTCAACGCCCACAGGGGACGATCAGTACTGGGTTCACGAGCTATTACAAAGTCAATCTGGTTTGCCTTCGTCATATTGCCCCTACCCCCCTGCAAATCAGGCAATATGACAATATCAAAACCCAATCCCTTGGACTGATGGATGGTCATAACACGCACAGCATTCTCAGCGGCAAGTTCATGCACCTCATGTTTGTCGACGAAACGCAAAAAATCATTACAGTCGCAGCCATCGTTTTCATCGAACTCAACAGCAGCGTTTATAAGGTCGTTCAACCTCTTACGGCCAAAATCATCCAGTGGCTGTACTGCATCCAGTCGTGCTCCCCATTTGCGTATGAAAGACTGAAAGCCTGACATCTGTACTTCCCTCAACAACGCCATCGGCAAACTATTTCGATGCTTCCCTTCCCTCTTGAAGTAGCTCCTGAGCGGGCTCATCTCCAGGTGACGCCAGGCAAAGGTATCACCTGGATGCGCAGCGAATTTCACCAACGAAAGGAGAAGGGAGACGACAGGATTATCTTTAATCGCGGCTCTGCCTTCATGGATGATGTTCATGCCCCGGCATTCGCGGCGGAGAAAGTTAACGACATCTTTTCCGCTATCATTGGTACGCACCAGGACAGCGACCGACAGACCTCGGTTCAATGGACCAAGCTCTTTCAGCAAACGAGCTATAATCTGATAACGGTCGTCATCGGTGGGCTTAACTTCGCCGTTGTGACATTGTGGCTCCAGGAGCGCTACATAACCGTGTTCAGGGACAACATCTTCCTGGCACTGATGCTCCTGCCACACTTTCTCCCATTCCTTAATCGCCTGTTCCTGCAATTGGCTCTGCGTCAGGTCACCAAATATGCGGTTCACTGTATCGATAACTGGCTGACAGGAACGGAAAGATACATTCAGAGGGGTCTGTTGAATGTGTCCCTCATACTGGGCTAATATCTTGCCGAAGAGCCGGGCGTTGCCACCGCGCCAGCCATAAATAGCCTGCTTGACATCTCCAACATAGAAAAAGCTGCGCTGACCGCCGGTGTCCTGCAATATCTCATCGGCGAGATTGCGCAGCACTTCCCATTGTAAGTCGCTGGTATCCTGAAACTCGTCCAGCAACCAGTGGTCGAGTTTACAGTCGAGGCGGTAATCGATATAGAGTCGTGCCTCTTGCTTCGGCATCCGGCTGAGCAGGGTGCCGCTGCTGTACTGGTTGGCTGCAGTCAACAGGTACTGGGCATCGGTGAAGGTGAGCTTACCTCTTAATCGTATCATGTCATCGTAAAACTGCTCATATTGGTCCAGAATCCGGTAGATGCCGTTGGTTTTGGTCAAGGTGCTGCGGAGTTCTGTGCCGACTACATGGCGCAACAGGCTAAGCATCAACTCGCATTGCCTGGCACTGAGAAGATACTCACCTTTGCTGTAGGCTAACGTCACCTCGCCACGCTTCAGGTTTTCTATATTTGCCAGAAGCGATTGAAAGACAACTGTCTTGCTCAAATTATCATCCCAAGGTGCTGATTCGCTGTAGTTACTGGCGAAGTCGATGATCTTTAACAGGCTGTTCAACAGATTGCTGTGGAATCCGCTGTTCTCAAACGAGGCTCTGAGTTCATTTGCAGCAGTAACCACATCACCTGACGGTTCCAGCCATGGCGACCCCTGAGGCCAGATCGTGTTCTCCTGCCCCCAGACATGGGATTCAGGCATGAACTGGTAATAATCCTTGTACTTGCTGGTGAAAGTATCCAGGCTGCGTTCGAGGCTTTTCTCCTCTTGTCCGAAGGTCGCCTGCTTGAAGGCATCGAGGAATGCTTGCTGCGCTGCGTCGTCCACATAGCGATGGTTGAAGATAATGCCGAGCACTTCATGGCTGGCACTTTTCGCTGCAGCACCATCGCTGTCCATCATGTGAAACGCCGAAGGGATTCCAAGCTCCATAGGGAAAGCTCGAAGGATAGCCACGGTGAAGCTATCCAGCGTGCCGATATGCAAGCTGTGAAGGCTTACCAGAAGGCTTCGAAGCAATCGCAAAAAGTCATCCTGCTCAAACTCTGGCTTTCCGATCCGTCCCCCGGTTTTTCGAGCCTGTTCTGGTGAACTGGCGGCTTCACAAAGATACTTGATGACCGAGTCAAATATCTCGCCTGCTGCCTTTCGTGAAAAAGTCAGTGCGGTGATTCGGTCGGGATTCACTCCGTTGGCCAGAAGCCATATATAGCGGTGGGCAAGCTGGAAGGTCTTGCCCGAGCCGGCAGAGGCTGATATAGCTTCATGGCCGATGCCGCTTTTCATCACTTTGTCTTTTCTCCCATGAAGACTTCAAAAGCTGTCACATTGATGTAGTCAGGGATATCAGTAGTATCAGTAGGAAACAGGCTCTCAAAATCATCATATTGTACTTCAGATACCGGCGGCCAGAACCTGCGGTTTTGGATATCTTTGACCGTGGACTCGGCGCAGCTTCTGGCGGATTCCATGAGTTCGGCGCTAAAGTTTTCCCAGATGACTACTCCCGTATCGCTTACCGCCTTCGGCAGATTGAAGTAGCCGAGTTCTATCGGGCTTTGGGAAAGCTCCTTTTGGGGGAGCAGCATTCTATAAAGCGGCAGCTGTAGGTCAGTCCAGCGTTTTTCTTTGCCGTTTATGGCGACCATCATATAGTCGGCTACATCTTGTGAAGCAGAGCCGAGGTGAGCTTCATCCGGGCTCTGTGCTTTGTCTGAGGTCTTATAATCGAGAATGCGTATGCGCCCCGACTCGTGGTGCCTGTCGATGCGGTCGATTTTCCCGCTGATAAGCATGCCAGCTAGTTCGGTCTCGATTTTTGCCTCGGAATCTACAATTTCCCAGCCCTGCCTTACCAAATCAGCTTGTACTCGTGCTGCGGCGCGAAGCCGTTGTTGAGCTGTGTCGAGCTGAATCCTAATTTGTAATGGGGGTGATTTACCAAAACGCTTCGTCACCCAACGCTCTGCCTCAGCACAAAGGAAGTTGCGAAGCTCAAGGGCATTTTCACACCGCCGCATCTCATCGCTATGTGCCATTTTCTGCAGCACCTCGTGCAGCATCGCCCCGAAATCGAGCGTATCCATCTCCCCCTTCTCATCGTCCAGTGGCTCCATGCCGAGTACATGCTTGAGATAAAAGCGGAAGGGACATTTCAGGTAATCCTTGAACTTGGTAACCGACAGCTTCTTCAGGTCGAGCTTATCTATCGAAATATCAGCGGGTGGACTAGCTTCGAGCAGGAAGCTGATCGCTGGTGGGTAATTGTCCTGCCTCTCGTCGGGGTCTCCGAAAAGCTGTTTGGCACGTTGGGGAAGTTCCGCATCGCTGCAACGGAAAAGCAGGCGTGATGGCTTCAACGGGTCACCGGTGCTGGAGGTTTTGTTAACCATAAAACAGACACGTTCATCTCTCTGGCGGGATTCGATAAGTCCCTGCATCAAATAAGCATCTCTGGCAAGCCGGTCCTCATCGTGCCGGAGGCCTAGTTGCCTTCGGAGCGAGTCAGGCAGAAAAACATCGCTCAAGCGGCCATCGGGCACAAAGCCATCATTCATACCGGTAACAATGAGGAAAGGAGCATCATTCCACGGGAGCTCGAGCCAACCCTCGAGGTCAATGATAGCGCCCTTGCGCTCCAGATAATAGTGCTGTGCCTTCAGCCTCTGTAATAGAAGTTCCAATGCATATTTTTTCTCAATGCCGAGTATATCGATTGTCTCACTAGCAAGCTCGCGGAGCATGGAGTCCGCCAGTTGCGCTACTGTTATGAATTCTTCATCGTCAGGGTTATTGGGATTAACCATGCGGACCTCGTATATAGTTTGCAGCAACGACCGCACTGCACTGTCAAGGTCATCGTTCTTGAACGAATTCACCTGATTTTGAATAAACGTGACCGCCTTTTCCAGGCTGGCAAACTCTCGGCGTTCCGTTTCCCCCGCAGTTGGCTCATGAGGGAAACGGCAGGTTATATCCTCCATCCCCAGTGGCAGGTGTTGGTTCTGGAAATTGTCCAGCTCCTCCAACAGCCAGCGCGCAGAAAGATTAAGCTTTATCTCAAGGTAATTGAGAACGTCAGCATGTCGTAGAAATGCACTGAAGGCTGCGTAAGTGCCCTCATTGACCACAGCGCGGAAGGTATCAAGGAAGTGATACAGTGGGTGCTCTCCTGCGCTTTTCCCGGCAGGGTCAAACGTGGTCATTCCCATATCCGCAAGTTCAGCAGCCAGATAAGTTGTCACACCGCTATCAGGCACGCCGATGGCGATATCACCAGGGCCCAAATTACCAGCCTCCTCCGCCATAATCTCCATCACCTTTCGGCTCTGTAATACCGGAGAACCTGTGAGGACGATATTTTTCTCAGTATCCGGAATATCAATTCGGGTGTCATTCCATTTTTCCGCAACCGGGCATCCCCAGTTATCAAAGTAGTCCGCCAGCGACTCAGGGGCATGTATCAAAATAACAATCGATACCAGAGTGGAGAGATGCTCCAGCGCACAAAGCATGCGTGGTGTGGGATCTGGCACCGCAGCGATAATAATTCGCTCGATTCCATCTGGAAGTTCAGGGCTTTCCGACCGTTTAATCACAAGCTCGCACGGGTCTTGAAGCCCAAGCTCCTCAAGCCGTGTCAGGTAGGCCGCTTCCAGTTTAGCCATGTCTTCCCATCGCTCCAGTTCCTCTAGAATATTGCCGAAATCTCTATATACATCTGCTATGCAATACCCTCCGTCCACCAGAGTCTCACGCAGTTTTTGCATCATTTCGCCGGTGTGCATCGCCCAGGTGAAGTTCTGCTCCGGTGTTCGTGCCGGGAAAAACTCGCTGTACTCACTGAGGTCGGCTCTCATCAACACGTCGGCCCAGACCGCTGCTACTTCCGTCGGGTTAGCCACATTTACAGGTTCATTTTCAGAAAGCAGGAAAAAAGTTGGTGTTACCACATGAGGCGATAGGAGCGCCGCGTTTTGCTTTGCGCAATGCAGTGCCAGAGTCTCCCGCAACCGCCGTCCCGCCTGGCGTGTCGGCACCACGATCAGCTCCTTTTCCAAATCAACAGACCCGGAGAGCTGCTGCGGCAGCAGAAACTCCCGCGCTTTTGCCGTCACCGGCGCATCCCAACCTAGAAAAACGCGTTCTACAGGCATGATTTATTGCCGTACTGAGGCATTGCTTTGATTCTCCTCATCGAGTGCCCAGCGCAGGGGGTTTTCGGCGATGTATTGTCGGGTATCATTCAAGAACTTTTCGTTGCGGATGACATGTTCGTAATAGCTTCGCTGCCAGACAGGAGTACCAGGGGCATTGCGCAATTGATTGATTCGTCTGGCTGTATTCATCTTGATGTAACCAATGATCTTGGGAAGCAACATCCGGCGACGGCTAGTTTGTTGATACGGGGGCAATTCATGAATTGCCCCTACAGACATCATGATGCTCCCATGTGTGTGATTTGGCATAACCACAAAGGCATCTAGTTCCACATTGGGATAACGAGATGGTAAGTCTTTCCAGAATGCCTCAACAACCTTACCAGCAGGACTCAATCGTATTATCCCCTCATCGATTTTCCCGAGGATGCTTTCATGATTTTTCGTGCAGAGGGTAACAAAATATGCTCCAGCCTGGGAATAGTCATATTCTTTGAGGCGGAGTGAACGGCGATGACATCTCTCGGGGGCCGACTTCATTCTTTTTCCGTATCTCGTAGGGGGCAATTCATGAATTGCCCATACGTTTAGTGTGAATTGCTGCTAATAGGTTTATCTGTTTTGACTTCTCCTTTTACATCAACATTTCAAGCATTGCTAGATCTATATTATATATTAGGATATAGGTATTATAGATTATTTTTGTCAAGATCATTTCGATTTTTAAACGTCATATGTGATATTATGTTTTTGAATCAAAGGAGACTAAAAAAATGGGGGTTTATGATCGTGGCTCGGAATGGAGAAGATGGGATTTGCATGTCCATACCCCTGCATCCTATACTCGTGAATTTAAATTCATCGACGATAACGAGGGAAGAAAATATCAAAGGGATATTTGGGAGAAGTATATTGAAGAACTTAAGAAAATATCAAATGTCTCAGTAATAGGTATAACCGATTACTTCACCATAGATGGATACAAGAAGGTATTAGAGTACAGAGCAAGAGGGCGGCTTAATGATTTTGATTTAATTTTGCCAAATATTGAATTCAGATTGCATGTTATTACTAAAAAAGAGAAACGGGTAAACATTCATCTATTATTCTCAGATTCCCTGAGAGTTGAAGATATAGAAGATTTTTTAGCAAGAACAAAGCTAGTTCTTAGCGAGCCAAATGTGCTGTCAGGTCAGGGAGTCAGTTGCACACGGAATGGTTTGATGCAAGTGGGTAGAACTTATGCGAACGATACTAACATAAGTGATGAGGAAGCATATAAGATTGGTTGCGAACAAGCAGTTATTAATCTCGATCAATTATTAGATGAACTGGTAAATACACCTAACTTAAAAGGGAATTATTTAGTTATTGGTGTAGAAGATAGTCCTGGTGGATTGAGTGAAATACCTTACAAGCAATCGGGTCACTTGAGAACTGAGATTTACAAAAAATGCCAAATTATTGAGTCTTCTAACGAAGAGACGATAAAGTTTTGGTTAGGACGATCAAACAAGATAACTGGAGAGGAAATAATTCAGCGATTCGGTCATTTAAAGCCATGTATTCATGGTTCAGATGCTCATTGTTTTGAAAGACTTTGTAAGCCGGATCAAGATAGATTTTGCTGGATAAAAGCTGATCCGTCTTTTGATGGTTTAAAGCAGGTGATATATGAGCCAGAGGAAAGAGTCAAAATCCAAAAAGAATCTCCTACTGAAGCTGACCGTAAATTGTTCATAGATAGTGTGACCTTTAATAAATCGTCCAAATTCCCGATACCAGCAAATACTCGATTATGCTTGAACAAGAACTTAGTTGCAGTCATAGGTGGTAGAGGAAGCGGTAAATCAGCGCTGGTTGAATCGATAGCATTTTGCTTTGATAAGCATGCTAAAGAACCAATAAACAATAAGAAGAGATTCATTCCCCATTTTCTCGCCGAGGAAGCCAAGTTTGAGTTACAGTTATCTCTCGGGGATAGAGATGGCAAACTAGAGACGTCTACATGCGAACTCGCAAAAGGCATTGAGTCACTGTCTTTCCCATTCGAATATCTGGGACAAAATAAAATTGAGGAATACGCTTCAGATGATTATACAATACACAATCTGATTTCTAAGACAATCCTTGAATCTTCAGAGCATTATCTTGACTATCAGAAGTGCATGTCGCGCATTGATGAAATAAAGGTAGATTTGGCAAAAATTAATAATGAGGTTAGGACAGTTGTCAACAACCTATCTTTAACAGATATCACCAAAATTAAGATTGAGAAGAAAAAGAGAGAAGAAGAGAAGCGTTTACTTAGTTCGAAGGGGACAAGAGCTATAGTTGAGAGGTTAGATAAAGCAAGGCAAGCTCAAACACAGTCACAGTTATTGAAAGATAGGATAGCTGAGATGATTAGTGAAGTGGAAGATTTTGTAAGGGAGTTTCACAAGAGTATAGACGATATAGTAAAGAGGGCCAATCAGATTGGTTTAGATATTGTTGTACCTACTGTAGACGTTAAAAATGTCATCTCTTCATTGAAGGCTGCAATTAAAAATAAGATATTTGTAGAAATAGAGAAAGAATATAAAGATGCGAGTACGATAGCAAAAAACAAACTGCGCGA
>Ga0307378_10012563_pt1 | contig 10796 bp, 20 predicted proteins | sample UN1MG_FD_202238 | JGI IMG/M metagenome (GOLD analysis project Ga0307378, IMG submission 202238) | Soil microbial communities from Risofladan, Vaasa, Finland - UN-1 | ecosystem: Environmental > Terrestrial > Soil > Coastal area > Acid sulfate soil | place: Finland: Risofladan, Vaasa | collected...
AGCATCGTTGGTTACTTTCCTAGGTTTACGAGGGCAGACCGGGATCCCGCAAAAGGATTCGTCGTTGCCTCTCGGACGACATCTCCTTTGCGGACCCAACATCCATCATTCTGGGCTGGCATTTTTCATGCGGGAAGGGACCCACCGATCTTCCTGAGCAATGACGGCGGGGACATGCGTGTCCACCGTGGGATCAATCCAATGGTAATGCAGCGTAGCGGTGGATGTAGCGGGAACCGCGATGCCCACCAGTTTCCCGGACTCATCGTAGCCTGCCTCGATGGAACCGGGATAATACACAACCGGGGCATCGGTCGTGGTGTTGACCAACCCCAACGTGTATTCGGGGCTCCCCGTTGTTGCGATGGACACCGTAGTCACGGTGTCGTGGAGATCAAGATTGGCAAATCGGGTCAACTGTTTCGTGCCAACCCCCTCACTGTACTCCAACCACGTATCGAGCCGGGATTGCCAAGATTTTGTCATTCCGAACTCTACCCGGCGTTGGGTGCTTCGTACTTGGACTTGAGACGTTCCAGTTCAGCGAGTTCACGGGCCTTTTGTTCCCGTTTCTTCTGGTCGGTCTCAGGGGCCAGCATGAGTTTCCAGGCTTCGATCTGTTTCTTGTAGAGCGCGGCTTTCTCGTCGTGGGCCTTGCGCTTCTTCTTGTTGGCTTCGTCGGCCTGTTTCTTGGTCCGGGTGAAGTTGATGATGAGATCGGCACTCATATTGCTGACGTACACATCGACGACGGCATCGCGCCCGTACTTGTCCACCAACTCACCCACGGTCGGCGTGTCAGGGTTGAGCACTTCACCACATTGGGGGCATTTGTCAGGAACGGGGTAAAGCTCCGCTTCGCAGTTCGGGCATTCGATCTCATCGGGGGGTTCTTCCCGAAGGCAATCCTGCTTGAGATGGTCGCGCGTTGGTCCCGGGCTGATGGCGAAATACTCCCCCGGTGAGTTTGGCTTGCGGATTCTGACGGCGACCCGAGGGTTGGGCGGGTAGCGTTGCGGGACATTCCCCGTGTAGGTCAAGGCCATTCGGACGATGTTGCCCTCTTCCAGATCGGTACTGACTTGCCAATCTTGGAGACCGATGCGGTAGCCGCCAACTTCGATTTGCCAATCAGGCCGATCCAGCAAGACCACCGGCAGCGGTGGATCGAAGTCCATGTCCGTGAGGAGGAGCCCCGCCACTTTCCCCTGGATGGGAGTCACCTTGAACTCGTAGAGCAGGTAGTCCTCGTGGTTTCGTTTGATGTGTTGCATAGCCTTGGCTCTTTTACGCAAAAGCCGCCCCCGATGGATAATTCGCCTATGCCATCCCCTTTGGCGGAGCCCATCGCATGACCAAACGGCAAGATCCATCGTCTCCCACGGGGTTGCCCTACGACTTCCGCATTGACCGCGCCAATGTTCAACGGGCAGAGGCGGACACGGCAACGCCCGAGAACCTCGATCGTGCCCTCATGGTGGAGCGGGGCGGGGTTTTCTATCGAACGGCCATGTTCTCCAAGACACTTCCCCACAACTCCTATGGGGAAGTCTCCGACAACGATTGGATGAAAGTCGAAGTCGCCCTGCGCAGTGGGGATCAAGGCTACTTTGATCGAATCGTCCGAGATTCCGGGGCCGTCACCAAACTCGTTGACCCCCAAGCTGCCTTGGCGTTTGGCATGTTAGGGGCGGATTCGTATTCCGTGTCGATGCCGGCAGCCCCGTCGATGACTTCGGCCGAGGCCGGATCAGAGATGGTCGAGGTCTACGGCATGGCGTTGCTCCGGGACAGCGCTTTCAAGGACATCCAAGACGGCACCACAGGCCAAGAGAGTGACGTGACCACATTGCTGGCTGATCTGAACAGCTTTGGTCCGTCCTTCAAGGGGCCCAAAGACGCGGGGGTTGTCTCCCGAGAAACTCTTTTTCGTGGCACAGGGGTCGGGAATCTCGTGGGGCCGTATGTGAGCCAGTTCCTCCTGCACGACTATGCCTACGGCAATTTGTTCGTGACCCAGGAGATCGAAACCGAGGACAATGATGCTGATTCCATCAGCATCGCCGGATGGCTTGCGATCCAACGCGGCCAAGTGGCAGACCCGCCCAACTTCTCTGGGCTGAGACGCCGGGCCTACGCTCCCCGAGTCTTGGGCAGCTACGTCCACAACGACGCGTTGGGGGAACCTTATCTGGGGGCGGCGCTGATTCTGTTGGGTAACGGAGCACCGATGGACCCCAATATCCCTGTGCTACCCAACGAGGCTCTGTTCGTGAACATGGGACCGGCGGATTTGCTCAGTCGGTTGTGGGAAGTCACGACGCTGGCACTTCAGTCGGCTTGGCGACAAAAGTGGATGGTACACATGCGGCTGCGCCCCGAGGTTTTGGCGGGACGTGTGCATTTCACCCTCACGGATGCCCAAGATTACGGCTTGGACCCGGGGCTCACAGGTTCGGGGACGGCGGGATTGATCCTGGCAAAGAACACGGGAGACGGTGAAGCCACATACCTGCTCCCTTTGATCTACCCCGAAGGTTCACCGGCACATCCGTCGTATCCGGCAGGCCATGCTGTTGTTGCCGGAGCGTGTACGACCGTTTTGAAAGCCTTTTTGGATGACGAGTTTTTGATGAAGGACCTCGCCGGAGGGACTTTCAAGATCGTTGAGTCGGTGACGGGCACGGAAACAATGGCGGAACTGGAAGCGGCAGCGATCACTGATCCAGCGGTCGTGGATGTGATGACCGTGGGCGACGAACTCAACAAGCTGGCCTCCAACATCGCCACGGCCCGGAACATGGCCGGGGTCCACTACCGTTCCGATGGTGACTTGGGGCTTTTGTTGGGCGAGAAGGTCGCCATTCAATTCTTGAAGGACATTGCGGCCACATACAACGAGAGTTTCCCAGGCTACAAGCTCACCAAATTCGACGGGTCGGTCCTCACGATTGTTTAGGTATCATGCTGGGATGATTTCCCGAGCCCAGCAGTCCCCCATTGACCTCCGCCATCCGGTTCGCACCAAGTACCCGGACTTCCTTCGGATCTCTTGGACCGAGGATGTCCGTGGGACCATTGTACGTGATGACCATGGCGTGAAGATTGTCTACGGGAGCGACGCCCGGCAGAAGATGGAATTAGACGGCAAGGACTACATCCTGGCCGAGATGCACTTCCATCATCCGAGTGATCATTGGGTGGATGGGGAGCAACAGGTCGTCGAGGTTCACATCGTCAGCCAGAACATCCATGATGGAACTCGTGCGGCTCTTGGCGTTTTCATAGATGTGGGGGAAGGAGACGGCACCGGGATCAAGGACATTTTGGACAGCATGGAGTCTTGCGAGGTGGGGGGCTCATTGGCATTCCGTACCAACCCACGGGTCTATCTCCCCAAAGACATCATGCACTACTATCGCTACGAGGGTTCGTTGACGACGCCGGATTACGCCGAGGACATCTCTTGGGTGGTGTTCCGAGACATCAGGCGGTTTCCAAAGCGCCAGGTGGACCGAATGATCCATCTCTTTGGAGACCCACCAAGGCTCCCGCAGCCTTTGAACCGCCGCTTTGTCCTGGCGAACTTCTGATTCGCCCAATCCCCTTTTTGCGTATAACCGGGGCATGGCAGAGATTTGGATCAAGGACGTGGCCGAGACCATCCATGACACCCAGATGGGGGAGGGCTGTCCCATCTGCGGCAAGACAGAACCCCACGAGCACGAGATCGAGGGACCGGGGGACACCGGCATCCCCACTCCTATTGATTTGGACAAGGCCCCGAAGTTCGGTTCCAACATGCTGGGCGGACACTGGAGGATCACCTACGGACACGAGTCTGACGCTCCGGTGCTGTTTGAGACTGACCGGAAAGACCAGGCCCATCTCATTCACATGGCGTTGGCGAACGCCCACACGGACGAGGGTTTGGTGGAAACACTGCACTCGTGCGTGAACCGCCACAAGTGCGATGAGGTCTATGGGGAGTTTTCCAACCGACCTCATCGCGTCGTGTGGATGCCTGAGACCGAGTTCGACAAAATCATCAAGGTACTGACCAAGGCCGATGAACACGGGCTCGCGGCTATCATGCGGCAGGGCTATCTTGATTGGCGGAAAGGACGGCCGGAGGGATGATCACAACCGTAACTCGTGAAAGCCTGCTCAACGCCTACGACACGATCACCGCGATGGCGATGGCTGCCATCACGCCGGAGGCCCAGGCGGAGGCCAAACGCGAGAAGGCGGAGATGCAGGAGCTTTTCACAAAGCTCGACCATGTTCTCCACGAAGTCGAAATGGTCTTGCGGAAGCGTGGGATCAGAGAACAGGAGCTTCCGTACTGGGTACCCAATTGGCGAGGAGGTCGCCCCCTGTTGTGCTTTTTGATCTGGGACGGTGAGGTGCTCCTGGGAGGCCCCAATGGCATCAAACCCCGACGGGTCAGTTCCCTGCCTCTCGCTCATCGGACGGAGATAGCCGATGAAATCCGGTTCCTTGTGTAAAATGCGCATCCGTTCTGTGTAGGCCCGAAATGGACCCGAGACTTGACACCTACGATTGGGAGCAGGCGTTTACCTACGCCACGGGTTTCACGCGTGAAGATGTCAAATCCATCGCGGGCATGGACGAAGGCGAGAATGACGAGGAGCCGTGGATCATCTACGGGAAGCTCAAGAACGGCGAATGGTTCTACCTGACCGCCGGCTGCGACTACACGGGTTGGGACTGCCAAGCGGCTGGTGATTCGGCTACGGACACGACTAAAGGCCGCATCGAACGGTTCGCGTTGACGGACCAGGATCGGCGGCGCCTTGGTGTCGTGATCCCGAAGGTCACGAAGAAGAAGACCAAAAAGGTCACGAAGAAGAAGACCACCAAGAAGCCGAGTCTCACGGAACTGGTCGCCAAGGCCAAAGGCGAGATGGCGGAGCACCAAGACCGCAAGGATCGGATGGAGAAGCTGCTCCAGATGATCGCGGCGTTGTTCAAACCATCACCGCTCATTTTCTGGTTCGACCAATCTCGTTGGGACAAGTTTGAGGATCTCCGCGCCGCCATCGAAGGGGATGGGTGGGACGACGAGATTCATCCTCACCTGGCCGCAGAGGTCCCCCAATGGCAGGAGTTCCTGCATTGCCTGGAAACCCTCCATGAGAATCTTGCCCCTTTGGGAGAGCCGTACATCGAATTCGCCGATTCGGTCATCGTGTTCGATGCCGTGGAGTTCGACCGGAAGGATGTGGTCATTTCTGTCCAGGGCGCTGCGTTCGTCGTGAAGACTTACTGGGAGGATGGATGGGAGCACACGTCGCGGGAGTACGGGCACCCCAAGACGGCCGAGGCGCTGCTGGATCTTCTCAAGGAGATGGGCTGCTCGCTCGTGTAGAGTGAGGGATGACAAGTGGCAATTGGATATTCTGGCGGGAGTACCCCCAAGTCGAACCAAAAATCAGTGCCGCTATCCAACGTGCTCGTGACCTGGAACCCCAAGGCTCCGTTGTTCTGACGACCCAGGGTTTGGGCGTCCTGTTCGATGCCGTCAAGAACCGAGGGGTCCAGCCAGAATGGTTGTTGATGCACGGTGTCACGTTTGCGCCCATTCGTAAGTTCGGCCGCGATATTCTTGACATTCCTCCTGATTCCCCGCCGGGTCATGCGGAGTTGTGGGGAGCGACGATTCTGACGGATCCTGAGATCCCCAAGGGGGATCTCATCGTCGTGGGCCACGATGGCGAAGTCGAACGGTTCCTGGTCAAATGAGCCAGTACCCCAACTGCCGTCGATGCCGGGCGCTCTGCTACGAGACCATGCTGACCGAGGGTCTGTGTGTCCCCTGCACGCGTGTCCTGGTGCGTGAACTACGCGATCTTCTGGAGCATCTTGATCCCAAGGCCCTCGACATCGAGGATTGGATCAAGCTGCGTTCGGCGTAGAACCTTCACGGGGCTGACTACGGCGTCGTGTGGCTGGGCACCGCCGGCCAGGGTTCGGTGCGGCAATCCAAGGTTATTTGTTCAATTCGTTTTTTGCGTAAAAGAAGGACCATGCTGCTCGCCGTTGTTTTCGCCATCATCGCGTTGTTCCTTTTCAGCTACGGGTTGATGATACTCCGCAATGAGTGGGTGGAGTCTCGCGTCCGTCCGGTGGACATCAAGCGATTGGCCTTGGTGTCGGTCGTGATTGTCCTGAGTGCCACCGGGTTCTTCCGGGCTTTCGTTGAAACGTCGGTGTGTACCTGCGGGGGCTGACATGACCGATATACTCGGACCCATCGGCATCCTGCTCCTCATCAGTTTGATTTGGAGTCACGCCACCCGTAGTTCTCAAGAGGAGAAGTCTCAAAGAGATACGTGGGAAGAAACGAAGAAGTGGGCTGCCACGTATTTCTACCTCTATGCCTTTATGGTTTCCCTCGATCTGGTCATCCAGTGGTGGGCCGGATGAGCGCAGAGGAGATCGAACGGCTCAAAGGCGTCGTGGCCCACCACAAGTGGAAGGCCGCGGATGCCGAGCGTCGCAAGGATCACTGGAAACGCGAGCACGCAAAAGCCCTGGAAGGGCTCCGGCTATCCGAGATCAACGCCAACGGGTTGGGTCGGGCTCTCAACAACGTCTGTCGGGCTGTGGGTCTTTCCGTGGAAGCAGCGATGCACCTGGCCGACGGGCCACCGGAACTGACCGAAGAAGAGATCCAATTCGCAAAGAAACTCATCCCATGAGCGCGACGAAAGACTACCACCTTGAGAAGTTCCTCGATGATTCCGTTGCGGAACTCCTGGGCATGATCGAGGAACTTCTCAAAGGCGGCGAGCACGAAGGGGAATGTACCAACACGCGCAGCTACTCCAAATCCTGTCGTCTGCACATCGCAGCATCCAAGGAGAGGGAGAGGGCAGCCCGCACGTTGGTCGCCAAATGGAGGAAGCAGAAGCCGCGGGACTACAAGGAACTGATTAGCGATCTCGCCGACGCCCCTGACGGCCAACTCGCTACCCCTCTCGCCCAGGAGTGCATGAATTTCAAATACGAGGGTGACGAGCAGGCCCTCAAGTTCCTTCGGGATTTGAGGGACAAGGCCGTCCACACCGGAGGGGCCAGCGATTTCACCATGCAACTGTTCCACGTCACGTTGGACATCCCGCACCCGGAGTCCCCGGAAGACCGTAAGGCTCGACAAACGGAACTGGAACGCACCTGGCTCGGAGGTGAAGCATGACGTGGTTCATCGCATGGGCCATCACGGCCCTCCTGCTCCTGGGAGCCATGCTGCTCAACACTCGCATGGTGCTCCGCAATCAGAAGATGTTGGGCACCCTGGAGAAAATGCAGGAGAAGCTCAAAGAGACCTCTCAGCATCTCCGGGATGCGAGCGAAACAATCCTTCGGTTGGCGAAGGAAGTCGGCGAAGACACGCTCCGGCAGATCGAGGAAACCAATGGCAAATGACATCAGTGCGCTGATCCTTGAGCAATTTCACCATCTGCTCCAGAGCCGCCAAATCTCCATCTACGGAGAGGGGAAACTCGGCGGACAGCCTATGACGCACCGAGAGCTTTCGGCCATCCTCCATGCTCTCATCGACGCCGTGGGCCAAGAAATCGACATCGCAATCAGCGAGGCGAAGACCAATGGCGACTGACACCGATTTTGTAGCGACCCTGGAGCGGCGCATCAAGGAACTGAACGCCGAGGTTGCAGAGCTTCGCGGGGTGTATGCCCGGAGCATCTCCAACGGCATTGTCGTGCGTGGAGCCGCCTACCAACAGGCATTGGAAGACACGGACTACAAGGAGTGTCCGACTTGCAAGGAGCCTTGTCTCCCGATGTGCCCGATCTGTGATGCGTCCTCTTGGGAGAAAACGGCCCAGACGTACTACGACGAAATGCACGAAGCAGAGGAATGGCGTCGTGGTGCCGAAGGGGCTCTGGTCACGAGCTTGCCTCCCAGGACAGGCGCCCACACCGAAGAAGCCTTCACCGAGCACAAGAAACGGTACGAGGAGTCGGTTTCCGTGAATGGGGCCTATGCTGCTGGGACCGATGCGGTGGCAGCCGTGATCCTGAAGCTCAAAGGAACCCTATGATCGAATCAGACGCCATCCGTGAAATCGCCCTGGGCCGACTGGGACTCAACCAAGAGGAGCATGACCTGTTGCAGAAGGTCGCCGACGAGTGGGAGAAGGCTGCCGGCATGGACGATCTCCGCATGTGGGATCACTGGCCCAAGGAGTGCCCCGGCTGCAAGCACAAGGATGACCCCCACAACCCCGAGGGCGTCTGGTGGGATCACGACGGGCACTGCTCCAACTGTGGGAAGAACCCCATCGAGCTTCTTCAAGCTCGCATCGACCGGATGCTGCCCTACATGCCGGCCCCGGCAATGGGTGAGTCCAAAACGGATTGGCTGGAAGCTGCGTATGAGGAACGGGACGCGACTGTCAAGCTGATCGACGACCTCATTGCCCATCTCAAGAAGGAGATGGAGCCGGGCTGTTTGGCCTGTACGGAGAACGAACCGTGCCAAGCCTGTATGCAGACGGCTCGCATCCTGGGCACCGTTGAGGGGATGAGGGGCCGGGCCAAGATCGGTCCTTCGATGCAAGAAAAGGATTGGGAGTCCGAAGCCAAGATGCTTCGACAGACCGTCGCCATCGTTGCCGAAGCCCTGGGTTGGGAAGATGTCCGCCAGGAGAACGGCGATCTCCATTTGCCCGGAGGCGAAGACATGGCGGAAGTCATCAACGAACTTGAGCGCATCAAGACCGAGGCGCTCAAGAAATTGGACAAACTCGTACACCATTGGGATTGATATGCGTAAGTGGAAACAACTCGCTGACAAACTCACCCAGGCTGCCAAGACGGCCGAGGAAGAAGGCCGCTGTCGCAAGACCAAAACGGTGATGGCTTACCTGGGGTCGTTCGTGGAGATGCCGGAGCAGAGACGCTGCGTGCTCGACAATGACCACGAGGGTGACTGCATCATCGACGAACGGAAGCTGAAGGAGACCGGCTGATGCGTGACATTCTCATTCTGATCCTGATTGGCGGGTTTCTCTTTTTCGTCGGATGGACTACGGGCAGAACGTCTGGTGCTACGGAGCGTCGATTGAATGAGGAAGCTGCTTGGCAAGCTGCCAAGGAAAAGCGTGCTCAGTTGGCCGCTCAACGGGAAGCCGAGCGAGAGGCACCTCCCGTTGAGCCGGAGCCGGAACTGGAGCCGAAGCGCCTTCCCGAGATCGCTCAGAATATGTACGAGATGGGACGGGAAACCGAGCGTCTTTATCAAGAACTTGATCCCATGGCGAAGACGACCGTGTTCATGTACTGCCTGGAGCGGGAAACCGGCGAGGAAATGCGGGGCCCTGACCTGGAACGTCACATTCGTCGGAACTCCAAAGAATCCCAGGTTTGCAAAAAGGAACTCACGTCCATGACAGACGAAGCCATCCGCGAAAAAGCGATGGCTTTTGTAGAAGCTAAGAAAGGCAAGAAATGAAAATCAAGACATTTGCGCTGTTGTTGGGGTTGGTAGTGGCTGGAGCGGCTTGTGCTGATCCAATGGACTACAAGATTCCGACGGATTCGGAACAATGGAAAAAAGACGAGGGGTTCACCAAGGCCATCGAAAAACTCCCCGATGAGGAGAAGAAACTCCTGGTGGGGTACATGATGCGTGCTGGAGTGGCTGAAGCCTTCGGCACCGTCCCCCCGGAGCGCACCATCGGCGAAGCTCTCCAAAACCAAAAAGAGTTCGTGGCTGAGAAAGCCGCTGAAGCCGAAGCCGCAGCGGCGGAGGAAGCCAAACAGGCGGCCTTGGCCGCGCAAGTCGAAGAGGAGCACCAGCGTGCATTGGCGGAAGCACGCAACGCTTTGACTGTCGCGGTGTCCAGCATGGATTTCATCCCTTCCAATGCTCGTGCCGGACGGTACCAAGACAGTTTCTCATTGGTCATCGCGCTTCAGAACAACATGGACAAAGACATGAGCGGGGTCAAGGGGACCGTGGTGTTCGCCGATATGTTCGACGATGAGATCAAGCGTGTGAACTTGTCTCTTGATGAGGGCATACAGGCCAAGCAGACCTTCCGATGGGAGGGGACTTTTGGTTTCAACCAGTTCATGGATGAGGATGTCAAGTTGAGAAACACGGAGCTTACCAAGATGAAGATCTCCTGGGAGCCCGAGGTTTACCTGTTCGCCGACGGCACCAAAATGACCGTAGAAGGATAGAAACACATGGAAAACAAAACACTCACCATCATCGCCGGGATCAATCTCGTCGTTTCTCTTGCTCTCACAGGTCTTGTCGCCAAGGTTGCCTTGGACGACACCCCAGTAGCGGTCGCGGACCCCGTTGACGTTGAGGTTCAACCGGCCAAGTACGACTACATGGTGGAGTCCATTCCAGATATGGAGTGGGCGACCAAGGGGCAAGCCCTCGGTCAAGAGGGATGGGAGATGGTCTTTGCTCGTCGTGCGTCGGACGGCAACGACAACATGCTGTACGAGTGCATCTTTCAGCGCCAAAGCCGAGTCCCGGACCTGTAAGGACTACAGTGACCTGGATCGCCATCCTTCTCGCGTTTGCTGCCTTGGGGGTTTCCGTCGGAACGGTTCGACGGAACAAGACCCTCGTGAAAGCCTTGGAGGCGGAGAAACGCGAGAAGGACAGCTTGAAGGAAACCCTGGTGGACGTGCTCGACCCTGATTACCCTATCGAACTCGTTGAGCAGGAACTCCGCGAGGCCGGGATTGGCCCTGAAGGAGTAGCGGAGCGAGGAAAGAAGTTC
>Ga0307378_10012564_pt1 | contig 10796 bp, 10 predicted proteins | sample UN1MG_FD_202238 | JGI IMG/M metagenome (GOLD analysis project Ga0307378, IMG submission 202238) | Soil microbial communities from Risofladan, Vaasa, Finland - UN-1 | ecosystem: Environmental > Terrestrial > Soil > Coastal area > Acid sulfate soil | place: Finland: Risofladan, Vaasa | collected...
TCAAGCACATTCCCCTGGTCGTCTGCGACCTCGCCCGCACCTCGGAGAGCCGGGAGCTGGCCGGCAGCCTCTCCCGCTCCGAGTACTTCGATCTCACCGGATGGATCGATTCCCCGTCGGAGGTGGATGCCTATCTCGCCTCCGGCCGGGCGCTGGTCGCCCTGTCGATCCCGCGCGACTTCTCCAAGCGCCGCGCCCGGGGGGAGGCGGCTGAGGTCCAGGTCATCATAGACGGCACCGACATGAACTCGGCCGGCATCGCCGCCGGATATGTGGGCGCGCTGATGTCGCACTACGCCCGCACGCACCGCGAGACGATGCGCTCCGCGGGCGGGGTTTCGCACGAGCCCAGGATCTGGTACAACCCCAACCTGGACAGCGTGACCTACATGGTGCCGGCCGTCATCTGCATGATCCTGGCGACGGTGATGACGGCCGCGACTGCGGTGTCGCTGGTGAGGGAACGGGAGACCGGAACGCTGGAGCAGCTCATCGTGACTCCGGTTCGACCCATCGAGGTGATGCTGGGCAAGACGTTCCCCTTCGCCGCGATCGGGCTCGTGGACGTGGGGCTGATCGTCTTGCTGGCCCGCTATTGGTTCGGCGTCTCGGCGGCGGGGAGCATCCCCCTGCTCTTCCTCTCCGCCGCCATCTTCCTCCTGACGACGCTGGGCCTGGGGCTGTTCATCTCCAGCGTGTCCCGCACCCAGCAGCAGGCGATGCTGACGGCCTTCTTCGTGATCATCCCGACCGTGCTGCTGTCGGGCTTTATGTTCCCCATCGAGAACATGCCGCAGGCGGTGCAGTGGCTGACCTATCTGCTGCCGCTGCGGTACTTCGTCACGATCGTGCGAGGAATCTTCCTCCAGGGCGTGGGAATGGGAGTATTGTGGCCGCAGTTCGCTGCGCTCGTCGCCTCCGGAGGCGCCATCTTCGCGCTGAGCGCGGCGCGGTTCCAGAAGCGTCTCGGATAGAAGGAGGACGAAGTGGCTTTCACAACACGACCGGTGATTAGGGGCACCCATGGGGCGGTGGCGGCGGGGCACTACCTGGCGGCGCGGGCGGGGCTGCGGATGCTGGAGCTGGGCGGCAACGCCATCGACGCGGGGGCGGCGATGGGGTTTGCGCTCGCACTGCTGATGCCAGACCGAAACAGCATCGGCGGGGAATCTCCCATACTGATCTATTCCGCGGAGCACGGCCGCGTCTTCGCCATCAACGGGCAGGGGGTTGCGCCCCGAGCGGCAACGATCGAGCGTTTTCGCGAGATGGACATCGACCTGATCCCCGGCGACGGATTCCTGCCGGCGACGGTGCCTTCGATAGTAGACAACTACATCACCGCGCTCGCCGCCTTCGGGACGATGCCGTTGGCGGAGGTGATGGCGCCGGCGCTGGAGATGGCGAGAGAGGGCTTCCCCATGCACGGGGAAGTGCACTGGCACATCGAGTCCAAGCTCGAGCGCTGGCGGGAGAACTACCCCAGCACTGCGGACGTCTTCGCTCCCGGGGGAAGAGCGCCGGAAGTGGGCGAGCTATTCGCTCAACCGGACTGGGCCGCGAGCATGGAGCTGCTCGTGGAGGCGGAACGGAAGGCGGCGCGGCGAGGCCGGACGGCGGCCCTGCGAGCGGCGCGGGACGTATTCTACAAGGGCGAGATCGCGCAGACCATCGTACAGTTCGCCCGCGAGACGGAAGTGATGGACGCCAGCGGCAAGGCGCACTCCGGTCTCTTGACGGAGGATGATTTTGCGGGCTACCGCGCCCGGGTCGAGGATCCCATCAGCACGGAGTACCGAGGCCTCGCGGTGCACAAGTGCAACACCTGGTGCCAGGGCGGGGTCTTTCTCCAGCAGCTCAACCTACTGGAGGGCTTCGATCTCGCCTCCATGAGACACAACTCGGTCGATCACATCCACACTGTTATCGAGTGCGCCAAGCTCGCCTTCGCCGACCGCAATGCCCACTACGGCGACCCGGATTTCGTCGAGGTTCCCCTCGACCGGCTGCTGTCCAAGGCGTATGCGGAGGAGCGGAGGAAGCTCGTCGATCCGGCGAAGGCTTCGATGGAAGATCGGCCGGGCGACCTGCCGCCAGGCCGGAAGCGGGAACCCAAGACGGACCCCGAAGGTCCCTGGCCGACGACACACGGGGGCGATACCACCCAGTGCGACGCCATTGACCGGTTCGGGAACATGATTTCGATCACGCCCAGCGGTGCGTGGTTCATGGCTTCGCCGGTCATCCCCGGCCTGGGGTTCCCGCTGGGCACACGCGGGCAGATGTTCGAACTCGATCCCGAGCACCCGAATTGCCTGGCGCCGGGAAAGCGCCCCCGCGCGACCCTCACGCCGTCGCTCGTGACCAAGGAGGGCAAGCCGTGGATGGTCTTCGGGACGCCCGGCGGGGACTGCCAGGACCAGTGGACCCTTCATTTCTTCCTGAACCACGTGGATTTCGGGATGAATATCCAGGAAGCCATCGACGCGCCCAGCTGCCACAGCGAGCACTTCCGCAACTCGTTCTACCCGAGGGCGGCGAGGCCGGGGCATATGGCGGTCGAGGGACGGATCGACGAGGAGGTCCGTAAGGGTTTGGAGGCGCGCGGCCATATCGTCGAAGTCGGCGGCGACTGGAGCAACGGCGGCGTGCTGGCAATCACGTTCGCTACGGATACGGGCCTGATATCGGCGGCGGCCTCGCCGCGGGGAGAGGACTACGCGATGGGATGGTGAGGGAGCCTAGAAACTGTTTCATACCCTCCATCTGAGGCTATGAAATGCGCGCTAGCGTTTCCTGGGGAAAAACTCGATCCGAGAGCGGGTGCGCAGGGTGCTGTCCATGCGCGCCCGCTTGCCGTTGAGCACGACTTCCTTGACCTCCTCTTCGAAGATGTTGAGGCTTTCGAGGAGATCGCGTATTCGCATGCCGCCGGTGTCGGGGAGGGTGAAGCTCAGCTCGTCCTGACCGACGCCGGAGGTCTGGCGAAGGTGGCCGTGCACTGAGATGGTGATTCTCATCGGGGTTCCCTACCCGTCCGGCTGGACCACGACGATGTCCGCCTGCCTGAGCTTCTCGGTGACCTGCGCTCTGGCGGCGGCCACGACGCCTTGGTACTCCCCGCGGTAGGAGCGAAGCTGCCGCGCGAGGGTGAGCTGGGCTTGGCGGAGATCGCGGGCCTTGTCGGCGGTGGCGTCGAGGCTGGGGGACTTCGTGCTCGTGATGTACGGCATGATCTGCTCGACGTACTCGGCCCGCTCGCCGCTCGGGAGCGCGGCCTCGATCACGATTCGCCCGCGGAAAGATATCTGATCGCCTCCGGGAGTCGTGGTGGTAGCGACCTTCGCGGCGAGCGTGACCTCGCGGACGTTTTCGGCGCGGAGCGCGCCGATCAGATCCTCAATTGTCTCGAACTCGTGTCCCAAAGCTGTGCTCCTCGAAGTCGGCGCCTGTCTCCCTCAACCGCCGGGCGTGAGAGCCGAGACCAGGAAGTCGCGGGAGACCTCGATCGCCTCCGCCTTGTAGTGGCGCGTCGAGAATACGTGATCCGCGCCCTCGACCATATGGAGCCGGCAGCGCCCGCCGAGGGCGAGGCGGTAGTCGGAGGCGTCGGAGGGGGGGACGGTCTCGTCATTGGAGCCGTGGACGACGAGGCTCGGACCGACGTAGTTCTCCAGTTGCCTGAGCGGCTGGATGTTCGGGAGGTCGTCCAGAAAGCCGCGCCCGAGGGACCAGCCGTTCATGTCGAGGATGTCGCCGGTGAACTCCGGGGCCAGCCGGGCGAAGCTTCGCTCCAAGTGTCCCACCGCCGCCCAAAGGACGAGCGCGCGCAGGCGCTCATCGGCGCCTGCGAGGCAGGCGGCGACGCAGCCGCCGAGGCTCAAGCCGAGCACGCCGACGCGGGCGGGGTCGACCTCGGGGCGGGCTGTGAGGAAGTCGAGGGCGGCGCGGGCGTCGTCGATCTCCCGGGAGACGGTCATCTCGTGGAATTCGCCCCCGCTGTCGCCGGACCCCCGGAAATCGAAGCGGAGCACGGCGAGGCCGTTTCGCGCGAAGTCACGAGCGGCCTCGACGAAGAGCCGGTGGGTCTCCGCCTTGTACCCGGTGAAGCCGTGACACATGATGATCCCGGGGGCGGGGGTGGATTCGGGGACGTGGAGCACGCCGAAGACCTGCTGGTCTCCCGACTGAAAACCGACTTGAAGCTCCATCAACATGCCTCCAGGCACTCAGAGCGGCACGTGGTCGCCTCTGGGCGACTTTGCGCCGGTAGTTAAGGCCGGCGCCCCGACGGAGGCGGACGTCGGGGCGCCTATGGGTGGTGGGGGGTTGCGGTCCCCATTTGGTAGCCCGCCTTGGGCGGGCGCCCGACATTAGTTACCGCATCTTCGGCGGGCATTCTCAAAGGGGGGTTTTATTCGTCGGGAAGGGTCCGAACATGGGGGATATGGTAGGCGAGGGCTGTGCCGCCTATCACGAATAACCAAGCAAGCGGGCTCAGTTCGCTCAGGTAGCCCGGGAAGCCGTAGAGCGCCCCCAGCAGGGAGGGGCCGCCGCCGCTGAGCGTACTGTAGGCGTGCGTCTGGGTTCGCACGAAGACCAGGAAATAGGCGAAGACGGCGCCGACCAGGGTCAGGAAGCAGGCGATTTGCTGGAGGGTGTAGCCCCGCTTATCGCCGGCGCCCTGCATGACGCCGTAGCCGACCATCCCGCCCAGGACGAGGGAGCCGACGGTGAAGGTGCTCTTGGTCAGAAGGGCGATCTGCGACCAGGCGATGGCCGTGACGACCGCCATGACCAATCCGAGGAGGAAGCCGCAGGGGCAGTTCAGGTGCTCGCTCTCGGCTTTGTAGACGGCCGCCTTCTGGTCCCGGAGGCGGGCCACGCAGACCGGACAGACGGAGCTGCCGCGGAGCTTCGTCTCGCAATCGACGCAGATGGGGCTCTTGCATAGGAAGCAGTTGTAGATCGTGTCCTGATTCGCGCAGCCAATGCACTTCATCGCCGACCTCCACGGAGGGAGCGGGTAAGGACGGTGGCGGGTTGGCATGAACGCTCAGCGGGAAGGCTCGAAGACCAGAAACCCCTCTCGGTCCTGGGCGATTCTAACTCAACCTTGGGGCGCGGGTCAATATCCCGCGGTGCTATTCGGTGCGGCCGCAGGTGCCGGCGGTCGCCTATCCCATGTGGAGGCGCGGCAGGAAGCATCGGTCCCGGTCGCAAAGTGAGAGGCAGAGGTGACACGGAATGCCAGCGAGGAAGGCCGCGAGGAAGCAGTCTCTGCCGGTGAGGTGGGAGGAGCTGACGGCCACGGATTTTCCGAAGGCGGTGAAGCAGGCGAAGGGCGTGTGCTTGCTGCCGATTGGCGTGATCGAGAAGCACGGGCCGCATCTGCCGCTGGGAACGGATGTGATGGCGGTGCGGGCGGTCACGGTCGGGGCGGCGGAGAGGGAGTACGCGGTCGTGTTTCCGTGGTATCAGTTCGGGCAGATCCTCGAGGCGCAGCACGAGCCGGGCTGCATCGCCCTCGACCCGGACCTGCTGACGGCGGTGCTGGAGAGCGTGTGCGACGAGATCGGGCGGAACGGCTTCGAGAAGATCATGATCGTGAACGGCCACGGGGGGAACAACTCCTGGCTGGGGTTCTTCCTCCAGACGCAGCTGGCCGAGCCGAAGGACTATGTGGTCTACCTGCCACCCCTCACGTTCGTGGACGAAGCCATCGCGAAGCGGATTCGAGCGAAGCGGAAGACCGATTGGGGCGGGCACGCGGATGAGCTGGAGTCGAGCTGGATGATGGCGATTCGGCCGGACCTGGTGAAGCTGGAGTACGCCAAGAACGAGGACGGTCGGCCGCGGCGCCATCTGAAGCACCTGGGAGAGGTGCAGACCGGCATCTGGTGGTATGCGGACTTCCCGACGCACTACGCGGGCGATGCCCGGCCGGCGAACGAGGAGCTGGGGAAGCTCGCCGTGGAGGGGAAGGTCAAGGCTCTCTCGGGAGCGATAAAGGCGGTGAAGAAGGACACCACGGCGCGGCGGCTTCAGGAGGAGTTCTTCGCCAAGGCGGAGAGCCCGAACGCCACACGGCGCACGAAGCGGCGGTAGGGCAGCGGACGGGTGGAGAGGCGAGGGGAAGGCGTGACTGCCAGGGCCTACGTCCTCGTCCTCCTCGGCCTGGGGGCGGCGGGGGCGATCTGGTACACGGGGTCGGCGGCGCGTGAGGCCTGGGCTTCCGCCTTCCTCTGGGGGTACGCGGGGGCGTGGCTCTGCTATGTGATCTCCGGGGTTCTGGCGAGTCGCGGGAGGCTGCCGCGGTGGGCCTTGGTGTGGATCGTGGTGGCGGCGGTGGGGCTGCGGGTGGTGGCGTTGGAGCGAACTCCTCCCCTCTCCACCGATGTCTGCCGCTATCTGTGGGACGGCCGCGTGACCAACGCCGGGATCAACCCGTTTCGATACGCGCCAAACGCGCCGGAGGTGAAGCACCTTCGGGATGAAAACTGGCGGCAGATCAACTTCAAGCATATCTCGACGATCTACCCGCCGACGGCGGAGATGCTGTTCGCGGGGCTGGCGCGGGTGAGGAGCTCGGAGGCGGAGGCGTTTCGGTGGGCCTTCGCTCTGTTCGACATGGGGAGCGTGCTGCTGCTGATCGCGCTGCTGCGGCGCACGGGGCGGCCGCCGGAGCGTGTTGTCTGGTATGCCTGGTGCCCGCTGGCGGTGACGGAGACGACGGCCGGCGCGCACGTCGATGCGGTGGGGCTGTTCCTGCTGCTGCTTGCGTTCGTGCTGGTCTCACGCAAGGATGGCAAGCCGGGCGTGGCGAGCGGAATCGCGCTGGCGGCGGCGGTGATGGCGAAGGGGTACGCGCTGCTGGCGGCGCCGTTCTTCCTGCGGTGGGGAGGGTGGAGGGTGGCGGGGGCCTTCGTCATCGCCTGCGCGCTTCTGCTCCTCCCCTATCTGGGCGCGGGGAGCCAGCTCTTCGGCGGACTGCGTGCCTATGTCGGCGCGTGGGAGACGAACGCGAGCATCTTCCTGGTGGTGGACCGACTGCTGGAGCGCGCCACGGAGGACCACTTCGGGTGGGCGCGGGCGCTGACGCTCGGGGCGGTGCTGCTTATCGTCGCGGCGTTGGCGCGACGGCAGAAGCCGGGCCTGGAGCCACTGATGGGGGCGAGCTTTGCCGCCATCGGAGCGCAGATCTTCATCGGCGCGCCGACGCTCCCGTGGTATGGAATCTGGCTCGTTCCCGCGCTGTGCTGGTGGGCGATTCCGGGCCTCGTGCTATTCACGCTTACGGTGTCGGCGCAATACTATGCGCGGTGGCTGCTCCCCGGAGACCAGGCGGCGCACTACGCCCTGCTGTGGGCGGGGTATGTGCCGGTGTATGCGCTGCTGATGGGGCAGGGCGTGTGGGGGTGGGTGCGGAGGCGGCGAGAGGTCAGGTGAGGGAGGCGACAGGCGCTACGGTTTCCACCACAGCAGGCGGAGGGCGGTGGCGAGGATGATGAGGCCGGCCTGAACCGATGCCCTGAGGGAGCCGGTGATCTTCGAGCGCCCGATTCGCCTGCGGTAGGGCACGGGCACCTCGACCGTGGGTAGGCGGAGCCGGGCCGCCTTCGCCTGCATTTCCATCGTCCAGCCGAAGGCGCGATCGGCCATTTCGAGGCGTTCGAGGGCCTCCCGGCGGACGGCCCTGAAGGGCCCGAGGTCGGTGGTCGGCTGGCGGTAGAGGTGGGTGAGGATCATGCCTGCGAGCCAGTTGCCAAGGCGGGAGTGGGCGGGGAGCGCGCCGGGCTCGCGCTCGCCGATCATGCGCGACCCGATGACGAGGTCGGCGCGGCCGGAGACGATCGGCTCGATGAGGTCCGGAAGCAGGGCGGGATCGTCGCTCAGATCGGCGTCGAGGAAGGCGATGATGTCGGCGTCGCGGAGGGCGGCGAGGCCGGCGAGGCAGGCGGCGCCGTATCCCCGGTGCGGCTCGGACACGACCCGCGCGCCGTGGGCGCGGGCGACCTCGGCGGTGCCGTCGGTGGAGCCGTTATCGACGACGACGATGTCGGGGGCCAGGTGCCGGGGGATGGCCTCGATGACGCGGCCGATCGACTGCTCCTCGTTCAGGGCGGGGATGATGACGGCAAGCCGGGCGGCCGATTCACTCACGTCTCTTCGCCCTTCGGAAGTTCGCAGAGGTAATCCCAAGTGCGCGGGCAGCAGATCGTCTGAGAGGCAAACGCCTGCCTTTCGAGGTGGTCGCGCAGGTGGTTCAGATCGCCGGGGGTATCGACGTCGTACCACGGCTGGAGGAGGGCGATGCTGAGGCGCAGGTCCCTGGCCCGCGCGAGCGTGTCGCACAGAACGCTGTCGGATCCCCACGCGATCCCCGCGAAGAGCGCCGGAGCCGGGGCGCGCAGCCCGATCAGGTAGTAGCCGCCATCGAAGGAGGGGCCCAGCACGAGGTCGCGGTCCGCGGCGAGGTCGAGCGCCTCGCCGACGAGGCGCGAGGGGAGGCTGGGAGAGTCCGTTCCGATCACGGCGACCCGCGGGTGGCCGCGGGAGAGGACCTGGCGCACGGAGTCGGCGATGCGCTCCCCGAGGTCGGCCCCGGACTGAACGATCAGCTCCGCCCCCGGGCAGACGTCTTCGGCCAGGGATGCCACCGCCCGGGAATCGGCCTCCTCGGCGGCGGCGACGACGACTTCCGCATCGAGGCCTTGCAGATTGGCGAGCGTATCGAGGAGGAAGCAGCGGTAGAGATCGGCGGCGCCGTCCGGCCCCAGCGCGGGTATCAGGCGGGTCTTCGTCCCGCCCGCGGAGGGGGCGCGCGCGAACACGATCACGGCCGGAGGCTTCTTCATACCGGTGTCTCTATTGACCCAGGGGAGCCGCCTATCCTTCGGCCGCGCCCGCACATGAAGGCGGAGAGAGACCCCGGCTCTCTCTGGGCGGAAGCCGGGGTCAGGTGCGTCTCGCTGCGTGATTGGAGGTTGGAAGGAGGAGGATGCGGCTATGACTTCCAAAAGCGCAGGAAGCCGAGCGCCGCCTTCGGGCGGTGCCCGGAGCGCTTGAGTTCTTCGAGTTCCTTCTCGGCGCCCTCGTGTCCGAGTTCCTTCGCCCGGGTGAACGTCTCGACCGCCTGGTCGCGCTGCCCGAGCGCAAGGAGGGTCTTGCCCATCAGGAATCGGAAATCGGAGTTGCTGGGATCCATATCGACCAGCTCCTGATAGCAGATCAGGGCCTTCGGATGGTCGCCGTTGCGTCGGTAGCCGTTCGCCCTGAGCAGCACCTCCGTGATCCGGGCGGGGTCGGCGAGCACGACGTTCCGCCGCGTCTTCTCCTGGCGAATCCCAATCCCCAAGTTCCCCACGAAGAGGCCGCTGAAGTCCAGCGTTTCCACCTCGGGGAGGAACTGGGCTCTGAGCCAGTCGGCCTTCCGCGCGTACTCCTTGCGGTCCCGCCCCGGCGCCTTCGGCTCGTCCGTGGGCTTCTCGGCGACGATGGTGAGTATGCCGCCGGTCGGGATCTTGCTCTCTGCCGGAGCCGTCGATTCCGAAGCGGGCGCGGCCGGCTCGGCGTCCGCAGACGCCTTCGGCTCGGGCACGTCGAGCGGCGTGTAATCCAGGGCCGCCTTCGGGCTCTCCTCCGCGGCGACGACGGGTGTTTGCTCGACCGCAGCGGGAGTTTCCTCGACGGCGGGCGCCTCGGGGGCGGCGGCCGGGGGCACGAGGCCGAAAGCTGTCGGGCCCGATGCCTCAGCCGGTTCTTTCTTCTCCACCGCCGAAGAAGTCTGTGCCGACGCGGTGACGACGCTTCCCATGACGACGGGCTTCTTCTCCTCCGTCTCCATCATGGGAGGCGCGTGAGACTGGCGACGGTCGTCGCCGGAGGGAGCGACCGCGTCCGGGGCCGAGCGGACGTCGAGGCTGATATTGAGAAACCTGTTGCCCTGGGTTCCGACTTGCTCGCGGGCGACGGAGCGGGCCTGCTCGTCGAGGGAGACGTTCTGACGGGAGGCGGCTCCTTTGCCGGGGGCCATGACCTGGCAGCAATCGGCCGAGAGAAGCTCGCCGATCGCCAGCGCCGTGGGGCTTTCCGCCTGCAGTTGGCTGATGGGGACGCCGACCGAGAAGAGCGAGTTCGGGCTGATGACTCGCTGGACGAGCTGTCTCACTGTCAGGTTACTGACGACGTCCTCCGAGTCACCCAAGCGGCAGATGGGTGTGTCGGCCTCCGGCGTGCTGATCGTTATCAGGACCGAAGTTTTCGTTCGCGGTGGGGTGAGCGTGCTGGTTGCGTTGGATTCGCCTATCATAATCGTGCAGCCTCCGTGGGGGAGCCTAGTTCCCCTGCGACGCGGCCAAGCCGGCCATCGGAATCAGGGTGCCGACATCGTGGCTCAGCCTATCCATGACTTCACCGGCGAAATTGCGGTAGGCCTGGGCCGCCGGCGACTCCGGATCTCGGAGTGTGACGGGCAGGCCGCCGGCCTCGGCTTCGCTGACGACGACGCTCTTGCTGATGATCGTCGAGAACACGTAGTCGCCGAAATCGCTCTCGATCTTCTCCTTCAGCAGACGATAGATCGTCACATCGAGGGCGGTCTTCTTGTCGAACATCGTTACGAGAATGCCGAGCATCTTCACCGAAGCGCCGATCTGCTCGTGCAGCGTGGCGACCATGTCGCCCAGAAGGGCCATCCCCTTGAGGGCGTAGAACTTCGTGGTCACCGGCACGACCATGTGCGTAGCGGCGGTGAGCGCGTTGATGCTCAGAAGGTCGAGCGAGGGGGGGCAGAC
>Ga0307378_10012565_pt1 | contig 10796 bp, 12 predicted proteins | sample UN1MG_FD_202238 | JGI IMG/M metagenome (GOLD analysis project Ga0307378, IMG submission 202238) | Soil microbial communities from Risofladan, Vaasa, Finland - UN-1 | ecosystem: Environmental > Terrestrial > Soil > Coastal area > Acid sulfate soil | place: Finland: Risofladan, Vaasa | collected...
CGGCTCGTAGTCGGTGATCCTCCCCGGGACGTTGAACCCCTTGAACTGGACGATCCCCGAGACGAAGGCCCCATAGTCGCTGAACTTGTTCGAGGGAACGTTGATCGTCGTCCCCGAGAGGAATTTCCCCTTGTCGTAGAAGTAGTAGACGTCCTCCATGGTGCTCCCCCTCCCCTCCTTGTCGCAGAACGATTTGGGTGGGAAGTAGACCGCTCCGCAGTCCTGGCACCTTGTGGCGACGATCCTGTAGTCGACCAGCATCTTGCGCCTTGCGATGGGTTCGCTCATCAGTTATCCCTCCTCAGGATGTGGGCGGTGCAGATGCCCCCCGTCCCGCCGATGTTGTGGCAGAGCGCGGTCTCGATGGGGCCGTCGACGTCGACCTGACAGTCCCCGGCCTCGCCACGCAGCTGCTTGAAGCTCTCGTAGGCCTGCCTGACACCGGTGGCACCCACGGGGTGGCCGTCCGCCTTGAGGCCCCCGCCAGGGTTGACGATGAGCTCGTGGCCGCCGTTGACGTAGGGGATGTGCTTTGAACCCTTGTAGGACTCGTAGCTCTCGTAGACGCCCTTCCAAGCCTCCCCGGTCTTGTAGTAGCCCGAGTCCTCAAGGAAGAGTATCTCCTCGATGGTGAAGCAGTCGTGCACCTCTGCGAGGGGGATGTCGCTCATCGTGAGCCCCGCCTGGGAGAGGGCCGCACCCAACGCCAGCTTCGTCGTCTTGATCGACGTCAGGCTCTCACGGGTGTAGAGGGAGACGTGGTCCGTCGCCTGCTGACTCGCCACGATGTAGACGGGTGTGTCCGTGAGCTCCCGCGCCTTCTCGGGGCTCGTCACGATCAGAGCCGCGGCCCCGTCAGAGACGGGGGAGCAGTGGAGCAGCCTAATTGGGGAGGCGACCAGTGAAGAGTTGTTCACGGCGTCGACGGTAAACTCCCTGCGGAAGTGGGCGTACTTGTTCCCCATGGCATGGTGATGGTTCTTGCATGAGACCATGGCCATGGAGTCCATGCACTTCTCCCTGTCTGAGCCGTAGTCATAGAGATAGCGGACCATCATGGTAGCGTAAAGCCCCGGGAAGATGAACCCGGCGTCGAACTCGTGGGGATCTGCGGCAAACATCAAGTCGTCCGCGATCTTCCCAGTCCTGTCGGTCATCTTCTCGAAACCCCCGACGAGGACCGTGTCCATGACCCCGGAGCTAACAGCGATGCAGGCGTTGTAGAGGGCTGATCCCCCTGAGGCGCATGCGGCCTCCGTCATGGAGATGGGGATATTGAGGCCGAGCTCCCTAGACATGTAGCCGGGGATCAGGCCTAGCTTGTTGGTGGCCTGGTAGAGGAAGCTCCCAAAAAAGCAGGCCTGGAGATCGTTCCTGCTGAGGCCCCTGTCAACGGACTCGATACACTTGAGCCCGGCGTCGAAGAGGAGCTTCTCGGGGTTCTGATACCATAGTTCACCGAACTTTGTCCGGCCCGCGCCAACTATGGCAGCTATCGGTTTAGAGTTTGATTTGGTAACCATATAAATCAACTGCATCGACAAATGCCTATAACTGTTTCGACGATTGCCGAATTTATTATGTTGATTTACAGGTAATAGAAGCGATCCGGGGTCTCTCAACGACCTTCAGACCGTCCTCAGAACGATGATCGTGTTCGTCTTAGCGACGCCCTCGATCTTCCTGATGCCCTCGATGGTCTGGTTCAGGCCCTGAATGTTGTACGACGAGACAACGGTGATGATATCGTACTCCCCCGTCACCTCGTAGATCTTCTCGACGCCCGATAGGGCCTTCACGGTCTCCGAGATGACCAGAGTGGGCGTGCCGGGATCAATGGAGGCCATGATGAGGGCCCTCACCCCCACGGAGAGGGAGACCTCGACGGTGAACCTCTCGATGACGCCCTGGTCCACGAGGGCCTGCACCCTGTTACGAACGGCCCCCTCGGAGAGCCCCACCGAGTTCCCTATCTCGACGTAGGTGGCGCGGGAGTTCTCCTTCAGGATGCCTATGATCTTGTCGTCGATCTCATCAACCATGGCATCAATGGATCAGTTGATTAGATTTAAAAAATGGAAGGTTCTCGAAGGGAAAAGGGGATTACTTCTCGAGCCCTGACATCTGCCGGACGCTCTTCCCGACTTTCTCGATCTCCAAGTCGGTGCACTCCTGCAGCAGCCTGTTGAACTCGTTGAGCCCCGCCTCCGCCTCGCCTATCCACTGCCTTGCGAAGCTGCCGTCCTGCACGGCCTTCAACGCCTTCCTCATGTTCTCCTCGACGGAGTCGTCGATGATCATGGGGCCGATGGCCATGCCGCCGTACTTGGCGGTGTCCGAGACGGCCCTGTACATGCCGCTGATGCCCGACTTGTAGATGAGGTCGACGATGAGCTTCAGCTCGTTGCAGACCTCGAAGTACGCGAGCTCCGGCGGGTAGCCGGCGTCGGTGAGCACCTTGAAGCCCCGGCGGATGAGTTGGTCGACCCCCCCGCAGAGGACCGCCTGCTCCCCGAAGAGGTCGCTCTCAGTCTCGTTCTTGAACGTGGTCTCGATGACCCCCGCCCTGCCGGACCCGAGTGCCTTTGCGATCGCAAGAGCGGTCTCCTTGGCGTGGCCGGAGGCGTCCTGCTTGACGGCTACGAGGGCGGGAACCCCGAAGCCCTCCTCGTACTGCCTCCTCATCTCTGGTCCGGGCGCTTTGGGGGCGACCATGACGACGTCCACACCCTCTGGGGGCTCGATCTGCCCGAAGTGGATGTTGAACCCGTGGGCGAACTGGAGGGTCTTCCCGGGCCCCATGACCAAGGAGACCTCCTCCTTGAAGACGACGGGCTGCACCATGTCAGGGATGAGCATGAGCACCACGTCGCCGGCCTTGGCGGCCTCGACGACGGTCATCACCTCCATCCCGTCCTCGACCGCCCTGTCCCATGACTTGCCGGGCCTGAGGCCGACGACGACGTCGACCCCCGACTCCTTTATGTTGAGGGCCTGGGCTCTCCCCTGGCTCCCGTAGCCGATGACGGCCACCTTCTTCCCCTTCAGTACGTCCATGTCTATGTCCGGATCGTGGTATACCTTCACCATTCTCATTTTCTCCTACAACTTTAGATGTCCCTTCTCCAGGGCGGTGACCCCCGTCCTCGAGATCTCCTCTATGCCTACCGGGCTGATCTTGACGATGAACTCGTCGATGACCCCGGGCTCCCCGGTCACCTCCGCGATGAGGCTCTCGGGCTCTATGTTCAGTATCAGTCCGTGGTACGCGTTCACGTGGTAGAGGACCTCCTCCCTCGCCATGGGGTCGTTCGTGTTCACCTTGATTAAAAGCATCTCCCGCATGATCGTCCGCATCGGGTCCAGCCGCTTCACGTTGACGACGTCGACCATCTTGGAGAGCTGCTCAACGATCTGGTTGAGGGCCCTCCGGTCAGCCTTGACCGTGACGGTCATCCGTGCGAGCTCAGGGTTCTCAATCGCCCCGACGGAGATGCTGTCGATGTTGTAGCCCCTCCTCCTGAACATGTTGGAGACGTTGAAGAGGACCCCGGGCTTGTTCTCCACCAGGAAGGCTATTGTCGTTTCGTTCATAATCAGTCCCCCACGGTTATCTCCGTCTTCTCCCTGCCTCCTGGCGCCGTAGGCGGGGTGCTCTCCTCGGATCTCACCTCTAGGATAATGTCCGTCAGGCCCCTACCCGCGGGTACCATGGGGAAGACGTTCTCCTCGGGGTCTATGGACACGTCGATGACCGTCGTCACGTTGTCCTTCACCGCCTGCTTCACGGCCTCCTCGAAGTTCGGTATCGTCGTCGGCCTGACTCCCACGGCGCCGTAGGCCTCGGCGAGTTTGACGAAGTCGGGAGTGGTGCCCAGCTCCACGGCCTTGTACCTGTGGCCGTAGAAGAGCCTCTGCCACTGGGCGACCATGCCTAGGATCCTGTTGTTCAGCACCACCACGATGACGGGTAGGTCGTCCTCGACACAGGTAGCGAGGTTGTTCTCGGTCATGCCGAAGCTGCCGTCGCCTGCGATGTCCACGACGGGGACCTCGGGTCGGGCCGCCTTGACGCCGATGGCCGCGGGGAAGCCCCACCCCATGGTGCCCAGGCCCCCCGAGCTGAAGAAGGTCCTGGGGCCGTAGACGTCGAAGTAGAGAGCCGCCCACATCTGGTTCTGGCCCACCTCCGTGGTGACTAGCGCGTCCCTTGGGAGGGCGCCCCTCAGGGCCTTCACCACCTGCGTGGCCCTCAAGTGAGGATTCGCAGGGTACTCGGGGACCTCGTACTGCTTCCTGAAGAGTTCCATCCGCTTCAGCCACTCCTCGTTCTTGGAGGAGGTCTGCAGCGCCCGGCTCAACCTCTCCGTGATGCCCTGGAGGGCTAGCTTGGCGTCGCCGATCACCCTCGTAACTGTCTCGACGTTCTTGTCGATCTCGCTGCGGTCGATGTCGATGTGGACCACCTTCGCCTCCGGGTTGAACTCGTCGAGCTTGGCGGTGGTCCTGTCGGACATCCTCGCCCCTACGACCAGGATGACGTCGGCCTCCGACATCAGCATGTTCGAGGCTCCCGTCCCGTGCATCCCGCAGAGCCCCGAGCAGAGGGGATGGTCGTTGGGTATCGAGCCCTTCCCCATGAGTGTGGTCGCCACGGGCGCCATTATCAGGCTCGCGAGTTGAATGAGGTTCTCCGAGGCGTCAGCGGCGATGACCCCGCCGCCCGCCAGGATGACAGGCCTCCTCGCCTTCGCCAGTAGCGTGGCCGCCCAGTCCATCTCACTCGGGTTCGGATGAGGGTTCAGGTTGTACCCCCTGAAATGTACCGTGTCGGGGAACACCATCTCCTCGGAATCGACCAGACAGTCCTTGGGAAGATCCACGAGGACTGCGCCCTGGCGCCCAGTCGAGGCGATGTAGAAAGCGGACTTCACCGCATGGGGGATCTCCGACGGGCTCCTCACCTGGATATTGTACTTGGCGGCGGACGCGGTGATACCTATAATGTCTACCTCCTGGAAGGCGTCGGTGCCGATCATGCTCTGGGGCACCTGCCCCGTGAAGGCGACCATCGGCGCCGAGTCTATGTTCGCGGTGGCTATGCCGGTCACCAGGTTCGTGGCTCCTGGTCCCGACGTGGCCATGCAGACCCCGACCCTCCCGCTTGCGCGTGCGTAGCCGTCGGCCATGTGGGAGGCCCCCTGCTCGTGACGGGCCATGACGAACCTGAGGTCCGAGCTGTAGAGCTCATCGCATATCGGCAGGAGCGCCCCGCCAGTTACGCCGAACATGGTCTCGACGCCCTCGCGCTCAAGGCTCTTAACGAAGGCCTTCGCGCCGGTCATCTCAACCATGGCGGGCTGCCCCCTCGGTCGCATAACTACAGGTAACGCCGTAAACGTCCCTGTCGTTCTCAAAAAGTTCTACGCTGGGCCCGGTGGGCCATTCTGCGCTGTCTCTGGGATGAGGTCTTGTGCTAGCTAATAAAACAATACCCCATTTATACCTCCCCCTCAGCTGGGGGCTGAACAAAGCGATACCCCATTTTCATGCCTCCGAAAGGCTTGTGGAAATTCAAGACAGGCAGAGGAAATAAAAGTCTTACTGTTGGGGGCTGTTCAAGCCTACTCCACGAGGCGGTAGACCACGTCACCCTGGCGGACTCTGTCCGCGACCTTCATTCCGATGTCGTCGCCCGACTTCGCCTCATCGATATTCTCTCCATCGACCTGCATCGAGCCAACGGTCTGCTCGAAGTTGGTCGTCATACCCTTGATTGCGATGGCGTCCCCGACCTTCATATTGCCGGTGACATTTACAACAGCGACGCCGATCTTGGTGAAGTAGTGGGTGATCTCACCTACTTTCTCCAAACTTTTTGGCATGGTTAAACCTAACCCGGAAGCCGATAAAAGACTTTCCCGAGGAAAAGAGACACAGATATAAGGGGACGTATGGGCTATCAGAGGAGGCTTGACTGGATGGGCCATCTCACTCATCTTGAATGTTCAAAGTGTGGTAAGAGGTTCGACGCTGACAAGGTGCAGACGGTTTGCGACGCCTGCGGTAAACCCCTGTTCGCGCGCTATGATCTGGAGGCAGTTAAGGTCGCTGTCTCACCGGAGGATTTCGTGGGGAGGGAGGCGACGATGTGGAGGTACTGGGAGCTCCTCCCCGTCAGGGACAGGGGGAACGTCGTCTCCCTGGGCGAGGGCTGGACACCCCTCATCCATGTCCCACGGCTGGGAGGCAAGGTCGGCGTTCCCCAACTCTACGTTAAGGACGAGGGGATAATTCCCACGGGCACGTTCAAGGCGAGGGGGCTCTCCATGGCGGTCTCTAAGGCCAAGGAACTCGGGATAACTAGGCTCGCCCTTCCGTCGGCCGGCAACGCCGCTGGCGCCATGACGGCGTACGGCGCCCGGGCGGATATGGAGAGCTACGTCTTCATGCCCGTCGACGCCCCCGACGTGAACAAGGTGGAGTGCCAGGTCGTCGGCGCCAAGGTCGTCCTCGTCAGGGGCCTCATCAGCGACTGCGGCAGGCTCGTCGCCCAGGGGGTCGATGAGATGAACTGGTTCCCCCTCTCCACCCTCAAGGAGCCCTACAGGGTCGAGGGAAAGAAGACGATGGGGATCGAGGTCGCCGAGCAGATGGGCTGGGAGCTCCCCGACGTCATCATCTACCCGACGGGCGGCGGCACCGGCATCATCGGCATGTGGAAGGTCTTCGACGAACTCGAGGAGCTCGGATGGATAGGCAGCGAGAGGCCCCGGATGGTCTCCGTGCAAGCCGAGGGCTGCGCTCCCATCCCCAAGGCGTTCGAGGAGGGGAAGGAGGAGTCGACCTTCTGGGAGGGAGCCGAGACTCTCGCGGCGGGGCTGCGGGTCCCCCACGCCCTCGGGGACTTCCTCGTGCTGAGAGCGGTCAGGGAGAGCAGCGGGCGGGCCCTCGCCGTGAGCGACGACGAGATCATGGAGGCCGTCAGCCTGATGGCGGAGAGCGAGGGACTCTTCGCCTGCCCCGAGGGATCGGCGACCCTCGCCGCGCTCAGGAAAATGGTGGACGACGGACAGGTGGAGAGGGATGAGAGGGTCGTGCTATTCAACACGGGGTCAGGCCTGAAGTACACCGATCTGTTCGAGATAGATGCCCCGACAGTCGACCCGGACGAGAAGCTCGACTACGGAAAGCTGTTCAAGTGATTAATCGGGTCGAAAACAGCCGCGTCTTTTTCCCTTTTTAAAATATCCAAATAACTTTATCTCTAATTTATCCGTAAAAAAGCTTAAAAGGTACGCGCATGACCCTCCGCTGATAAGACGTTAATCACGGTCCGAAGGTTACTAGAAAATGAAGGACAGGTTCCACGTTGAGAACAAGCACCCCCGAGCGGAGTCCATCCGCCTCAGGGAGAGGATGACCCATCAGGTAGAGACCAAGGTCGTCGCCCTCGCGGGGCTCATAGCCCACGGGAGGGGTGAGGCCTTCGACTACATCCTAGGCGAGAGGACCACGGAGCCCGGGATGAAGGCGATCACGGCGGCCACCGCTACCATCCTGATGGCAGAGCACCCGATACTCTCAGTCAACGGGAACGTGGCAGCTCTCTGCCCGGAGGACCTCGTCAAGCTGTCGGTGGCCTCTGGAGCCAAGATGGAGGTCAACCTCTTCCACAGGTTACCCGGGAGGGAGGAGGCCATCGAGATGCTGCTCAGGGAGCACGGGGCCCAGGAGGTTCTCGGTGTGGGGGAGGTCGCCTCAGCCAGGATCGACGAGATCTACAGCGACCGGAGGAGGGTGGACCCCGATGGGATCTACAGGGCCGACGTCGTCTTCGTGCCCCTTGAGGACGGTGACAGGACGGAGGGGCTCGTGAAGATGGGGAAGACGGTGATCACCGTGGACCTCAACCCGATGTCCCGGACCGCCCAGTTCGCCACAGTCACCATAGTCGACAACGTCGTGAGGGCGATGCCCCTGCTCATCTCCGAGGTCAAACGGCTAAAGGGCGTAAGCAGGGAGGGACTGGAGGCGATCGTCTCATCCTTCAACAACCGGGAGGTGCTCTCGGAGTCGATGACCATCATGAAGGAGAGGCTCGAGTCACTGGCCTCGAAGGGAGTGTACGTTGAGCCCAGCAAGTAGGAGCGGTAGCTTCTCCAAGGCGTTCATCCTGGGGGCGGGGGCCGTTGGGAGCTACTACGGCGCAGCCCTGTCGAGGGGAGTGGATGTCGCCCTCATCGGGCGGGAATCCCATGTCGACGCCATCAAAGAGTACGGGCTCACCGTCTCGGGGAAGTTCGAGGGCGTCTTCCGAGTGGGCGCCTCGACGGAGATCGAAGAGATCCCAGAGAACGCCCTCATAATCCTGACGACCAAGGCGTACGACGCCGAGGGCGCTATCAAGGGGGTGAAAGCCCTGCTGAAGCCTGACACGACGATACTGGTCCTCCAGAACGGCTTGGGCAACGAGGGGATCGTCAGGGGCGTCGTGGGCCCGGAGGTCAGGGTGATCAGGGGGATAACTTCGGTGGGGGCCGAGTTCCTGGCGCCCAGCAGGATAGATGTGAAGCTCATCGGGGAGACGATCATGCCCGACGACGAGGTCGGGAGGGATGTCAAGGCCCTTTTCGATGCGTGCGGCGTCGAGGTGCGTCTCTCAGGGGAGATGGACTACGAGATCTGGAGGAAGCTCGCCTTAAACTGCGTCCTCAACCCCCTCACGACCATCTTCAGGGTCCCCAACAACGAGGTAGCCGTCGACTCCCTGAGGGGGGTCAGGGACGCCATCCTCGATGAGTGCGTCAAGGTGGCGGAGAGGGAGTGCGTCACCTTCGAGCCGGACCTGGCCCAGAAGATCACGGACGTCATCGGGAGGTACTCGAACATCTCGTCGATGTGCCAGGACATATTGAAGGGAAAGAGGACGGAGATCGACTTCCTCAACGGGATGGTCTGCGAACTGGGGAGGAGGCACGGCGTGCCGACCCCGGTGAACGACACAGTCGTGTCGCTAATCAAGTTCATGGAGGGTAAGAGTTGGAGCTAGAAGAGCTAAGGAAGCTGAAGGGGGTCAGGAGGGTAACGATGCTCACCGCCTACGACTACCAGATGGCCAAGATCCAGGACGCCGCGGGGATCGACATGATCCTCGTCGGGGACAGCCTGGGCATGGTGGTCCTCGGATACGAGGGGACCAAAGAGGTGACGATGCACGACATGATGAGGCACACCGCCGCCGTAGCCAGGGGGACTGAGAACGCATTCATCGTAGGCGACATGCCCATCAACACCTACGACACTCCTGAGGACGCCCTCGCCAACGCCAGGAGATTCATCGAGGCCGGCGCCCACGCCGTCAAGATCGAGGGAAACAAGCCCGAGATAGTGAGGGCGCTGATCTCGGAGGGCATACCAGCGATGGGCCACCTGGGCCTGCTCCCCCAGACCGCTGAGCAGTTCAAAGTGCAGGGGAAGAGAAGAGAGGACGCCGAGAGGATCCTCGCCGAGGCGGTTGAACTCGATGCCGCAGGCGCATTCGCCATAGTGCTTGAGTGTATCCCCCTCAGTCTCGCGAAGAAGATCACCGAGGCCGTGAACGCGCTCACCGTAGGCATCGGGGCGGGGGTCCACTGCGACGGACAGGTCCTCGTCGTCAACGACATGCTGGGCATGGACCCAGGGATCAGCCCGAAGCACTCGAAGCCCTACGTCAAACTGTACGAGGTCATCACGGGCGCCGTCAGGCGGTACATCGAGGAGGTCCTAGACGGCAAGTTCCCTGACGACGAGCACTCGTTCCACTGAAAGGGCGTAATCCTTATCCAGAAGGTCACGGGCACTAAAGAGACGGACATGAGGGAAGCCTCGGCATTCGCACCGGGACACCTGACGGGTTTCTTCCAGATCTGCGATCAGCCAGACGACCCCCTCCTTAAGGGCTCCAGGGGGTCAGGGGTCTCCATCACGGAGGGGGTTCACACCACGGTGCAGGTAGAGCCCTCAGAGGAACCCTCCTCGACCATCTACTTCGACGACGAGGTGACCGAGGGCGCTTTCGTCTCCGAGAACGTCATCGAGAAGATGCTCAGGAAAGCCGACCAATCCTACGACGTCGCCGTCAGGCACATCATCGAGACGCCTCTGGGGGCCGGCTTCGGCTCCAGCGGGGGAGGGGCCATCAGCCTCGCCCTCGCGCTCAACGAGGCCCTCGACCTCGGGATGTCATACATCGAGGCCTCCCAGGTCGCCCACATTGCAGAGATCGAGTGCAGGACCGGTCTGGGGACGGTCTTCGCCGCCACCGTGGCGGGCTTAGGGGTCCTGTACAAACCGGGGGCTCCCGGGATCGGTGAGGCGAAGAGGTACGAGGGGATTGAGGAGCTCGAGGTTGCTTACCTTCACTTTGGGCCCATGGCGACGAGGGAGGCGCTCTCAAACCCCGTGCTCAGGGCCAGGATAAACGAGCTCGGCGGCGCCTTTGTTGACAGGATAAAGGATGACCTCCGCCCCGATCTCTTCATGGAGCTCTCCAGGAAGTTCACCGACTACGTCGGGATAACCACCCCACGACTGAGGAGGGCCCTCGACGAGGCCGAGGGGGCTGGGCTGCCCTGCTCCATGGCGATGTTCGGCGAGGTCGCTTTCTCGATGGTGCCGAAAGGGGAGGCGGGTGAGATAGCCGACTTCTTCAGGGAGAGGGCCCCGGGTCAGAGGGTGCAGGTGGACAGAGTGGAAGACCGCGGCGCCCGTCTAATGTAGGTGGCATCATACTCCCTACCTGAGGAAGGAAT
>Ga0307378_10012566_pt1 | contig 10795 bp, 7 predicted proteins | sample UN1MG_FD_202238 | JGI IMG/M metagenome (GOLD analysis project Ga0307378, IMG submission 202238) | Soil microbial communities from Risofladan, Vaasa, Finland - UN-1 | ecosystem: Environmental > Terrestrial > Soil > Coastal area > Acid sulfate soil | place: Finland: Risofladan, Vaasa | collected...
AACGGCTACGACGGGCAACATCACAACCGTAAACGCCACGACCGTTGACACGACCAACATCGAAGTGACGAACATCAAGGCAAAGGACGGCACTGCATCGGCTACGATTGCAGACATCACTGGTGTGTTGACTGTTGCTTCGTCTGTGCTGACAACGGCGGACATCAACGGCGGGACGATTGACGGCACAACTATTGGTGGGACGACGGCCGCGGCGGGCACGTTTACTAGTGTCTCAGCTTCAGGGAACATCACTGTCGGCGGCACAGTTGACGGGCGTGACGTGGCTACTGACGGCTCTAAGCTGGACGGCATTGAGGCTGGCGCAGATGTAACAGACACGGCCAACGTGACTGCTGCGGGTGCCCTAATGGACAGTGAGCTGACGGACATCGCCGCTGTGAAGGCTTTGAACCAAGGCGTTGCTACAACTGACAGCCCCTCTTTTGCGGGCCTTAACGCCACAACGGCGGACATCAACGGCGGGACGATTGACGGCACAACTATTGGTGGGACGACGGCCGCGGCGGGCACGTTTACTAGTGTCTCAGCTTCAGGGAACATCACTGTCGGCGGCACAGTTGACGGGCGTGACGTGGCTACTGACGGCTCTAAGCTGGACGGCATTGAGGCTGGCGCAGACGTAACAGACACGGACAACGTGACTGCTGCGGGTGCCCTAATGGACAGTGAGCTGACGGACATCGCCGCTGTGAAGGCTTTGAACCAAGGCGTTGCTACAACTGACAGCCCCTCTTTTGCGGGCCTTACGGCTACTACAGCAGACATTGACGGTGGCACAATTGACGGCACTGTGATCGGCGGCTCTACCCCTGCGGCCATCAGTGGGACGACTGGGACTTTCACTGGCAACCTCACCGTGGACACCAGCACGCTGTTTGTTGATGCTGCGAATAATCGGGTTGGGGTTGGGACAACCAACCCTGCGGCAACTTTTCACGCAAACTCCGGCCTTGCAAACCTTGTCGGTCTCTTTGAAAGCACAGACGCGGGGGCCACAATTACCCTGATCGACAACTCCACGACTGGCGGTAGCGTCGCCGAACACGGACTAAACACTGTTGGGAATCAACTTGAAATTCGTGCTGTAGATAACCTCTCCTTTGAGACTTCTGGCGATGAACGTATGCGCATTGATGCTTCGGGTAATCTGCTTCTTGCTGGAACTGGGACGCCAACATCTTCGGTGGGCAACCTTGTCCTCTACAACGGCACTGCGCCAACAGGGAACGCCACAAATGGTGTAATCCTTTACGCGGAGGACGTTTCTGCTAGCAGTGAACTAAAGGTGCGAGATGAAGCGGGCAACGTGACAACACTTTCGCCGCACAACTTTGATCTCATCCCCGAAGGTCCGTCAGAAGATATGGCGTGGTCTTACTATTCGGAGCGGGATGGCAAGCGTATTAACGTGGACATGCTCAAAGCAATTCGTTTGCTGGAACAAATCAGCGGCGAAAAGCTGGTGCATATGGTGTAAGATTTGAACATGAAAACCTGCACCAAATGCCATAGCGAACTCGACCAACTCACCGTGGGCCGTGATGCCTTCGTGAACATCTTGACCGCCTCTTTGGCTGAAACGGAGAACGACCATGACTGAGTACACATGGACTATTCCGACAACGGAATACGAAACCGCAACTGGCGGGATCACCGTAGCACACTGGCGCGCGACTGCCGTTGATGGGGACTACAGCGCATCTGCTTACGGCACTGCTGGGTTCACACCTGACGCCACTGACCCTGACTTCACACCATACGATCAGGTTGTAGAGGCAGAGGTTCTGGCGTGGGTATGGGTCTCAGGTGGCGTGGACAAGGACGAGACCGAGGCCAACCTCGCGTCTCAGATCGACGCGCAGAAGAACCCGACCTCCGAGTCGGGAACACCTTGGAGCTAATGCCAAAATGCCGTTGACCAAGCTCCAGTTCCCTCCCGGAATCAACCGTGACGTCACGCCGTACACGAACGAAGGGGGCTGGGTCGACGGCAATAAGATCAGGTTCCGCGCCGGATCGCCCGAGACGATCGGGGGTTGGCGAAAGCGTGCCAGCGCTCAGTTCTTGGGTGTCGCGCGGGCTCTGATCAACTGGGCTACGCTGGCGGGCAGCAACCTCATGGGCGTCGGCACGAATTTGAAGTATTACGTCGAGCGCGGCGGGTCCTTTTTCGACATTACCCCAATACGCCTGACCACGGCTGCGGGAACAACGTCCTTTGCCGCGAGTAACGGGTCCGATGTCCTCGTTGTTACGCACGTGGACCACGGTGCAATCCTCAATGACTTCGTGACGTTTTCTGATGCCGTGTCGTTGGGTGGGACCGTCACCGCCGGCATCCTGAACGCAGAGCATCAAATCACGGATGTTATTAACGACGACAGCTACGAGATCACACTTTCTGTTGTGGCCAACGCCTCGGACACCGGTGACGGCGGCGCGGCGACCGTGGCGGCATATCAAATCAACGTGGGCCTCGCGAAGTCGTTTCGGGGTAACGGCTGGGGTGCGGGCCCGTGGGGCGCGGGTGGTTGGGGAGAGCCTTCGAACACCGCGCTTGCTGGCGAAGACTTGCGGCTGTGGAGCCACGCGACTTTTGGCGAGGACCTGATTATCAACCCGCGCGGCGGGGCTCTGTACTACTGGGACTTTAGCGCGGGGCTCTCGTCCCGCGCGGTGGATATCTCGACCTTAGTTGGCGCAAACGAGGTTCCTGCCAAAGCGAACATTGTCCGGCTTTCGGAGCAGGATCGACACGTCATAGCCTTTGGGTGCACGCCTTTGGGCGGCGGTGCGCTTGACCCTCTGCTGATCCGCTTCTCGAACCAAGAGAACTTCTTGGACTGGAATCCCACTGCGACAAACACGGCCGGCGACTTGCGTATTAGCTCGGGTAACCAGATTGTAGCGGTTCAGCAAACCACCCAGCAAATGGTTGTCCTGACCGACGCATCCTTGCACACCATGCAGTTTGTCGGCCCGCCGTTTACCTTCGGTATCCGAGAGGTGGCCAACGGGTTGTCGGTGGCAGGCCCGAACTGCGCAATCGCGGCGAACGACGCAGTGTACTGGATGGGGCTGGGCGAGTTCTACATGTACAACGGTACGGTTCAGGAGATTCCTTGCCCTGTCAAAGAGTATGTGTTCGACCAGACCTTTCAACAAGAGCAGCGCGACTTGGTGTTCGCGGCGCACAACTCGTCGTTCTCGGAGATATGGTGGTTCTATCCGGGCACCGACTCCGAAGACAGCATACGATACGTCGTATACAATTACTCCCAGCGGCTTTGGTATTTCGGGACCTTGGCGCGCACGGCTTGGGTTGATCGCGGCACGTCGCTCAATCCTGTTGCTGCGGGGTTGGATGGCTTTTTGTATGAGCACGAGTCGGGTCTGGACGACGGGTCCACCAGCCCTGCAACGGCGCTGAACGCTTTCATCCAGTCGAGTCCGATTGATCTGGGCGATGGCGAGCAGTTCATGTTCGTGAACCGGATGATCCCCGATCTGACGTTCCGCAGCAGCGTAAACTCGCCTGTGGCCACGATCACTTTGACCGCGCAGAACTTTCCTGGCGGAGCCTTCTTTGGCGACCAGCCCAGCCCTGTCGCGCGGACGGTGTCGGTTCCCGTCGAGGAGTTTACGACGCAGAACTTTGTACGCCTGCGCGGCCGCGCGGCGGCCCTGCGCATCGAGTCCAACCAGGTCGGCACGCAGTGGCGTTTGGGCTCGCCGCGTCTCGACCTTAGAACAGACGGCCGCAGATGAGCCGCAGTACCCCGATCCCCTTCTTTGCGAGTCCGCCTGCACAGTACGACCAAGCGTACTTCTCGCAACTTGTCCGCAGCTTTGCCGTGTTCGCGGGGCAGGGCCAAGTATCCGGCCCGTTGCGCGCGACGGAGCTAACGCTGACTACGGAGCCGGGCAACGTGGACCAAGGTCAGATGTCTTGGAACACCGCTGAGGAGACCGTCGATATTACGATGGGAGACGGCGTGGTTCAGCAGGTTGGTTTTGAAACTTACATGCGGGTCAAGAACGACACGGGCGCACAGATAGACAACGCGCGAGTCGTGGGCTTTGCCGGCGTCAACGGGGAAATTAAAATCTCCGAATACCTTGCGGATCCGACGGCCAGCGAGCTGTACTTTATTGGCGTAACAACGCACGACATGCCGGACCAAGACGTAGGCCCCGTAACGCTGTACGGAATTGTGCGAGGATTTGACACGACGGGCGGGGCGGAAAGCTGGAGTGTCGGCGACATATTATACGCGTCTACCTCGGAGGCAGGCGCGCTGACGAACGTGCGCCCGACTGCGCCCAACCCTGTAATCTCAATTGCCGCGGTACTGGTGGTAAGTGCTACGGACGGGAAGATCATGGTCCGCCCAACCGTTCCGATCGGGCTAGACTACGGGTCGTTTGACGCAACCATTGACCAGAGTATTGCAACGATAAACACCGCAACGCCGGTTGCCTTGAACGTCACGCTGTCTTCAAACGGCGTAACTTTGTCGGACGGCTCTCGGCTTAACGTAGCACAAGCGGGTTTCTATCAAATTGACGCGAACATTCAGGTGGCATCGTCTAGCGCCAGTGCCAAAACAGCATACTTCTGGATGCGAAAAAACGGTACAGACGTGCCCTCCACAACCCGCGCAGTGACAACCAACGTAAACAACGGATTCACCACACTGGCGTTGAATTACACAATCAATCTTGAGGCTGGCGACTACATAGAAATCTACTGGGCCGCGGACAGCACCGCGATCAGTCTTGACGCGCTTGTCGCGTCTGCCTTCGCCCCGTCATCGCCATCAGTGCTGGTCAAGGTAAGCCAGCTCCAGCTGTAGTCCTTTGGACACTCGCGATTGCACCGCAGAATAACATCTGATATGGTTCGAGAGAACATCCTCTGCCTTGCGGCAGGCACGCCTTATTGGCGCAGTACACTGGCCACAATGACAGCACCCTCTGCGGTGCGCGGAGAAGCGTAATGGTTCCATTTCTTGCACCCCTACTCGGAAGCATGGCGGCATCTCTTTTGCCAGCCACATTTGGCACGGGAGTTGCTGGAGCATTGGGTATGAGCGGCGCGGCAGGTGGTTTGCTGGCAGCTGCGGCCCCAAAGGCTATTGGCGCGGGCATCGGCACGCTTCTCGCGGGTGGGGACATGGGAGACGCGGCGCTAAACGCAGTCGGGTTTGGCGCGGCTGGCGCGGCTGGGAATGCTTTGAGCTCGATGCTTTCTGGTAGCCCGCAGGCAGCTGCGGCTGCGGCCGGCACCACGGGCGCCGCAACATCTCCTGTGACGGCTCCTGCTGCCGCGGCCCCACAAATGAATATGCAACAACTCGCCGGCTTGCTGCAGGGGGGTCAACAGGCGCCCGCCGCAATGCCCATGCCTGCCCCGCAAGCATCGCAGGGTTCCGGCTCTCAGGCCTCACAGAACCCGATGCTCGCAGCTGGAACGCAGCCACAACCATCCGTCGCACAGATGGCCTCGACGACGGTGCCCTCGGTTGGCGGATCCTCGATGATGCCGGCCTCTGTTGGCATCGGCACTCTTCCTAATATGAACAACGACGCAATGATGGCTGGGTTTTCTCCGGACCAAAGAAAAATGGTTAGTGGCTACCTTGGTAGCCAAGGCATGAGAGGATTCGCATAATGTGCGGTAAGAATCAAACGGTAACGCAGGAAACCAAGCTGGACCCCACGCTGCAGGCTCTGCTGTACGGCGGCCGGATCCCTGGCGGGCCCGAGAACCCTAACATCGTCGGTGGCGGTGGCGGTGGCGGTGGCGGTGGCGGCAACGCTGTGACTAACCGCACCCCCGAAGAGCAGGCCCGAGCTACGGACAACCTACGTCGCGTCCGAGGTGCGATGGGCATGGACACCGGTCCAAGTGCCTCCTCGCGTGCAAACGCAGGCTTTGGTGGGCAAGGCACAGTCGATGGCAGCCTCTACGCCATGGGCGGTATGGTTGCTCCGCAGCAAGGTCTTGCGTCCTTGAACCAAGGTCAGATGCCCATGATGAATGGACAGCTGCCCAACCTGTCGGATCCGATGACAGCGGCAACTCTGGCCATGGCGCTCCGCAGCCCGCAGATGCAGTACGGCAGCATCGCAGGCGCCCCTCAGTCCCCGATGCAGACAAACTTCAACGTCGGTGGATACGTCGAGGGCCCAGGAACGGGGACCAGCGACTCGATCGACAGCGTGATCATGCAGAATGGACAGCCTGTGCAGCAGGCCAAGCTTTCTGATGGCGAGTTTGTCATGACTGAGCGTGCTGTAAAAGGCGCTGGCAACGGGGATCGTGAGGCTGGCGCCGCACGTATGTATGAGCTGATGCAAAAGTTCGAGCGCGGGGGTCGTGTCTGATGTGCGATAATGCAGGAGTACCGCAACAGTTTCAAGCTGGCGGTCCAGTGAATGCGCTCGGGGACTCCAGCTTTAGTGGGAGAGCCACGATAGGTGGTCAGGAGTACTACGTCCCAACTGCCGGAGACAAAGTGCCGGGTCTTTCCCTAACCGCGCAAGGCCTTATGGCCGCGCCGCTGACGCTTCCTGGACAGAAGGTTCAAGGGTTTTCCAGAGACCAGAACCGCGCGTTTGACCTCGCTCGGTCTGGCGTCGGGTCTTATCAGCCCTTCTTGGACGAGGCCACAGATCTTACGGAGTCTGGAGTTCGCTCCTTGGAGAGGGCGAAGGATCAGACGAACCAACTCGCGAGGCAGATTCCGGGGCAGATCCGAGAGGGTCAGCGAGACTTGGATCGTGCGGGAACACGTGTATATAACGCGGCGTCCCGAGGGGAGGAGGTCGCGAACGAAGCCGCGCAGGGCATCATGGGCGCAGCTCGGTCCTCGGCCGGAGAAACCCGTGGCGCGATCAGTGACCTCGATAGGTCGTCCGGCCGCCTTGGCCAGATCGCCAACGAAACCCAACGTGGGGTTCTGGGCGACGCTAGGGCAGCGGAGAGGAGAATAACGGATGCAACGCGCGCAGGGAACGTCGCCGCGCGCGAGGGTGAGCGGGAACTTGATCGAGCCGCACAGGGCTCTTTAAATGTTGCGCGCAGTACTATGCAAGAAGCCAGATCCTTAGACCGCCCATTGGAGCGGCAGTTGGATGCGGCCACTTCCAACGCCGCCGCTGACGCACGTGCAGGGCAAGCAGGATTGGCGCGAGCCGGCCAAGGCTCTTTGGATGTTGCACAGACCGCTGCCGCGCGGGCTCAGGCGCTTCAAAACCCACTGGCACAACAGCTTAACAGGGCCACTTCTGGCGCTGCCGCTGACGCACGCGCGGGTCAAGCAGGGCTGGCACAGGCAGCCAGCCGAGCCAGAGCGTCAACAGCCTCTGCTCAGCAGGCGCTTATGGACGCCGCTCAGTTCGGCCAAGGAGCAGCCGCTCAAGGCATTCAGTCTTTGCGGAAAACGACAAGGGCCTTTGACCCCTCTTCCGCCCAAGGCTTTATGAATGAGTTTGAAGATGCGGCCGTGGCTCAAGCGCTTCGAGACATTGGGCGACAGGGCGACATTTCCCAGCAAGCCGTTCGTGCGCAAGCTGTCGGCGCAGGTGCTTTCGGTGGAAGCCGTCAGGCCGTAGCAGAACAAGAGCTGCAGCGCAACATCTTGGAACAGCAGGGACGAACCGCTGCGCAGATGCGTCAAGCAGGTTTTGAGAGCGCTTCTCAGCGCGCCCAAACAGCGTTTGAGGCTCAACAGGGTCGCGCACAGCAGGCAGCCAGCCTCACTGGCCAGCTGGGTCAGTCGGGCGCTGGAAGTGCTCTGCAGGCCGCTGGAGAGGCTGGGCGTCTAGGGCTTGCATCAGAGGAGCTGGCACAGAGCAGTGCCGGACAAGCCGCACAGTTGGGCATGTCTTCCGAACAAATGCGAGCTGCCAACGCTCAGTCGATCGCTCAGACAGGGCTCAGTATTCAAGACCTGGCGTCTCAAACGGGTCTTTCTGCGCAGCAGGTCGCTGGGCAGTTTGCCGCTCAAGGGGCGCAACTGGGTATGGAATCGGAGCAGATGCGGTCGGCCAACGCTCAGGCGCTTGCTCAAACGGGCCTCAGCATCGAACAGCTGGTGGCGCAGACCGGTTTGTCTGCGCAGCAGGTCGCTGGGCAGTTTGGCGCTCAAGGGGCGCAGCTGCGTATGTCTGCAGCAGACCAAGCTGCAAGCAACGCGGCGCAAATGGCGCAGTTGGGCATGTCCGCCGAGCAGATCGCCGCTCAAACGGGCCTTTCTGTAGAGCAGGCACGGCAAGCGGCGGCGACCACGTCGGCGGGTCTGTCACAGTCTCAGGCGCAGATCGGCATGCAGGGAGCACAGTCTGCGGGGGCCATGCGTATGCAGGGCGCAGATATGCGTATGCAGGGCGCTCAGGCGGCAGGTAACCTTGGTCTTCAGGGCGCTCAGCTCGGTCTGTCCGGTATCCAAGCTGGGCTTGGCGCGCAACAGCAGGCGGCGGGCCTCGGTCAAGGGATCGCGGGCCTCGGCCAGCAAATGGTTGGCCTCGGCCAAGCAGGTCAGCAGTTCCGGCTGCAGGATGTGAACTCCATGCTTTCAATCGGCGGCATGCAGCAGCAGCTTGGTCAGGCGCAACTCGATGCAAATCGCGCAAACCAGTACCAGCAAGCGATGCAGCCATACCAGCAGCTGGCGTTCGCGTCAGACATCATCACCGGTGCGCCATCCGGCACGGCCTCCACGATGTCGCAACCTGGGCCAAGCATTGGCTCGCAAGCCTTGGGCCTTGGACTCGGCATCCCAGCCGTGTATAACAGTTATACTCAGATGACGCAGCCGCGCACACAAGGGGGTTAAGGAACACATCATGGATCCGCTTATGCGCAAACTTTTCCAGCCCCGCGAAGCCCGTGAGAAGTTGCGCGGCATGGGTGGCATCATGTCTTCCTCCCCGCAGCTGGCCAGCACTGTGGCTAAGTTCCAGCAGGGTGGTCCAATCCAGAGCCGCAGCTTGGGCATGCCTTCGGCGCCAGACGCACCTCTGCCATCCGCCGGTCGGGCGCGGGCAACGCGCGTTGGCGATCGCACTTTCGTTCTTACAGACGACGGTCGCGTACTGGATGCACAGACAGGTGCGCCTGCCCCACAAGAGGTGGCGGCCGAGGTTATGCGCAGACTGAGCCCGCAGCTTAGCATGGCTGACATTGTCGGTGCCGCCCCCGATTTTACCGGCGGTGTGAACCCATCGTTCCGTGAAGACACGAGCGGGCAGCTTCCTCCGATGCCCTCGGACCTTGCACCTATGTCAGAGCCTGCGATGCCTGCCGACCCAGGGGCGCCGTTTGACATGGCCGCGTTCCAGCGTGACCTGACTGGAGCGGGGCGTGCTGTTGCCGGCCCAGGACTAATGGCAATAGATGAACTGCCCTACGACGGCCCACTTACATTGGGGTTCGATACAACAGCACTTAGCGGGGCTTTTGGGGGTTCTCCAGATGGGCAGGCGTCTTTGACCGATCAGTATCGGCAGATCATGGATGAACTGGGTACTCCTGGGATATCTGAAAATAGACGCAGGGCGTTAAACACGCAGCTCGACACCATATCACTCGCTCTCAAAGCTGCACGGGCCGACGATAGCATCATGTCAGCCGGTGGCCGAGCAGGAGAGTTTGTTACTGACATGGCGGGGAACGTAGTCTCTGCGTTTGACGTCGACGCCGGTGAAAGTGTGTTTAATTTTGGCGATAGCCTACGAGAATCTAGTGCCACCACACCAGAGGAAGCGGCCAGAATCGTTGAACAATTGGCGTTAGAATCCGCGCGCGACGCCGCGGCGCAGCGAGACGCGCAAGGTCTTACTACGTCGCTTCGCACGACCGAGGATGTGGCTGACGCAGCAAAAGAGGCGGCGCAAACCGTAACGAGAACTTCAGTCGCCGGCGTCGAACCCCCTGTTGCCGAAACCGCAGCGGAGACACCGACGGCTCCCGTTGCCGTTGCCGAAACCGAAACCGCAGCGGAGACACCCCCAGCACCTACGCTCGACCTTGACCTCAATGATCCCACCACCTACGACACCGACTTCGATGAGATGATGAAACGCTTAGGCGGGGCCACAGGCAAGGACGATAAGAGCAGCCGCCAGAAAGCTATGGCGGACCTCGCTATGATCGGCCTTGCGATTGCTGCAGGGCAGAGCCCTGACGCGCTGACTAACATCGCCCAAGGTGCGTTGACCGGCATGAAGGCTATCCGTGCCGAAGGCGCAGCAAAAGACGCTGTTGCAGCGGAGACACGGGCATTGGCTGCAAAGCTGGCAACGGACAAAGAGATTGCTCGTATCCGTGTACCTTCTGGTGGGGGGACCTACACTCCCGATCGTATGCTCGCTCAAGCTGTAGATTCAATTCTTGCAGCGCCGGACTTCTTTGATGTGTTTGGGGATGACGGGAAAACAGTGGACATGGGGAAGGTTGCGAAAAAAGCTCAAGAGCTTGTTAAAAACGTCGCTTCGACTCGAGTTGTCGTGCAAGATGGGGTGCGGTTCCAAGAGATGCCTGACGGCACATATAAAGAACTGGGATCCTAAATGGCAGTCTTTGATCCAAACAAACCGTTTACTGTCGTTGGGCAGCCCGTCTCGGGCTTTGATCCAAACAAACCGTTTACTGTCGCTGGAGAAGAAACGTCAGGGCCTGCACCCGAAGAAAGCGACCGCACAGTCGCTAGCGACATTGCGCGCGGCATGGGTGCGGGGGCCGTGGGCCTCGGTCAGGGCATCG
>Ga0307378_10012567_pt1 | contig 10794 bp, 7 predicted proteins | sample UN1MG_FD_202238 | JGI IMG/M metagenome (GOLD analysis project Ga0307378, IMG submission 202238) | Soil microbial communities from Risofladan, Vaasa, Finland - UN-1 | ecosystem: Environmental > Terrestrial > Soil > Coastal area > Acid sulfate soil | place: Finland: Risofladan, Vaasa | collected...
TTCGCTTCCAGCCGGCTCCGCCGTTGCCCAAGGCCTCCCAACGCCACAGCCAGCAGGAACGCACCGAGATCCGCAAACTCGCCAAGTACTACAACCTGTCCACCATCGGCCGGGACGCCCTTGCCGCGACACGCGATCAACTGGACCGACAACCCGGCGGCAAAACGCGACATCTGGTGGTGGGCGTGGACGGCAGCTACACCAACCAGACCGTCCTGCGCGGCCTGCCGCCTCGAACGACCCTCATCGGACGAATCCGCAAAGACGCCAAGCTGTTCCATCCCCCGCAGGACGCCCAGCAGCCGGCCAAGGGCCGCAGATGCTCCTACGGCCGGGCCGTACCCACTCCCGAGGAACTCCGCAAGGACGAATCGGTCCCGTGGCAGGAGGTGCATGCCTTCGCAGCCGGCAAAATACACACCTTCCGAGTCAAGTCCGTCTGCCCGGTGCTGTGGCCCAAGGCTGGGCCCGCCAGGCCCCTGCGCCTGGTGGTCATCGCGCCGTTGGGCTACCGGCTTCGCGCCGGGGCGAAGCTCCTGTACCGCCAGCCGGCATATCTGATCTGCACCGATCCCGACATGCCCCTGGTCGAGGTGGTGCAGGACTACCTCTGGCGATGGGGCATCGAGGTGGACCACCGCGACGAGAAGCAACTGGTGGGCGTGGGGCAGGCCCAGGTCCGTGCTCCGCGCTCCGCCCGACGCGAGCCGGTCTTCGCGGTGGCCTGCTACGCCAAACTCCTGCTGGCCGGTGCCCAACGGTACGGGCCCGACGCCACCCAAGCGAACCTTCCGTTGCCCAGGTGGAGACGCAACAAGCCGGAGAATCGCGTAACCACCAGCGATCTGATCCGCGAGATACGCCAAGATCTGTGGGGAGACGCGTTGAAACGCATGGAAAGGAATTCCGGCCACTTCGTGAACAACACGCCGGCAACCACGAACTGCCCGAAATCGCCGTGGTCGCTAAGCGCTGCCATCGATCACGCGGCAACAGGCTGAAAAACGGCCCCTTGACCGCAACAGCCCCCTCGACACAACATAGCCTAACGGCCAAACTCCAGACCGGGGGCTTACGCCCCCGGCCACATTCTCCCGCCCCTTCGGGGCTGACGGACCGCACTTCGTGCGATCCGTCGCCAAGACAGGAAGGCAGACAAAACGCCCTCAACCCCAGGCGTTCTGCGGGGCCAACTGATCTGGAGAGGAACGTTATCTCTCAGCGTGCCCTAACCGGCGCCTAGCCTGCCCGCTAGTTCGCGGGCGCCGGCAGCGGGGCGTTTCGCGGCACGATGCGCCAGGTCGGCTCGGCCAGCATCCCGTTGAAGCCGCCGGTCATGTCCAGCAACGTCTTGAGCGCGTCGAGCGCCTTGGGGAAGCCGGCGTCGGCGGCGCAGACCAGGGCCAGGTAGGCCGAGTAGTCGTAGTCGGGCTTGGGCTTGGCCTTCGCGGGAATCTTCGTCAGCTTCGCATTCTCCTCGCCGAGCTTCTTCCAGTCCTCGTAGAAAGCAACCTTCTTGTCCGGCCCCATCTCGCCGACCGCCATGCGGTACGGAGCCGCCAGGAGCGGGTCGTACTGGTCGGGGTGGACGAACGCCCCGACCCGCCATCGCAGCTCGAAGTCTCGCGGCCTGGCCGCGCCGGCGTAGCCCAGCTCGGTCAGGTGGTGCAGGCTCCAGATCAGGAAGTCGTGCTCCCACGGGGCGGTGATCATCCATCGCGGGTTGGCGGGGTTCTGGATGCGGGCGTTGGTGACGGTGCGGAGGCCCCAGAAGCCCATCCTGTTGTACTCCGGGGGGCCGTACATCTTCGCGGTCAGCTCGGCGAGGTTGTTCCGGATCATCCGCTGGAAGTACTCGGCCTCGGCCGCGCCGTCGGGCGCGAGGAAGCCGGCGTCGGCGATATTGCGGAGGCCCCAGGCGTTGCCGCGGATCTGGTCGGACATGATGCCCTTGCCGTCCTGCCGCGGCGAGGGCCACTGGGCCAGCAGGACGTAGTTGCCCCAGAAGTACGCCTCTTCCAGGTAGTAGAAGTCGCCGGTGACCAGGTAGGGCACGTAGGCGAAGGAACCCACGTGGGCGACGTCCGGGCTGAGGCGGTAGGGGTGGGCCTTGCCGTCGGGGGTCCTCTCCGGCGGGCGGGGCTTGCGGTCGGCCTGCCACAGCGGGCGCTCCTTGTCGCCTTCCCTGTACCCGTTGAGCCAGAACTTCGGCCGGTCGTCCAGCGTCAGGATCCGCCCGGTCCTGGCGTTGCGGACATGGATCGGCCAGGAGCCGGCCAGGTCGCCGTTGCCCAGGACGACGGCCTTGGCCCGCCGGTCCATGCTCAGCAGGTACTGCACGGTCCAGTTGGGGTACGGGCCGATCTCCGCGCGCCCGCCGGTGGTGGGCATGTACTTCGTCAGCGAGCCGGAGCCCATGACGTCGGTCTCGCCGCTGCGAGCCCATCGCCCGGCCGGGTCGGCCAGGGCCTTCTCCGGCACGACAATCGACCGGTCGTAGTTGGGCAGGGCCCCGCTGGCGCTCATGTAGGCCAGGTCGTGCGTCACGTCCAGCTCCGGCGGTTCGGCCGGCCACCAGAAGATCTTCCGCCAGCGGCTCAGACGGCGGTGGTCGACGCCCTTCTTCTCGTAGGCCACCTTGCCTTCCTTGCCCAGCGTGACGGCCACGTCGTAGCCGATGTTACCGGCCCACGTGTCCAGGCAGTTCTCGACGACGACCGAGACGCGGACGGCCTTGCAGCCGGCGTAGGCGCGGACCTGGAACTGCACCCGCAAGTCGGCGTCGGCCTGGCCACCGGCATCGAGCAGCATGCCGTCGAGCAGCCACTCGGTGGCCACCGGCCCGGCCAGCCAGGTCTTCGCGCCGGCCCCCGCCGCGTTCAGCAGCTTGCGGGCGCTGGCGGACCGCTTCACGCCGTCGGGGAACTGGAGCGTGACGGCGGCGTCGAAATCCGTCCTGAGCAGGTCCGCCGCCGCGACCGGCACCGGCTTGGCCGGTTGATCCCGAACGCCGTCGCCCAGCTCGACCGTTGTCGGACCGGCCAGCTCCGGCAGCATCAGGGAAAGGACCGCGAAGCGCACCGAGCCGTCGTCGTACTTCCGCTTCACGTCGGCCTGGACCGACGCGCCGGGGGCAGTACCCAGCACGCCCTGCTTGATGTCGCCCTTCCTGAAGACCTGGCCGAACGTCGTCGTCACGTCCCTGGCCGCCTTGCCGGCTGGAGGACGTAGAGTGACGTGGGCTACCCCCGCGCCCCAGGCCGCCGGAACCGAAACAACCAGGAAGCACACGGCCATCAACGTGGATTTCAGGTGGTGGTTCATCTCAGCCTCCAACGGGAATTCATGTCGACGAAGGCTTGATCGTACTACGTGGCCCGGCCCATGGCCATGGGCAAGTGCTGACACCGCAACCGGCTCACGTTCCGGTGGCGCGGGTTGACATGGCGGCGCGGGGCCTGTCAGATATGCCGGAAGCCCGGCGCGCTCCGCCAGGGATCCCCTCCAAGGAGTCGGCGGTTGAGAATGCCAGGAATCGTCGCCGAGAAGGACGCCGAGCACGTCCTGCTCCGCCGGCCGAAGCACCCCATCACCATTCACAACGTCCTGACGCACACCAGCGGTCTGCCGTTCCGCTCGGCGCTGGAGGCCCCGACGCTCGATCGGCTGCCGCTGAGCGTCTGCGTCGGCAGCTACGCGATGACGCCGTTGGACTTCGAGCCTGACAGCCGGTACCGCTACAGCAACGCCGGCATCAACACGGCCGCCCGCATCGTGGAGGTCGTCTCGCGCGTGCCGTTCGAGGAGTTCCTGAACCAGCGGCTGTTCGAGTCGCTGGGGATGAAGGACACGACGTTCTGGCCGAGCCAGGCCCGGGCCGCCCGCATCGCCACGTCGTACAAGCCGGGCCCCGGCGGCCAGGGGCTGGCGGCCACCACGATCGACCAGCTCCGTTATCCACTGACGGACCGCCAGGGGCGGTTCCCCGTGCCGGCGGGCGGGCTGTTCTCCACGGCGCACGACGTGGCGCGGTTCTACCGCATGCTGCTGAACGGCGGGCAGCTCGACGGCAGGCGGTACCTGTCGGAATCGGCCGTCCGGCAGATGACCAGCCGGCAGACGCCCACCGGGCTGAAGGAAAGCTACGGCTTCGGCCTGGCCGTCGGGGGCGACTTCTTCGGCCATGGCGGGGCGTACTCGACCCACACCACCGCGGATACCCGGCGCGGGCTGGTCCTCGTCTGGCTGGTGCAGCACGCGGGCTTCCCGGGGCAGGGCGGCCAGGCCCAGGCGGCCTTCCGCAAGGCGGCCATCGACCTGTTCGCCCAGCCCGCCGCCCCGGCCGCGGGAAAGTAGGGCAGGCGAGAGCCGGGAGACCCCGCGATGAGCAGGAGCAACGGCGATGAGCCGGGCTGGTTCAGCATGGCTGTGGGCGTGCGCGGCTTCGTGCTGGTGGGCACGCGGAAGGCCCTGTCCATCGCCGTCAGGAACATGGATGCCCGCCGGCGGGTGACGTTGCTCAGGAAGCGACGGCAGCGACGGCAGGCATCTCTTTCCCTTGGAAGCTTGTCCCTGTAGAATACCGCCTGCATGGACGGTCGTTCCTTTGGTCCTCCAACCCTTTCTAAGGAGCAGCAAGATGGCAAAGAGTGCGAAACCCGCAACGAAGAGTGAGATTCTGTCCGGCATCGCAGAGGCCACGCAGCTTTCCCGCAAGCAGGTGGCGTCCGTGTTCGATGCCCTTTCCGGCCAGATCAAGGCCGCCGTGGGCAAGAAAGGCCCCGGCGTCTTCGCTCTGCCGGGCCTGCTGAAGATCACGGTCATCGTCAAGCCCGCGACCCCGAAGCGCAAGGGCATCAACCCCTTCACCAAGCAGGAGCAGGTCTTCGCGGCCAAGCCTGCCCGGAAGGTCATCAAGGTCCGGCCCCTCAAGGCCCTCAAGGACATGGCGAAGTAGAGGGCTGAAACCCCGGCATAGCCGGAGGACGGTTGAAGGAGACCAAGATGCCCAGGCCCAAGCTAACCACGATGAGCATTGCTGATCTGCGGAGGGAGATCGAACGCCGCCAGAAGCTGCTGCCCGGGCTGATCGCCCAGCGCGACGCGCTGAACCGGGAAATCGCCGAGCTTCAGGGCCTGGCTGCGCCGGAAGCCCGGGAGGCGGCCAGACCGGAAGCGGCGCCCAGGAAGACCCCCAAGCGCCGCATGCCGAAGAACAAGGTCCCGCTGGCCGACGCCCTGGCGGACTTCATGAAGGGCAAGGGAAAGGTCGCCGTCGGCGAGGCGATGGAAGGCGTCCTGGCGGCGGGCTACAAGAGCAACTCGAAGGACTTCCGCAGCGTGGTGAACAACATGCTGCTGACGGACAAGCGGTTCAAGAGTGTTGCCCGCGGCGTGTTCGCCCTGAAGGCGTAAAGCCCGCCGGTGCCGCAGACGCACGGCTGCGAGCTACAACGGCGGCCGGGTATTGGATGTTGCGAAAGTCACAGGCCCCCCCGTGAAATGCGAAGGAGACTCCGATGGCGAAAGGCAGCAAGGCTCCGCCCAAGAACATCAAGAAGCCGAAGAAAAGCAAAGCAGCCAAGGGAAAGAAGTAAGCCGACCGTTGTTCGGCGGGGCGAGCAGGTTCGGCTGAGAGATCGGCCGGCCTGCTCGCCTTGCTTGTGTCTTCAGTTCTCGATCGGTCCGCGCGGCACACGCCCCGGCCGGGCAGCTTCCTGTCGGTCGGGCCATTCATGCGACTCGTCCTCGTCCTCGGCCAGGTGCCCGATGGCGCGGAGGAGATGCGGGTGGCCGTTCCGGACGCTCGAAGCCCCACGCCGCGGGGAGTCTCGGGTGCCTGGGGTCCCGCAGGCGATGCCTCGGGCGTTCGTCCCACCACAGGCAACACGGGGAGTCCGTAACGGGAAGGAGACTCACCATTGTCCCGAGACCACGCACTGGCACGGATCGCATCGAGCGTGACGGCCGGGGTTGCCGCCGCCGCTCTGTTCGGGCAGCCAACGGCGGGGGCCGACTACGATGCCGCGTTCGTCCGCATGGCCGTGCCCGACCAGGTGGCGGCCCACGAGGTCTTCCACGTGAAGGTCACCCTGCGCAACACCGGGACCAGGTCGTGGAACGGCTGGCCCATTCGCCTGCGATCGGCCGACCCGCGGGAAGACCTGGTCTGGGGAACGGACTACATCCTGATCGCCCAGGGCAAGTCGGTCGCGCCCGGCCAGGAGTACACATTCACCTCCTGGCTGAAGGCCCCCGCCAAGCTTGGCAAGACGACTTTCCAATGGCAGGTCTGCAAGGATGGCACGAAATGGTTCGGCCAGACCACCCCCGCCAGGACCGTCGAGGTGACCCCTGGCCCAGCCAAGGCAACCACGGCAAGCACGCAGCCGAGGCGTGCCGGCGAGGGCGGGAAAGTTCTGACGTTGGACGATTTCGAGTACGTTGGCTCATTCAAGGCACCCAAGACCGTCGGAAAGGCCCGGGGGGCGTTCTCGGAAAGCGGCCTGGCGCTGCGCCCGATGGCGGACGGGAGCGCCCGGCTGTTCATGAACTACACGCACCCGACGCAGGTGCTCTTCGAAATCGAGGTCCCGGAGCCGGTGAAGGTTGAGGGGGGCAACCACGCCGGCCTGAAGACCGCCGAGGTCAGGAAGGTCTGGGGGCCGGTGGAGATCTCCAGGCCCGGCGAGCAGGCCATCAGCCCCAATGGGGGTTTCGTGTGGGGCGATCCGGCGCGGACGCTGATCTGGACCTGGTACCACGGCTACAAGACCGGCAGCGCTCCGCCGGTGCTGGGGGCCACGCGGCTGTCCGACGACGGCAAGATGACCTGCCTGGGGCCGTGGTACGTCTCAGCGCCCAGCGGGCTGTACAAGTCCTACTGGGGCGGCGTGGTCGCCCTGCCGCAGGCCTTCGCCGACAAGTACACCGGCGGCAGGACGCTGGCGCTGGGCTTCGGCGGGTACTACAGCATCTGCGGGTCCGCCAGCAGGGGGCCTGCCCTCGGGGTCATCGGCGAACCGGACGCGGCCAAGGCGTCCGTGCCCGTGACCGAGATGCTCCTCTACCCGCACGACAGGCCGGCCCCACGGGACGGGAACTACCTCAACGCCAACTGCGGCTTCTGGGGCGATCAACCCCAAAGCCCCGTCAAGGGAAGCTGGACGTACGACGACTGGTGCCGGGCCGGGGCGTTCATCGACACGCCTTCCGGAGGGGCCTACGTAGCCTTCGTCCGCCTGGGTACCGGGCGCTTGGGGTACGACTTCGGCACCATCACCAGCGCGGGCAAGGCGCAGTACTGGTACTTCTACGACCCATCCGACCTGGGCCGAGCCGCCCAGGGCGAGATGGAACCCCGGCAGGCCCTGCCCAATTCGATGGCAGCTGTCCGCTACCCGCTCGGGCGCACGGTAACCGGCGCCTGCTACGACGCCCGGAAGCGTCAGTTGTACCTGTGCGTGACCTGGGCCTATCCCGACGGAAAGGAAAGCTACCCCGTCATCCACGTGTACGGGGCCAGATGAGAGCGTCGGCCGGCTGCCCACGGGCCGGAAGGCGGCCACCTTCAGCGTCCGCACCCGCACCGAGGCGTGTCGTCCGCGGCTGGCGGGGGCCCTCACGCCGTCTTGCCGGGGACCGGGAATGCTCCCTCCTCCGGGACCTTGACCGTGCCCTTCTCGAAGTCCTCGGCGCTGGGTGAGACCTTCTGGTTGTACATGGCGGGGTTCCTGGCCGGGTCCTCCATCATGTCGCGCCAGAGCACCATCTGCCCGGTGTACGCGGCGATGCGGCCCAGGACGGCGGCTGCCGTGGCCTCGGCCACGGGCCTGGCCTGGTTGAGCGGCTTGCCCCGCGAGAGATGATAGAGCAGGTTGATGTGCTCCTGGAGGTGTCCGGCAGGCACCTGCGGCAGGTCGTCGGGGATGGGCGATTGCCTGGGCTCCGGCCGGTCGCTGCCGCTGGTCGTGCCCTTCTCGCAGGCGAACTCCTGCCCGACCCAGTTCCAGCAGCCGCTGACCTGGCGGCACATGCTGTGGACGTGGACGCCCTGCCCGTAGTCGTAATCCACGCTGAAGAAGTCGTACATGTCCCCCGCCGGCCTGCGGGCCCGGCCGCCAAAGCCCACGGCGCTGACGGGCGGGCGCCCGACGAACCAGTTGGCGATGTCGATGTTGTGGACGTGCTGCTCGACAAGGTGGTCGCCGGACAGCGAAATCCAGTTCTGCCACGAGCGGACCATGTCGTCGGCGCCCTTGGGCTGGATGGGGGTCTTCCAGAACATGTGGCCGATACAGAAGGCGATCCGCCCGGCGCAGAGCCTGCCGAGGGCGCCTTCGACGGCGACGGCCTGGTGGGTGTCGATGAACTTCCGCTCGTGCCGCATGTTCGTGCCGGCCACGACGACCAGGCCCTTCTTGTCGGCCTTCTGGCCGGCTTCGAGGACGGCCCGGCAGCCGGGCGGATCGACGGCGACGGGCTTCTCAATGAACACGTGCTTGCCGGCCTCGACGTACGCCGCGAAATGGGGCGGGCGGAACAGAGGCGGGGCGGCGTCCAGCACGATGTCCACGTCGGTGCCCAGCAGCTTGCGGTAGCAGTCGGCCCCGCCGAAACATCGGTCTTCGCCCAGGCCGTGCGCCTTGCCCGTCTTCTCCGCACGGTCCTTGAAGTAGTCCGCCGTCGCCACGACCCGGACCTCCAGGCCCAGTTTCGTGCCCGCCTCGAGGTGCTGCTTGAGGGCGCCGTTGCCCCGTCCCCCGCAGCCGACGAGCCCCACCTTGTAGCTCTTGCCCGCCGCGGCCCCCGCCGCCCCGGAGCCGCGTGCCCCAAGCAACGTCAGCCCGACGCCCGCGCTCGCCTTCATGAGGTCCCGCCTGGAAATTCCGCTCGCGTCCATGTTCCGTCTCCTTGTTGCGTGCCGTCAAGGCTCCCAGTCTATCCGGTAAGTGTGCGGGCCGAAAGCCGCCGGACCACGGCGGGCAGTCCGTCAGCGTACTTCGATCAGGTACTTCTGGGTCGCGGTGCCGACACGCTCGGTGGTCGTGGAGAGCACCTTCTCCCTGCCCCACACAAGCGCCTTGGGGTCGAGCTTCCGCACTTCCCGGTCGAGGGCGGCTGTGACGGACACTTCCACCTTGCCCGGGGCATCAGGAGTGCCGGACAGCACACCGGTGGCCTCGTCGATCTTCAGCCAGGCCGGGCCGTGCTCCAAGGCGAACCTGGGCTTCTCGATGTCGAAATAGCCGCTGACCTGCTGGTTGCCCCTCATCCGCGCGCTGAGGTCGCCCAGGGACCTGTTCACCAGCACCTGGTAGCGGTACTCGGCGCCGACCTTGGCGGCCGTCACGGGCTGGCTGTAGATCACCGGCCGGGGGGCCGTGGCGTAGTCCGAGGGGCCGCTGCGCTTGCCTTTGTCATCCACGGCCACCACGCGGTAGTAGGTCTTGTTGGCCCCGGGCAGGGCCACGTCGCGGCCCATCACCGCCAGTTCGGTGGCCGGTGTCTCGGCGACAAAGCTGGCCGGGAACCAGAGGGGCATCTCCTTGGTGATGCCCACGGGGCTCTGGTACCTCTGGTCGGCGACCGTGAAACCCTTCTCGTCGCTGGCGTAGACGCGGTACCTGGCCGGCGGACGACCCTCGGGGTTGGCCTTCCAGCGGAGCTTCCCCACGCCTCGGGCCCGGTCGCACTCAACGGCGACGTCCAGCGGACACGCCGGGCCGCGGGGGGTGAAGCTCCATGTCTTGCCCCACGGCCCCCAGACCCCCTTGTCGTCCATCGCCCGCACGTGCCAGTAGTACGTCCGCCCGGGCGTCAGCAGGCCCGGCTGGGGCAAGGTGTACTGGGCCTGGACAGTGACCATCTCCTTGCCCGTGTCCTTGGCCTTCTGTTTCGTCGCGTCGGCGGTGCGGGAGATGAGCTTGTAGAAGCTCATCGACAGCGGGAACCTCATGTCGGCCCGGCCGGAAAGCTCGAAGTGGTAGTCGGCGATTGTTTCGCCGTCGGGATCGACGGCAGGGGTCCACTGGAAAACGACGCGGGTGCCCTCGGCCTGGCCGCCGTCGGGCGGGTAGACGGGCGCCCGCGGGGCCCCGGGCGGCTTGGTCGCCGACCGCTCCACCCACGTGTGCGTGATGCGCACCTTGCGATCCCCCACCGTGCGGTCGGAGTACGTAAAGGCGTTCTCGCCCACGACCATTTCCGGCAGGGCGAGGGGCGCCATCTGCACGTCGTTGAGGATGGCCAGCCGGCGCAGCCGCCCCGGCCCAGCCAACTGGCACCGGAGCCTGTACTCGTAGCAGGCCGGCCCGACGATCGGGAAGCACTTGTCCAGGCTGTCCTTCACGGCCTGCCACGTCTTTCCATCGGTGGAGACAGCGAAGGCGGCGCCCTCGCCGTGCGCCTCGATCCGGCCGCCGACGAAGGGGTACGGGCTGCGCATCGTCCAGATTACCGTGCCCTTCCTGCCGTCCTCCGCCGTCAGGCCCTCGGGGCCGGCAGCGATGCTCTCGACCGTTGTCGCTCCCTTGCGCCAGGTTCTGCTGGTCAGATCCGGCCGATACTCCCACAGGCCGTTGCAGATGGTCTGCGGGTAGGTGGGCATCGTGTGCAGCGCCCCATGATACTTCAGCGGCTCGGTCTGCCCCCACCGCCAACCCAGCGCCTCGCCCGGGCGCAGGACCATGTCCATCGTCGTGTCCGACTTGCCGGACCGCTCCCCCGTGACATCGCCCTCGTAGAAGTACATCGCGCACATCCCCGGCCCGCTCCACCACGTGTCCGGGAAGA
>Ga0307378_10012569_pt1 | contig 10793 bp, 10 predicted proteins | sample UN1MG_FD_202238 | JGI IMG/M metagenome (GOLD analysis project Ga0307378, IMG submission 202238) | Soil microbial communities from Risofladan, Vaasa, Finland - UN-1 | ecosystem: Environmental > Terrestrial > Soil > Coastal area > Acid sulfate soil | place: Finland: Risofladan, Vaasa | collected...
AAATAAAAATCCTATTAGAGTGGCACCACGTAATTAACCTTTCGTCTCTTGGAGATGAAAGGTTTTTTTGTTTGTATAACCCATACACTTAATCAAGAGGGGCCTAATAGGTCATAATATTAGTATTGAATTATATTAATCTATTAGACTCAATCAGGGTGGCACCGCGGGAAAAATAGCTCTCCGTCCCTATTATTGGAATCAATGGGGATTGAGGGCTTTTTTATTTATAAAAAGAGTATACAGGAATTTTTAAAAAAACAGAGCAAAGGAGGTTAAGTATGTTTATATTTTTATTTTACAATTGGCCCCTCAGGGGGCAAGAGATATTTGTAAAAGAGCAAAAAAGATAATTGAGTTAAAATTAAATTATTCAGTTTGAAAGGAGAATAAAAAAAATGAAAAGAGTTAAATTTTGTCTTGATGAAAAAGAAATGCCCACTGCCTGGTATAATATTTTAGCCGATTTGCCAGAGCCGCTCCCACCTCCTTTGCATCCGGCAACAGGCAAGCCTATTGGACCAGATGACCTTGCTCCCTTATTTCCTATGGCTTTAATAGAACAGGAAATGAGTACCGAGAGGTATATTGAAATTCCCGAAGAAGTGCAGGAGATTTATCGGATATGGAGACCAACTACTCTTTACCGTGCCTGGAGATTAGAGAAGGCATTGGATACTCCCGCTAAGATTTACTATAAGTATGAAGGTAGCAGTCCACCGGGAAGCCATAAGCCTAATACGGCAGTACCTCAGGCTTACTATAATAAAAAGGAAGGTATTAATCGGATAACTACTGAAACAGGGGCAGGACAATGGGGGAGTGCTTTATCTTTTGCCGGTGCCTGTTTCGGTCTGGAGATTAAAGTATATATGGTCAAGATAAGTTACATGCAAAAACCATATCGTCGGGTAATGATGCAGACCTGGGGGGCAAACTGCATTCCCAGTCCCTCTCCTGATACGCAAGCTGGAAGGGATATGTTGGCTAAAGATCCTGATTGTCCGGGGAGTCTTGGTCTGGCCATCAGTGAGGCAGTAGAAGAGGCGGTCGGTCGTGATGATACCCATTATTCACTGGGAAGTGTATTGAATCATGTTTTATTACACCAGACTATCATCGGATTGGAAACAAAAAAGGTTATGGAGCAGATCGATGAATATCCTGATATTATTATTGGTTGTGTGGGAGGCGGGTCAAACTTTGCCGGTCTTTTCTTGCCATTTGTAAAAGATAAAATTGAAGGATTGAAACCCAATTTGAGAATAATAAATGTGGAACCGGAAAGTTGTCCTACTTTAACCAGAGGTCCTTATGCCTATGATTATGGTGATGTAGCCGGGCTTACCCCTTTACTAAAGATGTATACCCTGGGACATGGTTTTATTCCCCCACCAATTCATGCTGGCGGCTTAAGGTATCACGGAATGGCTCCCATTATCTGTCATTTACTAAAATTAGGATTGGTGGAAGCGCGGGCAGAACACCAATTGGGGACTTTTCAGGCTGGAGTAACTTTTGCCAGAAATGAAGGGATTATCAGTGCTCCGGAAACCAACCATGCCATTAGAGCTACTATCGATGAAGCGCTTAAATGCAAAGAATCCGGAGAGTCAAAGACAATACTGCTGGCTCATAGTGGACATGGACATGTGGATATGGCTGCTTATGAAGCTTACTTTGCCGGAAAATTAAAAGATTATGCCTATCCCCAGGAAAAAATTGAAGAGGCCTTACAAGATCTACCTAAAGTGGAATAGACGGTTCTGTGAAGGGGGACAAAACCTGACAGGGGACGGTCCTCTGTCAGGTTTTGTTAAATTTTTTTAAAAAAGAAGGAGTTTTAAAGATTAATGTGGTATAAAAATAAAAGAGGAATAAGAAAGATTTTATTTAAAATTTAAATATAGTATAATTAATATAAAATTATAGTAACAATAAGAGGCATAAAAAAGTGATAAAAATAAGAAATATCTTATTCACAATTTTAATAGTTATTTCATTTGCATCAAATTTAGGATTTTCAGCAGAACTACCCAGAGTATCAGAATTGTCTAAAGCCGCTATAGATTTAATGATAAATGCCTTGATAAAGACCGAGCGCTTTCGGGTATTCGAAAGAATTATTATTTAAAATTAAGAAAATGAAGAAAAAAAGATAATTTAATTGGGAATAAATATGAAAAATTTAATGGGATGGATACAGGAAGCTATCGGTTTGAGCCCCGAGGTACAGATTAAAATATTTGCTTCTTTGGTTATTACCTTGGTTTTGTGGATTTTTTACTCTTTGATTATAAAGATAGTGTGGCGCCGGACTGAAAATATACGTACTCGTTATAGCTGGAGGAAGACTTCAGGCTATGTAGCAATTGTGCTGGGTGTGTTTTTAATAGGGCGTCTATTGTTTAGCGGTTTTCAATCTATAGCTACTTACCTGGGTTTATTGTCAGCCGGTATAGCCATTGCCTTAAAAGATGTGGTTTCCAATTTCGCAGGCTGGCTTTTTATTATAAGCCGAAGACCTTTTTCTGTGGGAGACCGGATTCAGATTGCGAATTATGCCGGGGACGTTATCGATACCCGGGTTTTCCAATTTACTCTTTTGGAAATCGGTAATTGGGTGAATGCCGACCAGAGTACTGGTAGAATTATCCATATTCCTAATGGCATGGTGTTAAGTGAGGTGCTGGCAAATTACAGCAAAGGATTTCAGTATATCTGGAATGAAATTCCGGTCCTGATAACTTTCGAAAGTAATTGGAAAAAAGCCAAAAAAATATTACAAAAAATTGCTGATAAGGATGCTGAACAATTAAGCAAAGCAGCTGAGAAGAGAGTAAAAGAGGCCAGCAAAAAATTTATGATATTATATTCCAGACTTACTCCCATTGTTTATACCAGTGTGCAGAATAGCGGAGTCTTGTTAACCATACGTTATCTTTGTGAACCTCAACGCCGTCGAGACAGCGAGCAGGCAATTTGGGAAGATGTTTTAAAAGAATTTTCCCAGCGAGCTGACATAGATTTTGCTTATTCTACCCAGCGTTTCTACGACCACCGCTTAGAGGGTGAAAGGGGAGCTAAAGATATTGCTAGAGAGAGGGATGTAAAAGAGGCAAAGATTAAAAGGGAAAGTTAAAGTGATTAATAAATTAATCATTCAAAATAATATGGGAAAAAAAGAAAGGAGCGTTATTTGTATGCAGTTACAATTGATTGTGGCTATTATTATAGCTATTCTGGCTGTTGTTTTTGCCCTTCAGAATGCAGTCCCAATAACGGTAAGTTTTTTGACCTGGAGATTTGAAAGCTCATTAGCGCTGGTACTTTTGATTACTCTTGCTTTGGGGATTCTGATGAGTTTGTTAGTGTCAGTTCCATCTGTGATAAAAAAAATGAAGATAATTTCCAGTCAAAAGAGGAAAATCCAGAAGCTGGAAATCGGCCTACAAAAAGAGGCTGGAAGCAAAATAAAAGAGGAAATTGAAAGCGAAGAACCAGAGCTGCCTTTAGAATAACTACCTCATTTTCCCCTATATCAATCATTGTTTTTAAAAATGGAAAGAAGGATTTATAGTTTTTTCAAGTATTTAAGGAGTGAATTATGAGGAAAAATAAAGTAAAAGAGAAACTTCTAAGAGGAGAATCGGTATTGGGAATTTGGCAGAGTATTAATTCAATAGACCTTACTGAAATGTCAGGTTATTCAGGATACGATTTTATTATTTTAGATACAGAGCATGGCCCAATGTCTGCTGAATCCTGCATACCTTTGATTTGTGCGGCTGAGCGAACTAATATTGTGCCAATAATTAGAGTAAGTGAAATTCAAAAAACATATATTTTAAAGGCATTAGATGTGGGGGCTATGGGAATTATCTTTCCTATGGTCAGCACTTTAGAGGAGGCTAAAAGAGCTGTATCTTTGTCTAAGTACATTCAAAAAGAGGATCAAAAAAGAGAACGATTCAGGGGAATAACAAATGTTAGCCGGGCAGCTGGATATGGCATAGCTGTCGACGAAAAATGTCACATTGAGACTTCCAATAAGGAGATTATACTAATTGTTCAATTTGAAACTAAAGAAGCAGTTGATAATCTGGATGATATCCTTAAGCTCGAAGAGATAGATGTAGTTTTTATTGGAGCTGCTGATTTATCCCAATCATTAGGTTTTCCCGGAGAATATAATAATGCGATAGTAAAAAATATCATAAAAGAGGCAATTAAAAAGATAGTAAATTCGGGTAAAACAGCTGGTGTGGTAGCTTCATCACCTGATTCGATAAAATACTGGATTGAATCAGGGGTAAAGTTTATTACCTGTCACCAAACCATGCTTTTATCGGAAGCATTAGGTAATTTTGTAAATAGCTTTAATAAAGTTGTTCATAACTGATAAAAAACATATCTAACAAAAAACCATCATTCCTTTGGTATTTTTGCTGAAGGGTTTTTTATATAAAGAATAGTATCGCTCCATCCTGCTTTAGCTCTCATTAGTTTGTCAAAGAACAACCGTCCCCTGACAAGTTTTGTTTCAGTATTTTTAAAAGTATCCCTACTAATTTAGGTTCAAACTGACTTCCGCTTCCTCGTTTGAGCTCCTGGATAGCTGTTTCTTCGGTTAGGGCTTTACGATAGGGACGGTCGAATTTCATGGCATCATAGGCATCGGCTATGGCCAGGATACGGGCACCTAAGGGTATATTTTTCCCGGATAATCCATCAGGGTATCCTTTGCCATTATACCATTCATGATGGTGTCTGATTAATGTCCTGATTGGTTGTAATAATTCTATGGGTTTTATAATGCCCTCGCCAACAAGGGGGTGTTTCTTGATTTCATCGTATTCTTCGCCGGTTAAACCATTAGGATTATTTAAAACAATTCCCCTTACTCCGATCTTTCCGATATCGTGCAGGATTGCGGCATATCTTAATGAGTTTATTTCTTCTTTCGGTAGACCCAATTTTTGGGCAATTTCTACCGCATATTGCATAACTCTTTCCGAATGACCATGAGTATAAGGGTCTTTCGCTTCTATAGCCTGCGCCAATGCTTTTACTATTTCGAAATAACTGTCCTGAATTTTTTGATATAAGCGTGCATTATTAATAGCGACTGCTGCCTGTTCAGAAAAAGATTTAAGCAAGTTTATTGTATCAGTTGTAAAGGAAGTGTTATTATCTAAATTTATTACTCCTTTTACTTCCCCTTCTATGATTATCGGAACCATTAGAAGCTGTTTTAACTTATAATCTATCTCCTCTTTTTTTGAAAAACGTTTGTCTTTTTTTAAATCCTTGGTATATAGGGGTTTCTTATTCTTAACTACCCAACCGATGGTATTTTCGTCTTTAGCAAAGGTAACCTCGCGAATGATCTTTTCACTTAGATTATAAGCCGTTTTAATGAAAAAAATATTCTTTTTTTCATCTAAAAGCATAACTGAACCTCTATTTGCACCACTTATCTTCACCGAAAAATCTAATATAACCTTCAAAATGTTATTTAATTCTAATGTTGAACTGATAGAGCGGGAAATATGGTAAAGTATGGATAACCGGTCTTTAGATTTTTTTAACTCATCAGTTTGTAATTTAACTTTATCTTCTAACTTATTACTCAATTCTTCTAATTTTTTTTTGGCTTGTGCTAATTCATCATTTTTCTGTTTTAACATCTGAGCAAAATCTTTACCAGTAAGAAAAATAAATATAAATACTAAGCTTATCACTAAAATCGTACCTATAATATATTGGATATCTTTATAAAGATAGGGGGTAAATTTAATAATTTCTTTATGTGGAATATAACCTAAATATTCCAGAAAAACTATCAAGCTAAAAAGAGTAATAGCCATAAAGGTGACAATTAAACCTTCTTTAGGGGCAGATAAAAGACTTACATAAAGGATGGTAAAAACATAAAAAATGGCTCCGACCCATAGAACACCCCCTGTGTAGTAAAAGAACCCAGTCATAAATAACAAACCTATAATATAATGGATAAAATCTACTTTTTTTAATGTTTTAAAGCGGATTTTTCTTTTTTTTAAAATGTATTGAGATAAATAGCTTAAGATAAACCAGCTTAAAATTAGAATATAAAGTTCATTGTAAATGTGAATATGGAAAAAATATTTTAAAATTAAAGTTGTAATGAAAAAAAATGTTAGAACAATGCACCTATAAGTAAAAACAGTTATTAGTTTTGCTTTTATATTTTCAAGCTCTTCGGATTTAGGATTTTGATTTAAATTGATAGTTTCACCACCTACTTTTTTTATAAAACTCTGGTTGGGTAATTTATTTTTACATATTATTAATTAATTGTTACGAGTTTCTTTTAGGTAAATATGTTTTCTCTAAAATAAAAAAAGTTGGTAGTCTGGCGGTCATAGCATTAAAATGCCTAAGACCCATAACTTTGCGTCCTACCCTTTCAGATAGTTTGCCTTTTTCAACTTTATGAAATAATTATTAAATTAAAGAATATCCTTATATTATGTATTATTCTCCATATTTACCAAATTTAGACATAATTTTGTAAATTTTTATATCTCCTTTATTTAAAACACTTGGAATAATTGGGTATATCAAGATGTCAAATGTTGAGAATCCTCTGATTCTGACTTTCTTCAAAAGTCCTTCATTGTGAATAGAAAAGGAAAAATAAATAGGGATTTGTAAGAGATATTTCAAAACTAAATTAAAAATAAAAAAAATATCAAAATTATACAGCTATTAGTAAGATCAATTATTAATCTTTCTTTTATATTATTAAATTCTTTGTTTTTAAGATTTTGGTTTAGATTGGTAATTATCCATTCTCCTTATTTTAATTTTTAAGTAGAATTCCATATAATAATATATATACTACGCATTTTATAAAAATCCTTCTTTTTTATCAATATTTTCTGAAATTTTGTTAGTTATCAATTAATCGGGTATAAAATGCGGGGAATACATTAACTTTACAAATATATTTTTTTGGTATTATAATATTAACAAAGTATCAAAAAAATTCATTAATAAAATAAGGAGCAATCAAATGAAAAAGATTAGATGGGGTGTGCTAAGCACCGCAAGGATTGGTACTGAAAAGGTAATTCCCGCTATGCAATTGGGCGAGTATTGCACGGTTACCACCATTGCTTCACGCCAATTGGAAAAGGCACAGGCAGCAGCCTGTCAATTAGGCATAGAGAAAGCTTATGGTTCCTACGAAGAACTGCTAGCCGATCCCGACATCGATGCTGTTTACATTCCGCTTCCCAATCATCTGCATATACCCTGGGCCATCAAAGCACTGAATGCCGGTAAACATGTTTTGTGCGAGAAACCCATTGGCTTAAGTGCAACCGAAACTCAGAAATTGCTGGACACTGCCAGGAAATTTCCCCGGCTAAAGGTTATGGAAGCATTTATGTACAGGCACCATCCACAGTGGCAGTGGGCAAAGCAGCAGGCTGCTCAAGGAAAGATAGGCGAAGTGCGGACGATTCAATCTTTCTTCTCCTATCACAATATCGACCCCAACAACATTCGAAATAAAGCGGATATTGGTGGCGGGGGATTGATGGATATCGGTTGTTACTGTATTTCTCTTTCGCGGTTTATCTTTGGAGCTGAGCCCTGGCGGGTCTGCGGTATTATGGAAGAAGACCCAAATATGAAAGTTGATCGTCTGACTTCTGGCATACTGGAGTTTAGCAGCGGTACTTCCACATTTACCTGTGCGACCCAGCTGGTGCCTTACCAGCGGGTTAATATCTTTGGCACCAAAGGGCGGATTGAAATCGAAATACCTTTCAATGCTCCGTCTGACCGGCCTTGCAAAGTATGGTATGGAGATATTAACAGGATTGAAGAGGTTGTCCTGGAAGTTTGTGACCAGTATACCATTCAGGGAGACCTGTTTTCCCTGGCAGTACTGGAAGAGAGAGATGTCCCGGTACTGCTCGAAGATGCTGTGGCGAATATGCAGGTGATCGAAGCAATCATCAGCAGTGCCAGGAGAAAAAGTTGGGTTAACCTTGAAACAGGGCCCTCTGCCTAACGGTTAACCAAATTATCTTGTATCTGTATTTATTAATGTTGTAATATTCCCCTCCCCCTATATGTCATTCCCGCGAAAGAGGCTGTGTCACAATTGCCTCGTTCGCGTACAGCAAACGAATTAAAAAATATTAATAAAAATCAAATAAAACCCTTATTTAGCAAGACTTAGAGCCATTTTTATGCTATAATATTAGCATAATAATCATCCAAGAAAGGAAACATTTATTATGGCTTATCGTTATGGCAATCGTAACCAAATAAATCTCTTCCCGGAAAGCATGGAAGACTATATAGCCCCTGATGATCCGGTACGTGCCTATGATGCCTTCGTAGAAGCACTTGACTTTAGAGACTTAGGAATTACTCTTGATCCTAATAAGGTAGGTAATTCCGAATACCATCCTCAGGCTATGTTAAAACTCTTAGTCTACGGATACTCCTATGGTATCCGCAGCTCCCGAAAACTAGAAAGAGCTACCCATCACAACCTCTCCTTTATCTGGCTTACCTCCGGCCTAAAGCCAGACCATAAGACTATCGCCGAATTCCGGAGAAAGAATAAAGAGGCTTTAGCCCAAGTCTTAAAACAGTGTGCCAAAATATGTATCAAGTTAAACCTTATAGAAGGCAATACCCTCTTTTTAGATGGTACTAAAATAAGAGCCAATGCCTCAATCAATAATACCTGGACTAAGAAAAAAGCTCAAAAAGCCTTAAAGCATATCGATGAGCGTATCTCTGATATCCTCACCCAATGTGATGCTATTGATGAGGCCGAACAAGGTTCTTTAGTTGCCATGGATGAAGAGTTAAAAGACCAAAAGACCTTAGAGTCCAAGATTAAAGGTATCCTGCAAGAATTAAAAGAAGAAGAATCCTTTAATACCACTGATCCCGAATGTACCCGCATAAAAAAGGGAAAGAACTTTTATGCCGGCTTTAACTTTCAGAGTACAGTAGATAAAAAGAAAGGCCTCATCTTATCTGTCGATGTAGTAAGCGAGAATAACGACCTCAATCAGTTTGCTTCCCAGATTAATCAAGCTAACCATACCTTGGGTAAAAAGTGCGAGGTAGCAGTAGCTGATTGTGGTTATGCCTCAACCAACCAGTTAGAGAAAATAGATAACCAAGGGATCAAGGTCATTGTCCCTTCCCAAAGACAAGTCACCAAAAAAGAACCTTCTTTATTTGCCAAAGAACGTTTTACTTACCAAGATGATTATTACATCTGTCCCCAAGGACATAAACTAACTCCCTATCGTCTTAATAAGAAAAATAATAAAGTATATAAAATTAACCATAAGAAAATATGCCTTTCCTGTCCTCATTACGGTATCTGTACTACATCTCCCATCGGAAGAACCATCAGCCGTCTCCTGAAGGAAGAGGTAAGACAAAAGTTAGAAGCCCAATATAATGAACCTTCTTCTCAAGAGATTTACAAACTTAGAAAAGAAAAAGTTGAACTTCCCTTCGGACATATTAAACAAAATCTAAAGTTTGATTCCTTCCTCCTAAGAGGCCTAAAAGGAGTAAAAGCTGAGGCCTCTATTATTGGCACTTGTTTTGATCTTGTTCGTATGATCACTCTCCTGGGAGTACCAGCTTTAGTCAAAGAATTAAACGCCTGTTAAGGGGGCAATAGCCCTGTATTTTAAGTAAAATAAGGTCATATGAGTTAAAAACAGAATAAATATAATTATTATTCTTACATTAAGCTCAAAACCCTTAAATTTTTTAAGATTTAAAAAAATCATTGCAAAATATAGTTAGTTACAACACAGCCTCGAAAGCGGGAATCTATCTTCTCTCCTCCAAAATTTAATTGGCTACTCAGCCAATTATAAACTCTTGCAACTTGCATCTTGTAACCTGCAACTTTTTTTAAAAAAAGAAGGATTTTTCCTCATCCTTGTCGTATCTTAATAATAGTATTAATTAATTAACTTCAAAGAGTAGGAATAGTGAGTCAGTTTAATTATCCATGAGTAGATTGCTAATCCAGATTGTAAGCTCTATATTTAATTAATTACAGGAGGAAAAAATTATATGGAAAAGAAAGAAGAGCGCCGTTCCGGAAAAGAAAGAAGAGCAGGGGAAGACCGCAGGAAATTTAATGACCCAAATAATAAAAGACCTGAACGCAGAAGTGGCGAGGACAGAAGAACTGGCCAGAGAAGGAAAAATGAAGGATGCAATAAAAATTAAACTAAAAAAGTTGGTACAAACTTTTGCGGGGTAGTAAAATGAAATACAGGAATATCCGGGAAATATCAATGAGCTTTATTCCTATAGTAGCCTTTCTTCTTGCACTATTAATTGGGACAATTATGATTGCCTTTCTCGGAGTAAACCCCCTGATTGCTTACCAGGCTCTGCTCAAGGGAGCGTTCGGGAGTACGAATGCTATAGCGGACACAGTAGTCAAGGCAACCCCCTTGCTTTTTGTAGGGCTGGGAATCTGCATTGCCTTTCGTGCCGGCGTATTAAACATCGGTGGGGAGGGCCAGCTTGTAGCCGGGGCTCTTTCTGCAACCATAGTTTGTCTTAACTTTCCAGATTTACCAGGCTGGATACTCATTATACTTGCTTTATTTGTTGGACTCCTCTGCGGGGCAATATGGGCAGGAATTGCCGGATTTCTTAAGGCCTATTTTAAAGTAAACGAAATTCTGAGCACCATCATGCTGAATTATATTGCAGCCTATGGGATGAATTAT
>Ga0307378_10012572_pt1 | contig 10791 bp, 10 predicted proteins | sample UN1MG_FD_202238 | JGI IMG/M metagenome (GOLD analysis project Ga0307378, IMG submission 202238) | Soil microbial communities from Risofladan, Vaasa, Finland - UN-1 | ecosystem: Environmental > Terrestrial > Soil > Coastal area > Acid sulfate soil | place: Finland: Risofladan, Vaasa | collected...
TTTCCTGGATCATTTCTCTCATTCTGGGGCTGTTAAGCCTGCTTTCCTATTTCGTGGCCGTTCCCTTCGTCACCGTCAACCTCTTCTGGTTCATGGGGGCCGGCTGGCTGCTGCTGATCCTGGCCACCTTCCTGAAGGGCCTGTAACCGCAAAATCCCGCTTTACTATTCCTGAATGCCCGGGCTTCTTTTATTATAGAGGATTGTTTTATTCATTTTTATTAAAAAAATCGTCAACTGAGTTCAGGCAGGTTCCGCTTTTTAGAGCAAACGAAAAAAGCGTATGCATCATTCTGCTTTTTGCGAGATGCGCCCAGGCCCAGCAAAAAAATAACGGTTGTTTTTTAAAATGTTACTTTTGTCCTATGGCCAAAATGAAAAAAGCATGACATAAATATAGCTGACCATATCAACGCTTTCGAAAAAGGAGGGGAAAATGAAAAAAATTGTTTTACTAATAATACTGTTGCTGGTGATTTCCATGGCCTGGCTTTTCGCCGCGGATACCGCCAAGGCCGTCCCGGCCAAGGTGAAGCCGGCCCTGCTGGTGATCGACATCCAGAACGTCTATTTGCCGCGCATGGACGAAAAAGACGTGAAGACGGGCATGGAGATGATCAATTATTACATCGCCCTGTTCCGGGCCAACGGTTTCCCGGTCATCCGCGTTTACCACACCAGCCTTAAGCTGGGTCCCAAGCCCGACAGCGAGGAGTTCCAATATCCCAAGACGGTGAACGTCCGCGACGACGATCCGAAAATCGTAAAGAACTACGGCAGCGCCTTCAAGGAGACCGAGCTGGAAAAGCTGCTGCAGGCCAAGGGCTGCAATACCCTGTTCCTGTGCGGCCTCAGCGCCGTGGGCTGCGTGCTGGCCACGTACCATGGAGCCATGGACCGCGACTACGACGTCTACATGCTCGAGGACGCCCTGATCAGCCACGATGCCGCCCTGACCAAGGCGGTGCAGGAAATATCGAAGACCATCGGCTATTATCCATTGAAGCTGGTGCTGGAGAACATCGCGAAATAGTCCGGCCCAGGAAATCTTAGCGCCCTTGCCGTTAGTCGGTTGAGTGGTTCACTTTCTGCTGCTGTTCGTTGATCTGCATCCACAGCACGGCGTTGCCAATGCCGAGTTTCCCGGGATCGAAACGGAGCGGTTGGCCCGACTTGCGCTGGGTCTCGTAGTCCTTGAGCGTGGCCAGGCCTACTTTTGACAGCAGCAGGATGGCGATGATGTTCAGCCAGGCCATCAGACCCACTCCGATGTCGCCCATGCCCCAGGCCAGGTTGGCCGTGCGCACGGCACCATAAAAGGTCATGGCCAGCAAAAACACGCGGGCCAGCGTGATCGCCAGGGCGCTTTTCTTCTTGAAGAGGTAGGCCACGTTCGACTCGGTATAGAAGGCGTAGGCCATCAGGGTAGTGAAGGCGAAAAAGAACAGGGCCAGGGCCACGAACTGGGCGCCGAAGCCCTTGAAAATCGTATCGATGGCGCTTTGTGTCCAGGCCGGGCCTGCCTCCACCCCGGGCAGGTTGTGCACCAGGTAGCCGCCTTTGCCATCGCCGGTGTTGTACATGCCGGTGATCAGGATCATGAAGCCGGTGGCCGAGCAGACGAACAGCGTGTCCACATAGACCGAGAATGCCTGCACCAGCCCCTGCTGGGCCGGGTGGGCCACTTCGGCCGCCGCGGCGGCTTGCGGCCCGGTGCCCTGTCCGGCCTCGTTGGAGTAGATGCCGCGCTTGACCCCCCAGGCAATGGCCGAGCCGACAATGCCGCCGAACGCGGCATGTTTTCCCAGGGCCGAGGAAACGATCAGGGAAAAAACGGCCGGGATCTTTTTGTAATCGATGGCCACGATGACCAGCGCCATCAGGACATATCCCACGGCCATGAAGGGGACAAGCAGTTCGGCGGTGCGGCCGATGCGCTTGACGCCTCCGAAAATGATCAGTCCCAGCAGAACAACTATGATGGCACCCGAAATGGCCGGGGTCAGGACCGGATAGGCGCCCTGGAAGGCCGAGGCGATGCTGTTGGCCTGCACGCCGGGAAGGAGGATGCCGCAGGAGATGATCGTGACCACGGCGAAGATGATCGAATACCACTTCTGGCCCAGCCCCTTGTCGATGTAGTAGGAGGGGCCGCCGCGATAGACGCCGCCGATCTTTTCCTTCCAGACCTGGCCCAGCGCCGCTTCGATGTAGGCCGAGCCGGCACCGAGGAAGGCGATCATCCACATCCAGAAGAGCGCCCCGGGACCGCCGACGCCGATGGCCGTGGCCACGCCGGCGATATTGCCGGTGCCGACCCGGCCGCCCAGGGCCATGGCGAATCCCTGGAAGGAAGAGATCCCCGACTTGGAAGCCCGACCGCGAAACAGTTGCCCGACCATGTCCTTGATCAGCCGTACCTGCAGGAAGCGGGTGCGGATGGAAAAATAAATGCCGGTTCCCAGGCAGAGCAGCACCAGGGGCGTGCTCCAGACATAACTATTGATCAGGTCCACCAGTTGCTGCAGGCTCATGATCGGTCTCCTTGTTTAGTATGTAAGGAATCGAGAAAATTCAAAGCGAAAAGTAATTCTACTCCAATTGTAGCAAAAACTGCAAGCTCCTTTTAAAAGCCGCTGGCCGTGATGCCGGGTTCCGGTCTTTTCGCGCCGCCGATTCAACGTATTTTTTTCACCCGCAGGGAAACCGGTTGGATTTCCAGGGAAACATAGGTAACGGTATAGGTGTCCACATCCTTGATGCTGGCGTAATAAGCGCCGGTCTGCGCGGTCTTGCGCAGGGTCCATTGGCTGCCGGTGCCGCGGCCTTGGTTGTCGAGCACGAACGAGATGCCGGACGTATCGCTTTTCTGGTTTTCGGCTACGCCGTCGACAAGCATATTGCGGAAAGCATCGGGGGCGAAAAGGTTGGTTTCCAGGGGATAGTCCACATTTGCTTCCTTGCCTTTTTCTATCGGCTTGCGTTCGGGCCGGGGCAGGGGAGTGCGGGTGGTGACATTGTAGCTGTCGCCTTCCTCCAGGTAGTGCAGGATGATTTCTTTGGCCCGCAGGCCGCCAGCCGTGGTCCATTTGAAGTTGCCGGCGGCTCTCGCCGTCGAGGAGTCGACGATCAATATCCCCGAACTGCCCAGTACCTCGATGGTTTCTCCTTGGCAAACCGCCGCCGTGTCTTCATCGATGCCCACTCCCAGCCAGACCTTGGGCAGGGCGTAAAGGGCGATAAGCGTGCGGCCGACGCGGCCACGCTTCAGGAAATGCTGGTCGACCAGCCCGCCGGAAAAGAAGCCCAGGCCGGTGGAGAGACTCACGCCCTTGGCTTCTGGGCAGGAATCCACCTTGAAAGCGGCGCCGGTGATGAGCGCTTTCATGCTGTAGCCGTCGCAGATCATGGGATCGCACATCATGGCGGCGCCGGCACTGGTGCCGCCGATCACTGCACCGGCTGCATAGATCTGGCGGATCGAGCGCAGCAGGGGAGAGTCTTCGCCGTCGGCCTTTTTCAAGGTCTGGTTGTAGCGGATCTGGTCGCCGCCCACAAAAAAAACCGCCGTATAGTCCAGCATCTCTTTGGCCAGATCCTCACTGAAGCCGTTGCGCGCCCATTGGGCTTCATCCGCTTCTTTGCTCGATGGATCGTCGACCACGGCCAGTGGAAAAACCCGGATGCGGTCGGCCGGAACGCCCAGGCGGACGAAATCGGCGCTGTTCTCCCGGCCGCTGACCGCAGGCTGTACGCTGGCGGCCGGAATGATGGCCAGGCGGATGCGCTCCGCGCCGCCCCCCAGTTCGATGAAGCGCTGGTAGACGCGGTCCAGGGCCGAATCCAGGCCGCCGCCGATGATCACCAGGCTGCCTTTGGCGACTGGCTGCTCCGCAAGCAGGAAAGGACCCAGAACCAAGAAAAGCAAAAAAACGATCAAGCATTTTTTCATTTGACGCTCCTTAAAATTACTGACCATGATGCTGCCTGCTGCAAATGACTGGGCGGGCAGGGCAGCCGAACAGGATTTTATTTATGCCCACATCCGGAATTGTAGATGCTGCGGACCAAAAATGCAACCGGCATTTTTGTTTTGACATGATTCGCGGCGGCAGTTTATAATGGCGGCCATGGGTCACCTTTCCGCACTTGATGGTTCGATCATCGGCCTCTACCTTCTGGGCACCATGGCGGCCGGCCTGATGGTGCGCAAATATGTGGGACGGGTCGAGGATTTCCTGGTAGCCGGACGCGAAATGAACGTTTATCTCGGCATCGCCTCGCTGGCGGCCACCGAGTTCGGCATCGTCACCTGCATGTACACGGCCGAGAACGGCTTCAAGTACGGCTTCGCCGGAGCCACCCCCGGCATCCTCAACGCCCTGGCCATGTTCTTTGTCGGCCTGACCGGTTTCTGCATCAAGCCTTTGCGCCAAAGTGGTGTGGTTACGCTGCCGGAACTGTTTGAACGCCGTTTCGGTGCGGGCGTGCGCCGGGCGGCCGGCGTGGTAATCGTCCTGGGCGGGCTGCTGAACATGGGTATGTTCCTGCGCACCGGCGGCGAATTCCTGGTCCAGGTAACCGGTTTTTCGCAGGCCGCCGCCCCGGCCGCTTCCGGCCTGCTGGCTTGGGCGCAGGGGCACACCATGGAACTGACTATGACGGCACTGCTGCTGATGGTAGCCGTTTATACCATCCTGGGCGGCATGCTCTCGGTCCTGGTCACTGATTTTTTGCAGTTTATCGTCATGGGCGCCGGCCTGCTCGCGGTCACGGTCTTGATCCTGGCCAAGATCGGCTGGGGCCGGCTGGTGGCGACCGTGGAAACCCATTACGGCGCCGGCGGCTTCAATCCCTTTGTCCATCCGCAGATGGGCTGGCCCTACGTGCTGTTCAACGCCTTGCTCAACCTGGCCGCTGTTCTCACCTGGATGGCGGTGATACAGCGCGTACTGGCCGCAAAAACTGCCCGCACCGGGCAAAAAATCTACACGCGCACCAGTTTCTTTTTTGTGGCCCGCTTCCTGATCCCCGGTATCTGGGGCATCGCCGCCCTTTCCGTCCTGGGCTCTGGCGCCAACAGCCTGCAGGCCATGCCGCGTTTTTTAAGCACCTTCGTTCCCGCCGGCATGATGGGGCTGGTGATCGCGGCCATGCTGGCGGCCGATATGTCAACCGATTCGTCCTATATGCTAACCTGGGGCAGTGTCATTTACAACGATATCCTGGCACCGTTCCGCCGAAAAAAAATAAGTGAAAAGCGCGGCCTGCTGTGGAACCGGAGCATCATCGCCGCCATTGGAATATTTCTACTGGCGTACGGTCTTTGGTACCCGCTGAAAGGCGACCTGTGGACCTACCTGGGCGTGACCGGGACCATCTACCTCTCTTCGATGTCGGTGCTACTGGTTGCCTGCTGCTATTGGAAACGCGCCAACGGCTGGGGGGCGGCCGCGGCCATCGCCTGCGGCGCGACGCTGCCGGTGCTTTACTTGATTCTGGAGCAGGTGCCGGCAACCTCATTGTGGATACGCGCCCACATCGGCCCGTATTATTCGGGGATCGCCACTTATCTTTTGGCCGCTTTGGCCATGATCGCCGGCTCGCTGCTGAAACCCGGCGGCCGTCAAGGTTGTCCGCAGGAGGCCGGGAAATGAGCGTGATATTCTGGAAGATTTTGACCGCCGCCTGCCTGGTCTGGTATGCCGCGGTCACCGTGTATGTGGCCGGGCGCGGCTTCGGCGACATCCGCCGCATGCTCAGGAATCTGGCCGCAAAAAGAAAAGAATAGAAAAAATCGACAGGTGTTCAAAAATCAGTCTTTGACAGGGATCAGCGCATTTCAATAGGGAATTTATTCTCTATGAATTTAGGTGATCAATCAATTGCTTTCCGCAGTTCGCAGAACAGGCTGGATGCGTCGACTTCGGTCAGCGTCATGGAAGCGGGGAGGCCGGCGGCCAGATTACGGAACTCACCGGCACTGACGGTGCGGGCCGTAAACCCATCCTTGCAGACGATGACGCCGGCAGCGGTTTTTTCCTCGTCGATCTCTCCCAGCAGCCCCGCCGCCGCCTGCAGCCGGAACCATTCCAGGCGGTGCGGCCAGAACTTTTCGGCATAGGTTGAAAAAAGCACCGTGCCTCCCGGCCGGCACACGCGCAGCGCCTCCGTGAACAGAGTTTTCTGATCGGCATGAAAAGCCGAAATGCCGTTTTGGATGCAGACGACAACAGCGAATATTCCGTCAGAGAACCGCAGGGCAGCAGCTTCCATCTTCTTGACTGCGATATTGGCTGTCTTTTTGCTCAGGCGTTCGGCCAGTTCGAGACTGGAAGGGGAATTGTCGATACCGACAACGAATCCCGCCTTGGCGGCCATTTCCGGCAGGGTGCGGCCGTAGCCGCAGCCAAGATCGAGGACGATGTCAATGGGTTTGATCCGGCTCATGACGAAATCCATTTCTGCCCGCAGGTACTGCCGGGTTCGCGGCGGAGCGATCTCATAGCATTCGCGTAACCGCTCAGCCGCCAGCTTTTTCGCGTAATATCCTTCCCTCTCCATTTTCAGAGAAAAATCATTTTTTGTTTATTTCGTGATAGACGGCCTCGATGGCGTAGGGGAGCATGTCGGGGAAACCGAGATCCTTCCAGGCTGGCAGAACAATGGATTTTTTCAACTGCTCCAGTGTCTGGCCTTTTTTCAAGCCTGAGATGACAGCGTCGCGCAGGTCGGAAAGATAGCGTATTTGCTCAGCGAGCGCTTCCTTGCCAGCAATCGGCCCGTGCCCGGGGATGACTTTTTCAACAGGCCAGGCTTGCACGTCGCGCAGGGCGGCGATCCAGCTGGCTGTGTCAGAGCCCGCCCGCCAGTCGATGTAGGGGTGGTGGCGGTAGAACAGCATGTCGCCCATGTGCACCACCTTCTGGCCGGGGAAATAGACCAGCAGGTTGTCATCGATATGGGCCGGGCCAGGGCTGATGATCTCCACGGTTTCGCCCCCCAGGGAAATCGTCATTTTGCCGCTATCCATCACGATTTGCGGCCGTACGAGCTGCAGTTCCTTGTAAAACGCGAAGCGGGCCTCCAGCTTTTTTAGGTTTTCCTCTTCCTTGCTTTTTTCGCTTTTTTGCCTTTTGCCAAGCAAGGCGATCTTTTGCTTGAGGGCGTCGATGCGGGACGGAAATTTTGCCAAGACGTCATTGATCTCGTCGTCGTCGCTCTGCAGGTTTTTGGGCAGGTTCTGCTGGGCGATGATCAGGGTACCGGGGGGGAATGACTGCAGCCCGAAAACATGGTCGCCGTGGCTATGGGTCAGCACCACGTAAAGGATGGGCCGGTCGGTCACGCTCCTGATTTTATCCACAATGATCAGGCCGTCGGCCGGGCTGGCGCCGCTGTCCACCACCAGCACCCCCTGGCCGGCCACCAGGAAAGCGACGTTGCCCGCATCAGGCAAACCGGTGATCTGGTAGATTTTCTCGCTGAGCGAAACAGCCTTGACGTCTTGGCTCGCTTCTGCGCTGAATGCCAGAAGCGTCAATGACAAAAATAAAATCAAGCCAAACCAGCACGCACATTGTTTTTTCATCGGTTTCTTTCCTCCATCGGCAATTCCTAATTTGGGAACCTATCCCATATTCATTCTACACTTTAATTAGAATTGTCTCAATGAAAAAAGAAATGTATTGGGAACAGTAAATTGCAGCTACACTGCAAAGCCGGACTCAGTTCAAACGTTCTATATAATCTGTATATTCGGGCAGAGGATCGGGGATGAAGATACCCAGCTGCTTTTCCGTCAGCGGCTCCAGGCCTAAAAATTCGCTGTTCCAGCACACCAGGCCCCGCAGGCTGACGATCTCGCCGCCCAGCGTCAGCATGACCTTGATCTCGTGGTGAATAGGGAAAATCTGGTTTTCAGCCTGGATCAGCATGCCGTGGCGGGAAATGTTGCGCGTGCTTCCGGGGCTGTAGGTGTCGTTTCCGCCGTACATGAGTTCCAAGCTATGCAGCAATCTTTTTTCCAACCGTTTTTCCATTTTCGTTTGCCTCCGGAACTGGCAATAAAATATCATAATAAACTGAAAAAAGTCAAATGGGAAGTTTCTTCTAGCCGAGCGGCAGCAGATGCGGATGCGCCGGGGGGGGAATTGATGTATAATCGTTGCCGATGAACAAGAAAAAAAGCCCTACTGATAATTCGCTACCTTTAGCTCCGGTGGGTTTTTTCGATTCCGGCGTCGGCGGCCTTTCGGTACTGCAGGCCGTCCGCCGCATCATGCCGCACGAAAACCTGATCTATTTTGCCGATTCGGCCCACTGTCCCTATGGCGGCAAGAGCGGTGATTTTGTGCGCCGCCGCGCCCTGGCCATCACCGGTTTTCTTTTGGCCCAGGGGGCCAAGGCCGTGGTCGTGGCCTGCAATTCGGCCAGCGAAGCGGCGCTGGAATTGCTGCGCCTGACATTTCCAGGTTTGGAGGTCATTGGCGTGGAACCGGCCGTGAAAGTGGCCCAGAGCATGAGCAAGAACAAAAAAATAGGTGTCCTGGGCACGCCCCTGACCTTGCGGGGCGGACGCTTTTTCCGGCTGCTGGAAAATTTCTCGGCCGGCATGGAGGTGTACACCCAGCCGATGGCGGGCCTGGTGGAGCGGATCGAAGCGGGCTGCACGGATGACGCGCAGACCACGGCCATTTTAATAAAAAATCTGCGGCCGCTGCTGAAAAAGGGAATCGACACCCTGGTGCTCGGCTGCACCCATTACCCGTTGCTGAAGGATCAAATCGCCTCACTCTGCGGCCCGCAAGTCGAGCTGATCGACACGGCCGAACCCGTCGCCCGGCAGCTTTGGCGCCGGCTGCTTTCTACCGGCCGAGTCCATCCCGGGCCCGGGAGCGGTCAGATTAAATATTTCAGCAGTGGGGCTGTACAGACCGTAAGCCCGATCTTGCGCAAAATCATGGCTGACCCCGCCCTAGCGGTTTCCCAAAGCTCCGTTTAAGAATATCCTCCACAGCGATAAGATCATTTGAGCCGGCCGCTCTGTTGATTTTTCGTAGTGATTGGTCTATATTGGCCCAATGGATGCAATCGCAAGAGGGAGATACGGAGTTGCCGCTGACCTGAACATGAGCAATATGAGAAAAAAAGGAAAAATAGACCGCCCATGAGGATTTTACCGGTATCTTCGGGAAAAGGTGGCGTGGGGAAAACGACTTTCGCATTGAATTTCGCTCTGGCCCTGGCCAAGACCCACAAAACCATCCTGATCGACCTGGATACCGGGACCTCCAGCCTGCGAAATTTTCTGGACATCAAGGTCAACAAGGACCTGTTTCATTTCTTGAAAAAAGACTGCTCGCTGCAGGAATGCCGGGAGATACTGCCTGCCACCATGGACCCGGACCGGGCTTTTGCCAATTTCAGCTTCATCGCCTCGCCGCACGGTTTTATCCAGGACATCGTCAATTTCAGTCCGGCGGTCAAGGAAAAACTGATCGCCGGCATCAATGGCCTGCAGGCCGATTACGTGGTCATCGACCTGAAATCCGGCCTCGACCGCAACGTCTTGGAATTCCTGCCTCTTTCCAACAGCGGTATCATCCTGTTCACGCCGAAGTTGCGGGCCGCCACCCATACCGCAGCCGAAATGGCCAAGGCCGTCCTGTTCCGCATGCTGGGCATCATGCTGGCGTCACCCCTGCTGCAAGACCGGTTCCTCCAGGCCGCCAATGCTCCGCAGACCCTGTTTTTCAAACGTTTGCGCGATTTTTTGGAAAGCGGCAGCGACAGTGAAGTGAAAAACCTGGATGGCTTCATCAGCGAAGCCGCTGTTCAGTTCCCCCAGGATGATTTTCTCAGGGTTTTGCGATATTACGTGGAAAATTACAAGGTATATTATGTCCTGAACCAGTTCAACAGCATGTCCGAGTCGCTGGAAAACACAATTAAGCCTTTCGTGGAAGATATTTTCCGCACCGTTTCCGCCAAGGTGGCCTTTCACAACCTGGGTTGGGTGGTCGAAGATGAGCAGATCCGCCGCTCGACCGAAGCCGGCGTTCCGTACCTGGTGCGCCAACATTACCAGCAAAGGCAGGCGGCGCCACTTGCCCTTGATTTCGACGCACAACTGCGCGATCTGTTCGGCATGGCGCAAAAAAAAGCGCCGGCAGAAAAGAAAAAGGGTCTGGCCCATGAACTCAGCGGCCAGATCGACTTGCTGCGCAAAATTTATGTCTGCAACGCCGGCAAGGACCCTGAAACCAACCTGGATTTCATCGCCGCCCGGGTCAGGGACATTTCCGATAATTCGGTCCACCAATTCGGCATGAAGAAGATTTACTCGGTAAAGGAATTTCTGGAGCGTTTCCAGTCGCGGCTGGTTTGACTTTACTAAGAACTCCAATTGACTTTGCTCCTAGGGGAGGCAGGCCCACTGCCGAAAAGGGTAGAAGATAGATATATAACTTGACAGGTTATATATTGATGTGATATAGTTTTTTCATGATCTTGAAAAAATCCATAAAAATGACTTTTGTGCTCGCGGCCGCCCTTTTCCTGCTGACCTGCGGCGCCGGGAAAAAGGAAAAAGTTCAGGTGGTCATTTTGGGTTTCGACGGCGCCAACTGGCCTACCATCGATCCGCTTATCGCCGCCGGTAAGTTGCCTTTTTTAAAGCAACTCAAGGAAACAAGCGCCTGGGCCGACTTCAAAACCGACAAGCCCACAAAGTCTTCGGTGATCTGGACCAGTATCGCCACCGGCAAAACCATGAAGAAGCACGGAATTC
>Ga0307378_10012575_pt1 | contig 10790 bp, 11 predicted proteins | sample UN1MG_FD_202238 | JGI IMG/M metagenome (GOLD analysis project Ga0307378, IMG submission 202238) | Soil microbial communities from Risofladan, Vaasa, Finland - UN-1 | ecosystem: Environmental > Terrestrial > Soil > Coastal area > Acid sulfate soil | place: Finland: Risofladan, Vaasa | collected...
GCCAACTGCGACGGCGCTGCGGCAGCGGTCGTCGTCAGCGGCGAGAAGCTCAAGACGCTCTCGCTCGAACAGCAGCGCCGTGCGGTCAAGGTGTCGGCGTCGGTGCTCACGTCCGATCCGTGGCAGGAGGCCTGCCAGGTGCTCCCCGACGTCAACACGCTCACCCGCAATGCGGCGAAGACAGCCTACGAAGCTGCCGGCATCGGTCCGGAGGACCTCGACCTCGTCGAGTTGCACGACTGCTTCGCCACCGCCGAACTGGTGCACTACGACAACCTCGGCCTCTGCGAGGAGGGCGGCGCCGTCGACTTCTTCAACTCGGGTGCGCCGTGGCGCGACGGTTTGCTGCCGGTGAACGTGTCCGGCGGCCTGCAGTCGAAGGGCCACCCGATCTCCGCGACTGGCATCGCCAACATCTGGGAGGTCTGCCATCACCTCCGTGGTGAAGCCGGCGACCGTCAGATCGAGGGCGCCAAGGTCGGCCTCGCCCACGTGATCGGCCTCGGCTCGGCATGTGGCATCCACATCCTCGAGAAGTCCGCCGCCTGAGTCGACGTCACATCTTGAGGGTGACGCCGCCGTCGACGACGAAGATCTCGCCGGTGGTGTACTTGTTCCGAAGCAACGCGAGGACGGCTTCGGCGCAGTCGTCGGGAGTTGCCGAGCGGGGCACCGGCGCCATCGCTGCGACCTCGGCGTGCCTCGCGTCCCAGTCGGCGGTCCACGGGGTCGCCACGAGCCCGGGCGCGACGGCGTTGACCCGGATCGGGCCGTAGCTCTTCGCCAACAGCAGCGTCATCTGGTTGAGCGCCGCCTTGGTCATCGAGTAGGCCATCGACGAGCCGACCGGCCGCAGCCCGGCGATCGAGGTGATGTTGACGATGTTCGCGTCATCGGACTTGCGCAGGTGTGGGATCGCCCGTTTCGTGAGCCACCACGTGCCGAACACGTTGACGTCGAAGGTCTTGCGGAAGATCTCGTCGGTGAGGTCGTCGAGCTGGTTGTGTGGGATCGAGGTGGTCCAGCCGGCGTTGTTGATCAAGAAGTCGAGCTGCCCATACCGCTCGATCGTCGTGTCGACGAGCGCATGCGCCTCGTCCTGATTGCTGATGTCGGCGCGCACGTAGCACGACTCGCCCGGCAGCGATGCCGAGATCGCCTCGCCGGCCTCGACCGACGACGACGAGTTGACCACCACAGCGGCTCCGAGCGCCGAGAGCCGCCGAGCGGTCGCTTCGCCGATGCCGCTCGAGGACCCGGTGACGATGGCGACGCGACCGTTGAACTCCGTCATGAGGCGGAACGTACCCGGTCGGGTCTCACCCGCTCGGGTCGAGGCACGTCACACGATGCGATCTGCGGGAGGCACCACGACGACGGGGCGGTCACAGTGGTGTACGACGTGATGACTGGTGCTCCCCAGCGCCAACTCGTCGCCGACGCCGCGCGAGCCGACCACGACGAAAGCTGCGTCGAGCCCGGCGCCCATCTTCATCAACACATCAGCAGGGCTTCCGTACACCAACTCGGCGCGCCACCGGAGCTCGCGATCGGAGGCGAGGGTCGCGCACCATTCGAGTCGCAGCAACCGCTCGAGATCATCTCGATGGCCCTCGGATGGCACATGGCGCCCCTCGATCACCGTCATCAGCCCGATGGCGTGGAACACCGCGAGTTCGACTTCGAACCTGCGGGCGATCTCGGCAGCCATCGCCAGCGCTCGCTGTGCGTTGCTCGACCCGTCGACGCCGACGATCACCGGACCCGAGCCGATGATGCTGTCGGGGGCGCGATCGGAGTCGGACATCAACTCTGATCCTAGAGTCGATGTCGTGACCAGCCTGCAATTCCTCGGCGCCACGGGCACGGTGACCGGCAGCAGGTTCCTGGTGCGCACCGAGCGAGCCACCGTGCTCGTCGATGCCGGGCTGTTCCAGGGCAGCAAGCGCGACCGGCTCGCCAACTGGGAACCCTTCCCCGTCGATCCGTCCACGATCGATGCGGTGGTCGTGACCCACGCCCACATCGATCACAGCGGCTGGCTCCCCGGCCTCGCCCGCGACGGTTTCGCCGGGCCGGTCTTCGCCACCGAGGCCACGTGTGAGCTGTGCGAGATCCTGCTGCCAGACGCCGCCCACCTCCAGGAGGAACAGGCTCGCTTCGCCAACGAACGCGGCTTCAGCAAGCACCACCCGGCGCGGCCGCTGTACACCTCCGAGGACGCCGACGCGGCGATCGCACTGCTGCGTGGGGTCGAGTTCGACCGCCCGGTCGAGGTTGCCGACGGGATCGTCGCCCGGTTCGTGCCTGCCGGCCACATCCTCGGTTCGGCCAGCGTGCACCTGACGATCACCGACCGCGACTCCGATCAGGAGACCACCACGTTGCTGGTCAGCGGTGACCTCGGTCGTGGCAACCATCCGCTGATCCCCGGCCCCGCCGTCCCGCCGGCGGCGCAGACCGTGCTGGTCGAGTCGACCTACGGCGACTCGACGCACCCGTCGGAAGATGCCGAGATCGAGGAGTTCGCCGGCGTGGTGAGCCGCACCGCCAAACGCGGCGGGATCGTCCTCATCCCCGCGTTCGCCGTCGACCGCACCGAAGTGCTGCTGATGGTGCTGCGTGACCTGATGGCTGCCGGGCGCATCCCGGCACTGCCCGTCTACGTCGACAGCCCGATGGCGTTGCGGGTCCTCGGCGTCTATCGGGCAGCGATGCGGGCGGCGAACCCGCTCGAATGCCACCCGATGCCCGCCGACGCCCCGCACGACCTGTTCGATCCGGGCGGCGGCCTCCACGAGTGCCCCACCGTCGAGGACTCGAAGTCACTCAACGAGCTCACCGCGCCGGCGATCATCATCTCTGCGTCCGGCATGGCCACGGGCGGGCGAGTCCTGCACCATCTCGCTCGGCTCCTGCCCCATCATCGCAACAGCGTGGTGCTCTGCGGGTTCCAGGCGGCCGGGACACGCGGACGTTCACTGGCCGACGGCGCCCGCAGCATCAAGATGCTCGGTCGATACGTCCCGGTTCGCGCCGAGGTCGACGTCCTGCGATCGCTGTCGGTCCACGCCGACGCCGACGGATTGCACGACTGGATCGGCGCGCTCCCCGATGTTCCCGACACCGTGTTCGTCGTGCACGGCGAGCCCGCCGCGAGTGCCGCCCTGGCAGACCGGCTCGTCGACGACGACGTCAACGCCGTCGTGCCCACCCAGTTCGAAGTGGTCCGCCTCGACTGACCAGAAGGTCAGTGCCCGATGACCTACGGCCCTGCAGGCAACCGGCCACTTCGTGTTGAATGAGTTCATGGACGAACGCCAGGAAGCAACCGTGATCCTCAGCGAATCGGAGTGTTGGGAGCTGCTCGACCACGCCACGGTCGGTCGCCTCGCCGTCGACATCGCTGGGCAGCCCGACATCTTCCCGATCAACTTCGTGGTCGACAAGAGCGGCATCGTCTTCCGCAGCGCCGCCGGCACCAAGCTCGCGGGCGCGGTGCTCAATCGGCTCGTCGCATTCGAGATCGACGGGTACGACCCCGACGAGCGCACGGCGTGGAGCGTGGTCGTGAAGGGCCAGGCCCGATCGATCGAGCGGATGCAGGAGGTGTTCGACGCCGAGGATCTCCCACTGTTCCCCTGGCTTTCGTGGGACAAGCCGAACTTCGTGCGCATCGAGCCGACCGTGATCACGGGCCGTCGATACCACATCGTCGACGACGCGATTCCCGACAGCTCGCTGGGATGGGCGCCCACCGATGACGACCCGCACGCCGAGTCGCTCGCCGCCGAACCGACGCCGGGAGCACCGTTCCACCCGGGCGAGCCCAAGCTCCACGCCGACTGAGCGAACTCGATCGCTACCGGTTGGGCACCACCACGACCGGAACCTTCGAGTCCTGGAGCAGCCAGGCACTCACCGAGCCGAGGAGCCCAGCAGCGATCAGACCGTGGCCGCGGGTGCCGACCACGACGAGATCAGCCCCGGATTGCGCCTCGGCGAGCGCTTGGCGCGGCCCCTGCAGCACGATCGACCGCTCGGCTCGGCCGTCGGGGTCGACCGCGTCGAGCGCATCGGTGATGCGCTGCTGCTCGGCCTCGATCTGATCGCCGAACCGGTCGCGGCTCAGCTCCTCGTCGACCCACGGCGCGACCTCGATCGCCGCGACGGCCCGCACGCGGGCGGTGTCGCCCGCCGTGTCGCCCGCAAAGTCCAACGCCCAACGAAGCGCCACTCCGGCATGGTCGCTGCCGTCGAATCCGACCACGATCGACGAGACGGCGCCGAGCGATGCATCCACGGGAACCACCACGACAGGTGCACGGGCATGCGTCACGCAATAGCGGCTCACCGAGCCCAGCAGGTGATGTCGGAGGTCGCCCGCCCCGGTTCGACCGACGGCGACGAGATCGGCATCGACGGAGGCATCGACCAACACGTGCTGGGCCTGCCCCTCGAGCACCAGCGGCTGTACGGGCACCGCGGCACCGGCGCTCTCGATCGCGGCCTCGATCGCCACATCGACATCGTGGCCGGCGGTGGCGGCGAGGCCGAGTTCGTCGACCCCGAAGCCGCGCTTGGCCGTGAACATCGCCATGATCGCCGGCACGTGATACGCCCCGAGCGCCGTGATCTGGACGTCGCGGTGGCCGCCCTGGCCCACGGTCCAGCGCAGGGCCGCGACCGCGGCCTCAGATCCATCGATTCCCACGATCCAGTGAGCCGTCATGACAACGAGTATCCGCCATGGTCCGCGTTGCGCCAAGGGTCCGAAGACTCCGCCTCGGTACCCCGGACTCGCCGTCCGACCGCGCGATGCCCGTGACATTGGGCCCTTGCAGCGGCGCCACACGCAATGCACGATCAACATGGAGGGACACACATCGTGGAATACGAACCGCTCGAAGAGCTGTCCGAGTCCGAATGCTGGACGCTGCTGCGGACCGTTGACGTCGGGCGTCTCGCCGCGCCGAATCGCCGTGGCGGCGTCGACATCTTTCCCGTCAATCACGTCGTCGATCAGGGCTCGCTCGTGTTCCGTACCGCCCCGGGAACCAAGGTGACCGACGCCGTCGAGGCCCCCGAAGTCGCCTTCGAGGCCGACAACGCTGCGTGCTCCTACGACGCGCAGCTCGACGACCCCTGGAGCGTCGTCGTGCACGGCGTGGCCGAACTGATAACGATCCAGACCGATCTGTTCGACAGTTTCGAACTCATCGTGCGCCCGTGGCACGTCTCGAACAAGCCGTACTTCATCCGCGTGGTGCCGACGTCGGTGTCCGGTCGGCGATTCCACATGAGCCCGGGCACATGACGTCATCATCCGACACGCAACGCAAGGAGATCCCATGATTCAGCACCTGATCGTCCCCGTCGACGGGTCCGACGCATCATGGCGAGCCGCCGACGTTGCGGTCGCGCTGGCACGCCGCGGCGACGCGACGGTCGACGTCATCGAGGTCGTCTTCGATCAGCACGACGTCGCCGAGGCCGAGGCTCGTCTGTCGGAGCGCCTCGAACAGCACGAGACCTCGGGCGTCACCGTGACGACCCACGTCCGCCTCGCCGGGGAGAGCGTGGCGCGGACGATCAGCGACGAGGTCGAGCTCCACCCGGAGGTCACCGTCGTGTTGGCATCGCACGGTCGCGGTCGCTCGGCGGCGTTGCTCGGAAGTGTGACCGAGGAGCTGCTCGAGCGGACCTTCGGCCCGATGCTCGTGGTCGGACCACACGTCACCCACGGCGACCTCGACGGGCCGATCATCGCCACGGTCGACGGATCGCGAGCGTCCGAGTCGGTGTTGCCGCTCGCCGCTGCGTGGGGCATCGAGCTCGGCAGCGAGCCGTGGATCGTCGAGGTGGCCGATCCCGACACCGAGGTGTCCGACGACGTGAACGAGTCCGCCTATCCGGCGCGGCTCGCTCGCAAGCTGGCCAAGGACTCGGGCCATTCAGCCCAGTTCGAAGTGCTCCACGGAGAGCACGTCCACGACGAGATCGCCGACTTCGCACGGACGATCGACGCGGCGATGATCGTCACGAGCACGCGGGGACGCACGGGCATGTCGAGGTTCGTGATCGGCAGCACGGCGGCCGCCATCGTCCGCCATGCGCCGTGTCCGGTCCTCCTGGTACGACCACCCCACCTCCCGCAGTGACGTACGGCTGATGCCGGGTCCCCGGATGTAGCTCCGATGAACCGCGGCCCCGATGCGCCAATAGCATGAGTTCACCATGGACCGCGCTGAGCTCGCAGGAGCGTTGATCGACGCCTGCCCGGACGGATTGCTGCTCGTCGACCGTGACGGCGTGATCCATCTCGCCAATCCGGTCGCTGCGGAGATGTTCGGTCTGACCGAAGCCGATCTGGTGGGATCGTCGATCGAGAATCTCGTTCCGCACGAGTTCCGTGCGACGCATCCGCAACGACGCGCGGCCTACACCGCGGCACCGACGAGCCGACCGATGGGTACCGGACTCGAGCTGTTCGCCCAGCACGCGTCGGGCGAGATGTTCCCGGTCGAGATCAGCCTGAGCCCGTGTGTCATCGACGACGCGCTGTTCACGATCGCCACGATCCGCGACGTCAGCGATCGGCAGGAGTCGGCGTCACAGATGGCGATGCTGCAGGACCGTGAACGCATCGCGCGGGACCTGCACGACATGGTGATCCAACGGCTCTTCGCCGCCGGGATGAACCTCCAGGCCGTGCAGTCGACCGCGCAGCCCCAAATGGTCGCCGACCGCATCGGATCGGCGATCGTCGAACTCGACGACACCATCCGCGAACTCCGCGCCGCCATCTTCCGACTCGGCCAGCACGACGAACGACGGACGGTGTCGGCACAGATCACCGAACTCGTCCACGAACGCGCACGCCATCTGGGATTCGAGCCGGGGCTCCGCCTCGTCGGCGACATCGACCAGCTCCCTGGCTTCATCGCCGACCAGCTCGTCGCGACGGTCACCGAGGGGTTGTCGAACGTCGTTCGCCACGCGAACGCCACGTCCGCCGAGGTACGCATCGAGTGCGTCGACGGCACCCTGTCGTTGCAGATCAGCGACAACGGCGTGGGCCTCCCGAACGAACCGAAGCGCTCCGGCGGCCTGTCGAACATGATGTGGCGCGCCGCGGAACTCGGCGGCACCTGCACCGTCGCCTCGAACGCCCCGGCCGGCACACAGCTGCTCTGGCACGTCCCGATCTGAGCCTGGCAGCGGCCCCGACCCGCCGCCAACCCACCCCAGCGATGAGCCAGGTGTCGCTATCCGGGCGGTTCGCTCATCGCTGGCTCGGTTGGGGCAGGCGGGTCACATCTCGTTGCGGTGGCGTTCGACGAGTCGAGCGGCGAGCGCTGCGGCTTCGGTGCGCCGGGACATGCCGAGTTTCGCGAGGAGATTCGAGACGTAGTTCTTGACCGTCTTCTCCGCCAGATACATCTCCTGGGCGATCTGACGGTTGGTGTAGCCCTCACCGATCAGGTCGAAGATCCGACGCTCCTGCGCCGTCAGATCCTCCAGCCGACCTTCTTCGCTGTCGCGCAGGCGCCGGCTCGCGAGCCGGACCTCGGCATCGTCGAGGTAGCGACGGCCCTCGGCGACGCCCCGGATCGCGTCGACGAGTTCGTTGCTCCGGATCTGCTTGAGAATGAACCCCGATGCGCCAGCCAGGCCGGCGTCGACCAGTGCACGATCGCTGTCGAACGACGTCAGGATCAGCACCTTGACGTCGGGGAACTCGGTGGTGATCTCACGGCACACGTCGATCCCGTTGTGCTCGCCGTCGCCGAGTCGCACGTCGAGGACGGCGACGTCCGGCGTCTGATCGCGAATCCCTACGATCGCCTCGTCGGCGGTACCGGCCTCGCCGACGACGGTGAGGTCGCTCTCGGCCTCGAGCGCGGCGGCGATGCCTCGGCGCACTACCTCGTGATCATCGAGCAGGAAGACGCGAATCATGCCGCCATCATCGCTCACGCGCCTGGGGTCCCGCGCGATCCCGGGTCACGAACTCAGCGGCACGACGGCAGTCGGACGGTGGACATGGTGGAGCAGCCAGGTCGACACCGACCCGAGCAGCGCTGCCCCGACCGCGCCGTGTCCGCGGGCGCCGACGACGACGAGGTCGGCGTTCTCCGCCTGCGCCGCGAGCGCCGACCGAGGTGTGCCGCGGACGAACTCGCGCTCGAGTGAGACGTCGCGCGAGCGCGCCAGCCCAGCCACGGTGTCGACGAGATGGTGGAATCGTTCGGCGGCGAGATCGCTGGCATCGGGGAAGAAGAACGCGTCGGCACCGACCGCGAGCGGCGTTGCGTCCCACACCCACGCGACCACGACCGTGCCTCCGGGCGGGGCGAAATCGATCGCCCAGCGCAGCGCCTCCATCGAGTTGGGCGACCCGTCGCAGCCGACCATGACCGTCTCGACCGCAGCGGGCTCGGCATCGCCGGGCACCACGATCGTGGGCACCGACGCATGCGTCGCACACTGCGTGCTCGTCGATCCGAGCAGCAATCGCGCGAACCCGCCGCGGCCTCGGCTTCCGATCACCAACAGAGCGGCGGACTCCGAGGCCTCGAGCAGAACCTGCGCCGGGCCACCATGGCCGACCGACGCGGTCACGGGCAGGCTGAGTCGCTGCCCGAAGTCGGCGGCGACCTCGGCGACATCGTGAGCCGCAGCATCGTGAATCTCGGTGTCATCGATGACGACGGTGACCGGCGACGACATCGGGTAGGCGCCGGCAACCGGTGTCTGCCACGCGGTGACGAGTTCGAGCGAGGACCCCCGACCGTCGATATTTCTCGCCGCCCATTCGAGCGCGTTGGTCGCGCAGTCCGACCCGTCGAGCCCCACGACCCATGTTCCGCTGTCGACCCGACGGACCGAGCTCGACTCCACCACATCCGCCGCCGTCTCCTCGTGCGCCATCACCATCGCTCGCCTCTCTTCACGGGGACATCCCCCGCCCCCGTCGTCTGCGACGCATCCACGTCCATTGCGATGATTGAACCGCCCGACGCCCGGCACCGGCAGGGCCAAAGGTCACGCAGGCCCAGTTCGGCCCGTTGCCGCCGTTGCGTTGACCTTGGCCCCTGGTCGGCATCCGCGTGACCCTCCACGATGGAATCACACGACTGATCGACAGCAGGAGGCACGATGACCGACGACTTCCCCGCACTGCGCACCGAATTGCGCCAGGGCTACCGCGATCTGATGCAGGTGATTCCCGATCAGATGAAGGGATTCGGCGACCTCCACCGCTCGGCGGTGAAGGACGGCGCCATGAACCAGGCCACCAAGGAACTGATGGCCGTGGCGATCGCCATCTGCACACGGTGTGACGACTGCATCACCCTGCACATGCACGACGCGCTCCGCGCCGGCGCAACCCCGGAGATGGTGCACGAGGCGATCGGTGTCGCGCTGCTGATGGGTGGTGGGCCGGCGTCGACGTATGCGACGCATGCCCTCCGCGCGCTCGAGCAGTTCAGCGCCCAACAGTGACGACCTGTTGACCTTGGCCCCTGTCGCCGCCGCAACGATCGATGGATGCTCGATGATGATGTCGCACCACCCGGACCCGTGGCTCGTCGACTACGCCGCGACCGTGGCGTCGTTCGACTGGGACGATGCGTGGGGCGCGCTGCGCTCGGATGGTCGGACCGGTCGGCCCGACAGCGTCAACATCGCCGACCTCGCCGTCGATCGACACGTCCGGGAGGGCCGCGGTGACCGGGTGGCGTTCCGGTTCATCGGTCGCGATCCGGGCGACATCGACGATCCCGTCGACGTCACCTATGCCCGGCTGGCCCGGCGGACGAACCGGTTCGCCGATGCGATGCGCCGCCGGAACTTCGGGCCGGGCACCGGTGTCGCCAGCCTGACCGGGCGCATCCCCGACCTGTACGTGACAGCGCTCGGCACGCTCAAGGCCCACGGGACCTTCACACCGCTGTTCTCCGCGTTCGGACCCGACCCGATCGCCCAGCGGATGAACATCGGCCGGATCCGAGTCCTCGTCACGACACCCCTGCTGTACCGCCGCAAAGTTGCGCCGATCCTCGATCGCCTGCCACACCTCGAACTCGTCCTGGTGTGCGGGAGCACCGAGGATGAACTCGGCGCGGGGCGGAATCGGGCAGAGCGGCCCCAGGTGATGTCGTTCGGGGCCTTCCTCACCGAGGGCAGCGACGCGTTCGAGCCCGACCCGACCGATCCCGAGACACCCGCGTTGGTGCACTTCACGAGCGGGACGACGGGCCAGCCGAAGGGAGCCGTCCACGTCCACTCGGCGGTGGTGACCCACCACGCCACCGGCCGCCTCGTGCTCGACCTGCACGAGGGCGACACGTTCTGGTGCACCGCCGACCCGGGCTGGGTGACCGGTACGTCGTACGGCATCATCGCCCCGCTCGCCAACGGCGTGACCACGATCGTCGATGAAGCCGAGTTCGACGCCCAACGCTGGTATCAGATCCTCGAACGCCACGCCGTCGACGTCTTCTACACCGCGCCGACGGCGATCCGCATGCTGCAGCGGGCAGGCGACGAACTGGCCGCTGAGGCCGACCTGTCACACCTGCGGCTCGTCGCCAGCGTCGGCGAACCGCTCGATGCCGATGCGGTGCAGTGGTGCCAACGGGCGTTCGGGGTTCCGGTGATCGACACCTGGTGGCAGACCGAGACGGGCGGCATCATGATCTCGAATCACCGATCGCAGCCGGTTCGTCCAGGATCGATGGGCCGGCCATTGCCCGGCATCGACGTCGGTCTGCTGGAGCGGG
>Ga0307378_10012576_pt1 | contig 10789 bp, 12 predicted proteins | sample UN1MG_FD_202238 | JGI IMG/M metagenome (GOLD analysis project Ga0307378, IMG submission 202238) | Soil microbial communities from Risofladan, Vaasa, Finland - UN-1 | ecosystem: Environmental > Terrestrial > Soil > Coastal area > Acid sulfate soil | place: Finland: Risofladan, Vaasa | collected...
GGCCCGGGCGCGCCCCCGCGGGGGGGGCGGGGGGCCCCCCGGGGGGGGGGGGGGGGGGGGGGGGCGGCGCGATATTGGGATTTGGCGGTGAGCGGGCGGCAGAGTGCGGATTACATTGCGGGGGCGAGGTTGGGGCGGACGAGTGAGGGGCGATTGTACATTATGGATATGGTGCGATTGAAGGGGCCGTGGGCGGATGCGCGGCCGAGGATGATCGAGGTGATGTTGCGGGATCCGGCCTCGGTGCGGCAGGGGGTGGAGGTTGCGGGGCAGCAGGGGGGTTATTATCAGGAATTGCAGCGGGATCCGGCGCTGCAGGGGCGGGCGTTGGAGGGGGTGAATCCGCAGAAGGTGGGCAACAAGGAGGTACGGGCGAACATCTGGGCGTCGCGGATCGAGGATGGGCTGGTGTATATGGTGCGGGCGCCGTGGAACGATGAGTTTCTGGCGGAGGCGATCGCGTTTCCGCGAGGGGCGTATGACGACCAGGTGGATGCGGTGAGCGGGGCGGTGCAGATGTTGGGCAGCGGGCCAGTGGGGATCCGGTGGCTATGACGATTTGGGAGCGGATGCGGCGGTGGTCCCTACGTGCCGGGATGATATGGTCGGTGCGGCAGCCGGGGGTGCCGTATATGGTGCATTTGCCGTATGGGGGAGTTGGGGCGGCGCGGAAGACGGAGGACTACCTGCAGGCATACGGGACGATCGGTTGGCTGTTTGCGGTGGTTTCGCGGATTGCGGCCGGGGTTTCGGATGCCGAGTGGCGGTTGGAGCGGCCGGGAGCAGGGAGTTCCGAGATCACGGACCATCCGCTGCTAACGCTGTTGGCGGATGCGAATCCGTTCTGGACGGGGCAGGAGCTGATCGAGTACACGCAGATGTGGGTGGACCTGGCGGGGGAGGCGTTTTGGGTGGTGAACCGGGGGGGGCGGGGATGGCCGGAGGAGATCTGGCCGGTGCCGCCGAACCGGATGCGGGTGGTGGCCAGCAAGGGGGCGTATCTGACGGGGTACGTGTACGAGTTTGAGGGGGAGCGGGTGCCGTTGGCGGTGGATCGGGTGATCCATTTCCGGCTGCCGAACCCGTACAATATGTACCGGGGGCTGGGGCCGGTGCAGGCGATGGCGGTGGATCTGGACAGTGAATCGTACGCGGCGCAGTGGAACAAGAACTTCTTTTTGAATTCAGCGCGGCCGGACGGGGTGCTGCAGATTGAGGGGACGGTGACGGACGAGGAGTATCAGCGGCTGCGATCGGAGTGGAGTCAGCATCACCAGGGGGTAGGCCAGGCGCACCGGGTGGCGATCCTGGAGGGGGGGATGTCGTATAAGCAGATCCAGCTGTCACAGCAGGAGATGTCATTCATCGAGCAGCGGAAGTTGAACCGGGACGCGATCCTGGGGGTGTACGGGATGCCGCTGAGCGTGTTGGGGATCTCGGAGACGGTGAACCGGGCGAATGCGGAGAGTGGGGAGTATGTGTTTGCGCGGTGGGTGCTGCGGCCGCGGCTGCAGCGGATCAAACACAAGTTGAATGAGACGTTGGTGCCGATGTTTGGGGCGGGGCTGCGGTTGGGATATGCGGATCCGACGCCTGAGAATCGGGAGGAGTCGCGGCTGGCGGCGGAGAGCGGGCTGCGGACGGGGTATATGACGGTGAATGAGGCGCGGGGGCGGATGGATCTGGACCCGCTGGCGGATGGGAACATCTTTTTGTGGGGGTTGGCGGTGATGCCGACGCCGGTTGCGTCGTTGGGGAGCGGGCGAGTCAGCGGTCAGCCACCGGGCGGGGATGGGCCGTCAGCGGACGGCGAGGAGGGCGAGGGTAAGGAAGCCCCCACCCCCGGCCCCTCTCCCTTTGGGGGAGGGGAGGAAGCCCCAGGCGTGGTGCGGGGGTTGGGGGAGGCGGCGAAGGAGCGGTTGGGGGGGTTGTGGTTGAGGCGGTTGCCGGGTCGGGAGGGGCGATTCAAGCGGGTGATGTTGGGGTATTGGGAGCGGCAGGCCGTCGCGATGTTGGAGGCATTGGGGGAGGAGGCCCCCCCGGCCCCCCAAAGGGGGGAGAAGGTGGGGGAGAAGGTGTTGGAGGGGTTTGATTGGGCATTGTGGCTGCGGGAGCTGGTGGCGGTGTTGGGGCCGGTGGTGCGGGCTACGGTGGAAGAGGGGGCGGAGGGGGCGATCGAGGATTACGGATTGGGGATCGCGTTTGACGTGGACAATCCGAGGGTGCAATTGTGGATGGGGCAGCATCTGGATAAGAGCACGCTGATCGTGGAGGAGACGACGCGGGAGGATATTCGGGGGATCCTGGCGGAGGCTGAGGCGGAGGGGGCTTCGATCGACGAGATGACGCGGCGGATCAAGGGGTATTACGACAACATTGATTATCGGGCGGAGCGGGTGGCGCGGACGGAGACGGTGAGCGCGAGCAATCATGGGGCGTTCGAGAGCTATCACCAGGCGGGGGTACGGGAGAAAGAGTGGTGGGCGGCGCTGGATGAGCGGACGCGGGAACGGCATCTGGCGGCTCATGGGGAGGTGGTGCCGATTGAGGCGCCGTTTGTGGCGACGGGTGAGGAGATGATGTATCCGGGGGATGATGCGGGGAGTGCGGGGAATGTGATCAATTGCCAGTGCACGGTGTTGCCGGTGGTGGAGTGAAGATTAAAGCGTAAAGAGTAAAGCGTAAGGAGTGGTGCGATGGATGAGATGATACGGAAGGAATTTGCGAGCGAGATCAAGGATATTGATCTGGCGGCGCAGGAATTGACGATGGTGGTGTCGACGGAGGCGGTGGATCGGGAGGGGGACATCATCGAGGCGGCGGGGTGGGAGTTGGGGGCATACCGGAAAAATCCGGTGGTGTTGTTTGGGCACGATTACCGGGCGCCGGCGGTGGGCAAGGCGACGTGGATTGATGTGATGGATAAGGCGTTGGTGGGGCGGGTACAGTTTGCGCCGACGCCGTTTGCGCAGGAGTTGTGGACGCTGTATTCGCAGGGGTATATGCGGGCGAGCAGCGTGGGGTTCATTCCGAAGGACAAGGAACGGATTGAGCCGGACGCGGACGCCGCAGACGAAGCGAAGGGGTGGTATGGCCCGACGCGGTTCAAGCGGCAGGAGTTGTTGGAGTTTTCGCTGGTGCCGGTGCCGGCGAATCCAGAGGCGTTGGTGGCGGCGCGGGCGGCGGGGATTGAGTGCGGGATGGTGGAAAAAGCGATCAGCGGTCAGCGTTCAGCCCCGCAGGAGCAGGCCCCGCAGGGACAGGGGGGGTGTGCGACGAATGAGATCCGCACGAGGCGTGCGGACTCCTCGGCGGGTGGGGCGCAGGGACAGGCGGGGCAGGCGGAGTTGCCGTTCAGTGATTTGCCGGTGGAGAGGGCGCCGGTGGCGCGGGAGGTGAGCCAGGGGGAGTTGGGGGATGAGATGGCGTACCTGGTGGAGATTGTGGGGCGGGTGGGGATTTCGGAGGGGATGGCGCCGCTGGCGAGAGGGCTGGCGGGGGTGTTGATGCGCGAGACTGGCGGCGACACGGCCAGTGAAAGCATAAATCACAAATCACAAATGGCAAATATCAAATCGCAAGATGGTGATTTGAGCCGGATTGTTATGGAGATGGTCCGGGATGAGATCGTGAGATGGTCGAAACAGAGTGGGCAGGCATAAAGCCTGCCCCTACAGCAGGAGGGAAAGGAAATGGATGAGAAGGAGTTGACGGCATTGCAGGAGGCGATTGCCGAGGCGGTGAAGGAGGGCTTCGCGCAAGCGCCGCACCCGCCGGTGCAGGCCCCGCAGGGACAGGCGGGGCAGGTTGAGAATCGGTTTGTGCCGGGTGGCGATGCCGACGAGACGTCGGCGCTCCCGGGGGTGCGGCCGTTCAAGTCGTTTGGGGAGCAGTTGGTGGCGGTGACGAAGGCGGCCAGGGATGGGGGCCAGGCAGATGAGCGCCTGCTGCAGATCAATGCCAAAGCAGCGGGTCTGAGCGAGGGGGTGGCCAGTGATGGCGGCTTTCTGGTGCAGACGGATTTTGCGGCTGATTTGCTGAAGCGGGTGTATGAGATGGGGCAGATCACGAGCCGATGTCGGCGGATCCCGATCAGCGCGGGGGCGAACGGGCTGAAGATCAACGCGCTGGCGGAGACCAGCCGGGCGACGGGATCGCGGTGGGGTGGCATCACCGGGTACTGGGCGGCTGAGGCGGGGACGAAGACGGCCTCGACGCCCGAGTTCCGGCAGATGGAGCTGACGCTGCATAAACTCATCGGGCTGTGTTACGCGACGGACGAGTTGCTGCAGGACGCGGCAGCGCTGGAGGAGATCGTGCGGCAGGGGTTCAGCGAGGAGTTGAATTTCCTGACGGAAGACGCGATCATCAACGGTTCGGGAGCGGGGCAGCCGCTGGGTATTATGGCGGCACCGTGTCTGGTGAGCGTGGCGAAGGAGACGGGCCAGGCGGCCGCGACGGTGGTGGCGGAGAACGTCATCAATATGTGGGCCCGGCTGTGGGCGCGGAGCCGGCCGAGTGCGGTGTGGTTGATCAACCAGGATATCGAGCCGCAGTTGCACACGATGTCTCTGGCGGTGGGGACCGGCGGGGTTCCGGTGTATCTGCCGGCTGGTGGTCTGAGCGCGTCGCCGTATGGGTCGCTGTTCGGACGGCCGGTGATCCCGGTGGAGTATTGCCAGACGCTGGGGACGACGGGTGACATCATACTGGGCGATTTCAGCCAGTATCTGATGATCGATAAGGGAGACCTGCAGTCGGCCTCGTCGATCCACGTGCGGTTCGTGTATGACGAGACGGCGTTCCGGTTTGTGTACCGGGTGGACGGGCAGCCGGCGTGGAACGCGGCATTGACGCCGTTCAAGGGCACGAACACGTTGAGCCCGTTTGTGGTGTTGGATACGAGGGCGTAGGTCGTAGGGAGTAGGGAGTAGCCCCCCGGCCCAGTGTTAGAGGTCGGGGGGAAGAACTCCCCAAGGAAATACCACACCGTCCCACACCGTCCCAGTGTCCAGGGAGTGTCCAGGGAAATAGCAAATGACAAATATCAAATATCAAATCCCAGAATAGGAGGGATGGAAGATGGGTGCATATGCGGGTTTGTGTTTGCCCGAGAATTTCAAGATTGTGGAGGCGCTGAAGCCGCAGGCGGGGGCAGCACTGACGGGGGATTACGTGTCGCTGAAGAACGTGCTGATGGCGTACGTGATCGTGCACGTCAACCAGGCGAACGCGGCGACGATGGCGATCACGCTGGAGAAGGCGACGGCGGTAGCGCCCACCGGGAGCACGGCGATCACGGTGGCGGTGCCGATCTGGGCGAATGAGGACTGCGTCGCTTCGGATACGCTGGTGCGGCAGACGGACGCGGTGTCGTTCACCACCAGTGCGGCGGTGAAGGACAAGATGGTGGTGTTCCAGGTGGATCCGGCGACGTTGGGCGCGTTTGACTGCCTGACGGTGAAGACGGGTGCGTCTAACGCGGCCAACATCACGTCGGCGCTGTATGTGTTGGCGGAGCGGTATCAGCAGTCGACGCCGCCGACGGCGATCACTGATTGAGTGAGGCGTAAAGCGTAAGGAGTAAGGGGCAGGCCCAGGGCAGGCCGAGGGCAGGCAGAAGGCCCAGGGCAGGCACAAGGCCTGCCCCTACGAGAATGATGAGGATGGTTGCGGGCGCGAGCCCGCGTTCCGGAAAAAGAGGAGGAATGAGCTATGAGTGAGGTGCCGAGGGGGCCGCTGGTGTCGCATTGGCTGGGCGGGGATCTGGTGTTGTATCCGCCGGATCATCCGGGCAATGCGTTTTTCGTGGACAGCAATTCTGGGTCGGACACGAACAAGGGGACGTCGTGGGAGAATACGCTGGCGACGATCGACGCGGCAGTGAACAAGTGTGTGGCGAGCAACGGAGATGTGATCTGGGTGCATCCGGCGCATGCGGAGAACCTGGCGGCTGACAGCGCGATCGATATCGACCTGGCCGGGGTGTCGGTGATCGGGATCCGGCGGGGCCGGCTGATGCCGACGCTGACGGCGACGGCGATCGCGGGAGATTGCAAGCTGGCGGCGGCGGGGGTATCGATCCGGAATCTGCGGTTCCTGGGTGGGGTGGACGCGGCGACGGGCCTGATCGAGGTGAGCGCGGCCGACTGTGCCATCCTGGATTGTGAGTATCGGGACTCGGTGGACCAGGCGACGGATATCCTGATCACGACGGCGGCAGCGGACCGGTTGCTGGTGGACGGGTTCAAGGTGTTCGGAGCGGCGGCTGCCGGCAGCGATTCGGCGATCGCGCTGGTGGGTGCGGACGATGCTGAGATCCGGAATTTCTACATCTACGGGAATTTCGCGGTGGGGGCGATCGACTGCCGGACGACGCTGAGCGCGCGGGTGCGGATCCACACTGGCACGATCTGGAATGCGAACGCGTCCTGTATCGCGGTCGTGGACACGGTGGGGAGTTCAACGGGGTTCATCGGGCCGGACTTGCAGATCATGCTGCTGACGAATGGGGCCAACATCACTGAGGCGATCACCGGGGCGACGTTCCAGGTGATGGATCCGGTGTACGTGGCGAACCTGGTGAACGAGAAGGGGATGCTGATCAACTGGACGGCATCGACGGACTAGGGGTAAGGAGTAAAGCGTAAAGCGTAAGGGGCAGGGACAAGCCCTGCCCCTAGGGAAGGAGAGGAGTGTGGGTGATGGCGGTTAAGCGGGCGGGGAAGGACAAGATGGTGAAGGGGGCGCCCCGGGAAAAGAACGGGACTTTGGCCGTGGACAAGGCGGCGCGCGAAGAGGCAGCCAAATTGGAGGCTGAGCGGGTGGCGGCTGAGGAGGCGGAGCGGGAGAAGGCGGAGCGCGAGGCCGAACGGGAGAAGGCGGAGGCTGAGCGGCAGCGGGTGCGGATGGCGCTGGCGAGCCGGTATAAGCGGTCGTTTCCGATTGCGGGGGACGGGCCGGCGTTGGCAGGTGACAAGATCGGGGAGCGTGAGGGGGCGTGGGAGTAGGGACAAATAGCAAATGACAAATGACAAATGGCAAATGACAAATATCAAATGACAAATATCAAGTGGTCCCGAAAGAGAACGGGACAGGTAACGCGGAGGTGAGGGATGGCGGGAACGGTTACGGTTAGTGAGGAGACACACGGGACGTTGAAGAAGGTTCATTTTTCGTGGACGTCGTCGGCGGGTGGGGCGGCGGACGGGAGTACGACGAAGGCATATAACGGGGTGCTGGTGCGGGCGGTGTTTGTGCCGGGGGCGACGACGCCGTCGGATCTGTACGACGTGGTGTTGAACGACGCGGATGGGTACGACGTGCTGGCGGGTCAGGGGGCGGACCGGTCGAGCGCGGCGGCGGAGACGGTGGTGGCCAGCATGGGGGCGGTGGCGAACGACAAGCTGACGCTGGGGGTGACGAACGCGGGGGACACGAAGAACGGCGAGGTGATCCTGTATATCCGGTAGGGGCGACAGGGTCAGGGCAGGCACAAGGCCTGCCCCTACGAGGGATGGTGGTGAGGGATGGCGACCTACGGGACATATGCGGATTTGGGGGAGTTCAAATCGCGGCTGGAGATCGACGACGTCGTCGATGATAGGATGTTGCTGCATTTGCTGGAGGCGGTGAGCCGGGCGGTGGATCGGTATTGCCGGCGGCATTTCTACGTGATGACGGAGGCTCGTTATTACGACGGGGATGCCGGGGTGGCGCAGGTCCTGGACCAGTACACGGAGCGGGTGTCGCAGTATTTGTCGCGGCTGTGGGTGGCGGATCTGTTGAGTGTGACGTCGATCAAGATGGATGGGGATCAGGACGCGACGTATGAGGATGAATTGGCGGAGACGGATTACATTCTGTGGCCATACGTCGGGTATCCGAAGATGCGGGTGGATCTGGATCTGCGGCGGGGCGATTACTCATACTGGTACCGGGGGCAGAAGGCGATCGAGATCGCGGCGGAGTGGGGCTATGGGAATGGGGATGCGCAGGCGGCAGCGGCGAGCGGAGCGACGGTGACGGTGGCGGACGCGGTGGCGACGACGGTGACGGTGAGCGATTATTCGTTGCTGGAGCCGGGGCAAACGATCCTGGCCGGGACGGAGCGGATGTACGTGCGGACGGTGACGGACGGGGATCCGAACGATTCGGCGACGGTGTATCGGGGGGTGAATGGGTCGACGGCGGCGGCGCAGGCGGCAGCGGCGGCGAGCATCTATGAGGTGCCGGAGGCGGTGCGGGAGGCGGTGCTGATCGGGGCGGCCAAGCTGTGGAAGCGGAAGGATACGGCGTTTGCGACGGTGGTGTCCTCGCCGGAGTTGGGGCAGATTGAGGTGATGCGGGGGGTGTTGCGGGATGCGGATGTGGTGGGGTTGTTGGATCCGTATCGGAGGCGGTTGATGGGGGCGGTTTGATGAATGCAGCGGCGAGAGGGCACCCACAAGGGGTGCCCCTACGAGGATGATTACGGTTCGGATTGAGGGGTTGGAGCGGGTGATGGGGAAGCTGGATCCGGCGTTGTGGAAGGGGCCGCTGAAGGATTTTCTGACGGCCGCGGCGCTGGGGGTGGAGCGGGACGCGAAGAAGAAGGCACCGCTAAATACGGGGCGGCTGAAGTCGAGTCTGACCCACCAGGTGGAGGATACGCTGGCCAGGGTGGGGACGGACGTGGAATACGCGGCATTTATGGAGTATGGCACCGGTTCGCAGACGGATGGGCCGGGGGGCGGGGGGCGGCACTGGCCACCGACGGCGGGGCTGGACCCGTGGGCGGCGAGGAAAGGGCTTGATCCGTTCCTGGTGGCGCGGGCGATTGGGAGGCGGGGAGGGTTGGTGCCGAGGCGGTATTTGCGGGGGGCGTTGGAGGAGAATTTGGGGCGGATTAAACGATTGTTAGGGAAGATGGGGGAGGAGATTCGGGGGAAGTGGGATAGTCAGTAGATAGTAGGCAGTAGACAGTAAACAGCAAAGAGTAAAACGTAAAACGTAAGGAGTAAGCATGGCATTGCCCCGCACAGAGTGCGGGACTGCGGCCAGGATAGGGACCGCGGGTTGATGGAGTAGACATGGCCTTGCCCCGCAAAAGAACGCGGGACTTCGGCCGCCGAAGTTGCGTTGTGGAGAAGGAGTAACAATTGGCCTTGCAGGATGCTATTGACTGGGTGCAGGATACGATTGGGGGGCTGGATGGGATCCGGGCGGCGCCGCACGAGCCGACGGAGAGCATTAAGGTGTTCCCGTTTTCGCGGGCGTACGCGAGCGAGGGTGTGATCGAGGTGGGGGCGGTGGGGACGGATCGGGCGCTGCACACGATCGTGGTGGAGATCCACGTGGCGCGGACGGACCTGCCGAGGGATGTGGCCAAAGCAATGCCGTATGTGGACAGTGTGCCGGCGGCACTGCTGGCGGATCCGAGGCTGGGGGGGACGGTGAGCACGTTTGGGTCGATCCGGTATCGGTTTATGCCGATGCAGGTGGCGGGGCAGGATACGATCGGGTTTCGATTCTGGTTAGAGGGAGTGAAGGTATTGACGGCGACGGCACGGTGAGAAGGGGGGCGAGTGATGGGGAACCGGCAGGGAAAAAGCACAAATCGCAACGGAAATAACCAAAAGGGGAACCGGTTGGTGTTGTGGACGCAGTTGGTGACGCCGGGGATGGACGATGCGGCGGTGGTGGCGGCGGAGCGGGTGGCGGGCAGGGCGGCGGCGTTGGGGTACAACCACCTGGTGCAGGGCTACCGGCGGACGGACGATGCCCGGAACAAGGCGGTGCTGGCGTTGTCGAAGGTGGCGCGGGATGACCGGGATGTGTTGGTGATGCTGGACGCGGATCATATGCACCCGATGGACGTGATCGAGCGGTTGGTGGCACACGACGTGGGGGTGGTGGGGGCGATGTATTTTCGAAGGGGGGAGCCGTTTGACGTGTGTGCGTTTCGGCGGGGCCCGGATGTCCCGCAACAGGAAGCCCCGCAGGGGCAGGCGGGACAGGCGGGATCTACGAGCGGGCTGGTGGCGGTGGGGCGGGAGGAGACGGGATTACACAAGGTGGCGGTGGTGGGGACTGGTGCGATCGCGATTCAGCGGTGGGTGTTTGAGCGGCTGATGGAGAAGGGATACGGGTGGCCGCATTTCCGGTATGCGTATGCGGAGGGGTCGCTGGATCAGCCGACGGAGGATATGTATTTCGGGGCGATCTGTGAGGAGGCGGGGATTCCGCATTACGTGGATTGCGATCTGGTGACGCCGCATTTGAGGACGTTGGTGATTGATCGATCCTATGCCGTGGGGTGGGCGGAGGCGCGTGACGATGAGGAGAGGGCGGGTGGTGATGGGGAGAGGGCAGCCACCCCGGCCCGAACCGCGAAGCCGGGGCGGGCAAGGCGGGCACCCACAAGGGGTGCCCCTACGAATATCATGGCGGTGGAGGTGGAGGCATGCTGAGATATGTTGGAGGCGGGTTCATTGGCGGGGTGCCGGCCCGGGACCTGACGGAGGCGGAGGTTAAGGCGGGCCCCGCTGACGGGACAGGTGGTTGGGATCGGGAGGCGTTGGTGGGGACGGGATTGTATGTGGAGGCGGGCAGCGGTCAGCAGTCAGCGGTCAGCCCCGCAGGAGCAGGCGGGGCGGGCGGTCAGCCCCGCGATACAACGCGGGACAGGCCGGCCAGGGAGAAGGGTGAGAAAGCGCAAATTTCAAATAGCAAATGACAAATATCAAATATCAAATACCGGAAATGAGGAGGGATAGACGATGGGTGTGAAGGCGCTTCGGAAGATTCA
>Ga0307378_10012577_pt1 | contig 10788 bp, 10 predicted proteins | sample UN1MG_FD_202238 | JGI IMG/M metagenome (GOLD analysis project Ga0307378, IMG submission 202238) | Soil microbial communities from Risofladan, Vaasa, Finland - UN-1 | ecosystem: Environmental > Terrestrial > Soil > Coastal area > Acid sulfate soil | place: Finland: Risofladan, Vaasa | collected...
CTGCCGGTCGAGCTCTATGACGATATTGCCCATACTGGTTTCCAGCTTGACGATATTACTCTGCGAGTCCACTGCTTTTCCTTCCACTATTACTTTTTTCGTTCCTTTATCACAGCCGCAGACCAAGGCAACGACCGTCAACAATCCGCATATCCGCGATTTACTCATTATCTATACCTCTCAAAGGCGCAGCCATTCTGCATACTATGTCTGATCGACGATACTCTCGTTCCATTTGTGTTTTCTGACGGAGGCGAGTATTTTCTCGGCGCATTGCAGTGCGGCCAGGCCCTCTTCGGCGCTGACCTCGGGCCTGTGCGCTCTGTTCCTTACCGCCGACAGAAACGCCTCCTGCTCCAGCCGGATAGGTTCCTTGTCGTCTATATCAAGCTGCTCGATCTGCAACAAGTCCGGCCAGTTCACACTCAGCAGGTCGAAATCACCGGCTTCTTTGTGCTCCTGGATCCACTTGACCACGTTGATATTCGGATCGGCCTTGACGGCAATCCCGCTCTTTTTCAGATAATCGACGCTCAGATAGGCTTGGCGGCTGAAGACCCGCACCTTTCGTTCGGTCTTCAGGGCCAGCCGCGACGCCGTAATGTTGGCGATGCACCCATTCTCAAAAATGATTCTCGCGTTGCAGATGTCTTCATTGTCTTCCACGACGTTGACCCCGACGGCGTCCACCTTCTTGATCTTGCTTGCCGCCAGGGACAGGATGATATCGATATCGTGGATCATCACGTCCAGCACAACGCCAACGTCGGTCGAGCGAAAAGGATAAGGACTGATGCGGTTGGCCTCGATAAACTTCGGCTGGATATTGAGTCTCTTGATGGCCTGGGCGACCGGGTTGCACCGCTCCGAATGACCCACCGCGACGACGCTGTCGTTCTTCCGGGCCAGCGCGACGATCTTTTTGCCTTCTCTGACGTTGGCCGCCAGCGGCTTTTCAATCAGCACGGCGATCCTGTTCTCGATGAAGGTTCTTGCCAGCGCCAAATGGGTCACCGTCGGCGTGGCGATCGTTACCGCATCGACTTTGTCGAGGACGTCCGCGCACTCGGTGAAGGCCGGACACTGATGCTGCTCGGCCAGGCGCCGGGCCTTTTCGCCGTCGATATCAACCACGCCAACCAGCTCGCACTGCGGCATCTGGCCATAGACCTTTGCATGTATCGTTCCCATCTTGCCGGCGCCGACCACGGCGACGCGTATTTTCGTATCCTGCATTTTACGTTCCCTAATGGGTGATTGCCTGTCAACCTGCCTGCTTACCCTTCAAGCACAAAACGAAGCTCTTCTCAATGTCTGAATGTCTCGAGGTATCTGCCGAACTGATGCTCGCTGCTTCTGGTTATCGAATCAACGATGGCTTGAACGTTTTCATCGAGCCCCTCCTGGCTCGCCAGGGCTTTGGCGTTTTCGAGCAGCGTGCCTCCCTGCCTGTACAGTTTCTTGAACGCCTCGAAGATACGCTGCTTCTGCTGCTCGGTCAGACCGGCCCGGTCCATGCCCCGCTCGTTCACGGCCCGGATCCTCGGCGGATAATGGCCGCTGACCGTCAGAAACGGCGGGACGTCCCGGTTCAGCCCGGCCAGGCCGGCGACATAACACCACTTGCCGATCGTTACAAATTGATGCGACGCGGCCAAACCGCTCAACCAGGCCCCCGTTTCGATTTTGCAGTGTCCGCCTATTTGCACGTAGTTGCTCATGACGGTCCCGTCTTCGATGAGGCAGTCGTGTCCGAGATGCACGCCGACCATCAAAAAGTTCTCATTCCCGATTTTCGTGGAAGAGCCCGGTTGTATGCCCGGATGGATGGTCACTTGCTCGCGGATAACGTTTGCGTCGCCTATAATCAACGCGCCGGTTTCGCAATCACCGCCCAATCGCAGAACCTGCGGGCGGCAGCCGATAACGCAATTGGGGAACAAGTGATTGTTCCGGCCGAGGGTGACATTCTTGTGGATCACGACGTTGGCCTCGAGGATCGTCCCGGAACCGATCGAGACGCCGCTGTGAATGACGCAATTGGGCCCCATGATGACGTCATCGCCCAATTGAGCATCTTCATGTATGACCGCACTGGGATGTATCTGTGTCATATAACCTCTTGTATTCCTGTTTCAGACTAAGAGTTTTTCAAAATCGACGTCAGGCACTTTTGGAAAGAAAAAATCTTCTTTTTCGATTTTGCAAAAGTTCAGTTATACCTTCTCGTCATCAACGAGCATGAATCGTATCTGGGCTTCAGCCACCACGGCATCGCCGACCATCGCCTTGCACTGACACTGGGCGGTCCGGCTTCTCAGTTTCATCGTCTCGGCCGTCAGGATCAACTGGTCGCCGGGCACGACGGCTTTACGCAATTTCACATTGTCCATGCTGAGCAGCACGGCCAGCTTGCCGGTATGCTCCAGCCGCTGGGCGAACAACAAGCCCGACACTTGTGCCATCGCCTCGACGATCAGAACGCCCGGCATGATCGGCGTGCCGGGAAAATGGCCCTGGAAGAACTGCTCGTTGAAGCTGACGTTCTTGATACCCTTGATCCAGGTATCTCCTTCGATTTCGATGACCTTGTCCACCAGCAGGAAAGGATAGCGGTGCGGCAGAATCTTGGTAATCTGCCGGATATCCAGAAGCGCATCGGTGCCGAACTTGGCGATACGCTCCTGTTGCCGGGCCGCCTCGTACAATTTCCTTGCAAGCTGCTGGTTCAGCGAGTGGCCGCTTCTGTACGCGACAATCCGGCCTTTCAAGGCCCGTCCGACCAGCCCCAGATCGCCGATCAAATCGACGATCTTGTGCCGGACGCATTCATTGGGGAACCTGTAGCTGTTCTTGATGGGTCCGTCGGAGCTGATCACCAGCAGATCGCGGGGGCCGATGTGCGTTCCCATGCCGCGGGCCTGAAACTGCTTGGCCTCGGCTTCCAACAGAAAGGTGCGGGCCGGCGCCAGATGCTTCTCGAAGTTCTCCGGGGTGAGCTGGCAACCGAAGATTTGCCTGCCGATGCCGGCGTGACCGCCGTAATCGAGATCGTAGGTCAGGCTCAATCCGTTATCGTTGTGGGGCAGAGCGTAGATGCAGGCGTCGCCGGCGGTGATGGTGATGGGTTTGGTGATGACATATTCTTTGCGGGCGACGTTCTGCTCCTCGAGCCCGGTGCGTTTGAGGGTCTTGAAATACTCTGCGCAACTGCAGTCCGGGGCCGGCAGCTCGGGGCCGGTGACCTCGACAACGAGATTGTCGATCTCAAGCGCATTGATCGCCGCCATGCAGTGCTCGATGGTTTCGATGCTGACCGAACCTTTCTTCAACGTCGTTCGCCGGCTTCGCTCGGCCACATTGGGCGCGACGGCGCTGATCCGCACCGGTTCCGGGACATCCGTGCGAACGAACGTGATGCCGGAGTCGGCGGGAGCGGGGCGAAAAACGACCTTGGCTTCCTTGCCCCCGAACAAGCCCCGGCCGCGCACCCTGCATTCACCTTTTATCGTCTTCTGCAGCTTCAAGTTTTTCAACCCTCTTGCTCAGTTGCTTTAGCTGCTCGGCCATCTTGGGCAGCCGCATGGTCAAGCCCATGATGCGAAACGCCTCTTCTTTCTTGATCGCCGGCGTCCAGAGCAGTTTCTGCCCGGCCCCGACGCTGCTCATCACGCCGGCCTGAGCGCCCACCATGGTGCCGTCGCCGATTTCGATGTTGTCCGCCAGGCCGACCTGGCCGCCTAATACGACGCCGTCGCCCAGCTTGCAACTGCCGGAAATCCCGACCAAAGCCGCGATCAAACAGCACTTGCCGATGACCACGTTATGAGCGACCTGGACGAGATTGTCGATTTTCGTTCCGGCACCGATGATGGTATTTCCAAACTTGGCCCTGTCAACACAACAATTGGCCCCTATCTCGACAAAGTCCTCGATGACCACGCCGCCGTTGTGCGGAATCAGCCTGTGAGTGCCCTCGATGAACGCGTACCCAAAGCCGGTGGAGCCGATGGTGGTGTTGGCCTGGATGATGACGTTAGCACCCAAAGAGCAGTTATGATAGATCACGACGTTGCCGTCGAGACGGCAATTCTCGCCGAGCTTTGAATTCTCGCCGATTTTGCATCCGCTGCCGATGAGGCTGTTGGGCCCGATTTGGACGCCGTCGTCAATGACCACTCCGGCGCCGATGGAAACACCTTTGGCGATTTTTACGTTTTGGCCAAGCTTCGCCGTCGGGTCAACGCCCTCGGCGGGGCGCTTGAGCGGGGGGGCGAAGATCTTCAGCGTTTCTATCAACGCGGCGTTCACGTTTCTGACGACCAGTTGCGGCCCGGCAAAACCTTCGAGACGCGCCGGGACGATGACGGCGCCGGCCCGCGACTGTGCCAATGCGGCCCGATGTTTTTCGCCTGTGACGAAGGTCACGTCACTCTCGCCGGCCGCCTGAACGGGACCGACGCCCGTAATCGGCTTGCCTGCCTCGTCGGTATCAGCCACCAGCTCGGCACCGAGCCGCCCGGCTAATTCTTCAATCGTCAATTTCATTTCGCCCCAACGCCAAAAAACGTCCCAACCTAAGGCGGATTACTCCTGCGTGCCGGTGTTCAATTGATCAGTTTTGTCTCTATCTTATCCATCTCGGCGATCACCTCACCGGTCAAATCCAGACATCCGCCATTATACAACACTTTATGAGTGCGCAAGGCCATCGCAAGATCTTCGTACCGGGTCATGGGAAACTCAGGCTCATCCACCGCGAGCACCAGCGCCAGACCCTTTTGCGCCGCCAGCTCCTTGGTGATGCGCAGTATCTCCTTGTAGAGCTTCTCCGTCCACAACTGGTATTTCAATGCCTTCTTCTGCGGATTGACCTCTTGCATAATCTTAAGCTCGGCCTGTTTCTGAAGCAAGTCCTGATATTGCTGCATGTAGTCGGCGCTGTCGGGTCTCAAGGCCCCGGTCCGAAGTCCCGCCGCCAGCGCCTGGATCTCCTTGGAGAGCTTGTCCTCCTCGGCATCCATTCGGTTGTTTTCCGCCGTCGTTCTATCTCTGTACTTGGCCGTGGCCTTGCAGTCCCGCAGCGCCTGCGAGACGCTGACCGTCGCGATAGGCAAAACCGGCTTGGCGGAGTTCGCCTGAGCCACACCGTACTGATGGATCGCAAACAAAACAACCACGCCGATCAGGCAACCTAAAAGCATCGTCCTGCGCTTCATACATTATCCTTTCAAGAATTTCTTGCCCTGATGAATCATCCGATTGTCGATTTAGAAAAGTCTTCCCATATTGAAGCTGAATCCCCGCGTCTCGTCCTCATCGGCCCGTCTCAAGGGCACGGCATACTCGAACCGCATGGGCACCGGCCCCAGCAACTGCGGTATCATGATTTGGATGCCCGCTCCGATGGAAGTGCGGTACCTGCCTGTGTCAACCGTTCCACTGTCCATAAAGAACAATCCTTCGATGTTCTTGCCGATCAGGGGCACTGTGACCTCGCTGCCGGCCAGGAATATCCAGTCGCTGCCGATGGGGTCTTTTCGCACCGGGTTCACGACGTTGGTCTGCAAGCCCCTCGTGCTGACGCCCCGGTAGTCAAAACCGCGGATTCCATACTCGCCCGTCCCGCCGGCGTAGAACTTCTCGAAAGGAGGTGCATCGGAAAGCGTCGTGGCCGCAAGCACCTTCACGGCCAGAACCGTCTTTCGCTCGATCAGGTCCTCATACAGCGTCGTATATCCAACGCCGGTCCCTTTGACGATTCCGAAATCCTCGTCGCCGGTGACATGCTCGTAGCCCACGTTGAACCGGTAGCCTTTGCTTGGATTGTAGAAATCGTCTCGCATGTCTTTACCAATGCCGACCCCAGTCCCGACAAGGAGATTATTCCCTTCGTAATCAATGATCTCCTGAGGCGCATCGTAATCGAGGTCGCCGACCTCGACGTTCTCAACGCGGAAGTCAAAACTCGGCCGCCAGCGGTTTTTCAGCCGTTTCTCAAAGCCGAAATATCCCTTGGTCTTCTGCTCATCGTGGCTTTCTCTCCATCGCTCCCAGCTTGAGCCGCCTACGTTGAGGGAGGTCGGCTTGTCCTGAAAGTACGGTTCCGTGAACGTGATCGAATAGTAGCTCATGACGGTTCCCGGCTCCAGGGCGATTCGCAAAGTCTGTCCACCGCCCTTGAAGGCCTGCATCGTGACAAACTCTCCGAAGCTCTCGGGCCAATCCGTCACGTCGAAATTGCGCTGTTCCACAATCAATTGGCCGATGACGCCGCTGTCGCTGCCGACGGCGACGCCCGGATTGAGCATTCCCGTCATGCCCTCCTTGATATCGACCACGGCGTCCCTGCGGTCCTGGGCTCCGTCCGCGGGAACCACGGGCTTGATCATCGCCTGCTCCGACAACGTCATCCGCTGAATGTACTTCTCCAGTTGGCCGCTGCCTTGTTTGGGGGCCATGTCGGCGTTGTACAACTCGCCCGGCGTGAAATCGTACTCGTCCAGGATCCGCCGGACGACCTTGTCCTGCGTCTGCTCGTTGCCGACGATATCAATCTTGCCGATCCGGAACTGCTTGCCCTCGACGATGGTGAACTCGACGTCCACCGTGTTAACCTCGGGCACGAACCGGCGATGCGCCTGGACGTCCGCATCGATAAAACCGTTCTCGCGGTAGCGCTTGAGAATCCGCCTGGCGTGGGCCTGGGCCTTGAGATGGTAGTAGGGCTGCCCCGATTCCAGCTCCAGCCCTTCCAGCAGCGTCTGGTCGTCATACTGCGTGTTGTCTTTGAACGTGACGTGCCTGACCCTGTAAAGCGGCCCTTCCTGAATGATAAAAGTGATGTGGGCCTGGCCCTGAACGGCGATGCGGGGATTCAGATAACCCCTTTGAAAGTATATGGTTCGCAGCTCCTCGACGTCGGCGGCGATCTTCTCTGCGGTGTAATAGACCGGGCGGATCAGCCAGCTTGTGGTCTTCGTCTTGACGGCGCTTTCGAGATCGCTCGTCTTGATGGCCCTGTTGCCCTCGAACCTTACCGACCTGATTCGAATCCGCAGACCCTCGACGACCGTATAGACGACCTTGCCCTCCGCCAGTTTCATCCTGTTGAAGGTCACTACGACGTAAGGGTAGCCTTTGCTTCGGTAGAATTCTTCGATGGCCATCCGGCCCGATTCGGCCAGAACCGGATCGAGGTATTCGCCCGTCGCAAAGTCCAGCTTCTTGAGCAGGGTCTTGCTCTTGTACTTGCGATTGTTCTCGAACTCGATCGCTTTGATAACCGCAACACCGCTCTCTAAGGCGGGGGTGGTTATCTGCGTTTTTTGCTCGACGGTCGCCGCGGATCCCCGGGCCATAGCGAGGCTCGAAACGGCGGTCGATATAAGGCTAATCATGATGACATTTCGCATTTCGTATCTCGTGCCCCGTCCATCTGCTTCTCACGGGACCGGGCACGAATCACAGACCTTGTTTGAACATTGAAATTCCGTATCCTGCTTAGAACGGCGCCACTTGCTCCCCGACGTGCGAGGCGTTCTCGAACCGGGTGACTTTTTCCCGGAATATCAGCTTGACGGTCCCGGTGGGGCCGTTGCGCTGTTTGGCGATAATGACTTCGGCCGTGTTGTCTTCCTGATAATCCGGCTCGCCCCGATGATAGTAGTCTTCGCGATGCAGCAGCATGACCACGTCGGCATCCTGCTCGATGCTGCCGCTTTCGCGCAGGTCGCTCATTCTCGGCCGGTGCCCCTCCCGGCCCTCCGGGGACCGGTTCAACTGGCTCAGAACCACCACCGGAAGGTTCAGCTCCCGCGCCAGGGCCTTGAGATAGCGAGAAACCGCCGTGATCTCCTGCTGCCGCGACTCGGCCTGCCCGCCACCGAGATGCATCAACTGCAAATAGTCCACCACGATGCACCGGATATCGTGCTTGCTCTTGAGCCGACGGGCCTTGGCCCGAAGCTCCAGCGGCGTCAGCGTCGATGCATCGTCGATATAAATCGGCGCTTCGGACAGCTCCGCGCAGGCGTTCGCGAGTTTCTTGTAATGCTCGTCGCTCAACAGGCCCCGCCGGACTTTCTGGCTGTCGATCTCACTGATGCTGCACAGGAACCTCTCGGCCAACTGCTGCCGGCCCATCTCCAGCGAGAAAATCGCAGTCGGGACCTTTTCCATCAGCCCGAGATGCTCGGCGATGTTCAGCGCCAGCGACGTTTTTCCCATGCTGGGCCTGCCCGCGACGATGACCATCTCGCCGTTTTGCAGCCCGCAGGTCAGATCGTCCAGCTCGTAATAGCCCGTAGCCAGCCCCGTGACGTGCGTGCCCTGGCGGCTCTCGATCAGCTCGAAGGACCGGACCACAAGGTCTTTGAGCGCCTCGGCGTTACTGGTGATGTTCTTATCCGTCACGGCGAAAATCCGCCGCTCGGCCTCATCGAGCAGCTCATGCGTCTCGCCCGACTGCTGATAGGCGGTATCGAGAATCTCGCCCGCCACGGAGATCAGCTCTCGCAGCAGCATCTTGTCCTTGACCACGCCCGCGTAATAGGCCGCGTTTGCCGCCGAAGGCACGGAGTCCAGAATCTTGCCCAGATATTCGACGCCGCCGACCTCTTCGAGAAGACCTCGCTTGGCCAGCTCGTCGCGGAGCAGCACCGCGTCGATCCCGACGCCCTTGTTCTTCTCATAGAGCGAAATCAGGGCCTCGTAGATGTGGCGATGCTCGATGCGGTAAAAGGCGTCGCGTTCGAGGGTCTCGACGACGTCGCCGATGCACTCGGGCCCGACGATCATCGAGCCAAGAACCGCCGCCTCGGCCGCCAACGACTCGGGCATGGTCCGCAGCGGGGCGATGGCCCCTGCGCCGCCGGCGTCGTCTCTCACCGATCCGGCCGGCTTAGCCGCCTGAGTTCTTACTTTCCCTGCCATAAAAGAAGCAAATTCGAATATCTAAGTCCTGAATCCTAAACAAACCCAAAATCCTAAGGTTCGAATCTTCCAAACGGACAGCGTCGCCGTCATTATTAGAATTCCGGATTTGCCACGTCGGGCATTCTACCGCCCCCCTGACCGGCCGTCAAACACTTGCTGCAATTATTGCCCAGCGCCCTGCGAACCACCCGGAATAGCCACCCCGACCGGATTCCTGGGTCGGATAGGGCACGGCTGATGGGTAACCTGAGAAACAAAACCAAATCCGAGCGTTACGATGGCTTGGGAGAACCGCGTTGAGTCTTGCCGGCGGCTTTGGTATAATGGTCCGGCAGAAAGGTGGGCAGGCGCCGATGAAGGTGAACGCGCGACGAGGCTTTACGTTGATTGAGCTGCTGGTGGTGATCGCCATCATTGCGCTGCTGATGGGCATTCTGATGCCGGTTCTGCGAAAAACGAAGGAGCAGGGCAAGGACATTGTCTGCCGGAGCAATCTCAAACAGATCGGCCTGGCGGCCAATTTCTACGCGGGCGAATACGACATGTTTATCCCCCGCTCGGCCGAGTGGGGTGGCAAGATCAAGCCCTGGTTTCAGCTTTTCATGCCGTTCCTGGCGCAGAAGGCCGTCAACGACGATTACCGCACCGTCAAGATATTTCGCTGCCCGAGCTATCCGAACAAGGAGCAGACCGTCTGCTTCGTCGTCAACGGCTGGGGCGGCGACGGCATCAGCGGGGGCATGCAGGGGACGCCGACGAAGCTCACGGATTGCCCCCGCCCGGCCACCATTATCTATCTGGCGGATAATGAGAACGGCTCCTGGCGGACCATCCTCAAGAAAGTGACCGACCGGGACGTCACTCGGTGCGATGTCTTTCGTCCGAGTCATCTTCCGGATTCCGAGAGCCATGACATCACGGGGGGCCGTCGCGTCGCGCGGGCCCGGCACAAGAACGGCTGCAACAGCCTCTATCTCGACTGGCACGTCGGCTGGGTGGCCGCCGAGGAGATGACTGTCGATATGTGGAGCTTCGGGCAGTAACGCAGAACCTTGCGCTCGCCAGGGGCGGTCTCTTTCAAGGGTTCTTTGTCAGAATATTCCCGGCAAATCTCGCCCGATAAACAAGCGTTTTTCAGGCCAGGAGCAGCCTTTCTCGAAGAATTCACCAAGAAACCTGCATTTCTTGGTGACACGAGCCGATAGTTTGTATATACTATGCATAGACAATATATGTACAATTGGCGCACAAATGATAAGGTAAGTACTATGGCGAATTCGGCGATGATTCACGCGAGAGTGGATTCCGAAACGAAATCTCAGGCACAGGGCGTTCTGAATGAGCTTGGAATGACGCTCAGTGAGGCGATCTCCCTGTACCTGCGGCAAATTGTGTTTCGCAGAGGGATCCCATTTGAGGTGAAGATTCCTAACGAACTGACGATGCGGACGATCGAGAAGTCTGAGCGAGGCAAGGAATTGCACGAGGCATCGAGCGTTGACGAGATGTTCAAGGAACTGGACAGGTGAAAGTCGTCTGGACATCGCAGTTCAAGAAGGACTACAAACGGGCGGGAAAGCGAGGCTGCCCTCTTGACGAGCTGAAGGGGATCGCGAAGAAATTGGCTGACGGCAAGACGCTCGACGCCAGACACAGAGATCATCCCTTGAAGGGATTTGGCAAGAAGCTCCATAGGGAGTGTCACATCAAGCCGGATTGGCTGCTGATCTACCGTATCGAGGGAGACACGATAGTGTTCATACGAACGGGGGCACATTCCGATCTGTTCAGGTAGCTGCGCCACACCTCGCTGGTTTGACTACGCTCGCCAGGGGCGTTGGCGGTTCAGGT
>Ga0307378_10012579_pt1 | contig 10788 bp, 19 predicted proteins | sample UN1MG_FD_202238 | JGI IMG/M metagenome (GOLD analysis project Ga0307378, IMG submission 202238) | Soil microbial communities from Risofladan, Vaasa, Finland - UN-1 | ecosystem: Environmental > Terrestrial > Soil > Coastal area > Acid sulfate soil | place: Finland: Risofladan, Vaasa | collected...
GGCAGAGCATACGGCGATTCCGTGGGAGATTGAAAGCGACGGAACAACGATCGTCATGGACGGGCAATGCGTTATCGTGGGGCCGGCTCCGGACGGGGCCGGCATTGGCGTGGAGCGGGCGAACGCCGCCCTGATCGTCCGCGCGGTCAACAATCACGCGGCGCTGCTGCACGCGTTGCGGGACCTTCTGCGACAGGTTGAGACACGCAAGAACGCCGCGACCTTTGAGCGTGGCACGGCACGAGAGGCCATCACACAGGCAGAGCGGGAGGGGTGAACCATGAAATTCAAACGTGAAGACTACGGCTGGGTATCGGACGATCCGGCGGGGCTCCTGTTCTACGGTGAACAGGCGCCCGAGACCGTCCAAGCATTCGCCGGCGGCCATCGTTGCCTGGAGGGCGGCGCTACGGTCCCGGTGTTCGTGGTGGACCTGGTACACGTGCGGACGGTCGCATGTGGCAGTCGCGGGCCCGCGCGGCAGAGGTGGTCAAGCAATGCTCGATACAGCTTGTACCGGTACGTCCCCGAAATCGGCCGGCCGGAAACCATCATGGTCGAGGTCTCGGGTCTGGGTGTCCGATTCCTGCAGATCGACCAGCTTTGCTCCGCGGAACTCGGGGCGTGCCTGGCGGAACTGCTGCCGGATGAACGGCTCTGGGATCTCCTGTCCTGCATCGTCGGGACGTGGGATGAAGCCTGGAAGCAGTCCCGCCGGGAGGTCATGGGCCTGTTCTTGGTCGGCCGCTTGAAGAAGCGGCGCCGAGAGGGGCGGGCATGGGTCCAGGTCAAGCCAGAAGTGGCATAGAGAACGGGAGAACGCCATGGCGATCTACGGAATCGGGAGAACGATCTACGGCCGGAGATTCTCGGTGAACTACTGCCGGGAGATCGGGCTTGTAGAGGTCAACATCGGGGGCCGCGTCTTCTACGTCCGGGTCCCGAAAGTCTGAGGAGGTTTGAACATGAACAGCACGAACACGTTGGAACCGTCCACGGTCAATCAGTGGGTCCGCCATCTGGTATGGCGCGGCACGGTGACAACCGTCACCTGCGGCGCCGTGGGGTATGCGCACGTCTTCGCGTGGTCCGGAGCGATTCCCTGTACAGGCTTCCGCCGCTGCATCTACTGCGGAAAGCCAAAGCACGAGCACATCGGCGCGGCAGAATTGCGCGCCTGAATGGAGATCAGAACATGAGCGAACACAAACACCTATCGGCGGACGACTTGGCGGCCTTGGCCGTCGGCAAGCGGTACCGCGTCAAGATCCGCGGCAAGCGCAACCGGCGCGTGCGAACACTCCTCGGGAGAACGGAACGATTCGCCCCGGACGGCATCCCCTGCGCGGTGTTCAGCACGGCACACAGACGGAACGGCGGGGGCGGGTACTCCGGACAGTGGAGCGTCCCCCACTACGACCTGGAAGCATGCGAGGAGGTTTGAACATGAACAGCACGAACACGTTGAATACCTGCGCAGAATGCGGCCGGGAGCTTTCGTTCAAGCCTGACGGAGGCGTACCGTGGCGTCGGGATGTAGTCGGGGATGCCGTGTGCCTCTCCTGTGCCACGAAACGCGAGGGCACCGCCACGAACAGCAAGCACACGGCGGGACCGCTGGAAGTCGTTTGGCACCCCCGCCACACGACCGCCGAAATCGAGACCGTTACAAAGGAATTCGGCATTGATCGCGACAAGTATCGCCACATCACCAACGCCATGCCGATGTCGGCGGGGCCTGCGTGTGAGGTCGAAATCATCCGGGACGATGACGGGATCGAACGCCACTATTCCGCCGAGGCATGCGCAACAGCCCGCCGTCTCGTTGCCTGCTACAACGCCTGCGCGGGGATCAACCCCGAGGCGGTCCAGGACATGCTGCTTGCGCTCCTGGACGTCCTACACCAGCTCGCCACGGACTCCGACCTGGACGACCTGGTAACAGCCCCACAGAAGTACGACACCCTGGAGGCGCTGGTCCGGAACGTGATCGACGCGGCCACGGGATAGAAACTACGTCACTTGTTGACAAGTGAAGGCATCTCCCCCCGCCCCCTGGCGTGTCCATGACGGGCCCGCCGGGGGGCATCCCCGTACCCGGATGGGGTACTGTCATACTCAATGCAGGTACAAGCGGGCAGAACAGGAGGAGTAGGCCATTCGCGGCCGTGGCGTAAGGGTTTACGGCTGCAGGCGATAATGCCCCCACGGGGCAGTATCGCTGTCACAAGAAAACACCCCTTTTCGTGACAAGGCATTTAGGAAAACTGCCCAGTTTTCCTAAGCGACACATCACACAGACCGTTATCTATAGAGGGGGCGCACGGTCCCCTGGCAATTTCCCTGAAAGGAGACACAGATGGAAGAGCGAAAGCACGTCATGCTGGATCGGGCGGTCCTGGGGCTGAAGGCGTTCGCGGCGACGGAGAAGATGCACTACGCGCTGAACGGCGTGCATCTCACGTCCAGGTTCGCCGAGGCGACGGACGGGAAGATGCTCCTGCGGGTCCCCCACGCGAACTTCGACGCCGAGGGATTCCCCGAGGTCAACGATCACTCCGTCGGCCTGAACGGCGAGGACTTCATCGTCCAGCCCTCCGCCTTCGAGAAGGCGTTCGCCGGCGCGGCCAAGAAGACCAGCCGCGCGGTGCTTCAGTACGTCCGGGCCGGCGTGACAGAGGACGGTGAGAAGCCGGTCCTCTCCGCCACGAACCTGGAGGACTCGGTCAGCATCCGCACGCGACCGGTGGAAGGCGAGTTCCCCCATTCGGACACCCTCATCCCCGATCCCGAGGGTGCACTGGCACGCGTGACGCTGGCCGCCGACCGTTTGGCAGAATTCTGCACGTTCGCCAACCGGTACGGCGACAACGATGGCGGAACGCGGGCGATCACCCTCGAGCTCTACGGGCCGGACAGGGCCGTGCGGATTCCCGTACCCCTGGCCCCGGGACGCGAGGCGATCGGCGTGTTGATGCCGATCGTGGGCCCGGCCGACAAACACCGGGCAGCCACGAAGATCGAAGCCCTGGAAGAGACGGTCGAGACCGGCGCCCTTCTCCTGAAGGACTGCCAGGCCGAGGGCCTGAAGTTCCGGGCCGCCCTGAAGGCCATCGGCAAGGCCAGCAAGTCGGCACAGGTCCAGGCGCTCGTAAAGGACGCCATCGGGTAGCATCTGGTGGTATACTATCCCTCGGGGGTTCCCAATACGGGAGTCCCCGAGGGGGAAGGGAGAACGGAACATGATTCGCCTGAACGGAGCCCGCCACATCCTGTCGGACGTCGAGGTCCTCGAGAACGTCGCGCGGGATATCCATACCCAGTGCGGCCGGGACTACGGCCACGCAGTCCGGGACGCATCGTACCACCTGTCCGTCGGTCTCGGCTGGAATCGGTACGAGGTCGCCTACTACCTGCGCACGGCCCTGCGGCGGCTCGAGAACGACGAAGAAGCCGAGATCGACGCGGCGACAACCAACTCACCCGACCGCGTCCGCGAGCACTGCGACACGCTGGCCGAGGCGCTGCGGGAACGAGGGGAAGGAGTAGAGATGGGCAAGTACGAGGGGCATACGCCCGAGCCGTGGGAATATAGGACGCCCGCTACGCACCCCGGCTACTTTGGCTCGTCCGCTGCGAACGCTTGGTGCATAGTCGCCGTATCGAAAGAGACGCCGGATGTGGAACACGTCTGCGGCGAGGACGAACAGGAGTATCCGAACCCGCCGTCTGCTGCCGATGCCGCGTTGCTGACAGACGCGCCCACCCTTCTCGCCCAGCGAGACACGCTGGCCGAGGCGCTGCGGGAGTGCGCGTCCATTGTGCAAGCCATCGGGCCTATCACGCGCCCGTCATTCCCGGTATCAGAAGCGCGGCGGACGGCTGCACAGAAGCAGGCAGAAGACGCTCTGGAGCGGCTCGAGAACGAGGGGAAGGAGTAGAACCATGGGCAATCCGAAGTACGACGCGGCCGAGGCCCGAGTGCTGAACACGCCGGAGCTGCAGCCGTTCAGATCCATCATCCTGGGCGACTGGCCCGAGGGCGACAAACATTGGGAATGGGTGACGACGGCGACGGTTGCCGAGATCGTGGCATGGGCCGAGGACGTGCGCGATTACGGCGGCGGGAAGGAGTAGAACCATGTTCCAGGTCTACAGAATCGGGAACCGGTGGACGTTCGACGCGAACGAGCGCGGCGGGGCCCCCCGGATGTACGCGGCGGCAAACGCGGCGGCACATGCCGCCCTGGATGCGGTAACGGAGGTCGCGGCGGCCTGCCGGGACCAATTGGACGAGGCCCGAGAGGCCGACAAGGCCGGCACGTTCTTCGCGGCGGTGCATCCGGACACGGCAGCAGCCATCCATGTCCTGCAGCCGACCGGCTCGGCATTCTCGTTCTGACCACATCACACAGACGGGTTACTACGGAAGCGGTTTCAACGGTTGGCCGAAGGAGGGAGTCCAGTGAAAGCTGCACCCGGTATCATCGAACGGTTCCTCGCGTACCTCGAACAGGATCAGAAGCGGTCCCCCAACTACCTCCGGAACGTCGCCTGCACAATGGGCATGTTCCAGAAGTGCTTGGGCCACAACGGTCTTACGACTGCGGCCGAGATCGACATCCGGCGGTTCAAACTCTACCTGGAGCGCCCCAAGTCCGATGGCGGCCGGGGGCAGCGGGGCTCGAGCGTCGCGCAGCACATCGTCCGCATCTCCCGGTTCTTCCGGTGGACGCGGGAGCGCGCGAAAGTGCGCGAAGATAACCCCATCCCCCGCGATTTGGTCTACGATCGTGCGAAAGAGGAGCGATACTGCCCCACCCCTGCCGAAGCTGCGCGGATCGTGGTTGCCGTCGCGGACCGGTCGGAACGGGAACAGATCCTGGTCCACCTGCTCCTCGGCTCCGGCCTGCGCCTGGAGGAGGCCACGACCGTCACACGGTCCGACATCGCCACGGGCGAACACCCCGCCGTCACCCTCAACCCCTTCAAGCACAAGATCAAAGGGCAGAAGGAGCGAACGGTCCCCGCGTCCCCCGAGCTGGTCGCCCTGGTCGAGACCGCGGACGAGGCCGGCCCCCTGGCCCCCCTCGCACGGTACCAGGTGGACGTGCTGTTCGCCTGGATCACGGAACACGCGGAGTTGCCTAAGAAGTTGACCCCCCACTGTTTGCGTCATGCGTTCGCCACCCGTGCGAAGCAGGACTGGCGGTGGGACATCGACGAGATCCGGGCCATCATGGGCCACGAGTCCATCGAGACCACCCGGCGATACCTTCACTTGGACAGTCGGCGGATTGTGGCCGGCGTAGGAACGGGAGGTGTGGCGTGAACAATGCGATTGTGGACGCCTTGTCCTGCGGGACCCTTTGCTTGGATGCCACGAAGAAGCGGGTTGTTGCGAGGTTCGATGATCCAGACATGGCAAGAAGGTTCTACCTGAATCCGGAGGAACAGCCGTGAGCCTCACAGACGAGTTGCAAGACGTTGATACCGCCGGGGTTGCCTTCTTCGAAAAGGTCGCGGCGCTCGAGGGCAAGCTGGCCGAACAGCGGGAACAGCTCGCCGGCCTGGCCCGGGACACCGCCCGCGAGGCCCGATTCTCGATCGACCCCGAAGCCTTCAAGTTCTTCCTCCAAGAGCCCTTCCACGTCGACCCGGTCCTCGGGGCCAACGGCACGGAATACCACGTATGGGTCCCCAAGGCGGTCAACGGATGGGCCTGGGGCTGGCCGGTGCGCGAAACGGCGCAGTGGCGCTGCTTCTGGCTCACCAAGGACACCGGGGGCCCCGACTTCCTGGCCCTGGCGTTCCCCAAAACACCCGACCTGAAGGTCGAGGGCAACCGCGTGGTCTCCGCAACCATCGCCATCCCCGAGATCGCCAGCCGGTTCCGGGGCGACGTGGTCGATTCCGAGGGCCGCATCCTGGACGCCTGGGAGGTCCGCCGGCAGCTCGCCCGCATGGGGATCCGGCAGCCCACGATCCGCCCGGTCGATCCCGCCGAACTCCTGCCCGACGATGGCTCCATCGTCCTGCGCAGCTACCAGAACCCCGCATGGGACCACTTCTGCCAGTACGGCCACGTCGGCGTATTCGCCCCGCCCCGATGGGGGAAGGCTTATCTGGCGCTCTACGCGGCCAAGCGCACCCCCGGCCACGTCCTGATGCTCATCAAAAGCACCAACGCCCGGGAGTACCTCGAGGCCCTGATCGAGCAGTACCACGTCCCCGACATGAAGGTCGCCACCTACGCCAAGCTCTGCCAGGATCCCGGCTCCCTCCGGCAACCGAACGGTCAGGAGCACTGGGCGCTGGTGATCCCGGACGAATGCCACATCATGCCCGCCGAGAAATGCCGCCAGGTGGCCGACATCAAAACCCGGCGCCTACTGTGCCTCTCAGCCTCACCCTACCGGGAAGACGGTCTGCAGTCGGACATCATGGCCATGAGCGGCACCCCCTGGTTCGCCGACTGGGCCGCCTACCTCGAGGCCAACCCCGAGAAGCGCCCCAAGGTCAGGATATTCATCTGCCGGAACACCCGGCACAAGACCTCGCAGCTCGTCCGGCTCCTCCAGGAGCCCGTCACCACGCTGGTCTACGTCGAGATGATCGCCGACGGTCTGTCACTCGAGGCCGAGCTGCGCGCCGCCGGCCGGGACATCCCCTTCGTCCACGGCGAGACGGAGAACGGGGGCGAGGTGCTCACGAGCAACCCCGTGGTCATCGCCACCCGCACCGCGGACGAAAGCCTGGAGCTCCCCTTCCAGCGCATCGTACAATGGGACTCCCTCGGGTGCTCCCGTGCGCAGGAGGTCCAGCGTGTGGGCCGGATCATGAGCAAGGGCGGCGAGGCGGTCGTACTGACCACCCCGCGCGAGTTCGAGCGCAAGCGCCGGCGCTTCCTGGCCGACGTCGAGAACCACTGTGATGTGAGTATCGAGGACCTTTCAGGAGAATGAACATGGACAAGCAAGAAACCGTGCGCTTTCCAAACGGGTCCGAGATCGTGATCGGGCCGTCTGATCCGAGGCAGGCACTCCACGGCAACGAGATCGCCAAGCCGCGGCAGGCGTCCAAGCGCATGATGTACGAGTGGGCCGAGTGGCACGAACGGATGGAAGGAAACAAAATGGCGTACTTTCACAAGCTGATTCAGAAGGAAGTCCCGAACAACGTCGCCTACTTCCCGATCGCCAACGCCCCGCCGCTTACCCTCGAGGCCCGGGAGACCGAACTGGTCATCAAACAGGACCCCGGCAGGACCGGGCCCGTGATCCGCGTGCTGAAGAACGACGTGCCGGCGTTCTGCGACGCCCTGCAGGAGGTCGCCCGGTCGGGCCACGCGGCAACGGAGGGCGACATGCAGATCAGCCTCCGCGGCATCGTTCAGCGGGGCGTCACGCTGTCCCTGGGCGGGGTGGCGACGAATGCGGGGGCTCTGGCCCACCACGCCCGGACGCTGGCGTCTCGCTTCTACGCGCCAGTACCCGGGACACCTTCTCCCTGAGCGCCGCCAGGTAGTTCACCTCGTCGTCCAGCGTATCCGCCTTGTACCCCTGCGCCTGGCGCTGCCACTTCTGATCGCAGAACGCCGCCAGGGCCAGGCACGTCAACTCGGCCGCGTCCATCTCCTCCAGCCCGAGCGCCTCCGCAACGGAGCGCATCTGAGTCCACGGGCACCCACCCCAACTGTCCCCGTACTGCTTCTGCCGCTCGGAGACCAGCGCCATGGACCGGCTCAGCCCGTGGCCGGCGAGAACGGCGAAACTCTCATCGTTCATCACCCACCCACCTTTCGCAACGGCATCAACAGGCTCTTGCCGTCCACGATCACCACGTTCACGTGCTGGAACTCCCCGCTCCGGGCCACCGTCTGAACAGCGTACCCGTGGACCCAGTCCGTCGGTCGCGTGTGCATCCACATCGGCTGCTTCAGGCACAGGCACCCCGGACACCACCCGCCGATAACCGGTTCGTGAACGGTGTTGATCGTAAACGCCTGCTGCGCGTGCTTGTGTCCGAACACCACGTTGCTGTTGAACTTCTGAACGTGCAGCGCCGCGGCGTGCTTCGCGCTCGAGATCCCGTGCGTGAAGTAGCACCGCCCGCGCCGGATCGTGCCCGGGATGGCCAGCCCATCGTAGAACTCGCCCTGGCGGTAGTACGTGATCCCCCGCCCGGCAAGGTCCAGCACCACATCGGGCGCCACCTGCCGGCGTAACCACGCCGCGTCCTTCTGGTTCGACACGGCCTGGTCCACGCACCACCGTTCCACGCGATGTTCGTGGTTCCCCTCCAGGTAGTAAACCTCCGCCTTCGGGGCCGCGGCGATCATGGCGTCCAGCACCTGGTTTGTCGCGGCGATGTCGTCCTCGTAGCAGTACTCCGTCTGCGCCACGTAGCCCAGGGTATGATGTTGGGCGAGGAACCCGCCGCACTCGAGCATGTCCCCCAGCAGGATAATCTCGTCCGGGGCCAGCGCCTTCAGATCGGCAATGAACGCGGACACCGACGGCTTGTGCATCATGCACCCGTGCAGATCGCCGGCCATCACCCGGATCAGGGCCCCCTTGGTGCTCGGGCGCTTCATCGTTCGCACGTGTTGTTTCTGGTTCGCCCGGCGCGCGGCCTCCACGTGCTTGCGCATCGAGTCGATGTCTGACACCCGGGCCTTCACTTCCTTTTGCAGGCTCCGGATCTCCGCCCGCGCGTCCTTCAGCAGGCTTGCCGGGTCACTTTGCCTTGCGGCTTCTTGTGCTTTCACGGTCGAGCCTCGCTTTCTCGGCGGTGTACGCCTTGATTGCCGTCGGGCAACCGTACAGGAGGGACCGGTGTCCGCCCGCCTCTTCAGCGCACACCCGCCAGCCATCGTCCTTCATGTTGGCCGCCAGGTTGGCGTTGGGAACTTCGCGCTCGCGGAGCTCCGTGTGCGTAAACACCTCGTCCGGATGTTCCAACAGCCACGCGCGCATCTGGCCCATCTTGGTTACTGCCGGCATGGCCGCAGCCTCTTTAATCTTCATGCCGTTACCTCCTTTTCGCTACGGGCATCTTGGCCACGACCTCGTTGGCAACGCTCTGAGCGATGGCGTGCCCATTGATCTTGTCCCGCAGGAACGACTTCAACCAACCGCCGGCCACGATAAGCAGCAGGACCCCAAGGCCCTGCAAGCCCATGTCCACGGCATCGGCGGCGCCCTCTTCGTCGCCCTCGGCCAATCGTGCCGAACGTACTTCGGCAACTACAATGGCCAGGCGCTGCGCATCGGCAAGGGCCGCTCTCTGTACTTCCTGCGGGGTAGCGTCGTCGGGCAACTTCATTACTTCGAGCGTTGCCGGGTCCACCCCAACGGCCTCGGCCACGCTGGCAAGCGAGGCCCGCGCGCTCGCCAGTTGCCCGTCGATGAACTGCGTGCCCATGTCGATCGCAACCTCCGTGCCCACATCGACGACCCGCTCCTTCGCCCACTCGCAGCCCGCCACCATCCCCACCAGTGCCACCAGCAGAATCAACCACCGCAGCCTTTTCATCGTGCCCTCCCCTACAGCGCGAGTGCCGCCATGGCAACGCCCACTGCGACCTTTAATGCGAGCATCTGCAGCTCGTCCAGAAAATCGTACACCTGCTTGTCCTCGGCGATCATCCGGGCCAGGCGGTCGTTCTCGGCGTGGTCGGCCTCCAGGAGCGCCGCGGCGTCCATCTCTCCGTACAGCAGCTTCTTGGCCTCCACGTAGTTGCCGTGGACCATGCACTCGATAAACCGCCGGGCGATCGCCTCCGTCAGCTTCCCGTCGCCCCAGTACCTGGCCAACAGCACCAGCACCTCCGACACCGTCGTCCTCTGGCTTTCCGGAACACGGCTCACCACGGTCGCCGCGATCTCGTCCCAGTCACTCATGGCGTCTCTCCGTCAGCCAGCACGTCGGCCACCCACGAGGGCGCCGCGTACCCGTACCCAATGCGCTCGGCCCACAGCCGCCACGAGGCGTCCTGCGACCGCACCCACGCCTGCTCCTGCAGGCGAGTCGTCTTGCCCTGCTCCATCTGCCGGACGAACGCCCCGCTCCGGTTGGCCTTGTCCAGCACCCAGTTCTGCTGGTCCTTCGTTACGACGGCGCAGCCGCTAAGAAGCAGCAGCGCAAGCGCCAACGTCAACATCGTGCCGCGCACCTTCACCTCCCCGCGGGAAAGACTCCCGCAACAGGTCGAGCACGTTTTCCTGCGCGTGCCGCACGTACTGCAGCCGCTTGGAAATCTGCGCGTCGACCACCTTCTGCTTCTCGTCCTGAAACGCCATATCGAATTTCATGGACCCGTCCTCCTCGCTTCGAGAATAGCCTTCAACTGGTCTCGAAGCCCTTCCAGAATCTCGTTCAGCTTCTCCGTCTGCTGTCGCGCCGTATCCCCGTACTCCCTTGTAAGTTCCTTGATCTGCCCGCTGATCTGGTCCACCGCGGCCAGCATCTCGCGCAGGATCTCCATCATGTTCTTGGCCTGCTCCTCGGCCATGTTCACGCGGTCCTGGTTCAGCGCGTCGATCCGCTCGCCCAGCTTCTCGCCCAGGACATCCTTCTGCCGCGCCAGTTCCGCCACCACTGCCGCATGGGCCTGCTCGCACCGCTCGCACCGGTCGGTCCGGCGCCGGAGCTCCCACGACAGCCCGATGGTGGCCACGAGCAGCAGGGCAATCACCCCCACCACAGGCGCCGCCGCCAGAGTCCCCGCCGCCTCGATCACTTGTTGCAACATCAGGTTTTTTGCTGCAATGCTTGCAGCCCCCC
>Ga0307378_10012580_pt1 | contig 10787 bp, 5 predicted proteins | sample UN1MG_FD_202238 | JGI IMG/M metagenome (GOLD analysis project Ga0307378, IMG submission 202238) | Soil microbial communities from Risofladan, Vaasa, Finland - UN-1 | ecosystem: Environmental > Terrestrial > Soil > Coastal area > Acid sulfate soil | place: Finland: Risofladan, Vaasa | collected...
CGTCGTCGAGGATGCCGGCAGCAATATCTTGCTCATAGTAGGGCCGGAGCAGCTCGTCGAGTTGGCCCATTGCTCCGCTGCCGTTGTAGCAGCGGGCGACGATCTCGAAACATGCGATGAACTGGCATGCCTCGCGGAACGTCTCGGGCGGATCGTTCACGAGCTTGCGGCACATGGCGGCGGTCGACGCCAGGTTGTCCCGCAAGTCGGGCCGCGGCTCGGTCAGCGCCATCGATTCCGCCGTATCGGCCAGCCGGCCGATCCAGTTCTGCACACCGAGGATCGCTTCTTCCAGGCCGTCGTAGAAGCCGGGCTGGGCGTCTGCGTTGTGCTCGCGGCGGAAGCGCACCTTGCGCAGCAGCCCGCCCCATCCGAGCGCGAATCCAATGGTCATGTCCGGAGCGAAATGCTGCGGGCCGCCGATCCCGTGGATGATGTTGTATTGCTGCTGCTCAGGCACCAGGTGGGTGAACGGGTAGTCAGGATGCCAACCGGTCTTGTTGCGGCCCCTCAGCATCGCCATCCACGCGCCGGCCAGCGACGCCATCGGATCAACATACGCCGGATGCACTTCCATCAGCTTGCGGAAGTTCCTGCCGCAGCCGAACGGCCCGAGAAACGTGCCGCTGGGATGGTTCGGCTCGATGTCGAACACGATCGGCTCATCGGTGAAAACCGAGCCGTGGTCGTCGTGGTCCATCGGGCCGCGTTTCTGCTTAAACTCGGTCTGCCGGGCTTTCGTCTGCAGCAACGCATTCAAACGATCTGCATAGGTCAATGGACTCATATCCTGTCCTTCGTCAGGTTCCGGGAAATCACGGGAACAGCGGATTGGGATTGTGACGTGGCTTTCGCATCAACATGAAGTATACACAAAACCGGGGGGAAGTCAAGCAGATGACGGGGTTCCGAAAAATAGCGATAGGCCTTCGAGGGTTATCGCCGAACTGAAAGCACCAGCCCCAATGGGGATTGTGAACCTATCTGCATCTTCCGCCCGCCGCACCAGAATGGTGCGGGCGTAGGGGCGAGCCTTGTGCTTGCCCTCTGCCGCCCTGCTACTCGATCCCCGGCGGCAGATCGATGAACGGCGAGTTCGACAGCGCGGAGCGATTGCCGGCTTCGTCCTGAGACCTGATGGCGAAAAAGGCCCGCGACGGGCGCCAGGTCCAGGCTGGCTTCCAGCGAGTGCGGTGAGCCGGCGGGGAGCGGGGCCGGCGGCCCGGCTATGGTGGTCGCGGCTGCCCACGCGGCAGCGTCGGTGATGGGGACGAGCGCGTAACGCACGTCGTAGCTTGCGGCGGCGCCGGTGATCGGCTGCAGGCTGAACCGGAAATTTGCGGAAATTTGGGACAGTCACCGAGTTTTCCGCCATTTTCCTCCTGTCCTCCGTCCCCAGGATAAATTGAGGTGAAAACATGGTGACTGTCCCGATTTTCCCTCTTCATCCCATCATCCAGCGATAGCTGGCAACCGGCAACTGCAGGATTCCGGCTCCCGTGCGCCGATGGCCGCCGATTGACGGCGAAAAAAACACGCCCTCATCACAAGGCGCAGTATGCGTGGCTGATGAGGGCGCGGCGTCTCTTACAGATCCTGCGGCCGGACCGTCGAGCGCTTGTTGGCCTTGGTTCTCTCGACGGCCTGGCCGAGAAGGGCATAGACCTTCTCGTTCAGGGCGGCGAGAACGTCGCCCGCGGTCATGCAGCCGTTTTCCTTAACGAACGCCTTGACCTTCGATCCGACCATCAGCATCTCACGCTCTTTCTTCGGTGCCGCTTTCTTCTTTGCCATCCGATGACCTCCTTTTCCTTGGAAAATGGAGCTTCGACCTGTGCCGCCCATCAGCCAGAGAGTGCGCCGCCACACGGGCGTGCTGCAATCCATGCGCCGATCAGGCGACGCCCATATTCGTGACAACAGGAGAATTATAGCACTCGGCGGGATTTCTTCAAGAGAATTTCGCCGAATTTCGCCGAGTTTTTTGCGGAACCGGCTCTTGGCGGGCCTCCCCCGCCGCCGGTTGGTCAGCTTGCCGGTTTCATCGCGTGATCACGGCAACTGGCCAACCGATCAACCGGCCAACTGGTCAACTGACCAACTGACGAAAAAATCCGCCAAAAAATCCGCCAAAAAGGACTTGCAAAACATGGGCGCGGAGATATAATTAGGCGTACGAGTCTCCGACTCGCGGTGTGCTGCAACGCTATGCCAGAAGCCGTAATACCGTAGGGGCACACGGCGTGTGCCCAAGGGCGGACGCTGGCGACCGGCACGGTCGCACGCCCCTACCGATTTCTGAATCCCGGAGAAGTGGCTATGAACAAGGTAAGTGTCCTGAATGGAATCCTGATCGGACTTGTCGTTGTGCTTCTGGGAGTGCTCCTGCTGCAGGGACCCGGCAAGATCGCCGGAGCGGTGGACAACGAGGGCTCAGCCACTACGCCGCGCGGAACCGGCATCGGAGCCGGCGGCGTCATTGCCGTCACCGGCCAGTATGCCCAGGACAATTCGGTCCTCTATCTCATCGATACCAACCGCGAAATAGTTCTCTGCTATGTCTGCTATCCCAAGGGAAGGGCAAACGTTTTCCGTGACCCGATCATGGATTTCCTCGCAGGCCGCAGCTACGTGTGGGACGGCTCCTACGTCCAGAAAGCCGGATTCTACGGCGCGACGGAGCGCCACAAGCCGTCCGAAGTACGCGAACGTATGAAAGCTCTTAAGGAAGATTAGGTTTCGGGTCGCTCAAAGAAAGGGGTAACTACCTTGGACGAAGAATACATCAGCTTTAACCAGGCCCTTAGGGAATTGGGGATCAGCGAGGCCGACTTCCGGGCGATGATCACCAGGGGCCAGATCCGCCCGATCGTCCGGGGCGGCCGCGAACTGTTCCGCCGGGTGGCAATCGACAACCTGAAGAAGTCCAGCAAGCCCCAGCCGACCGAGATACTCCATCCGACGGACGAGCCGGAACCGCTCCCGTTGATGAACGACGATGAGCCGCTAGGCCTTGCCGGCGAGGAGCCGGCTCCGCTCAAGTTCGAGGATGAACCGGCCACGGAACTACCTCCGATCATCGATGACGACGAGAGCTCGGTGACAGCGGAGACCGTGATGCCGACCATCGAGCTGACGCCCGAGCAGCGCCAGCCTGCGGGCGGCATGCCGCCCCCTGACGACGAACACACCGAAGTCGCCACGCAGGAAGTATCTCTCTCCGACAACGAAGACTACCTGATCCTCGAGGACGGGCCGAAGGCCGCCGCGGCAGCCGCACCTGAGCATGTGGCCGCTCCGCAAATGTACTCGGAACCCGAAGAGGAGGAAGACGAGATCGAATACGAACCCGCCCCGCCGATCATGTTTGGCCTGATGGGAATCCTGACGGTCCTGATGCTGCTGTCGCTATTCGCGTTCGTCGGCGCCGCCACCGGCAGCCTGCCCACCGAAGGTGCATTCCGCAGCATCTCGGACGCCCTGAAGAACATGCTCCTCTGAGCAATCGCCGAAAACCCCTGATCCGAATGAAGCCCGGCCATCAAGCCGGGCTTTTTGATTAGTTGAGCCGAGCTGACGGCAAACTGGCAAACTGGCAAACCGGCAAGCTGTTAAACTGATCAACTCCCCGTCATCCCTTCCTTCATCCATTTTTTTTTGTTTTTTTGGTGCGGAACTTGACATCGGCCTGTTTTCGTGTTATAATACTCATGAGTCTACACTATCAGGCAGTAGAGTAGAGGATACGCTCAATGGCCGGGCTTTCACAAGGCGTGGTGCAGTCGCATCCCAAACAGCATGAGATCCTCAGCGGGATTCGCAGGCGGATCACGTCGGGCGAGTATTCACCGGGCTCGCAACTGCCGCCGATGACGGAGTTGACGCGCCAATTCAGCGCCTGCACGATGACGGTGCAGCGGGCAATGGACAGGTTGCGGGCGGACGGCTTCATTTTCTCGAGGCGGCGCGAGGGCAACTATGTGTCGGCCGCGCCCCCCAGCCTCTGCCGGATCGGGCTGGTCTTCAACCTGCCTCCCTCCGCCGACGGGCAATGGTCGCAGTACTACCGGGCATGGCAGGCAGAGGCCGGGCGATTCAACGCGAGGGAATCCTCGCTCGGCGGGAGCAAGCGGTCATTTTCGTTCCATTCGCCGGCCGGTTCAGGCAAGGATGAGCTGGAGGCGGCGGTGGAAAGCGGCTGTATGGCGGGGCTTATCTTCACGATGCATCCGTCGCATTGGTCAAATTCGCCGATCCTGACGAAGCCGGGGATACCCCGCGTGACGATCGTTTCGCTGCCCGTGGATCGGATTCCTACTATCACGTTCGATTCTCGTGCGCTGCTGGCCAAGGGCCTCGACTGGTTCGCGGCAAACGGACGGCGCCGGGTCGCCTTCATCATCGGATCGTCGGCTTCGCATGCGGATGAGCTGATTGCAGCAGTGGCGGCACGCGGGATGATCACGCACAGGCATTGGGTGCAAGGGGTGGACGTGGGCCATCCGCACTGGGCGGCCACCTGTGCGGAGACGCTGGCAAGGCTGAAGGCGGCGGAGCGGCCGGATGCGCTGCTGGTGGAAGACGACAATTTTCTGCCGCCGGCGAGCCGAGGGCTGCTGGCGGCGGGCATTCGTGTGCCGCAGGATATCCTGCTCGCAGCCCACTGCAATTTTCCGTATCCCACGCCTTCGCTGGTGCCGGTCAAACGCTTCGGCAACGACGTCAGCGATCTGCTCGAGTTGAGCGTATCGATGATCTTCCGCCAGCACTCCGGGCAGGCCGTACCCGAGTTCACGGTGATGCCGGCCCATTCGGACGATGATGACAGGTATGCAAACCTGCGGACATCCGACTTGCAGGATGCGTCGCCGATATCGTGAGTTTTCCCTCGGCGGCGCATGGAAGCGCCGCCTCAACGGTGAATGGACTCGTAGGGTTTCCAGGCAGTCAACACGACCAAGGAGGTGTAAGCAGAAAAATGTGTGTACCGCCCGGGGGCATGGAGTATTCCGGGCGGATCGTTTCTTGTCTGGTTGACATGGCACCTTCATGAAAGGGGACGAGACATGGCGAATACGCGACTGATCGTAACTGGCATCGCACTGATGTTGCTGTTCTCAGCCGCCCCGGCGATGGGCGAGACATGGACCGGCGACGGCACGACCGACAACTGGAGCGACGGCGACAACTGGGGCGGCGTCGCTCCCGAAAACCCATCTGTCAACATCATCACCTTCACAGACACAGACGTCGTCACTGACACCACGGTCAACAACGTCGTTGACCTGGCCGATGAGATCACCGATTGGACGATCGGCGGCCTGACGTACACCAACACGGCCAGCAGCCATAACACGCAAATCCAGGCCGACAAGACGCTCATCGTTGCCGGCAACCTCAACGCCTGGCTCGATATCGGTGCCGACCATAGCGCGTACAGCAACTTGTTTGCCCGGTTCACCGGCGGCACCCTGCAGATTGGTGCCGAGGGCACCCCCGTCGACATCAGCATCGCGCACGTAACCGGCAACGGCTGGCGCGGAATCGGCGGCACCGTACTGGTCTCGTGCACCGGCCTGAAGCCGTACATCCGCGACGCATACATCGGCTACATCAACAGGCCGGAGAGCGACCGTACTATGATGGGCTACCTCGACCTTCGCGGCACACCGGTAATCGGCGGCACGCTTGCGTTCCGCCACCTCTATCTCGGTCGCGGCACACCCAGCGGCCAAGGCAGAATCTACCTTGACGATGCAACGGCACTGACCAACCTCGAGATCGCCGGCAATCTTCACATGGCCTACGAGGGGGGCAGCACATCCATCGGCGATCCCGCCGCCGCAAACACCCTGCCCGCCGATGTGAACATCAAGATCGGCATCGACGAGGAGACCCGCGGCAACCTGAAGATGGGCCTCGGCGGCCGCAACCCATGGACAAGCGGAGGCTTCACCGGCACCGCATCCATCGTGGCCACTGGCGGCGGCACGTTCACGGCATATCTTGATGCACTGCAGGTCGGCACCACCGCGTGGAATTTCGCAGATTCCGTCGGCAACGGCACGCTCGACGTCAGCATGATGGACAGCGTTCTGCTCGACGTGAGCGGGACGGCGACGATCGGCGAGTCGACAAGTGAGAACGGCCGCTACGTCGCCGCTGTCAAGCTGCCGGCCGGCTCCGCGAACGTGGGCGCCCTCCGCCTTGGCATCGGCGGCCTGGGCACGCGCTCCGCATTGTTGCAGCTCAACGGCACCGCGTTTGCCGTCAGCACCACCGCTGCCATCGGCGCCGCCGGCACCGTGGAAACAACGGTGGACGGCGTTTCGTGCGGGCTGTCGCTGGATGACCCGTCGGCCGCGGCGCTCGCCATTGGAACCGGCGGCAATATCCAGATCACCTTCATGCAGGACCAGATCACGCCGGGCAGCGTCTACTGGGGCCTGCGCTGGAAGGGCGACCACACCAGCAGCCTCAACTCCCTGATCAGCGGCGGCAAGATCATCGTTGATGACAGCGCCGTCCCTGGCAAATTCGCAGGCGTCGTCTACGATGCCGGCACCGATTACACGTGCGTGACCTTGGCTGAGTCGTGGCCGCTCACCGCTGTGCCGCGCGACCTTTCGTATGAGGTGTACGCGCCCGACCACCTGACCGTCGTTGTTACGGTGGACGATATCGACGCCGGCTCATTCGATCCCAGCGGACACGCAATCGTTGAGCGGACCATCGCGTCGGTCGACGATACCGACGCCGATCCCGCCACCGTCACGCTCACCGGCGAGGGAACCTACACGGTGACCCTCACCGTGAAAAACGACATCGACGAGACCGCATCGGCGGATGGCACAGTGATCCTGAGCGAGCCAACCGCCAGCGAGGGCGACCTGACATGGAGCGGCGGATCCTCCGATGGCACCGAATGGCGCCGCAGCGCCAACTGGAACGGCGGCCAGCCTCCCGCCAATCCCACCACCGGCAGGATCACATTCGCCAACACCGGGATCGTCAACGACGGCACGATCACGAATACCGTCGATCCCGAGGACTACTCCGGTTCGCTGGACTCGTGGACCGTTGGCGGCTTGCGCTACCAGAACACCGCCGCCGGCGGGCACAACACGCAGATCAACCCCGGCAAGGCCCTGATCGTCGACGGCGACCTTTATGCGTGGTACGACATCGGCGTCGATCATAGCTGGTATACCGAGCTGAAAACAACCATCAGCGGCGGAGCGCTGGAACTGGGCACCGATGTACAGGCTCGCGACCTGTTCGTGTCGTACGTGCCCGGCGACGGCTGGCGCGGTGTTCGCGGCACGCTGGTCATAGCGTCCGAGGGCTTCAAGCCGTACCTCCGGGATGTCACCATCGGGGCCAGCGACCGTGTGGACCAATCGTCGCGTCCCGGCCAAGGCTACCTCGACCTGCGCGGCACCACAATCACCGATGGCACCCTGTCGGCACGGAATATCACCGTCGGCAAGGCCTCCTCTCACATCGGGCAGGTCTACCTGAGCGAGTCGAACGGCTTGCAGAACCTCGCCGTTAGTGGCACGCTCGGCATCGGCACCGGCGGCTCCACCGGCTGCCTCGGCGTTTTCGAGAATGGCTGGAAGCTCCCCAGCGACGTGAACGTGTCGATCGGCGAGGACGCCTCCGCCCGCGGCAGCCTGATCCTCGGCACTCCCTGGCAGAACTCGGGCACCGGCGCCCTGGTGGCCAACGCCGGCGGCACCTTCACCGCCTACCTCACCGACCTGCGCGTCGGTTACAGCACCACCTACGACCTCACCACCGCCGTGGGCGTGGGCACGCTAGACCTGGCGGCAATGACCAGTTGTACGATGGACATCAGCGGAACGGCCTCAATCGGCGAGTCGACGACTGTGAACGGGCGGTTCGTCGCAATGGTCACGCTGCCTCCGGGCACCGCTGCGGCCGATTCGCTGCGCCTGGGCGTTGGCGGCCTCGGCACGCGGTCGGGCCTGCTGCAACTCAACGGCACCCAGTTCTCCGCGTACACAGCGGTCATTGGCGCCACCGGCACCGTCGAAACAAACGTGGACGGGGCATCCTGCGGCCTCTCGATCGAAGATCCTGCCGGAGTTTCCCTCTCGATTGCCGACGGCGGCTCAATCCGAATCACCTTCCTGCAGGATGAGATCACCCCCAGCTCCATGTACTGGGGCCTGCGGTGGAGGGGAGATCACAAGAGCGCCCTCTACGCACTCAACAGCGCCGGCAAGCTCACCTGGGATGATTCCGCCGTGCCAGGAAAGACCGCGGGCGCGTACTACGATGACGCCACCGGCTACACCTACATAACGGTACGCACCGCATGGCCCCCCACCGCCGTGGCGAAGGATCTCACTGTTGAGATCTATCCGCCCGACCACGAAACCGTAGTGCTCACCGTCGACGACGTCGACGGCGGGTCGTTCGACCCCAGCGGCCTCGAGATCGTCGAGAAGACCATCTCCTGCCCCGAGGATACCGACAGCGACCCGGCAACGGTGACGCTGACCGGCGCGGGCGAGTACGAGGTGACGCTGACAATCAAGAACAGCGCAGACGAGACGGCGACCGATACCGGCACCGTCACGGTCTCCGAACCCATCCCGTCGAGCGGCAACATCATGTGGGTCGGCACCGACCCGACGAAGCCTGAGTGGATTCGCAGCGCCAACTGGCAGGGCGGCATGCCTCCCGCGAACCCCACCACCGGCATCCTCACCTTCAACAACGTCGGCATCGTCACCGACGACTCGGTGACCAACCTCGTGAACCCGCAGGACTATTTCGACTCGCTGGATACGTGGACCGTTGGCGGGCTGATCTACGCGAACGAGCTGACGGGCGGTCACAACACCGAGATCAGCTACGACAAGACGCTGCTGGTGGACGGCAACCTGCTGGCGTGGTACAACATCGGGATCGACCACTCTGCGTACACGGGAATGAAAACGACCATCAGCGGCGGCACGCTGCAGGTCGGCACGGATGTGCAATCACGCGACCTGTTCGTGGCGTACGTGCCGGGCAGCGGCTGGCGGGGCATCCGCGGCACGCTCGTAGTGTCGACGGAAGGCTTCACGCCCTGCCTGCGCGACGTGGTGATCGGGGCGAGCGATGCCCACCACAACGATGTCCGGCCAAGCTGGGGCTACCTCGACCTCCGCGGCACGCCGATTACCGGCGGCACGCTCTCCGCACGAAACGTCACCGTCGGCAAGGGTTCCGCGCACATCGGCCAGCTCATCGTCAACGATGACTGCGCCCTGACCAATCTGAACGTTGCCGGCGCGCTCGTGTTCGGGAGCTACGGCTCCAACGGCCGCATCGGGAATCCCGACGACGACTGGAAGCTCCCCGCCGACGTCAGTGTGAAGATTGGCGTCGACGCGGACAACCGCGGCAGCCTGACGATCGGCACAGCCGGCGTGAGCCAAGGCTTCAACCAGGGCTACACCGGCAACGGCTTGCTGGCGGCCAGCGCCGGCGGAACGTTCACCGGTTGGCTCACCGAGCTGCGCGTCGGCTACTGCGCGGAGTTCGACTTCACCGGAGCCGTCGGAGCCGGCACGCTCGATCTCGCTGCCATGGACAGCATAATGCTCGACGTCAGCGGGACGGCGAGCATCGGCGAGTCCACCACCGGCAACGGCCGCTACACAGCTCGCGTCGTCCTGCCCGTCGGCACGGTGTCGGCAAATGCCTTGAACGTTGGCGTGGGCGGCTCGGGCGCCAGATCGGGGCTCCTCGAGCTGAACGGCACGCAGTTTGCGGTCGCCTCCTCCGCCGCCATTGGGGCCAGCGGCACCGTGAACGTCAACGTCGCCGCCGACCCGGCCGGGCTTGATCTGGCCGAATCCGCTGCGCTCACCGTTGAAGACGGCGGCACGATCAACATCGTGTTCACACAGGATCCCGCTGCGTCGGGCGTTCACTGGGGTCTGCGCTGGGCGGGCGACCATTCCGCCGAACTGCAGGACCTCGCAGACGTGGGCAAGCTCACGTGGGACGACACCGCGATGACCAGCCCGGCGGCCATCATCGTCCACGGCGGCAACACCTACGTCGGCGTGGCCGTCGCAATGGCGAGCATCACGCAGTTCACCGTGGCCGACGCCACCTCCGGCAGCAGCCTCGTCACGAATGCCGCGGACGTGACCGTGACCATCACGGCCGAGCCGGCCGAGGGCGCCGCCATCGTTGGCTACGTGGTCAACGAGACCGGCGTCGAGCCGACCGAAGGCTGGGTCAGCCCGCTGACCAGCTACACCATCCAGGGCGCCTCCGATTCGGACGTTACGCTGTACGCCTGGACGAAAGACTCCGCCGGCAACGTCGCGAGCAAGTCGGCCGTCATCTACTTCAACACGACCGTGCCCGCCGTCTCCGATCTCGTGATCAGCGATAACGGCGATGGCACCGTGACGGCAACGTGGACGACCGACATCCCCGCGGAAGGCTCCGCGAAGTATGGACCCGTCAGTCTCATCGGCGCCACGCCGAATACCGCCCCCGGAGCCGGTTTGACCACGTCCCATACCGCCACGCTCACTGGCATCGCGGCGGGTACGAACTACAAGATCGTGCTGGTGAACACGGAAGCCGCGTCGGAGCCGGTGTTCTGGCCGAGGCCCTGGCCCATCGACGGCGACGCCAACATGGACTGCCGGGTGAACATCCTCGACCTGATCTTCATCCGCAACAAGCTCAACCAGCCCGTCGGCACCGGCGACAACTGGAAAGCCGACGTGAACGAAGACACCCGGATC
>Ga0307378_10012582_pt1 | contig 10786 bp, 7 predicted proteins | sample UN1MG_FD_202238 | JGI IMG/M metagenome (GOLD analysis project Ga0307378, IMG submission 202238) | Soil microbial communities from Risofladan, Vaasa, Finland - UN-1 | ecosystem: Environmental > Terrestrial > Soil > Coastal area > Acid sulfate soil | place: Finland: Risofladan, Vaasa | collected...
TTACCACCTGATCAAGCTCGGCCCCGGCCGCTATTTCTCCAAGGCGCTCAAGGGCGAGGTCGAAATCGACGACGACATCATGAAACCACTCGTCTCCGGCGAGGACGCGGTACCCTTCGCCACGCCGCCCACAGATAAATATCTGCTGTTCCCGTATCATGTCACCGACGACGAATGCCGCCTCTTCACCGAGAACGAGATATCCAAGCGCTTCAAGTACGCCTGGGCCTACCTGCGCGAGAACGAAGAAACGCTGCGCGCCCGCGAATCCCGAAAGTTCGACGATGATGAGTGGTACCGCTTCGGACGACACCAGAACATCGATAAGCAATACCTTCCCAAAATTGGGATTCCCGAGACAGTCAGTCACCTGTCAGGGTTTATCGACCCCCGCGGCGAGCGCTGCTTCAACAACGTTCGCGTGAACGGGATCTTGGAGCTGGAAGATCGCGCGTACTCACTGTGGTTCGTACTCGCGCTAGTAAACTCCCACGCGCTGGATTTCTGTTTCCGCCGAACCGCCAAGCCCAAGGACCGTGAGTACTTCGAGGCCAACAAACAGTTCATCGCTCCGCTCCCGATTCCGAAAACGAAGGATCAGAAGCCACTCGCCGGCATCGCGCGGAAGCTTGCGGACCTCCACAGGCGGCGTCTCGACGCACACGCGCGCGTCCACCGCCGATTCGTTACGGACCTTTGGCCAGCCGAACTGCTTAGTACCTCACCACTGCCACCTCCCCTCCCGCTGCGCATCAGGGACTTTGACAAGCAGGCACGCGGCAAAGTGCTCGACGAACTGCAAAAGTTTGCGAAGCGCCGTTTCAAACGCGGCGAACGTGATGATTGGGAGGACTATCTCACCAAGCAGACGGATGGCCTCGCGAAGATCAACAACGGAATCCGCGACCTCGTGGGCGAACTCAACGACCGCGTGTACCGTCTTTTCGGTCTCCCAAAGGACGCCATCAAGACGATTGAGGCCGAGAGCGCCCCGCATACTCCACGCTGAGATAGTGCCCGGTGCGTGGCGGCTTGAATTGTGTAGGGCACGTCGAGTCTTCGAGACTTGGCGGGGAGGTGCACCGGCTGTTAGGCGGTGCGACACGTTGACCGGTCAGAGACCGGTCCCACACAAGGCGGCCGGCGGGACGCCGGCCGGTACATCAAGACGTCCGGCACGGAGGCCGGACGCTACGTGCTGAACCCTGAACCCTCCGTCGTTTGTTCGCGGGCGAGACGCCCACGCTACCCGTGCTGCGTGCCGCCGCGGCGCCGCGCACTGGTGGGCAAGCCACCAGTGGCACCCGGCGCAGGTTTCGGGAGTCGGTGCGAGAAGGGATTCTCGCACCAGCGACATTCCGGGAGTGGGTGCGAGAGGGGATTCTCGCACCAGCGAGACTCGCACCAGCGATTCTCGCACCAGCGATTCTCGCACCAGCGATTCTCGCACCAGCGAGTGAAGGGATTCTCGCACCAGCGAGTGAAGGGATTCTCGCACCAGCGAGTGAAGGGATTCTCGCACCAGCGCGGGCGGAATCCGCTGTGCGGGAGAGCGGTCCGGCGGCAGATTGTGGTAGAATGGCGATGCCGGCGGCCGCAGATGGGAAATGTCGCGGAATCCCGGCAGAGAGCCTTGTAGCTTCAAGGCCCGCCTGTTACACCAGCGAGCGATCACCTTAGGGGGCATGGAGGAGGAGAAGACATGTTGCGGGAGAGCGTGGAAAAGGGGGCGCGGTCGCGCCAGGGCTCGGCAGCGGTACCACGCCGGAACACCGTGCTTCGAAGGCCGATCACACGTGGCCCGTTCGTCACAACCATTCGGGGGAGAAGGAGTGCCGTCATGATGAATTGTGGATCGATGGTCATGCATGTGCGCATGTGTGCGCTCGTCATCGTTGCGAGCTGCGGACCATTCAGTGCCATTGCCCAATACGCAGGATGGGTGGAGCAGCCCGTCCCGGGCCCCTCGCCACGCCAGAACCACGCCATGGCCTACGACGGCCAGTCGCTGATGCTTTTCGCCGGCTACAACGCCGCCCTCGGGCTCAACAACGAAACCTGGTTGTGGGACGGCGCGGGTTGGACCCAATCCGCGCCCGTCGGGCCGCCGCAGGCGCGCAGCGTTCATAAAATGGCGTACAACAGCACCTCGGGGAAGGTGATTCTGTTCGGCGGGGGGCTCGGTGGCGGTGACGCGCTGGACGATACGTGGGAATGGGACGGTGCCGCAGGTACCTGGACGCAGTTGTTCCCGGCCAACAGCCCCGCGGCGCGTTACAACCACGCCATGGCCTACGACGCGGCGCGTAACCAGATCGTTCTGTTCGGTGGGTACGGCCCCGGCGGGCGCTACGGCGACACGTGGGTTTTCGACGGCAACGACTGGACGCAACTCGCCCCAGCTAATTCACCCGCGCCACGCAATGGTCACGCCATGGTTTACGACGCGGCGCGCCAGGTCGTCGTGCTGTTCGGCGGGTACCCCGGCTGGACGAACGATACCTGGGAATGGGATGGCACGGACTGGACGCTGTCACCCGCGGAGGGCCCTCCCGGCCGCCAGTACCTCGGCATGGCGTACCACAGCGATTACGGCGTGACGATCATGTCGTGCGGGCAAATGGCGGGCGGGGTGCGGGCCGAAGATACCTGGGAGTATGACGGCACATCCTGGACCGAGCTGACCGTCGTCCCGCCCGGCATTCGCGATCAGCACGTACTCGCCTATTTCCCCGATCGGATGCACATGGTGCTGCACGGTGGGTACGCCGGCGGTGGGGGCGTGCTCGAGGATACATGGATACTCACGTGCTGCGCCGGCGATTTGGACGGCGACGGCGACACCGACCACTCCGACCTCGGCATCTTACTGGCCGACTGGGGCTGCGTCGGATCAGAGCCCGGGGATTGCCCCGGCGACCTGGATGGAGACTTCGATACCGACCACAGCGATCTCGGCATCCTGCTGGGTGACTGGGGCTGCGGCACGTAGTCCGGTTCAGGGTTCAGGCGTCCGGGGATCGGCCGGGACCCTTCGGCTGCGCTCCCTTCGGCTTTGCTCAGGGCAGGCAGGGCAGGCGGGGCCGGGCCGCTACATCGCGGGCGAGACGCCCGCACTACCCGTGCTGCGTGCCGCCGCGGCGCCGCGCACTGGTGGGCAAGCCACCAGTGGCACCGGGCGGTTTGAATTCGTCCCTTACGCGAACTCCTGCGGCCAGTCCCATTTCGCGACCGTCGGCAGCAGTTCGCGGTCGGTGACGTCGAAGCGCAGCGGCGTGATGACGACGTAGCCCTCCATCACAGCGGCCACATCGCTGTCAGGACAGGCTTCGCGGTCCGGCATGGCGCCGTCGAGCCAGAAGACCGGGCGCCCACGCGGGTCGATCTGCTTGTGATAGCTGTCGTTCATCGGCACGGTGCCCTGCGGGCAAACGCGGACGCCGCGCGGCCAGCCGGCGTCCAAGGCGGGGATGTTGACGTTCAGGCAGGCCCCCGGCGGCGGCCCCGCCGCCACGTACCGCTCGAAGATCTCCCGGGCAATCTTCCCGGCCCGCTGAAAATCGAGCTTGTCCGAAAGCTCCAGCGATATGGCCATCGACGGCACGCCGAAGAACGCCCCCTCAGCCGCCCCGGCCACCGTCCCGCTGTACAGCACGTTGATCCCCGTGTTGACGCCCTGGTTGATCCCGCTCAACACGAAGTCCGGCTTCCATTCGAGCAGCTCGAGCACGGCCAGCTTGACGCAGTCGGCCGGCCGACCGTCCACGCTCCAGCCCTCGAAGACGCCCTTCACGTTCACCCGGTGCGCCGCCATCGGGGAATGTACGGTGATGGCGTGTCCGATCGCGGACTGCGCCGTCTCTGGGGCGACCACGTCCACCGTGCCCAGGTCGGCGACCGCCTTGTACAACGCCTCGATACCGGGCGCCAGAATGCCGTCATCGTTGGTCAGCAGGATTCGCATGGCCGCATTGTAACGGATGCGGCTGAGGATGAGGTCGTTGGAAACACAGGCTCGGGCCTGCGCGGTCTCACGCCCGTGACCGTGGGCCGCCGGAGACGTCGCGTTGTCTACGGGCTCGCAAGTCCCACAGCCAAGCGGCATCCAGGGCCTTCGGCATCAGCCACCCAGACCTGGTTGCGCCCGTTTTGCTTGGCGTGGTAGAGCATGGCGTCGGCCTCGGCGATCATGCCGTCAGGTGTGGCACCTTCGGGCCGTCGTGTGGCCACACCCGCGCTGAGTCTCACCGCGATGAAAGCGTCGTCCACGGGCAGGGGCTGCGCTTCGATCGCCGCGCGAACTCGCTCGGCCAGCTTCCCGGCCTCCTCCAGTGTCGTCTCCGGGCAGATGATGATGAATTCCTCCCCGCCGAACCGCCCGCAAACGTCGTAGCGCCGCACCTGTTTGGCAATTATCCTCGCCACGATCTTGAGCACCTCATCCCCCGTGGCGTGCCCGTGGGTGTCGTTAACCCGCTTGAAGTGGTCCACGTCGAGCATGATGCACGCGATTGAGTGATCGTGCCGCTCGGCCAGCGACCAGAGCTCGTTCAGACGTTCAAAGACCTGTCGCCGATTCGCGAGCCCGGTCAGCGCGTCCGTGTTAGCGGCCTTCTCCAGCTTGGCGTTTAGCACCGCCATTTGCGCGTTGACCTTGTGGACCTCGATCTGGCGGCGAATGAGCTGGTCCTGAAGTCCGAGGATTCGCCCGCCCGCCCGCAGACGGGCCAACAGCTCCTCCCAATGGTACGGCTTGGTCAGGTAGTCGTCGGCACCGGCTTCCAGCCCTCGGACAACATCGCTCGTGTCGCTGCGAGCGGTGAGCAGGATGAAGTAGACGATGCCCAGCACGTCCATCTGCTGCATTTGCCGGATCGCTCGGCATAGCTCGAGGCCGTCCATCTCCGGCATCGACCAGTCGGCAATCAGGATGCCGGAGCCTACCCGTCGGATCGCATCGAGCGCTTCCCTCCCGTCGGCGCAGGCGATCACCTTGTAGCCGGCGCGCTTGAGTTGGCCTGTCAGCACGGCCCGCGGGGCGTCCTCGTCTTCAGCTAGGACCACAGGATGGGGAGAGTTATCGGCCACGTTTCCTTCGCCTGCGGACGGTGGCGGGTGGCGCTACTGCAGACTTCCCCTGGCATATCGACGCGATTGGCCGCGCGGCATAATAGAGCGCTGCGTTTGTCGGCCTGATCGACAAGGCTGATAATCTCATAGAACCCCGCAGGTGGCCCGTTGGCAGACGAGACGAAACAACCGCGGTCGGGACAGCTCTGGCTGATCGCGCGCGAGGGCGAGGCCCGCCGCGATCTCGTGGCCGACGTTGCCCTCCCCGTGCGCACCTCACGTCTCTATTCTTACGCCGTCCCGGATGACCTGGCCGAACGCGTGCGTCCGGGCGTGCTGCTGCGGGTGCCCTACGGCCGAAGGGGGCGGCTGGTCGAGGCCTGGTGTGTTGCCATCGGCCACCGCGAGTGGGACCACGCGCGCAAGCCAATCGCAGAAGTGTGTTCCCCCGAGCCGCTGTTGAACGAGGCGCTCGTCAAGCTGGGCTTGTGGATCAGCGATTACTACGCCTGCCCGCCGGGAATGACGTTCAGCGCGATGGTTCCCGCCCCGCTGCGCAAGCCCCGGCTGCGCAAGGTCAGCTACGTGCGCGCGACGGGGCAGACGCCGGAAAAAGCCCTGACCGAAAAGCAACAGATGCTCGTGGATGCTCTTCGCGCGGCCGAGCTGCGCCGCGACGAGCTGCTCGCGCGGACCGGCGTGAGCGGCGCGATCCTGCGGAGGCTTTGCCGGCAGGGGGTGCTCGAATTCGTCGTGCGGCAGGAGGCCGTGGAGGGGTTGACCAGCGCTGATCGCACCGCCGCGCGCGCTGAAACCCCCACCGCGGTCGCGCCTGAAGACTCGTTTGAGCTAACGCCCGGTCAGCGGGCCGCCCTTGAAGCCGTCTGCGCCGCCGCTTGCACGTCGCCCGATTTCCGGGTGTTCCTGCTGTTCGGCGTTCCCGGCAGCGGGAAGACCGAGGTCTATGTGCGCGCGATCCGCGACGTGGTCGGCACTGGCCGGCAGGCCCTCCTGCTCGTCCCCGAGATCGCACTGGCGACGCAAGTGGTCGAACGCCTGGCGCGCCGGTTCGAACGCGTCGCCGTTGTCCATAGCCGGCTCACCGCGCGCGTCCGCGCGCGGAACCTGCGCGCGATTGCGGACGGCAGCGTAGACCTGGTCATCGGGACGCGTTCGGCGGTGTTCGCCCCCTGCCCGCGGCTGGGGCTAATCGTCGTGGACGAAGAGCAGGAGACCAGCTTCAAGAGCCTCTCGGCTCCGTTCTTTCACGCCCGCGACGTCGCCATCAAACGCGGGCAGATCGAGCAGATCCCGGTGGTCATGGGGTCGGCCACGCCGTCGCTGGAAAGCTGGCACAACGCTCAGGTGTCGGCGCACTTTCGCCTGTTGCGATTGCCCGAACGTGTTCCGGGAGCACGCCTGCCGCAGGTTCGCCTGGTGGCAACGGCGGCTCCCGACCCGGACCAGCGAGCCGAGGTGCTGTCTCCGGACCTCGTTACGCGCTTGCGGGAGACGTTTGACGATGGACAGCAGGCGATCCTGCTTCACAACCGGCGCGGCTACGCGGTCTACCTGCGTTGCGCGACATGCGGGCTGATGGTGCGCTGCCCGCGCTGCGGGACGCACATGGTCTATCACCATGGTCACCCCAGGGGCCGGCGGGCTCAGGCTACGTCGTCGGGTGCTCTCGCCAAGACCGGCGAGCAGGACTATGCCGCCGTGGCGCCGGTGGTCAAATGCCACCGCTGCGGCACGCGTACCGAAGCGCCGCAACGCTGCCTGGACGACACCTGCAACGGCCGCCTTCAGCGCACGGGCGTGGCCATCCAGCGGCTGCAGGAGGAGTTGCGCCGGCTGTTCCCGCAGGCGCGGCTGCTGCGTCTCGACAGCGATACGATGCGCACGCGCGAGGACTACGTCACGGCCCTGCAACGCTTTGAAGCTCACGAGGCCGACATCCTGCTGGGTACCCAAATGGTCGCCAAGGGCTTGGATTTCCCTAATGTTCGCCTGGTGGGCTTCATCGACGCGGACGCCGCACTCTGGCTGCCCGATTTCCGTGCCGCCGAGCACGTCTTTCAGCTCCTGGTGCAAGTGGTGGGGCGTGCCGGGCGGCGCGCGGGGGATTCCATCGCGCTGGTGCAGAGTGGCGACGTCACCACGCCGGCCATCCGCCACGCGATCCGCATGGACTACGAAGCGTTCGCGAAGGCCGAGCTGGCGCATCGGCAACGACTCTTCCAGCCCCCGTTTTCGCGCATGCTGCGCTGCGTGTGTACTGATGGGCGCCCCGGGCGCGCCCGCAGCGAGGCGGAGCGGCTGAGTGAGCGGCTGCGCGCGGTGGCGGGCCGCATTCACGCCGGCATTCGCGTGGACGACGCCGAGTCCTGCGTAGTGCCGCGCTTACGCGGGAGGTTTCGCTTTCAGGTCATAGTGCGCGCCCCGCGCGACGGCAGCCTGCAGCGCCTCCTACACCAGGCGGCAGACGAAAAGATCCTCGCGCCACGCGTGCAACGCTTCACCATAGATGTAGACCCGCTGGACTCGCTCTGACGACCACATCACTAGCGGTATTGCCCGGTGACCGCGGTGACGAACCGGTTGAGCCGGTCGGGGGAGGGAAAGACGGCAGCGAGCGCAAGCAAGGCGATCGCCGGGGCGGCCAACGCCGGCCAGGAGCCCGTCAACAGGAGCACCACGGTGCCGAACAACCCGAACCCCTCGGCCAACGCACCCCCGAAGATCGTCAGCATGTTATAGCTTGGCAGCAGCTCGGCCGCGGGGTCGTCGCTCGACTGCTCGCGGTCCCAGGCTTGCCGGGCCTTCGAGACGATCCCACGCCGGATGGTGGCGTACACGGGCAGTTCGAGGATCGCGACCAGGCCGAGTATCGGCAGCAGGATCGGGGCCAACTCGCGCTTGCCCACCATCGTGCCGCTCTTGACCAGCAGCACCGCAATGCCGGCAAAGATCACCGTGCCACCGCCCATCGCAGCAAGCAGGAGTCGCAGCACCGTCAGCGCTTGATTGACATTAGTGCCCGTCGTCATGCGTCCACGGTAAGGTGATGGTAGTGTCGTGCCCCGGCGGTCGCAAACGCCGCGGGTGACCCGTCGCCACGCCGACGCTAAACTGGCATTATGACCCCAGTCGGAATCGTGCTCGACGAGCGTTATCGGCGCCACCAGACCGGTCCCGGTCACCCCGAGCGTCCCGCCCGCCTGGAAGCTGTCGAGACCGGATTGACGGAGGCGGGTCTGTTAGCGAGCTGCCCGCGGATTGAGCCGCGGCCGGTCGATCCCGCACTCGTCGAGCGCGTGCACGCCCGGGAGTACCTCCAGCGCTTGAAGCGAGCGTGTCAGGAGAATCGGCCCTTCATCGACACTCCTGACAGCGGCATCTGTCCGGAGAGCTACGAGATCGCCGAGCTGGCCGCCGGCGGCGTGGTCGAAGCAACACGCCGCGTCGGCGCCGGCGAAATCAAGCGGGCCTTCTGCGCCGTCCGGCCGCCCGGACACCATGCCGAAGCAGACCGCTCGATGGGCTTCTGCCTGCTCAACAACGTAGTGATTGCCACGCACGTCCTGCGGACGGAATTCGGCCTCGAACGGGTCTTGATCCTGGACTGGGACGTCCACCACGGCAACGGTACGCAGCACCTGTTTGAAACGGACCCGGCGGTCCTGTACGTCAGCCTGCACGGACACCCCGATACGCTCTATCCCGGCACCGGCTATGAGAGCGAGACCGGACGCGGCCCCGGCGAGGGCTTTACCGTCAACGTGCCGCTCTTGCCGGGGACCGACGACGCCGGCTATCGTGAGGCGTTCGAGGCCCGCGTGATTCCGCCGGTGGATCGTTTCGCCCCGGAGCTAATACTGGTGTCAGCCGGCTTCGACGCCCACGCGGACGACCCGGTCGGCAACCTGCGTCTGTCGGATGAGGCGTTTGCCTGGATGACGCGTACCGTGGTGGAGCTCGCCGACCGGCACGCCGACGGTCGTATCCTCAGCGTGCTGGAAGGGGGCTACGATCTGGACGTGCTCCGCCGTTGTGTGAGGGAGCACGTGTCAGTTATGCGGGACGCATGACCGCTAGTGCTCCGTCAACCATCAAATAGTGGGTAGTGCGGGCGTGAGCGAGAAGTATAGGCCCGCCCCCTCCGATCAGGGAGCGGGCCTGGATCCAGATTGGCAAGAAGGGCGAGCCGAACATCATCCTGCCAATCCCCCTCCACACCGTGTGGAGAAGCTTGTCTTTGCCTAGTAGAACCGGGTATTGTCGCCCGCTATTCCCGGTCGGATGGGATTCGCGATGTCTCGCGGCTGACCACTGGTAGCCATGGAAGATGCACAGAAGAAACTTGGAGCCGGCTTTCGGCTACATCCACGCGACTGGCGGCACAACCGCTACGCCTACTGCGTTATCTCCCGTCGCAGCAAGGGGTTAAGCGTTGGCATCAATCTGAGCCCCGACAAGGCCTGCAACTTCCATTGCATCTACTGCCAGGTCGATCGCGCGGTCGACCCGCGGGCAGGCGAGGTTGATCTCGCGGTGCTCGAATCGGAGCTGCGCGGGTTGCTGGGGAATTATCATAACCTCTTTGCCGAGCCGGAGTTCCGGAGCCTGCCCCCTGCGTACCGTCACTTCAATGACATCGCGTTTTCCGGCGACGGCGAGCCCACCGCTTCGCCGGTGTTCCCGCAAGCCGCCCGTCTCACGGCCGCCCTGAAGGACGAATACGGCCTGCGGGACGTCAAGATCGTGGTCATCACGAACGCGTGCTCTCTGACCGGCCCGGCGGTGGCTGAGGCGCTTGCGATGCTGGATCAGCACAACGGCGAGATCTGGGCCAAGCTGGACGCCGGGACGGAGGAGTACTTCCGGCTGGTGAACGTGCCCAGCCATTCGTTGCAGCACGTGCTGGATAACATCCTGGCTGCCAGCCGCATCCGGCCTTTGGTGATCCAGTCGCTGTTTATACGTGTGCACGACGAGCCGCCGCCTGCGACGGAGATCGAGGCATACCTGAATCGCCTCCGCTGGCTGCTGGATAGTGGGGGGCGGATCTCGCTGGTGCAGGTGTATACCATGGCCCGCCGGCCGACGCAGCCCTACGTCAGTGCGCTGGCCGCCGAGGAGTTGGAGCAGATCGCTGCCCGCATCCGCCCGCTGGGCGTACCGGTAGAGTGCTATCCCTGACGTGGTGTGACGTGAGGATACAGCATGTTTGAGCGGTTCACAGATCGGGCCCGGAAAGTGATGGCGCTGGCCAACCAAGAGGCGCAGCGCCTGAACCATGATTACATCGGCACCGAGCATATTCTGCTCGGGCTGGTGAAGGAGGGGGCCGGCGTCGGTGCGAACGTTCTGAAGAACCTCGGAGTTGAGCTACGCAAGGTGCGAAAGCAGGTAGACAACTTCATCAAACACGGCGCGGAAGAGGTCGCGATGGGTAAGCTGCCGCAAACCCCGCGGGCCAAGCGCGTGATCGAGTACGCCGTGGAAGAGGCTCGGCAACTTGGCCACAACTATGTGGGAACCGAGCACCTGCTATTGGGGTTGTTGCGCGAGACGGACGGTATTGCGGCGCAGGTGCTACAGCGACTGGGATTGAAGCTCGAGGATGTGCGTGAGGAGGTGTTGAATCTGGTTGGTGCGGCGCTGGAGCGGGAGGCGTGCGAGTCCTTTCCGCCCTCAGTCGAGGACGTCAGAG
>Ga0307378_10012584_pt1 | contig 10784 bp, 9 predicted proteins | sample UN1MG_FD_202238 | JGI IMG/M metagenome (GOLD analysis project Ga0307378, IMG submission 202238) | Soil microbial communities from Risofladan, Vaasa, Finland - UN-1 | ecosystem: Environmental > Terrestrial > Soil > Coastal area > Acid sulfate soil | place: Finland: Risofladan, Vaasa | collected...
ACGTTTAGGTTTGCCTGAGACTAACGTTTTCATAAACGGAAAACTTGGAAAGGAAAATTATGAGCTAAAAGCTGATGATGATATCCTCTTTTTACCGTCAGTCGGTGGCGGTTAATTTAGTGGGGACTCCTGATCTATAATTGTGGAAACAATGAAAACAGTTTACTGTATATTCTGCCTTGAAAAAGGAATATTAGTGCGGCAAAGAGATATTAGGATAAATATGCAAGAGTAAAAGCAAGACAAGCTGAGCATGAATTTTGAAAGTACTATTTCCCGTAAAGGTATAGAGTATTTATTTAATCGATATAGTGTTAATTTCATTATTTTTTTATTTGTCTTACTTTCAACTACTATTTATCCTTTCTGTCCTTTCCTATAGAAAATAATACTATCTATTAGGGGAAAGGTAAAGCATATTTTCGCTTACTATCTAAGAATTCTTGGTAACGTATTTTACCTTTTACAGGGTGTATGCCAAATAAAACTCTACCACCTTTTTATCACTGGCTTTATTTATTTCAAAGGAAATTTTCTTTCCCAGTTGTAAATAAAAAGAGGGAATTCTTTAGACTCAAATTGTCTTTCTCTTTGAATATTATATAACCACCATTTAAAAGGAATACATAATATTTTAATTTTAGGCTTTTGAACAGTAATGAAAACCTTTGCAGCTATCATTATTTTGGTTCCTGTTCTTTTGCCGATAATGAGTGAATTAAGATTTGATCCCATACATTTCGATTTAGTTGTTTGCCTAAATTTTGTGATTGGATTAACTACACTGACAGTAGGAGAAGTACGATATCTTACTGCAGCTATAAATAAAAGGCCTGTTGGTCCGATAATTAAAAAATTTTTCCATTTATTTTTTGCAGCTATAGCAGTGCTTTTTATTGTAACTTATATGCCTAATTTGGTACTTTTTTTGTACCCAGGTTGTTCTTTTGAGAGCATATCCTGATAAAATTAAGAAAGGGTGAAGTAATAATTGGAAAAAATAATTAGAATTAATATGGATAATCTTGAAACCAAGATTGAAGAAGTTGCAAAAGAATATCAGCTCTTAGGAGCACGATGTCTAACTTCAATGATTGTATTTAATGAAATACCACCATTATGTAATGCTTTAGAGAGGAACAATAAACTAATTTTTGCTCCTGGAATTTTAGGTGGAACTATTGCTCCTAGTTCTAATCGACTCTCAGCAGGTGCTAAAAGCCCTTTAACTGGTGGTATAAAAGAATGCAGCGCTGGAGGCCCAGGAGGACAAAAATTAGGGAAAATGGGCGTAAAAGCGCTTATTATCGAAGGAAAACCTAAACAGAAAAAACTATATATTTTAATAATTAGTCACGATTCAGTTAAATTAATTGAGTCGGAAAATTTAAGAGGTTTGGGGACTTATGATACTACTAAAAAGTTAATAAAAGAATATGGTAATAAGACTACAGTGATTTCAATTGGTCCAGCTGGAGAAATGAAAATGGGATCTGCTAACATAGCAGCTACTGATGCTGAAGGAAAGCCAACTAGACAATTTGGGCGTGGAGGCTTAGGTGCAGTTATGGGATCAAAAGGAATAAAAGCTATTGTCGTTCAGGACCCAGGTAATATACATCCCCATATACAAAAAGATGTTGAATTTAAAAATTTAGTACGAACTTTTACAAAAGCACTTATAAAAAACCCTGTTTCTGGGAGCGTATTCTCAAATTATGGTACAGCTGTTTTAGTAAGCGCTATTAACGAATTTGGCGCTTTTCCTACCAGAAACTTTTCATCTGGAAAGTTTGAAATGGCTGAAAATATTAGTGGAGAAAAGATGACCGAGATTATAAAAAGTAGAGGTGGAAAAGTTGGACATCCATGTGCTCCAGGTTGTGTTATTAAGTGTTCCAATATTTATGTTGATAAAAATGGGGAAGAGATTACTGGAGGATTTGAATACGAAAGTATATGTCTTTTAGGATCTAACTTGGGAATTGGTAATTTAGATGAAATAGCACAACTTAATAGGCTTTGTGATGATTATGGATTAGATACAATTGAAATAGGTGCCGTATTAGGAATAGTAATGGAAGCAGGATTGATTGAATTTGGCGATTATAAGGGAGTCGTTAGGTTAATCAAAGAGATTAAAGAAGGATCTATTATAGGAAGAGTGTTGGGGCAAGGGGCTACTATAACAGGAAAAGTATTTGGGATTACACGTATTCCGGCAGTTAAAGGTCAAGCAATGGCGGCCTATGATCCAAGAGCAATAATTGGAATGGGCGCAACATATGCAACTTCACCTATGGGAGCAGACCATACTGCAGGTGCTAGTGTAATGACATATATTAAAGGAGAACCTGGAAATCAAGTAAATTTGGCTGGAGAGTATCAAATAAAATCAACAGCTTTAGAAAACACAGGGTTATGCAGGTTTGTATCCTATGCTTTATTTACTGATAGAAATGCTATGGATTCAATGTTAAAAATGATAGGAGCTAAATATGGTATCAATATTAGTGAAAAAGCATTTTTAAATTGGGGGTTAGAAACTCTTAAAATTGAGCGGAAATTTAATAAATTAGCTGGCTTTAACGAGGCACACGATACTTTGCCAGAGTTTTTTAAAGAGGAAAAACTTCCTCCATATAATAAGGTTTACAATCTTCCTGACAAAGAACTAAAGAAAATTACAGAGCAATGGGAATAATAATATAATACAAAATATGTAAGGAGAAATAAATTGTGATGAAAAACTTTTTTTTCAATATGCCGACATCTGTTGAATTTGGTGTTGATATTATAGAAAAAATTGGACAAAAGGTAAATGAATTGGGAAAATCTAAGGCACTGATTATAACCGATAAAGGTATAATTAGTGCAGGCCTCCTTGAAAATATCAAAAAATCATTACAATATAACGATATAGCATATGATATTTTTGATGAAGTTGAATCCGATCCTGGCATTCAGACTATAGAGAAAGGCGTAACAATAACAAAAGGTAAAGACTATGACATTTTAATAGCAGTTGGTGGAGGTAGCTCTATTGATACAGCTAAGAGTATAAGTATTTTAATAACAAATGGAGGCAGAATACAGGAGTATGCAGGAGTAAATAAAGTGCTCAAAAAAGGGATGCCTTTAATAGCGGTACCTACTACTGCGGGAACAGGCAGTGAAGTTACAACTTTTGCAGTTTTAAGCGATTTGGAAAATAATCTTAAATTCACAATATCTAGTCGATACTTGGCGCCCCAACTCGCAATACTGGATCCATCTTTAACCATTACACTACCTTCGAAAATAACTGCGGCTACTGGGATGGATGCTTTAACTCATGCCATTGAGGCATATACCTCTTTGATAAGTCAGAGTCCTGCTAATGCATTAGCTTTATATGCCATTAAGTTAATATTGAAATATTTACCAAAAGCTGTTGCAAACGGTGAAGATTTGGTTGCAAGAACAAAAATGCTAGAAGCTCAATTAATGGCCGGTATAGCCTTTAATAATGCTTTATTGGGATTATCTCATGCAATAGCTAGCCCTCTTGGAGCTCATTTTCATATTCCTCATGGCATAGCGAATACTATTATGCTTCCTTATGTAATGGAATATAATCTTCCGGCATGCAAAGAAAAATTTGCGGAAATTGCTAGATTAATAATAGACAAAAATCCAAAGAGCTTTAGCGAAGCAGAATTAGCTTATGAAACTATTCAGACAATCAAAAAATTAGCTAAAGAAATTGAAATGCCACAAAAATTAAGAGAAGTTGGAGTTAACGAAGAAGGATTAAAAAAAGTTGCTAAAGATGCATTGAAGAGTGGGATGCTCAAGTTTAATGCTAGGAAAGCTAACGAGATGCAGATTTTAGAGGTACTTAAAAAGGCATTTTAATTCGATTAATTAAAAAAATTAATGTAAGTAAATTTCTTTCTATAAATAATGCTGCCCTACTGAAGCAATAGAAATGATTAAAAGAAAAAGCCATATTTAATATTTTTGGGATGTTTTCATTTTAACTATAATATGGTGAAGACAGAGGAGAATCAGTCAAGAAAAAATTTTATAAATTAAAGCGAACAGGTGGTGATTTTGTGAAAACTAATTCATTAAGAGATTGGCTAGACTACATGAGACAAAAAAATTATCTTATAACAGTAAAAAGAAAAGTAAATCCAAAGTATGAATTAGCTGCGGTGGTAAAAAAATTAGAAAAGCAAAATAAAATGGTATATTTTGAGGCAGTTGGAGATTATAATATTCCTGTTGTATCGAATATTTGCGGTAGCCGAAACTTGTTTGCTGAAGCTCTGGATACTAATTTAGATGGAATGATATCAAAATTCATTCAAGCCTTAGCGAACCCTATTAAGTGTAAAATAGTCGATAGAAAGTTTGCAATGGTTAAACAAAATGTAATAAAAGAAAATATTAATATATTAAAAATTCTTCCAATTCCTATTCATCACGATAAGGATGCTGGTCCATATATTACCGCAGGGTTATTAATAGCGAAGGATACTGAAACCGGTATCCGAAATGTGTCAATCCACCGGTTGCAGGTAATAGGGAAGAACAGATTGGGGATATTGATTCTACCACGGCATCTTTCATACATATTTCAGAAAGCAGAAGAAAATAATAAGCCCTTAGATATAGCCATTGCTATTGGTTGTGATCCTGTTACCCTTTTAGCTTCCCAAGCTATAACACCTTATGGAATAGATGAACTGGAAATAGTAGGAGCTTTAAAAGGGGAACCCTTAGAAATAGTCAAAGGCGAGACTGTGGATGTGGAATATCCTGCTTCAGCGGAAATTGTTCTTGAAGGCAAGATTTTGCCGCAAGTACGTGAGTTTGAAGGACCTTTTGGAGAATTCCCAAAATATTATGGTCCTAAAAGCAAAAAACCTGTAATAGAAATAAGTTGTATCTTTCATCGCGATAATCCGATTTATCATACAATTCTTCCAGCAACTGCAGAGCATTTATTGCTAGGTGCAATTCCGAGAGAAGCGAATCTATATCAGTTGGTAAAACATGCGGTTTCTTCGGTAAGAAGTGTCCATCTAACTTTAGGAGGTACCTGTAGATATCATGCGGTTATCTCTATAAAAAAGAGAAATGAGGGTGAAGCAAAAAATGCTATGTTTGCTGCTTTTACCAGTACAGCAGATATAAAGCATGTTGTTGTGGTTGATGATGACGTAGATATTTTTGATATGGAAGATGTCGAATGGGCGATAGCTACCCGGTTCCAGGCCGATCGGGATCTGATGATAATTTCAAGTGCTTTAGGGTCAAAGTTGGATCCATCTACGGATGAAGGCTTAGGAGCAAAGATGGGATTAGACGCGACAGTTCCTCTTAATGCTCCTATTGGTAAATTTGAGAAGATTAGCATCCCTGGCGTTGATGATATCGAGATAAAAGATTATCTCTAATTTCAATAAAGCGAAATAATAATTATTGGTTTGAGATATGAAATTTTTAAAAGAGTTAAAGAAAGATAAGGCAGTAAGCGTAATAATTTTTGCAAAAAAGGGAGGTAGCTTCTGTATCAGGGGCAACATTTTGTTTATCTGTGAGCGACATAGCTAAATTATAATTAAGGAGTAAAAGAGAGAGTGGGAGGTAATGTAGATAAGCTTAAAAATAAAATTGATTGTTAAAATGTGTTACAGTTTAATGAAGAAAGTAATAGGTTAGACGAGAGGAAAGAGAAAACATATTTTGCTTATTAACAGTTGATAAATAAAATTTAAACCGAAGAAAAATTTTATTAACCGGGGTAAAAATTGATCTGAAAATAAAACTTCAGGAAATAAGGAAACATTATCCTGATTGAGAATATATAAAGATAGGAATAAAGAATAAAGAAAGATAATATTCATTTGTCTATGGTAATTCCCCTGAAATATACCGTATGCAAAGAAGTGGAAACCATCAAGAAGAATACCAGCAGATCTCTAAGTAGGAAATTTGCTTTCTTAAAAAAAGTGTATTGGGATAGAAAAGACATTTGGGGGAAAGAGTACTTTGTATCTACGGTAGGAATAAACGAAGAAGTGATCCGAAGATACGTAAAACTACAAGAAAAGGAAGAAACAGGACAAGCAAAGCTTGAGTTTTGAGCGTACCACGCCTGTAAAGGCGTAGGAATCGAGTAAAAATTTTCAAACTGCAAAATTTAAAAGGGGTGATATATTGCAATTTATTGTTGGTATTACCGGTGCTAGCGGTGTGATATATGCTAAAATATTGTTAGAAGAACTTTTAAAAAAAGGCAGTGTTCATCTCATAATAACAAAATCTGGAATAAAGGTCTTAAAAGAAGAATTGAATATTTCTTTAAAAGATGTTTATGAAAAGGATAAGAAAATTATAAATAGGCTTTTTGGTAGTAAGGTATTTTATTACGATGTTGAGGATATAACTGCTCCTATAAGTAGTGGGACTTATAAAGTTGACGGTATGGTAATAGTTCCATGTAGTATGGCAACAGTTTCTGCTATAGCTAATGGTAGTTCGAAAAATCTTTTGGAAAGGGCTGCAGATGTAACATTAAAAGAAAAAAGGAAACTTATCATTGTTCCAAGAGAAACTCCTTTAAACGTTATTCATTTAAGAAATTTATTAACTTTGAGCGAAGCAGGAGTTTCGATAGTCCCTGCCATGCCTGCTTTTTATTTTAAACCTAATAGTGTAGAGGATTTAATAAAGCCTTTTGTTGGAAGAATATTAGACCAGCTGGGCATTGAACATAATCTTTATATTCCCTGGGGGGTTAAATCCTAAATAAAGATAAGGTATTTTCTTAAATGGAGTGGTAATAATAGAGGGTATTCCTTCCATACTAAGAAGAAGATATAAGATAGACCATATAGCGGTAAGGGGATTAGTACGTCTAAAGCTCTATGCTAGGGTTTAAGAATATTGGCAATAAACTGTAAGAGATTGATAAAAAGGTTGATTAATAGGCCTATACCTGAGATTTCTATCCTTTTATATAACCATTTATTTTTGCTATTTAATTTTCAAAGAACATATAGGAGTTAAATTTGATGCTTAAGTAAAATTATTTGTATTAAAAAGTTATTTTTTAAGAGATAACCATCTAAATAATTTAGAAAATTAAAAATTATGAAAAATAAAAAAGGAGGTAATTATATTATGAGAATAGTGGAATTTTTAGCAAAAGTAAATATTGAAAAATGTAAAGGGTGTAAAACATGTGAAAAGGTGTGCCCTGTTTTTGCTATAAAAGTAATAGATAAGAAGGCGATAGTTAGTGAAGATGATTGCCTTGGCTGTGCTAATTGTGAACAAAGATGTCCTTTTTATGCTATGACAATGGCAAAAAGAGAAACTCCGTTTAGAGTTGGAGTTAATCCTAACGAAGTAGATCAAGATAAGTTATTAGAATTATGTCATAAAGCCAAATTTAATCCAGAACAAGTACTTTGTTATTGTATAGGTACTCGCGCAGATGAAATAGCTGCAGCTATAATAAAGGGAGCCAAGACACCTGCAGATATTACAAAAATGACTGGTGCCCGAACTGGGTGCAAAGTAGAGTGTATCGAACCCATACTGAGATTATTAGAAGCAGCTGGGATAAAATTAGAAAAAGCACTGGGATATCAATGGTATGGAAGAACAGTTACTGCATGGGAAATTTCAGAAGAGGTAAAGCAGAAATATAATAATAATGGGTATCATTTTGATGATGATAAAAATCTATTAGAAAAAGTATGTAAAATAAAGAAATAACTTTTTAAGTTGTTCTTGATTATTTAAATTGCAAGATAAAAAAAGAAATATTTTTAAAATTGATAATAAAGGAGGAATAGAAAATGATAATGAGAAAACCTATTTCACCAATGGAAGCAAGAAAGTCTCAATATGGCATTGATCCTTCCTTAGTGAAAAAACGAGGGGCAGAACTACCTAATATAGTTTCTTTAACTTTGAAGGAATTATTTCCAGATACACCAACTATCATTTATCCTACTAAGCAAGGGAAAGAGGCTATAAGGAAATCTACAATTAAAGCTTTAGAAAAAGTAAAGATGGACATGATTAAAAAGTCAGATTCAGTAAATATATTAGCTTCCCATCATGGATTTACATTAGTAGGGGGAGAAGCTTATGCCGAAATGTTACGTACAATAAGAGATGAAATTGAGAAAAGAACGGGTACTTCAAATATTAGATTACGTGCCGGAGTGGGGCTTAGATTTAGAGAAACCGAAGAATATATCAAACGTTTTAAATTAGATGAACATTTTAAAGGTAAAGCAAAGGGTATAGCCCCCGTAGATGAAGGTATTGCTATTGAAACAGAAATCGGTACACTTTATGGAATTAAAGCAGCATACGATGCAGATTGGATAGTACATGCTCATAATAGCGATGTAAGAGAAGTGCACTTTCATCGTCAAATTGATAGAGCAGTTAAATCTTTTGCTATGTCGTATGCAAGAATAGAAACAAGGTCTACATATCATCAAAATTTAGGTCCTAGGGCAGCAAATTTTGTAGCGAGAAGCATTTTTAATTCTAAATTTGTTCAAGATAAATTTGCTTTTACTACTTTTTTGGTTATGTCTCCAGGGGGCGTGGTAGGGATTGATGCTGATAACAGTTTATATTCTTTAAACGATCGCATAACGGCAGTTGGAATGAAATACTACGGCAAGATATTTACACTTTTGGGAACAATTGATGAATGTATTACTATTCTTGATTTTCCCTGCCCAGCAGTTTATGTTTTTTCTGCCGGTGTAATTTTTGCAAATTTTATGGGAGTAAATGTGGATTTATTTGATTTAGATAATTCACTTCCTCCTTATACGTGGTATACAGAAGCATTTTATGGAAAAAACGCAAAACCTTTGATAAAAGAAATTCCTCCACTGAATAAAGCTATAAAAGTAATAGTGCATAATTATGCATGGGGGGGATATCCTTCAGCATTTTGCACTGAACATATACCAACAATAATAGTAAGACGAGAACAAGCAGATTTATTAAGTAGAGATCCGCAGAATTTAAAATACGCAAGTCATGCAGTAATTGCTGATACTTTAGATTCTGCAATGGAATTTGCACAAAAAATAACAGAAATAGATAAAATAATTATATTTGACGGAGCAGTAGGAGGACTTAATGTTAGCAAATCACTTGCTGAAACATTAATAAAGAATGCTCCAGAAGTAAGTGAAAAGGTAGATAATATTTTGCTACCTAAATGGTTTAAACAAAGGAATATTGATCTCTCGATTTTAAAAAAGCTTAATTAATAGAATATTTTTAAATCAAAGAAAATAAGAAATAAAAGAAATGAAGGGGTGCAATGTTGTAGTTATAACCCAATTATTATCTACATTATATTGAAGGAAAGAAGTAAATGAAATTTAAAAATCGACGAAATTTTGATTTAAGGGATATAATTTTTAAAGATGTAATAAATAAAAAGTTTACTGCTGTAATAATTTCAGAGGAAGAAGGTTTATTGGCAGGGAAAGAAATTCTTGAGGAGAAAGGAAAAGAAATTGGCATTAAGTTTTTGTTCTTATTAGAGGATGCTTCGCAATTAAAACCAGGAATAGTTATAGCAAGATTTATTGCTAGACCAAAACAGATTTGTATTTGTGAAGATAATTTAATTGGATTGATTTCAAAATACTCAGGTATTGCTACTGCAGCCGCAGTAGCAAGGCAAGTTTCAAAAGAGAAGATAAAAATAGTATGTGGTGCCTGGAAAAAAATGCCAACCGAAGTTAAGCCTTTTATAAGAAGAGCAGTAGAGGTTGGAGGATTAAAAACCAGGATTGTAGATAAAGATTTTGTATACTTAGATAAGAATTATATTCGAATGTTTGGAAGTATTGAAAAAACCCTTAAATCTGTTGAGAAAATGAAGGACAAAATAAAAGCTATTCAAATTAGGGGAGAAACCAACTTAATAGAAGTGGAAGCTCTAGAAGCAATAGGAAATGGTGCAAACATATTAATGATTGATACGGGAAGAATTAAAGATGTTCAAAAGGTTTTATATGTGTTGGAAAAAGAGAATAAAAGAAATTTGGTGAAGGTAGCTTTTGCAGGTAATATAAAAATTTCTGAGATTGATGAGTTAACAAATTTCGATATAGATATTTTAGATATAGGTAGGCAGATTATTGATGCTCCCTTATTGGATATGAGTTTAGATGTTATAAGTGAATTTAATAAGGAGAATTTATAATGGAGTTGAATTTGCTTGAAAAAAAAGAACTTTGGATAGAAAACATAAAATTAAATAATGTTAATTTAAATGAAATAGCAGAAGCAGTAGCGACAACATTAAATCTTGAAATTAAAGAAGTTATGGTTGTTGACGTTAGAGAGAATTTTATTACTTTAGATATCTTAAAAAAGACTTTACAAATAGAGGGTGTGATAGGGAAAGAAAAAATATTACTTAAAAATTTAGCAAAAGTAAAAGGTTTAATGATTAGCAGTAATACTTGCATGCATAGCAATGGCGTTTTGGGGTTAATTGCAATTGAGCCAGAAGAGAAAGAACAATTTCTTTCAAGAGCAAATTCAATTTCAAGAAATATTAAAAAAAATTTTTTAAAAAGGGCTAAAATTTTCGCTTCTGGGATAGAAGTTCAAAAGAAATTAATTAAAGATACTAATACTCCGATGATAATCGATATCTTAAAAACAAGAGGATTTAAAGTTGAAAGAGGGGGTATTTTGCCTGACGATAAAGTGAAAATTTCTCAAAA
>Ga0307378_10012588_pt1 | contig 10780 bp, 5 predicted proteins | sample UN1MG_FD_202238 | JGI IMG/M metagenome (GOLD analysis project Ga0307378, IMG submission 202238) | Soil microbial communities from Risofladan, Vaasa, Finland - UN-1 | ecosystem: Environmental > Terrestrial > Soil > Coastal area > Acid sulfate soil | place: Finland: Risofladan, Vaasa | collected...
GGCCTTTGGGCAAGCTGAGTAACAGCGGCGAGAAGTTAGAGATTTCCAACCCCGGCGACCGGGACGAGGGTACCGGTGAGCGTTATTACATCCGCGTTGACAGAGTGGTTTACAGCGACGGTTTCCATCCTGAAGGCGAGGACCCGTGGCCTATAGAGCCTGACGGCCAGAACGGCGACGGTTCGTCGCTTCACCGCAAGGTTCCCGGCAATTACGGCAATGACGTAATCAACTGGGAGGCCCTGGCTCCGACTCCCGGCACGTAGTATCTCGATAAAAAGATTTAAGGTTATAAACAGACCCGGCAGCGGCAGACTCAGCCGCCGCCGGGTCTTTATTTTTCCACCGCAATACTACCGGTGAAACCCGTAGTAGTTTACTTTAAGAGTGCGGTATTTTAGCGGCCTTTCAAAATTCAACAAATGCCCTATATTACGGCGGTCTAATATAGGCACAGGTATTAGGAAACAATTAAAAAAACACCGGTTCTTCGGAAATTTTTTCTGAAAAAAGATTGTGAAGAGCTGTGTTTTGGTGTAAACTACCGTACAGTTTTGGAGGCGTATGAATTTAACCTTTTTGGTGTTTTTATCCAGAGGTCGATTATGAAAGTGAACTTTAACAGAGCGGCTCTGAGCGAGGCATTGGGGCTGTTGACATCGGTGGTGCCGGCCCGTACTCCGAAGCCGATATTGCGCTGTGTGCGGGTTACGGCCGCTGAAAAGCAGGTGAAGATTTGCGCCACGGATTTAGAGGTCGGCATCAATTATTCTGTTTCTGAGGTACAGATTGAAAAGGACGGAGAGATTGTTGTGCCTGCCGACCGGTTGGCGGCCATAGTGCGCGAGAGCGCCGATGAGGTATTGGTGGTGGAGGCAGAAGAGGGTGTGTGTAAAATCAAAGGCGCCGATAGTCACTTTACAATTTACGGCCTGGAAGCAGACCAATACCCGGCAGTTCCTGATTTTGACGGCGATGCAGACATGGAAATAAGTCTATCGAACCTTCAAGCCGGTATCGAGCAGTGTTTATTTGCCACGGCCAAAGAGAGTACCCGCTATGCACTCAACGGCGTTCTATGGGAGATAAAGGGCAAGAAGCTGTTGCTGGTTGCCACCGACGGTAGGAGACTGGCGAGGGTGAGAGTCAACCTGGCTTCTGTTGCGAACAAGAAGGTCGAGGAAGCGAAGATAATAGTGCCTGCAAAGACAATGAGTTTGCTGGACAGAATCGGCAGCAGCGACAAAGACGTTGTTTCGGTTAAGCTTGTTAACAACCAGATACTGATTAGCTGTGCCAATGTCGTTATAAGCTCGAATCTTGTCGAGGGTAATTTCCCGAAATACGAAGATATAATTCCGACCGATTACGACAAGAAACTGAGCCTTTCCACAGAGGCGACATCGAGTGCGGTTCGCCGTTCGGCCCTTTTGACGAGTGAGGAATCCAGAGGAATCAAACTGTCGATAGGCAAAGAAACTCTGGTTTTTTCTTGCAGGGCACCTGAGACTGGCGACGCTCAGGTCGAGATGCCGATAAGTTATAAAGGTGAGCCTATAGAGATAGGCTTTAATCCACAGTTTATTGTGGAAGTTTTGCGTGTGATTAAGACAAAAGAATTCGAGTTTGAACTGGGCCAGTCTGACAGGCCGGGCCTGATAAAAAGCGGCAAAGACTTTCTTTATGTTTTGATGCCTATCAACCTTGGATGATTGGTGGTTCGTATCTTGGGCAGGAAGCGGGATGGATGATAACGAACGATTGCGTGGAGTTGTCCGGTGGGGCAGAAAGCCGAAGCCGGTAAGAGCGGAGCCGTTGGGTGATGTTTTAGGCGAGATTATGGACAGGCGAATTTCGCCTCAGCAGGCGAGATTTGGGCCGGTAGCTGAAGTTTGGGGGCGTTTGCTGCCGGAGGGGCTTTGTCAGCACTGCAGGATTTCAGATATATCCGGCGGACAGTTGAAGGTGTTGGTGGATTCGCCGTCATACGCACATGAACTTCGGATGTGTTGTCCGGAACTTCTTGAAGAGCTTCGGCGAGAGTGTCCACGAGCTAAAATTAAAAAAATCAGAGTCGTTATGAGTTGATTCATTTTTTGAAGCCGCAGGAAAAAAGACAGGATGTTATATGAAAGAGCATAAATACGATGCAAGCAACATCAAGATATTAGCGGGTCTGGAGGCGGTTCGCAAAAGGCCGGACATGTATATCGGCGACCGCGGCAGCGGCGGTCTGCATCATTTGGTGTACGAGGTGATGGATAACTCCATCGATGAGGCATTGGCCGGGTTCTGCGATAAGATAAACGTACGTATTCAGGCTGACGGAAGCTGTATGGTAGAGGACAACGGGCGGGGGATACCGGTCGAGAAGCATAAAGAGGCCAAGGTCAGCGCCTTAGAGGTTGTGCTGACAACTCTGCACTCCGGGGGCAAGTTCGACAGCGACAGTTACAAGGTTGCCGGGGGACTGCATGGAGTGGGCGTGAGCGTAGTCAATGCTTTGAGTGAGTGGCTTGAAGCCGACGTTTACAGAGACGGGGCGCATTATCATTTTGAGTGCACCAGAGGTGTTGCTAAAGGACGGGTTAAGAAAGTCGGGGAGACGCAAAAATGCGGTACAAGAATAACCTTCAAAGCCGACGAAGAGATATTCGGGGATTCCGAATTCGAATACGATACGCTTTTGAAACGGATACGCGAGATGGCCTATTTGAACGCCGGGCTGCAGATTATATTTAAAGACGACAGAAACAATAAAAAAGAGGTGTTCAGGTTTAGCGAAGGTATTAAAGCCTTTATCAAGCACCTGAACGACGGCAAGGAAACTCTTCACCAGGGTGTCATATACTTTTCAAGGGAGGACAAGGAAGCGAAGTTGAGTTGCGAAGTTGCGATGCAGTACAACACCGGTTATACTGAAAATGTTCTTGTTTTTGCGAACAACATCCGCAATATCGACGGTGGCACGCACCTTTCAGGTTTTAGGACAGCTCTAACGCGCACGATGAATTATTATGCACGGACGAATAATCTTTTGAAGGACGGTTCAGCGACAACGGGTGATGATTTAAGGGAGGGCTTGACAGCAGTGGTATCGGTGAAGCTGGCCGAGCCGCATTTCGAAGCACAGACAAAAGTTCGACTGACCAATCCTGAGGTTGGCAGTTTTGTAGAGACGACAGTTAATGAACAGCTTGGTCATTTTCTGGAGGAGCACCCTCCCGACGCTAAACGGATTTTGAATAAAGCCATTCAGGCTGCTGCAGCCCGGGAGGCTGCGAGAAAGGCCCGCGAGTTGACGAGGCGCAAAGGAGCCCTTGGCAGCGGCAATCTTCCCGGCAAGTTGTGGGACTGCGCCAGCAAACAGAAGGCGACTACGGAGATATTCGTGGTTGAAGGCGATTCGGCGGGAGGCTCGGCGAAGGCCGGGCGAGACAGAAACATTCAGGCGATTTTGCCTTTGAAGGGAAAAATTCTTAACGTGGAAAAGGCACGGCTCGAAAAGATGCTGGCCCACGATGAAATCCGCACCATTATAAGCGCTCTGGGAACCGGTATCGGTACCGACGAGTTCGATATAGACAGATGCAGGTACGGCAAGATAGTGCTAATGACGGATGCCGATGTGGATGGCGCTCACATACGTACTCTTCTTCTGACGTTTTTCTTCAGGCAGATGCCGGAATTGTTCTATAAAGAGATGATTTATATTGCCCAGCCGCCACTTTATGAGATAAAGGTTAAGGGTAAAAAGAAATCCGAATATGTCCTTAGCGAAAACAGGATGCACAAGCGTATGATTGCCCGTGGTCTTGAGGTCACGGAACTTATCATCAGGAGCAGCCGGAAGAACAGTAAGCCGCAGAAGATTTCAGACAAAAAGCTTGCGGATTTTGTAAAGCTGCTCTCTGATGCCGAACGCATAATATCAGTACTGGCCAGGCGAGGGATAAAGTTTACCGACTTCGTACAGACCTATTACGACGGCAAAGAGTTGCCGACGTTTCGCGTAAGGCTCGAGGGCAAAGATGATTTTTATAACAGGGAGGAGTATGAGAAGCAGCTGAAGAAAAGCACCAAATCCAAATCCGAAGACGACGAATCTATCATCGGGGAAGAGCTTCATGAGGTCGGGCGAATTAATGAGATAGACGGCAAGTTAAAGGCGGAGTTCAAGCTTAACCTGAAGGATTTTCTTCTTAAGCCCGCCAAAACAGTGTCGGGGGAGACACTACCGACAAAGTTTCAACTTATCAACGGGGAGGACAAATATGAAGCGGCTTCTCTTGGCAATATCTGCTCTGCGATAAGGCAGATTGGGGGCAAAGGAATTGAGATAAAACGCTTCAAGGGACTTGGTGAAATGAATGCCGACCAGTTATGGGATACGACGATGAATCCTGCTACTCGAACACTTCTTCATGTCAAGCTTGACGATGCTGGCGAGGCCGACAGGCTGTTCAGTATTCTGATGGGCGGCGACGTTGAACAGCGACGAAATTTCATCCAGGACCATGCACTTGAAGTACAAAACCTTGATGTGTGATTCCTCAGTTTGGGTCAGATGATCGGTGAAATCACAATTTCTTTTGGATGCCTTAGATTATAGGTAGTAAGTAATTAGTACAGAGTTAGTTTTGACCTTTAGCCTGAAGAGGTTTAGATAAGAATAGACTCAGGGAGCGGGAAGTGCTTTAAATGATAGCAATTGTTTGGTGAGTTTTTCAGCCATTTCTTTCTGTCCGGTGGCAGATGCCATATCAAGGGCTTTTTGTGTGGTGTTTATGGCGTCTTCTCGTCGGCCGGCGCTGTAATAGGCGGCTGCCAGTGCGTCCAGTATTTTAAGCCTGGTATGGCTGGTAAGTTTGCCGGACTGCTCGGCAAAGTGCAATGTTTCTTCATACTCACTGATAGCCTTTTCGAACCGGCCGAGCTGGAAGAAAATAAAACCGAGATTAAAGCGGGCATCTTCGCTTTCAGGGTCAAGCTCTACCGAGCGCAGGGCGTCACTGAGCGCTCTTGTAAGATTGCCCTTGTTTCGTATAGCAACAGACTTGATTATCCAGGCAACAGACGATTGAGGATAGATGGCGAGGATTTGGTCTGCGAGAGCCAGAGCCTGGTCTGTTTTGCCGAGCTGTATGAGGCTTATGCTGTCCCGGAAAAGGCGCTCTTCCACTTTTTTCCTGAAATCACGAAGGGCCGGGTTATTCGGCAAAACAACCAAGCCATCCATACAGTACTGTAATTTGCTAAAGTGATTGGTTGATTCGTATGCCATAAACAAATAGGTTGAAGCCTTATAAAGCAGGTTATAATTGTCGAGCCACATTTGCTTTTGTTCTTCAGTGAATCCTGTCCAGTCGATATGGTTATAGAGTGAATGGCCTCTGATATCGATAACAAATCTCTTGAGAGCCCGTTCGTGAAGTGCGTCATCATCGGTAGTGAACTCAACGAAGGGCGAGTAGTCGCTGTTTACCGGATAGTCGGTAACAAGTTTGCTTAACTCATTTTCATCTGCGACGTAATAGCCCAGCACATCTATACTGTTATTTATGCTTATTGCTGACAGGCTGTTGCGTACACCTTCTTTGCGCAGTTCATTTTCGATATGTTTTGGCGAATAATATTGCTGTTGTTTTGAGGCAACCAGCCAGAAGTAATTTGCAAAATAACGATTTGGGTACCATAAGGTAACATGTGGGAAAACATCCATCAGCGTACCGACAATACTGTCCAACACGGAGATAGACATATTGTATGTAGGGATCCAACATACTAATATGCCATCATCATTGAGTCGTTCTTTTGCGCTTTGGAAGTACTCTTTGGTATGCAGGGAGGCGTTTTCGGCGAAGAGCCTGGGATGGATGGAGTCGTTGACGATTGCATCGTAACTGCTGTCGGTCAAATGGAGGTAGTTTTTGGCATCCATATAAATCATATTTATTTCTTCATTGAGTCGGTCGCCGAGGTTCATGTGGCGGAAGAATTTCAGAGAGGTCTGAACCACTTCGGGGGCGATTTCCACGCAATCGACTCTTTCGAGTTTGTGCTTGGCGAGGCAGGCGGTGGTTTCTCCTGAGCCAAAGCCGACGGACAGGACTTTTTCGGCATTGGTGTTAAGGAGGGCACAGAGGTGGCCTAATATTTTCTGGTCGCAGCGTGTGCCGTACCTTTCGCCCGCTAAGGCCTGGCCTGAAGAATACAATTCCAGGGAGTTTTCTGCTAAATTCTTGTGGACCGATACAGTAGTGGTGACACCCTCTTTTACCCACAGGAGTTGATAATTAGCAGGAATAATCGGGCTTATCTTAATCACAGTATCGAAGAGGTTCAAGGGTATTGTGGCGGTTAGCATTGTGAGAATAACGGCCACTGCCGGAAGCGCCCATCGCCTGAGAACTCTGGCTTCGCGAGCAAATGACAGGCCCATGACGGCAGCAATCCATAATCCTATTAAACCGAGGATTGTAATGGAGGTCTGAAGTCCCAGCAGTGGTATGAGTACAAATCCGGTTATGATGCCGCCAATTACTGCGCCTATTGTGTTTGCCCCATAAGCAGTTCCGGTGGAGCGTCCAACCTTGTGGACGTGGTTTGCCCAGGCCTGCAGTGCAATTGGGAAGCCAATTCCCATAATAACAGCAGGCAGGAGGAACAAAAAAGCACTTTGCAGAAGCGGCTTGATGATATATGGGGAGACCGGCACCCAGGAATAAAACGCCTCGAAGGCGTTATTGACAAACGGCAGCACAGTTGAAATCCAAAGTATAAGTGCAGGCAGATAAAAAACGCCGCAGAATCCCAGCAATGAAAGAGTTACGGCAAAGCCGAGAGCAGGTGTTTTTAATTTTTTGGCCAGTCTGCTGCCGATACCGGCACCAATGACGTTTCCCAAGAGGTAAATGGTCAGCACTGCGCTAAAGACATAAGTTGCACCGCCGAGCAGGTGAATGATACTTCGCATCCAGAGCAGTTCGTATGCTATGCTTATCAGGCCGCTCATAAAGAAGGCAAGTATTAAAAGGTAGAACCTGCCGTCGGTTGTTGTGGCTGGTGTGGATTCGGCGGTTTTAGCAACCGCGGCTTCGGTCTTTTCCTGGATTTCGACGCCTGAAAATCGTGAGAGAAACCATCCTCCAAAGGCCACCAGGAGGTTTAGGCCTGCTGCGGTGTACAAAGCTCCCATCACTCCAAAAGCCCGGATAAAGATAAAACCAGCCAGGAAGCAGCCGGCAGCAGCTCCGAGGGTGTTGAGGGCATAGAGTTTGCCTACTAAATGGCCGGCTTCTTTTTCAAGGGCGGTGATGAACCTGCCCAACAGCGGCAGAGTACTGCCCATTATCATCGAGGGCACAAGCAGTATAGCGGCGGATATTATTACCTGCACTATCAATAATTGGCCGTGAGTAGGGTCGTATGTCCTGTAAAACCAGATATAAATTCTGTCGGAGAATTTCAATCCCAGGGGCAGCAACAGAGCCGATATCGTTACAAGAGTTTCCAATAAGGCATATAAGCGCAGATGTTCCTTTACGCGGTCGGAATATCGGCCCATAATCAGGGCGCCGAGGGCCAGGCCTCCCATAAACATCGAAACGACAACGCTCGATGCGTAAACAGTGTTGCCCAGCGTCAGCTTCAGCAGGCGCACCCATACGACTTCATCAATCAAAGAGCAGGCCCCGGAGGCGAAATAAATGAGCATAATCCAGTTTACACTTGCTCTCCTGGCTACATCGGGGTTGGGGCTATTAGCACGCCACATATTAATGAATCGAGACATATTCAATCTCCATAATTGGCTCTGCTTATGAAAAAGCCGACTCGTACCTATATCTATAAAAGGAGTATTATATGTATATCGGAGTTAGGAGTCATTAACTTTTTGATTTCCGATAGGTGTTCGGCAAAAGAAGGGGAGCTAACTCGTATTGTTATAGGAAGTTAGGTTGGAAATAGAGCTGCTTTGACACATACTACCCTTTGGCGGCAGAGCGCGTAAAAAAGTCAAGCGGAAGTGAGTTCTGCTTTTTGAGTAATCAGCGGGGTTGCCTGATTAGGTCATTAAGTTCATATGTGGTGAGACTTGCCTGGATGTTAAATTCGGAGAAATTTTTCATTAACAGGAAACAATAAAAATGTTGTTATCTTTTATTACAAAAAAATGAAAATTTTTCTTGCAAAGATTTGTAGTGAGTGGCAAAATGACGGCATTCAATGCCCAAGTAGTTTTGACAGGGTTAACCAGCAATAAATATTTAAATAAGATGGGGTGCAAATTGTTAAGAATGGAGGCGAGAAATGAAGTGTAAAAAACAATTCATCGGCCTGATGTTTTTGATTTGCACATTAGTATTCACAGGCTGTGAGAGTGGTAAGACCAAAGCACTCAAAGAGATTGCACCAACACCGGCAGAGCAGGAAAAGGCGGCGTTGCTTAAGCAGCTTGACCGGAAATTTGAAGACCCTGAGGGACATTATAATCTGGGCAAGTTGTATCAAGGCGACGGTCTTTGGTCTCAGGCTGAACATGAGTACACTATTGCTTTAAGTTTTGACCCTGTTCACAGGCAGGCACAGGCAGCGAGGGTGAAAGTGCTGCTGGAAACCGGCGATAAAGCAGGGTCGGAATTTTCGGCGGAGTTCTATATGAACCAGGCATCGACTTCTGCGGAGAGCTCGCTTCGGCTTGCGATGGCATTTCAGAAAGAAATGCTGGATGAATATGCAATGGCCTGCTACCAACAGGCACTTCGTCTTGCTCCGAATTCCGCAAAGATTCACAGGCAGATGGGTTACTACTATATGAGCAAGGGCGACAGGGCTCGAGCACAGGATTATTTAACGCGCAGTTTTCAGATTGATCCTCACCAGCCCGAAGTGGCCGGTGAACTGGGCCGGCTGGGTGTACCTGTGAGAATACCGCGCAAGACCCAAAAGAGCACAAAGACGCTCGACAGGATTGTTGAGCAGTCGGATAAAACAAACTGACCTGTAATAATATTTGCAGGTTCTTATAACCCTGTGGCGAATGGATGCGCTGCGGGGTTTTTTTATTGCGATGTTATTTACCTGACGGACTAAAAAACCTTTCAGCCGATTGCCAATTGAGGCGGCGGAAAAGAAAGACAACTGAGTTATTTAAGAAGTCTATTCCAGGCCGTCAAAGACGGAGGACTCTTTTTCCGGCACCGGCACGAGAGATTTAATCAGACAAAGTTGGCTGTTGCGAGTATGGTGCACACCCTGGCTTTTGAAATTTCGAATAACATAATCAGCCCAGTCCCAGCAGGTGCGGTCTGTACCTTTCAAAGGGATTTTACTGAGGGGCGTTAAATCCAGGGTGGCCGGAAAGGATTCACTTGCCAGACAGTAAAGCTTTTTGGCCTGCCAGGGTTCGAGGCCGATGCGGGTCAGTTGCGGCCAGTGGTCGAGATGTCCGCCGGAAGTTTCAAAGGCCGGTATTCCCGCCCGGCCGGTAACCTTATGTCCGGGTTTATCGTAATCGCCATAGACACCACCGTGTACAATTACAATATCCGGCTGGTAGGAACGAATTGCAGCAACCATATGGCGCACGACATTCTCTTCGCCTTCCCACAATCTTAGGTTATAGTGATAGTAATCACAGCCGTTGTTTCCTGTTTCAAATTCGTCGAAGTTGGAACTGGTGCGGACGCCGGACATCCAGACGTGGCGGTCGTGCTCCATGTTGTAAGTTTCTTCATATTCGCTGCTGTGGCAGTCGCGCAGGACTCCGACATCCACAATTTGTTTGTTTTCGTTGATAGCATAGTGAACGAGAAGCGGGCCTAAAGAAATCGGCGAGTCGTCGCCGTGAGCGAGCATTACGAGTATGTCTGCTTTTGGAGAATCGGCTCGCAGTGTTTTCCAGTTATATCCTTTGTCTTTTGAGATTAAGATTTTTTCACGCTCACCGGCCAATACCACTTTGCCGGTGTCATCAGCCCAGAGGGCCCGGAGCCAATCTCTGTTATCGACCGGTCGCAGCGACCAGCTTGCACCGGCGTCTTCGGTGACCATTATTCTGCTGCCGAGTTCGCCCACTGCATAGCCGAGTTTTTCGGTTGCGAATCTGACTCTTGTTAAATCGAGAAACTCGCGTATTTCAGCATCAAAAAAAGTAGCTGAAGGCTTCCAGGTTTTTCCGTTGTCGTTGGATATGACTATTGAGCCGTTGTGTCCTACAATGCAGCCGGTGGAGCCGTTGAAACTGATGTCTCGGTAAAAAGGTCTGAAATCGTAGAACTTTCTGTCGGCCGGTGCGTTCACTTTTGCCCAGTTTTTTCCGCCATCATTGGTTTTGATGACCGTTTCGGATTCTCCAACGGCAAAGCCGTTGAGAGAGTCCCTGAAAGTGATACCGTAAAGCCACATTTTTGTGCCGGTTGTCGGCATTTCTTTCCAGTTGATGCCGCCATCTTCTGTTTTCAACAGTAATCCTCTTTCACCGCAGGTAAAACCGGTGTTTTTGTCTGTGAAGTACAGGCCGAAGAGATGCCGGCCTCTTTGTCCGTATTGACATTTCCAGGTTTTGCCCCCGTCGCGGGTGTGGAAGATATATCCATATCCGCCCCGTTCATCGTGTCGCATCAGCTCATTGTCTGTGGCCATTCGGATTAGGCCGCCGACAGTCCAGCCTACAAGTTCATCAACAAAAAAGACACGCTGAAGGTCGGCATCGCTTTTTATTTCCACTGATTGCCAGAAATTTCCGCTATCTTCGGTGCGCAAAACCGTCCCCATC
>Ga0307378_10012590_pt1 | contig 10779 bp, 10 predicted proteins | sample UN1MG_FD_202238 | JGI IMG/M metagenome (GOLD analysis project Ga0307378, IMG submission 202238) | Soil microbial communities from Risofladan, Vaasa, Finland - UN-1 | ecosystem: Environmental > Terrestrial > Soil > Coastal area > Acid sulfate soil | place: Finland: Risofladan, Vaasa | collected...
CACCAGCGTGACGAGCAGCGCCACGACGGTGATCGGGTGAAGAACCGCCACGAAACGATCGAACCATGCCTGTCCCTTCGTGCGGATCAGGAAGATGCGGGAGATGACGCCCGCCCCCAGCGGGATGACAATGAAAAAGAAGACCGAATACAGGAGCACGATGAACGGCACGGTGAGGGACGAGGCGCCGCTGATGAGGAAGGTCACGATGGGGGCGTAGAGGACCAGCATGATCAGGTCGTTGACCGATACCTGTACCAGGGTGTACGCGGGATCGCCGTCCGTGAGATAGCTCCAGACAAAAACCATCGCCGTGCAGGGTGCCGCTGCGAGGATGATGACCCCTGCCACGTACTGGTCGGCGAGTTCGGGACCGATCCAGGAGACGAAGATATGTTTGAAAAAGAGCCATCCGATGAAGGCCATCGAGAACGGCTTGACGAGCCAGTTGACGAAAAGCGTGACCATCAGGCCCTTGGGTCGCTTGCCCACGTTCAATATGGAGGCGAAATCGACCTTGAGCATCATCGGATAGATCATCAGCCAGATGAGTATTGCGATAGGAATGTTGATATGACTCCCCTCGCCGAATTCCATAGAGCGTATGACGTTGACGGTGTCGGGAAACAATTTGCCCGAAAGGATCCCCGCCCCCATGCAGAGTGCTACCCACAGGGTCAGGTAACGCTCGAAGGGGTTCAGCGATTTGATTTTTTCATCCTGGCCGGCAGGAACAGGGTCAACTTTTGATCGTTCCATGCTTGAAAATCGCTTCCTTAAGAGGGAAAGAGGGTCACTCCGGTGATTCACCCTCTTTTCGCATCGATGTGAGGAAATCGATGAAAATTGTCCGGTACTATACCATATCCAGGTAAGTCAATACAGAAGGGGGCATTTGAGGGGAGCGGTTCCGCCGTCAGCGGGTAAAGGCCAGGATCAGTTCCCTTTGTTCCGGGTACTCCCGCAGCAGTTCCTCCCGTGAAGGCATCGAGAAATCCGCGAATTCGAACCCCGGCGCCACGAAACAGGCCGCCAGGGTGTACTCCCCGGAACTTCTTGCCGCCTGCAGCTCCCCGGAGGGCACTACGGCCACCGGGTCCCCGCCTCCCGTTACGGGGGCAAGACTTATCCGGCGGACCTCCTGTCCCATGACGATCAGATCCAGCGGATCTCCCGCGAGGTGGATCCAGGCCTCCTCGCTGCGCAGTCGGTGAAGTGCGGAGAAATCGCCCCGGGTGAGCAGGAAGTAGATCGCGGTAAACGCCGTCCGGCCTCCCGGATATCCGGGGATCTGTCCGAGCGGGCGAGAAGAGCGGTGCGCCTCCCGGAACCACCCTCCCTCGGGGTGTTGTTCCAGCCGGTACGCGGCGATGATCTCCTCGGGTCCCATGGCCTCCCCCGAATCTGTCACTGATCTGTCACTCTCAGGTTAATACACTTATCGTATATACTGAGTTTCTTCTTCCAGGAGGCAGCCATGGAGAAGGATAGTAGAAAATCACACCCGGGCCTGGAATTGCATCGCTTCGGGAGCATCGCCGTTTATCGCAAATATGTGACCCTTGGACAGGTCCAGCAAGCACTCACAAAACAGGTAGAGGATAACGTAAACGGCGGGAAGCACCGGCTCCTCGGGGATATCCTTCTGGAGAATAACTGGATCACGGATGAACAGGTAGAATCGATTTTGTCCGAAATGGGTGTAGGCAAAAAATAGACAGGCGTCACCCGGAATTTCCGCTTCCACCGTTCCTTCCGGCAAAATACCCTTTTGATGACAGGTCCGCGCGCAACTGGTTCCCCGACACACGTAACCCCTGGGCGGCATGGAGAATCATGCCGGGGGGTGGGGGACGCATGGCGATCCTTCCCGGGACCGCGGGAGTTCGGCGGGGGAGCCGCCTCGACGAAAATACGGCCGTCCTATCTGACCTGCGTCGTGAGAAAAATGGGGAGCGTCATGTGTCCTATCTGGTCCTGCAGCTCCTCGATGCCGTCGATATGTCTGTCCTCGTCCAGGAGGATATGCTCCAGGATCTCCCGGGTGGCGAAATCGCCTACCTCTCCGGCGAGAACGATGGCACGATTATAGGCCTTGATGGCGCCCATCTCGAGGGCCTGGTCGCCGGCGAGCTGCCTGGGCACGTCTGCGCCTATCGCCATCTTCCCGAGGATGCTGACCGTCGGGGTCCCTTCCAGGAAGAGGATCCGGCCGATGAGCTTCTCGGCGTGTTTCATCTCGTCGATGGCCCGTTTTTCGAAATGCTGGTGCAGTTTCTCGTACCCCCAGTTGGCGCACATCTCCGAATGCACCATGTACTGGTTGATGGCGGTCAATTCGTCCGACAGCAGCGCATTCAACGTTTCGATGAGCTTCTTGTTCCCCTTCATCGGTGTCTCCTTCCGTTTCGGTTGTCCGGGGCAATGTTTCCTTCAATTGTAGTAAATTATAGCCGTGATCGCGTGAAATAGTGCATGCAGGGGAAGGCGGCAAGCGAAAACCCGGTGTGCAGGCGCTACGCAATGGACGGAAGAGGGGGAGGGACTCCATGAGGGTGCCGAAAAAAATCATCCGGGTCGAGGATTTCGAGCAGTATGCGGGGCCGGAAACGGTCGAGCGGATCATTCGCAAGGCGGAGAAGTTCCGAGACATGCACGTCGTACACGTCAATTCCACGTATTACGGGGGGGGCGTTGCGGAGGTCCTCTCCTCGAAGACCCTTCTGATGAACAGCCTGGGGATCAAGACCGGGTGGAGGGTGATCCAGGGATCGCCGGACTTTTTCAGCATCACGAAGAAGATGCACAACGCGCTCCAGGGCGACAGGATCGGCCTCACCGAGCGGAAGATGCAGATCTACGAAGACGTCATCTACGAGAACGTGGTCCGGAACCACCTGCACCACGACATCGTCATCGTGCACGATCCCCAGCCGCTTGCCATGATCAGGCACCACCGGAAATTCGGTCCCTGGATCTGGCGTTGCCACATCGACCTGACGAGGCCGAACCCGGAGGTCATGCGGTATCTCCTCCCCTTCATCAACATGTACGATGCCGTGATCCTGACGCTCAAGGAGTACAGGCAGAAGTTCAAGGCTCCGCAGGTATTCTTCTTTCCGACGATCAACCCCTTCTCCATCACCAACCAGGACTTGAGCGAGGAGGAGATCTCCGAGAGGCTTGACCACTACCGGATCCCCGTCGATCTGCCGCTCGTCGTGCAGGTTTCCCGTTTCGACCGGTGGAAAGACCCGTTAGGCGTCATCGAGGCGTTTCGGATCGCCCGGAAGAAGGTGGATTGCACGCTCGTTCTGCTCGGAAACGTGGCCACGGACGACCCGGAAGGGGAGAAGGTGTACCAGTCGCTTCTGGATAACAGGGAGGAGCGCATCATTATTTTGAGCGTCCAGGATTCGGCCCTGGTGAACGCTCTACAGCGAAGGGCGACGGTCGTCCTGCAGAAATCCCTGCGGGAAGGGTTCGGGCTGACCGTGGCGGAGGCGATGTGGAAGGGGACCCCGGTGATCGGCGGGAACGTGGGTGGGATCCGCTATCAGATCGAAAACGGGAAGAACGGGTTTCTCGTCTTGTCCGTCAAGGATGCCGCGGAGAAGATCGTACGGTTGATCAAGGACAAGAAGCTGAACAGGACGATGGGGAAGAGGGCGAGGGAGACCGTGCGAAAGAATTTTCTGCTGACCAGTTCCGTGGAACGGTATCTGGACCTGTTCGGGTCCTTCGAGACGTCCTACACGCTTGGGAAAAAATGACCGGAGCCAACCGTCCGGCCATTTCCATATTCTAATTGCCCCCTGGCATGGGATGGGGGAAAGACCCGTCGCGGCTTTTCATCTTCTCGAAGATCATATAAAGCCGGTAGGCGAGGTAGGACTCTACGATCTCGAAAAAACTCAATCCGAAGAAAAACCCCGCGATGAGAACCTTGCCGGGTTGATCGTTCTGCACGCCTTTGGAATAAAAGGCCATGCCGACGAAAAACAGCACCGCCCCCGCAAGGTACCCCAGGTAGGGCCTTTTTGCAGCTACCTCAAAGCATTCAAAGAACGTCTTCTCGGACTCTGTCAGATGATTCATTCTCCGCCGCTCCTGGATGGTTTTTTCGTTTACATCCAATGGTAACGAACGGCTTGTGCAAGATCAAAGGTTTTGGGGCGTACAGGGTTGACCCGACTGGCGGGAGGCCGGATGCCCCCATTTCTTATTATGCTTTCCCCCTTGACAGCCACTCCCTCCGCTCCATATCTTGAAGCCTGTTCCGTACCTGGACAGAGAACTCCATGTGGACAATGGGGCTGGAATCAGGGTTCCTCGTCTTTTCTTCAGGGCTCGGGGGCACTCATCGAGCGGGGCATTCATTGATTCCGGTATCAACGGCAGACCACGGAAACAGAAAAGGAGGAAGGAGCGATGCGAAAAGGATCACTGTTGGGAGTTTGTGTCCTCGCAGGTTTTCTGGCGTTTTTCCCTTTGGGGCGGGCTGAGGCACAGACGATCAGGGTCGGCATCAACGCCCCGCTCACCGGAGATATCCCCAAGGTTGGCGAGGGGACGAAGTTCGCGGCCCAGATGTGGCTCGAAGACATCAAGGCCGCCGGGGGTCTTGAGGTGGGGGGGAAGAAGTACCCCGTCGAACTGGTCATCGAGGACAACGAGGCCAAAGCGGAATCCGCCGTGAAGGTCGCCACCAAGATGATTACCGAGGACGAGGTGCTCGTCATCGTCGGACCCCAGGCATCCAAACAGGCGGTGCCTGCCGGGGGGGTCGCGGAAAACTACAAGACCCCGATGATCACTCCGTGGTCCACGAATCCCGACACCACCAAGGATCGCCCCTTCGTATTTCGCGCTCCCTTTCTCGATCCCTTCCAGGGGCCGGTGGTGGCCAATTTCATTACAAACGAGTTCAAATTCAAAAAAGCTGCGGTCCTCTACGACGTGGCGAGCGACTACCCCAAGGGACTTGCCGAGTTCTTCAAAAAAGCCTGGGAAGACCTGCATGGCCCAGGATCCGTCGTGGCCTACGAAAGCTTCACCACCAAGGATACCGACTTCAGTTCCCAGTTGACGAAGATCAAAAATTCCGGCGCCCAGGTGCTGTTCACCCCCCAGTACTACAACGAAGTGCCCTTGATCGTGCAGCAGGCCCACCAGTTGGGGTGGAAAAACCCGATCGTGGGGAGCGACAGTTGGGGGTCGGCAGAAACGGTAACCCTCTGCGGAAAAGACTGCTACGGGCTCTTCTTCACCACCCACTACGCCGCCGCCGGCGCCACGGGGGCGACCAAGGCATTTATCGACCGGTATAAGAAAAAATACGGCTACGTGCCCGACGACGTGGCCGCGCTCACCTGGGACTCCCTGATGATCATTCAGAAGGCGCTCCAGAATACCGGAGGGCTCACGGGTGATCTGAAAAAGGACCGGGACAATCTCCGCGTAGCCATGAGCCAGGTCAAGAAATTCAAGGGGATAACGGGCGAGATGACCTTTACCGAGGAAGGCGATCCCATAAAGTGCGCCGTCATCGTAAAGATCAGCGACGCCGGCGAGTTCGAGTTCTACAAGTCTGTCTGTCCGTAGGCAGTGCAGCGTAAGGGGGCGATCCGGTAAGCGTGGTCGCCCGGTGCTTTGAATTTGCTGTGCTTAATAATTGCTCTGTGGAAAGGCGGGCCAGGACCAAGGTGCTGAGCCCGCCTTTGTTGAAAGAACAGGAATCGACGCGATGGTGAATTTTTTCCAGAACTTCATCAATGCCCTCCAGTGGGGAAGTTTCTACGCCCTGATCGCATTGGGATACTCCATGGTGTACAGCATCCTGATGCTTTTCAACTTCGCGCACGGCGATATCTTCATGGTCGGGTCGTACATCGGCTTCGGTGTTTCCGTCGCCCTGATCGCGGTTGCGTCCTCGGGGATCCTCGCGATGCCCAACTGGCTGATCCTGGTGCTGACCATCCTGATCTCCATGTTTCTGACATCCTTTGTGGGAATCATCGTGGAGCGGGTAGGGTACCGGCCTTTGCGAAACGCGCCTCGCGCCTCGGCAGCCATCACGGGGCTGATGATAGGAATCATATTGGAAACCGGCAACCTGGCTCTGTTTGGAGCCCGGCGGGTCAGTTTTCCTTCCCTGATTGAAACAGTCACCTACAACGTGGGCGGCGTTTTCGTAACCAACAAGAAAATCATGATCGTTCTCGTTTCGTTGCTCCTGACCCTTGCCCTGCACCAGTTTGTCCGCAGGACGAAGTGGGGGATGGCCATGCGGGCGATGGCCTTCGACTTTGCCGTCGTCCCCCTGATGGGGGTATCGCTTAACACCATGGCCGCTCTGACATTCGCGCTCGGTTCGGCCCTGGCCGCCGTGGCGGGGGTCCTCTTCGGCGTCGCCTACCCCGTATTGGATCCCTATATGGGCATTCTGATCGGATGGAAGGCGTTCGTGGCGGCCATCCTGGGAGGACGAGGCTCCATCCTGGGAGCAACTCTTGCCGGTTTCCTGCTGGGGTTTACCGAGATCTTCGTGGCAACGATCTTCCCCTCGACGCTGCGGGACCTGATCGCCTATTCCATCATTCTGCTCATCCTGACGTTTCGTCCTCACGGCTTTTTCGGTGAGCCTTACAGCGCGCGGTTGAGGCTTTGATGCATCGGAAAATCCGGGCTTCCTTCTCCCAAATCCCTCTGCTCGGGTGGCTTTTCGGCGCCTTGATCGTGGCGGTTCTGGAACGCCTTGTCGGCAATCCCCTCGCCCTGGCCCTGGGACTGCGGAAAATACCGGCCCTGTTCGGTTTCCTGATCATGCTAAAAAAACCCGTCCTGATCCCCAACGCGATCCTGTACGTACTTTTGATATACGTGATCCCCGCAGGGATCGCCATGCGGTTTTGCATCCCCCTGGCGAACAGGCTGGCGGCCGGACTTTTCCGGTTCCCGAGGGGGATCACGGTGGCCTTTTACCTTGCATTGCTTTACGCAGTCCTGCATGTGTGGGGAGAGGTAAGCGACTACCGTATCCTCGTGCTCAAGCTCACCCTGATCGCCATCATGGTCACCTTGAGCCTGAATGTGATCAACGGCTACATGGGCGAGTTTTCGTGTTCCCACCCGGGATTCATGGCCCTGGGAGCGTATTGCGCCTCGGTGTTCACCGTAGGACTGTTCGTCAATGATCGGTTTTTCGGGGATGCTTTTCTCCCTCCGGCCCTGGGACCTTTTCTGTTCCCCGTTGCCCTGGTCCTGGGCGGTTTCCTGGCATCCTTCGGAGCCCTCGCTGTCGCAATTCCCTCCTTTCGCACGAGGGGCGATTACCTTGCCATCATCTCCCTGGCGTTCATGTTCATCGTCAAGAGCCTGCTCGAGAACCTCGAGTTCGTCAGGGGGCCTCGGGGTTTAAGCGGACAGCCCGATTTGGCCAACCTGCCCACCGTGTTCCTCTGGACCGTCATCTGCGTATGGAGCATAAACAATTTCGTGCGCTCGACGATTGGAAAGGCCCTCAATGCGGTGCGTGACAACGAAATGGCGGCCGATGCCATGACGGTCGACACCAGACGGACCAAGATCGTGGCGTTTCTTTTTTCAGCCTTCTGGGCCGGCGTTGCGGGCGGGCTTTTCGCTCATGTGCTGCGATACGTAAACCCGTCGACCTTCGGCATTCAAAAGCTCGCCGAGGTCCTGGCCATGGTGTACTTCGGGGGACTGAACTCCGTTTACGGATCCATTGTCGGCGCCGTAAGCATCAGCCTTCTGGGGGAGGCCCTTCGGCCCCTGGAGATTTTCAAGTGGATCATCATTCCGCTCCTGCTCATCCTCGTGATGATTTACCGGCCGACGGGGCTGGTCGCGTTCAGGGAATTCGACGTCACGAACCTCATCAAGCCGAAACAGAGGTCGGACGAAGAGGGGTGACATTGCCGTTCCTTCGTGTTCAAAAAATGGGCCACGACTTCGGTGGATTGCGGGCCGTCCAAAACTACAGCCTGGAGATCGGAGCAGGCCAGATCCGGGGGCTGATCGGGCCGAACGGGGCGGGAAAGACCACCATATTCAACCTCATTACCGGCATTTACAAGCCCACGGAAGGGGAAATCCTTCTGGACGGCAGGAAAATAAACGGCCTGAAGCCTCACCAGATCGCCTCCATGGGCGTGAGCAGGACCTTCCAGAACCTTCTGCTGTGGAGACACATGACCGTCCTTGAGCACGTGAAGATGGCTCACTACTCGAAGATCAGGTACGGGTTGTTCGGAGCTTTCTTCGGAACGCCTGGGCGACACAAGGAGGAGGCAGAGATCGAAGAGAGATCACACGGCCTTCTGGACATGATGGGCATCCGCCACCTCTCGGATCAGGTCGTTCTCAACCTGCCGTACGGCGCCCAGAGAAGGGTGGAGATGGCCCGGGCGCTGGCCACGGACCCCAGGATTCTGTTGCTGGACGAGCCAACGGCAGGGATGAACCCGGAAGAGCTGGACCAGATCATGGAGATCATCCGTCGGGTCCATGATGAGCTGGGGCTGGCTATTCTCCTCATCGAGCACAGGATGAAGGTGGTCATAGAGCTGTGCGAGAAAATTCAGACCCTTCACTTCGGGGAAGTCATCGCGGAGGGCACACCCGAGGAGATTCTGAACAATCCCAGGGTCATCGAAGCCTATTTGGGCAAGGAGAAGGCGATCTGATGTTGTTGTCGGTGGAAAACCTAAGAGTCTCCTACGACAAGATCAAGGCCCTTCACGGGATATCTTTCCGGATCGATGAGGGGGAGATCGTGTGCATCATCGGCGCCAATGGAGCGGGAAAGAGCACCACCTTGCGGGCGATTTCCCGCCTCGTCCCCGTCGAGGCGGGGACGAAAATGACCTTCATGGGACGGGACCTGCTCCAATACCCCGCCGACAAGGTGGTCAGCGAGTTGGGCATCTCCCATGTCCCCGAAGGAAGACGTCTGTTCGACAACCTGACGGTCATGGAGAACTTGAAACTTGCCACCTTTGCAAGGAAGGACGGCAGGGCGGTCGGGAAAGACAGGGACCGGGTGTTCTCGATCTTCCCGCGGTTGAAGGAGCGGGGAAACCAGAAGGCCGGAACGCTCTCCGGCGGCGAACAGCAGATGCTGGCCGTCGGGCGGGCCTTGATGAGCGGCAGGAAGATCATGCTCCTGGATGAACCCTCGATGGGGTTGGCTCCCTTGTTGATGATGAGCGTGTTCGAATCGCTGAAGGATATCAACCGGGAAGGAACCACCATCCTGATCGTCGAGCAGAATGCCCGATTGGCGCTCCAATTCGCCGGTCGGGGGTACGTGCTGGAGAACGGCAAACTCGTGCTTGAGGGCGGGTCCGAACAACTTCTCGCTAACCCCGGGGTAAAGAAAGCCTATCTCGGGGGCTGACCTTCGGTCACCAAAATGGGTTGACTTCGGTTATGATAAAGGTATAGTTCCCGAAACCGAATATTTGAAAATCAGCCCGCCCTTTAGGAGGCAGTTATGTCGTATGCGAAACCTAAAGAGGTTGTGCAGCCTGTAACGCATCAGTGGAATAAAATCGCCGTCTCGGATCTCGGTTTTTCCTCCCCCACCAGGCTAGAAAACGGCAAATTGTTTATACATATCGATGAATTAACCGGCCTGTTGCAATCCGACCCCAACATTTCAGACGTCAAGCTGGCGATTGCCCGTCCCGGGGAATCGGTTCGGATCATCCCCGTCAAGGATGTCATCGAACCCCGCTTGAGTCTGATCCCGGATTACCCGGTTTTTCCCGGAGTGCTTTCCGCATGGGATCCGGACGCCAACGGGATACCTTCCGGGGAGATCGTGTCGCTGTCCGGGATGGTCGTGACCACCGTGGGATCGATCGTGGGCTTCCAGGAAGGGTTGATCGACATGTCCGGTCCGGGCGCCCGATACTCGCTCTTTTCCCAAAAGCACCACCTGGTGCTGGATATCACCGTGAAAGAGGGGACGAAGCGACACGATCACGAAAAAACGATCAGAATGGCCGGTTTCAAGGCCTCCGACTACATCGCCCGATCTGTTTTGAAGCCTCCGCTTTCCGCAGGAAGCCACGAAACCCTTGTCAATCCGGAATATCCGGGCTCTCCTGCTTCCCCAAAACGCGCCGGAGGAAACGGGAAGCCCCGAATCGCCTACTTGTACATGCTCCAAACCCAAGGGCTTCTGCATGACACGTACTATTGCGGCGTGGATGTCAAAACGATGCTGCCCAGACGAATCGTGCCGACGGAAGTGCTGTTCGGCGCCATCGTCTCCGGAAATTGCGTTTCGGCCTGCGACAAGAACACGACGTATCACCAACAGAACAATCCGATCATCCTCGAGCTCCTGCGGAGACACGGGACGGACTGGGACTTCACCGGTTGCGTCATCACCAACGAAAACGTCACCCTGGGCGATAAGCAGCGGTCGTCCACGCTGGCGGCCGAGCTGATCGCGTCGCTTTCTCCCGCCGGGGTCATCGTTTCCAAGGAGGGTTTCGGCAATCCCGACGCCGATCTCATGATGAACTGCTCCAAGATCGAGGAGCACGGCATCAAGACGGTTCTGCTCACCGACGAATTCGCGGGGCAGGACGGCGCCTCGCAATCCCTGACCGACACCCACCCGAAAGCCGACGCCATCGTTTCCACCGGAAACGCCAACGACGTGATCGTTCTCCCGCCGATGGAAAAGGTCATCGGCGACGACCGGGTCATCACGGAACTGGCCGGCGGCTCCAGCAAATGCCT